>Ga0208193_1000065_pt1 | contig 77421 bp, 75 predicted proteins | sample June2015DPH_17_2_FD_184716 | JGI IMG/M metagenome (GOLD analysis project Ga0208193, IMG submission 184716) | Peatland microbial communities from SPRUCE experiment site at the Marcell Experimental Forest, Minnesota, USA - June2015DPH_17_10... | ecosystem: Environmental > Terrestrial > Soil >...
ATGATTCCGGGTACTAGACCGGGACCGTTGAGCGTTGCTCGCTAGTCAGAGTTGAATGGATACGGGCGCCTGACAGGCCTAATCCGGATGTAGAGCCGGCTCTTCCATTCGGAATAAATATTGCCCGCTAAATCGAGAGTGACGTCTACCCGCCTGCCATCTTTCATCGTTGCGTTACCCCGCCAAATTCCGCGGCTGTCCTGTTCCAGATTAGAGACGTCCAAATATCCCTTCGCTTCAATTTGCAACTTCGCCTGTTCTTCATCGAGGCTCGCGGACCCGGGCAAAGCAGCCCTGTTGGTTGGGTTTGGAAATTCGAATGGCTCTATCGCAGAGTAACCCAAATATGGGGTACCGGTGTAACAGGGGCTTGTCGGATTAAATGACGACCAGCGGTACCTGCGACCGCGACCGTAGCAAGGACTGACAGGAGCGGTCGCCCACGCAGAGCGCATCGTTGGAAAGGTCCGATAGGCAGACGGTCGCGTTGGCTGCGTCTGCGCAAGTCCTGGAACTATCATCGATACCGATAGTGCCGCCACGACGATTGCTCGCATGCTCATGCCTTTCGGATGAACTTCACCGCCCATTTACGCAGATATTCACATTCGTCGCATCTTCTACCCTGTTCCCTGCCTGGCGCTTACTTCTAGCAATGCGTTGGCGGCCTCTCTCTCCGAGGACAAGCTCTAGCGACTTCGGGCCGGTCGCGCGCCTACGGGGTCCCGCACCGATGGAAGAGCAACCAACCGATAAGCGAGAGCGATACGTCGGCTATTCCGCTTACTGTTTGCAATTGGCCAAGGTCGTATTGGACGATAAATCTCGCGCATGCTCAGAGAGATGGCTTCGGAATGGTTGAAGCTTGCGGAACAATCATATAACCGCGATTCGTCTTAGGCTCGGAACGGAAACCGACGACGTATCCGAGTGGATGCGCGCGTCGACCCGGAGGCGCTGGCGCGGGTCCTCGAGGTGCGTGAGTGCCGCTGATTGCGATACCGGGCAATGCACGTGGCTTGCGACCGGCCATACTGATATGCGCCGCGGATTCCCGAGCCGACGCGTCTGGTTCAGGAGAGTTTGAAGTGCGACCCGCACATTGATGATCTCTACGTTTTTAGGGGCCACCGCGCGACCTGATCAAGCTCATCTGGCATGATAGCCAAGGTGCGTGTCTGTTCACGAAGCGGCTGGAGCGCGGCCGCTTTTTGTGGGCATCGCTGGCGGACAGCGTCGTCACCATCAGCGTTGCGCAACTACACGGTCGTCAGCAAACCGGCCAAGGAATTCGCCGATGCGAGCGGCTATCGCAAGGTAACAGACAACAAGGATATCGAGCTCGCGGTTCATGCGATGGAGCTGGATGGATATCGATCAGACGGTGCGGTTCTCCGGTGACGGCTACTTCCGCCCCGTGATCGAGGCGGTACGGCGGCGCGGCGTGCGCGTTCATCTCGACGATGTCTACTCCGCCGCCAATGATCGCCGACGGATTGCGCCGCCAGGCCGATGTCTTCATCGACCTCATCGAGTTAAAGTCCAAGATCGTCCGCGTATCAGTTGAGCGCCCGGCCCCCAAGCGTTCTATAGAAAAGCCGCCGCTGTGTTGAGGTGAGCGGCTGCTCCGTTCAACACCAAAGGTCGCAAACAACAATGGACCCGGATAGTTAATCTCAAGTTACTCACCGCTTCAGCCCCCGCAACGCGTTACATGTTTAAGCGGGAATTAACCATAGATCGGCAGGTTGTCTGAGCAGTCCACGCGCATCTTGGTGGGCAACAGGCAAGCCTTGGGCATGAGCAGACGACTAGGATTTGTGATCGCGGCGGGGTTAGCTCTCGGCGGCTGCTGCCACGATGGAGTCGGGTACTACGTTCCGCGTTCGAATACAGTTGCAGAGTTCGGTGTCCTTCCGAAATCACACTATGCGAAACAGGCAAAGGCTCGAAGTCCCAGCAACGCGGTAGCCACTTCCGAAGACATTTCTCCAGGCGAGGATGAGCTTTCCAAACTGAGACCATACTCGAAAGAATGGCATGCTGCCCTTGATGCAATTAACCGCGCCGCCGACGAGGAATTAAAAAGAAAATTGGTCATCTGCCGAGGGTGTACGCCGCCGGCGCCGGACGATCAGACCGGCTCACTTGGGCCCAACCGCGCAGCTGGAGGCTATCTATCACTCGACGAGGCTTCGAAATCTCGATCTTTGCCGCCCGAATCTAATTCGAGCGCTGGGCTGCGATAGAACGTGAGCTAATAAGCCCGGGAATCGAAGCCCAGCCCTTCGGCTTATTCTGAAAGCCAACTCGTCGGATCCGCACCTTCGAGCCTTCGCACGGGGAATACCCCGTACCCCGTCCGGGCGATTATTCTGGCCGTCGAATTTCTTGCTCGAGACACGCTCAAGAGGGAGGCAAAAAAGCGGTCCGAGCGAATCGATTAGGTCCGATTGTAACCCGAAGAGCTTAGATGGCGCGCCAGGAACGATTCGCACGTCCGCCCCTTGGATTCGTAGGACTGATTTTGTTGATGTAGTCGCTCCCGGTCGTTGTCGGGGCGGCTTCTCCGGCTTTCCGTGCTGCTCGTCCTCGGTCATTTTGAAGTGGTTACGCCAAATTGCCGATCAAGCTTCTCCTTTTCGAGTCGTCCATCTTCGCCGCTGATCGCCTGACCGATCTCGGGGGCGCCGGCCAGGATCTGCCCCCAGAATATCGGGTTGGTGTTCCGCGGACCACACCGCGACGGGCCGTTCCTTGGCCGCAGGTGGCCAGTGCCCCCGCGCGAGCGCTTTATGCGCGCGAACGCGTTGTATATTTTAACTTCCGTGGCGGCGCCGCCACAACACGCGTAGCCCATTCGCGGCTCAGTTCTCAGCCCCGGCTGTCCTATACTTGCGTTGACATGCATCGGAGTTGCCGTCCTTGCGCGCAGTCAAGCCCAAGTTTCCGCCGGACTCATTTCAACTTCATCGGTGTCAATAAAAAAATCGGAAGAAATGCCGGCCCGGCCCGCGCCACATGACTCTGACCTGGCAGTCAAGACGAACTCGGCAGCTGCGGAACCTAGGGCAGCCCCGCTTCAGCGCAGACCAGCTTCTCCGATGGCCCCTGAACTGGCGCAGCAGATCCAGACGATGGCGCGCGAATTCGCAAATGTGGAGCAAGGAATCGATCAGCTCAAAACTGAGCAGTCTCAAATGGCCCGCGACACGGTGGAGGTAGTTGAGCATCTCAAAGCAGCGCTGGATAGCTCGTCACGACGCTGACCACCGAATATCTTAAGGCGACGCAGGCTCAGATGGCTCGCGGCAACTGCAACCTCGCAGACCAGCTTAAGGCAAGCCAAGACCTCATGACCGGCATCACTGAAAAGCTCAGGCAAATCCAAGAGCGCGCCGCTCGCCTCGTAGCTTCCGAGCACAAGCCGCGGTCCAAGACACTAGCGTCCTCGCCACAGACGGTCGCCAACTCGAGCCTTGGCCAGTAACGCCTGCGCAGCCACTAGTCGGGGTGCGGACGCAAGATTCGGGGGCATTTGAAGCCCAAACAACAGTAATCGCCAGCGATTGACGAACGGCAGAAAGTGGCTTACGCGCGTAAAATGGTTAGTCGGGCGTTCGCAAGCCAATAATGATTCGCCTTGGCCATCCGCGCTATCCACGCAAAATCCCCGGCGGCCTTACCCTAGCAAGTTCGCTCCGCTCCTCGGGCGTCACAAATTTTAATCAGTCAGGTTACGCGGACGGTACCTTGTAATCCGGAAACCTGCTCAGGACCGCCGCCCTCAGGAACTTGAAATGGGTTATGGTATCGGCAAGTGATTTCAGCCGCCTCTGGCCGTTTGAAATTTCTGCGCTGAACAAGCCTTGGTGATGGGTGTCCAGCGGCTCCCGATCCAGGTACTCGTCGCTCGCATTTCCAACGGTCACGGCGGCTCGTGCCAAAACCTCCTCGACCCTTTCGCTTAAGCCTTTTTGCTCCCTCTCGGCTGCCTGCAAAGCGGCTTCGATCGCGTTCATGACGCCTTCGACGCGCTGATGATCGGTTTCCTCATCCCGTTGAGGAGAGCGGACCTTGAATCCGTCACCTCCCAGATGGTCTCGGGCAAAGTTGCGCGCGCGCGCTCGTAAAAATAACTGGAACATAGTCCTGCCAGAACCCCCGAGACGGTCTCGAGAAGCGGGTGAAAAATCACTCGAAGATCACAGGTCAAATTGTTATCGGCCGAGCTTACCTGACCTCGCGTACTGCCTATACGATATTTCAGCCTGCGTTCTTCTGGCTCGGTATCTGATTAACTCACGATACCATGATTCACATCTTGATCAAGCATCGCCCCCTCACACGGCTCGCTCTCGGGACCGCAGCAGGCGCCAGGCTATGCCGATTTGGCTTGCTCTAAATTGGCAAGCGGCTCCTTCCACGCATCGTAGCTATAGACCCAATCCGGATTGGTGGGACCCTTGAGCCACGTATTCGTGCGTGAACTGAGCTGAACGTGCGATGTCCGTTCTCTGCGCGTTGCCTCAAAACGCCGCAACGCGCTGGCTACGCCGTCGCGATCTACGCCCTCGAGGCAGCGCGACAGGATGGCTGCATCCTCGATCGCCATCGCCGCGCCCTGCGCCATATAGGGCGTCATGGGATGACAGGCGTCGCCAAGCAACGTCACGTTACCATCCGACCAGCGTGGCAAGGGGTCGCGATCGACCAGCGCCCATTTGTGCACCGAAGGGCAGGCCTCCAGTACATGACGTACCTGGGGATGAAAATCAGCGAAGGCCCGACGAAGTTCGCCGACATCTCCCATCGCCGACCACGACTCGACCGTGAATCCCGGCTCGGGCTGACTGGTCACGAAATAGACCTCGCTACGGTCCGGCTTCACATAATAAATGACGATATGGCGGTCGGGCCCCCACCATTTGGTGCAATCGTCGATCGCGTGACCGTTCAGAAGTGAGGCAGGAAACACGGTACGATAGGCGATGCGTCCCGTGAAGTTGGGCTCGTGGCGGCCGAACAGTTCGTCCTTCACCAGGGAATGAACACCATCCGCGGCGACGAGCGCGTCAGCGATCGCGCTTGCACCGTTTGCAAACCGAAGCTTGACGCTCCCGTCGGCAAGCTGCTCGAAGCCGATGAGCTTGTGGTCGAGACGAATCAATTCGGGTGGTACCGCGCTCACCAGCGCCGCGTGCAGGTCGCCGCGATGCCCGAGAAGATATGGCGCTCCATATTTCTCTTCGGCCACGGGGCCAAAAATCATGTCAAAACGGATGTCGCCCGTATCACACTCCCTGTTGTTCCATGAACGCGGATAGAACGCCGCGCGCCGGAGCATCGGCTCAAGATCCCACGCCCGCAGGACTTTCATGGCATTGCAACCAATCTGGATGCCCGCGCCCAGGCGCGCAAACTTCGTGGCCTGCTCGTAGACTGTCACATTCAGCCCAGCGCGCGTCAGTCCGGCGGCGGCCGCAAGACCTCCCATCCCTGCTCCAATGACCGCTACCGAAATTTTTTTCATGGCCAACACCCGCTGCTTTCGTCAGGCACTATCGCTTATGCGGCAATTTTCATATGACCGAGGCCAGCGCCGCAAACGACTAATTCTAACCCGCCGTGATTAATTCTCACAGTAGCGGTCCGGCCGCTGTGAGCTCAGCTCACAGTGCCTGATCTTAAGTCGTTTGCTTCAGCAGTCCGGGCATTCAATTCTGTCAGAAATGGCGTTCGGCTTTAAGCTGGTCAGGGAAGCGCGAAACGGCTTGGGGAACAGGGCGCGGCATGACGTCAATTGTGGACGACGCTAGTATTCAGAAACGAGCTGCAACCAGGCCCTGGTACAAACAGTCCTATATCCAGGTCCTGATCGGGATCGCGCTCGGTGCGCTGGTTGGCTATCTCTGGCCTGACGTCGGAGCGAGCCTGAAGCCGCTGGGCGATGCGTTGATCAAGATGATCAAGATGGCGATCGGGCCCATCGTGTTTTTAACGGTCGTGCACGGCATTGCGAGCCTGGACGACATGGGAAAAGCTGGCCGTATCGGCCTGAAAGCGATTATCTATTTTGAGGCCGGCACCAGCATTGCCCTGCTTTTTGGACTTCTCGTTGTCAATCTGGCGAAACCGGGCGTCGGAATGCACATCTCACCGGCTTCGCTCGATTCGAAGCTCGTTGAATCCTACGTCACGCAGTCGCACGATCAGTCCGTCGTCGGCTTCCTGATGAATATCATCCCGCAGACGTTCGGCGGCGCGTTCACGAACGGCGATACATTACAGGTACTCTTCATCGCCGTGCTGTTTGGCATCGGCTTGCAACGGTTTGGCCAGCAGGGCAAGCCGGTGCTTGCGCTTGTCGAGGCGCTGTCGAAAATACTTTTTATCGTGATCGGAATGATCATGCGGCTCGCGCCGATCGGCGCATTCGGCGCGATGTCGTTTACGGTCGGCAAGTATGGGGTCGGTGCGATCCTGACGCTGTCCGGCTTCATGCTGACGTTCTATGCGGCCTGCCTGTCTTTCATCATCATCGGGCTCGGTCTCGTGTGCCGTCTCGCCGGCTTCAGCATCTTCAAATTGATCCGGTATCTGAAGGAAGAATTGCTGCTCGTCTTCGGCCTTTCGGGATCGGAGCCCGTGATGCCCCGCTTCATGGCCAAAATGACGGCGGCAGGATGTTCGGAGTCGACCGTCGGCCTCGTGATACCGACCGGCTACACCTTCAATCTGGACGGCACCTGCATCTATCTGACCATGGCGGCTGTGTTTCTGGCCCAGGCTACCGATACGCCGATATCGATCCCGGAGCAGATCGTCCTGCTCGCTGTCTGCCTCATCGCCTCGAAGGGCGCGGCCGCCATCACGGGCAGCGGGTTTATCGTGCTGGCCGCGACCATCGGATCGGTCGGGCACGTGCCGGTGGCGAGCATCGCGCTTTTGCTGGGCATCGATCGTTTCATGTCCGAAGCCCGCGCCCTGACCAATTTCATCGGAACGGCGGTCGCAACTGTCGTCGTCGCGAAGTGGGAGGGAGAACTGGATCAAGAGCGCTTTGCCTGGTCTCTCGACAATCCCGAGGCCATCAAGCTATCCTCGTAAGGCTTGAGGAGGCTTCGCCCGTATGAGGAAACTACCGCCGCTCAACGCGGTGAGGGCATTCGAGGCCGCTGCGCGACATATCAGTTTCACCAAGGCGGCCGATGAGCTTCGCGTGACGCACGGAGCCATCAGCCGGCAGGTTGCTCTGTTGGAGGACTGGTTTGGCGTCAAGCTGTTTCGGCGCGCACCTTCCCAGCTCACGCTGACGCCAGCGGGACATATTTATTATCGCGAAGTGACCGCCGTACTGGACAGGTTGGCGCTGGCGTCGATGAACCTGAAGCAGCACAGTGCGACTTCGGTCCTAAGGATCAGTGCGCCACCGACATTCACCATGCGATGGCTGATCCGCCGCATCTCGTCGTTCCAGAGGCTCCGCCCGGACGTCGAACCGCGGCTGACGACGTCGATTGCGCCCCTCAATATCCAGGACACGAGTTTCGACATCGCGATCAGGGGGAATGTGGGCGAGCCGCCGGCCGGTTGGCGATCACGGCATTTCATGACGGAGATCATCGCCCCGGTGTGCCATGTTGACCTGTTGTCCGGATCGCCGCTGCAAAAACCGGAAGATCTCCGGCGCCACACGCTGATCACCTATCTCACCGAGCCCTACCCCTGGAGCCAATGGCTTTCGCAAGCCGCCGCCACGATAGATGCCGCACAGGAAACGCTTCGATTTGAACAGATGTTCTTCGCGCTTCAGGCGACACAGGAACGCATGGGCATCGGCCTGTTCCCGCTTTTCCTGGTCGTTGACGAACTGATGAACGGGCAGCTGTGCCTGCCGTTCGGCGATCTCGGCTTGCGCAAGCGCGAATATCGATCGTTCTGGCAGGCCGAGAACGAGAAAAACTCGCCGATGGAAGATTTTGCCGCGTGGCTTGTCGAAGCCGGCCACGAGACCGAGCAATTCATGCAGGAATGGGCGACGTCAACGGGATTACGCTTCTAGTCTGCGCCGGAGAGGTGGCGGCTGAAGATCAAAAGGCGATGGCATGCGACCCGCCTCAAGGCTCACGCCGCTCGGTGATCGCCTTTCTGATCGCAGCGAGCGGCGCGCTATCGTCGAATTCGAGACCTCCATCCGCATAACGCAAACCCAGATCGCGCCAGAGCTGCTTAAGATCGGGCGTCACCGGCTTTTGTCCCCATTCGCCATGAAGGCGCGTGAGAACGTCAACGCCAACGGCTTTGTCCGCGGTCGATAGAATCCGCTCGATCGACCAATCGACTTCGTGGCTGCCACCGGCCGCTTGCACGCCGCGCATCGCATCCTGCAAGCCCAGCCGGTTGCCGGTGGCCTTGCGAATCTGGACATCGGCCATCAGGCAAAACATCGCTCCGCCCCAATAGCGGCGCCCCCAGGTGTCGGTGATGTCGAGGCCTTCGTCGCCCGCCTGCGGCAGCCCCTTGGGCATATCGCGCATCATCGCAAGCCATATTTCCTGCGCGGAAAGATCGCCCGCCTGCGCCCGCGCGATCGGCTCGACATAGACGGCAAGTCCCTCCGACAGCCAGTTATAACGTTCCTCCATGTCCGGCAAAGCGGTATGCACCATCTCGTGCACGAGCACCCAGTCGCGGCGCAGCGCGTCTTCATTAGAGTCGCGCCCGATCAGCACGCGAATGGCCGCGCCCCGATAGCCCCACGTGGTACCGCCGCGCACACGCGGACCATCGACCGGGACAAGCAACAGCCGTAGCGACTTGACCGGAAAGTGCCCGTAATAGGTCGAAACGGCTTTGGCCGATGTCCTGACCCAATCCAGGATTTTTTCCTTCGGCAAGGCAAGCTCGCCGGGCGCGAAGCCGACGTGAATCTCGCCGCCCGGAACGTCGATATCGGTCTTGGAGAGTTTGTCAAAGGCGTCATAGGGCATGCGATCACCGCGCATGAATTCGGAGGTCGTTTGCGCGATCGTCGAAACCCCAGCGCATGCCAGCAGCAGTATTGCCCCGATCGCGATTATTTTTTTCATGTTTCTCACACTGAGGCGTTGTGTTGCGTCGGCCCGACCGCTCGCGCGGCGAGAAAGGAAGTCGCTTGTTCGCGGAGATCTTCGACCATCGCCGCGAGCAAAACCTCGCCTTTGGCGCGAGAGGCCAGCGTCGGGTCACCGTAGCTGCCGGAGCGGCTGTAATTCGGAGACGAAGAATCGGAAGGTGTCAGAGGCCCTGCCGTTTCCGGCACGGGAGATGGGCTTGCTTCCGCGCGTGGCATCCGCACGAGTTCAGGCGCGAGCGCCAGCATCACGGACGTCTCGAGTTCGTCGGCATGGCTGCCGTGGCTTTGTTCGGCAAGCCTGGCTGCCGCCTCACGATAGCGCGGTCCTTCGTGGATTTGCAGGTGCCGCACTTTTTCGGACTTGAAGCTTGCGAGCGCGCGGTCGACCGGTGCGCGTGTGCTGATACCGGTATCGAGCACGAACAGCGCGCGGCAGCCGAATTTGAGAATGGCAACGGCGATTTCACTGACCACGGCCTCGAAGGTCGGGGCCGAAAGGCTCGCGCTGCCGGCATAGTCGACGAAGGCCGGATAATAACCATAGGAAACGGTCGGCCAAATCAGGGCGTCGATGTGCATCGCGATCTGCGCCGCCAGCCACTCCGCCTGAACGCGATCGGTGTTCATCGGCAAATGGAAACCGTGCTCCTTGGCACCAGCCCCGATCGGCAGAATGGCCGCAGCTCCGTTTTCGATACGCCGGGCCACCTCGTCCCAGCTCATCCGTTCAACGAAATGGCTGCTTTCATCCACCCGATCACTCGCCGCTGGCAACGCCGGTCAGAAGTCCTGCCGTGACCCATCCGTGAAGATAGGTAGCGCCACGTGCCGCCGCGCCATCGGGATCGTCGTAGGTCGCGAGCATCGAGCAGAGCACGCCGAACGCAATCCCGCGCGTGGCTTCGTCCCACATCATGGCTTCTTCTGCGTTGAGCTGATGGAAGACCGGCGTCACGTCCTGCCGCCAGACCAGGAGCCGATCGGGCTCCTCCAGCGAAACCGGCTCGGGCGGATCCTCGTCGGCTTTGAGCGCGAACCACACCGCGGTCGCGTTCGTGGAGAGGTCGAGCCGCTGCGCGCTGGGATGCGGTTCGAATGTGAGACCGGCCCATGCTTCCGGCGCAAAAGCCGCCATATCGGCGACCCCGACCGCCGGCGCATCGATCGCATCAAAAGCGTCGTTGAGCGTTTTTTCCAGCGCAGCGAGGTCGGAGAGAACCGGGTATTTGCCGTAAGCCTCAGCAGACTTCAGGAAGTCGGGGAGATGGCCCGAAAACCAGCGCAGGTTAGGATGATGCGATGGATAGGCCGCGACATAGGCGTGCCCCATCTCGTTGAACATCTCATCGCCGAGATAGATATGCAGGAGCTTGTGGTCGTTGCGCATGGCTTCGACCAGGCGCGAGGCATAAGCGTAGCGGTAAACGCCGAACAGCGTTTCGCGCTTTTCCGTCGGACTGTCGGGAATTTCAGCGAGAATGCTGTCGTCGCCGGTCAGGATGGCGCGCTGAAACTCGCTTTGCTGGCGCGCGAGATCACTCATCCGGCCGCGGGGACCAGGGGCGGAAGGAGGCGATGCGCAATCTCGCGCGTGCGCGCGACCTCCACCATGATTTCATCAAGCGGCGGAATGTGATCGTCACGCTCGATGATGGTCGAAACCCAACCGAAGCGCTTTAAGGCCGCGGCGTACAGTTCCCACACGTATTCGCACACCGGATGGTCATGGGTATCGACGATGTGGGTGCCCATATGACTGTGGCCGGCCATGTGGAATTGAACCACGCGGTCCGATGGAATGCCTTCAAGGAAGGTAAGCGGATCATAGCCATGGTTGAAGGCGCTGACGTAGACATTGTTGATGTCGAACAGCAGCCAGCATCCGGAGCGGCGGGACAACTCGGAGAGGAACTCCCATTCCGTCATTTCCGAATTGCTGAATTGCACGTAGGTCGAGACATTCTCAAGCACGAGCGCGCGGCCAAGAAAGTCCTGAACCAGTTGCACCCGGCTGACGACGTGATCAAGCGCTTCTCGTGTGTAGGGAAACGGCAGGAGATCGTGCAGGTTCTTGCCGTGAACGCCGGTCCAGCACAAATGGTCAGAGATCCACTTCGGCTCAACCCGCCGCGCAAGCTCGCGCAAGTTACCGAGATATTCGAAATCAGGCGGTGCGGTGGAGGCAATCGACAGCGATACGCCGTGCATCACCACCGGATAGCGCGCACAAATTCGGTCAAGCATGCGCAATGGCTGCCCGCCCGGAATCATGTAGTTGTCGCTGATGACCTCGAACCAGTCGATCGCGGGACTGCCGTTGAGGATTTCATCGTAGTGCTGGGCCCGCAGCCCCAGACCGAATCCGAGAAATTCAGGTTTTTCAACCGAAACAGAACGCACGGAACGTGCCGCTGCTGAAACGGGCATCTGACTTGCTACGTTCATGCTGCCTCCGCTGGCCTCCCGCTATGGCGGTAGTTTCCGTACGCACTGCTTGCGGAAGTCGAAAGCTTATCATGGAAGCGGGACCCGGCCTACACCGGGTCCCTCCCCCTAGAAGGCAGCTTAGGCGGGCTTGAACTTGCCCTTGGCGGCGCTGCAATCGCCCTTGGTCATTTCAGCGAAGCCCTGGCCCTTGCAGGCGTTCAGGCCCTTGCAGGCATGATTGCCGCCCTTGCAGGCGCTCTGGCCCTTGCAGGCGTTCGCGCCGACGCACTGGCCTTCACCAGCGGCGTACGACGTCGTAGACACGGTCGCACCCGCCAGGAACAAGGTCGCAGCAGCGACGGCGAGCGTGGCACCCGACTTAGAATCCAACTTCATGACGATCTCCTCGATAATTCCTCGATAACAGAATGGACGTTGTGGGCATTCGGGATCATTCGATCACGGAGGCGCACAACGCGCGGAAGTCCTGGATGCAAATCAAGCCGGCAAGACCTCGATCATCCCGAAATGAACGCGCATCCAGCAACAGATACGGGCAACCCGGCGAATGGTTACATCCCAGCAAAAGAATCTTTTATTTTTTCCGCCGGGCATCCCGTTTATGCCCTAACCCCGGACCCAGACGGGTATTTCGTTGCGCTCTGCGGAATTATCACCGTTGGTTGTAATTATATTGCATGCTAGCCGGCTAAAGCCCGATCCGGAAAAAGCCCGCCCGCACTTGATGCGGGGTGTGAAGCAGCTTTCTTCAACCGCGGAACGCGGTTGGGCGGAGATCATGCTTAATCAAGAACTAAAGCGCGATGATAACTCAGCCAGATCTCATCGCGCTTCAACTGTCCGATTCTAACGTTCGCAATCCCGCTGCAGCGCACTCGGTTACGAATGTTAGGGATCATAGGATCATTAGCAAACAATTCCGCTTCATGTTCGCGATCATCAGTCGAGCGCGGCCCGCGTCGGCCTCAGCTTGGCCATCTGCTTGATGGTTGCCTGTAGTTCCGCAGCGTTGAACGAGGGATACGAACAGATGCGGTTGCTGCACGCGAACGCGGCCGGCTCCCCAAGATCGGGGTATTCCACGTCGGGATTCGGCAGCGCACCCTCACGCAAGTCGAGCCATTCCAGGCGCTTGTAACGCGCAGGATATGCCCGTGCGAAGGCATGCAGCGCCTGCGCACGCGGATCGTCCTTATGTCCGACAATGGTCATGTGGGTCGGTTCGACCGCGTTCTCCTCGTCAGCGAGAAGCACGCCGGGTAGCGGGCGGATCATCTCGCTGGACGCCCCGCTCAGGTATTTCATGGCGTGGGTCGCCTGCACCCGGTCCTTGTCGCCGCCGAAATAACGGTCGAGGAGATTCATGAAACGGACGACCTGAGTCTGGTCGTCGATCAGCTTGGCCGGTTTGGCAAACACGCCCGTCTTGGCCTCCGCGGTCTTCGAGGTAAAGAAGCCGCCGGCCTCGTCGCGGAACGAAGCCGCGATGAAGTCCCCGGCTTTCGCGGCCGCATTCAGCCACTCGCGCTTTCCGGTTGCGGCATAAAGGTCGAGGAAGGCCTGGCCCATCGCCACGCTATCGCCCAAAAACGGCCCGCCACGATCATTGTCGCCGTGACGGAATCCGCCGTCGGCCAGCAAGCGGTTGCCGTTGACCCAGTTTGCAGCACGTTCGGCCGCGGCCAACGCCTTCGGATCGTTCGTTACATCAAAATACGCAACCAAGCCGCTGATTGCCCATCCGTTTTCTCGCGCATAGATATTCTTGTCGATACGAGGCAGGCCGAGTTTGCGGCGCGCTTCATCGTCGAGCGCATAGTACACGTGACCATCCGTATCATGGTCGAGATCGGCATCCTGACTGACATAAAACGCGCCGTTCGGATCGATCAGGAAAGTCGTTAGATAGCCCTCAATCTTGCGGGCAGCTTCAAGATATTTCGGGTCCTTCCAGAGGGCGTAGGCCTGACTGTACTGACGCATATATTGCGCCTGGAACGACATGATCTTTTCAAAATGCGGATGGGTCCAGCTTCCGCCTTCGGAATATTGAAACACCCCACCCCACACCGGGTCGATCAGCGCGATCGCAGCGTCGAGCGTTTGCCGGGCGCGCTTGGTTGCGGTTGCATCGCCGGCTTCGGCGCGGGCCATCGCGTAATCTAGGCTGTCAGCATCGATATATTTCTGGGTGCTGCCCCAGGCTCCCAGTGTCTCTTCGTAAGACTCGTCATAGTTTTTAACCAGCTCGGCACGCTGATCCTTGGTCAGGAATGCTGACGCAGATGGCTTGACCTCGAAGGCGGCCGTGACGGATGGTCCCGGCGAAGGGTCGTCGATGACGGCCTTGAGCAAGGCCTGCATCCGTTCGGGCTCGATGTAACCCCTGATCTTGGCGATCTCGCTGCCGTCGGGCCCAAAGATGATGGTCGCCGGCCAGCCCCAATCGCCGTATCGGCTCGAAAGGTCGGGGTTCGCGTCCTGGTCAACCTTCACCGGCAGATATTTCGACTGCATGAGCTCGGCGACTTGCGGGTCGGCGTAGGTCGTCTTTTCCATCACGTGGCACCAGTGGCACCACACCGCCTCGAGATCGAGAATAACGAAGCGTTGCTCGGCCTTGGCGCGACTGAAAACCTCATCGCCCCACCCGCTCCATTTGATCGCCTCGGCGGAGGCAGGTGAGATAACGAAGCTGCTAAGGCTTGCGATGGCTAGCACCATCGTACGAACGAGCTTCATGACGCCTCCCGGGAAGTGTGTGGTGGGTTCACAGAGCTACGTAGCGATCCCGGCCCGGGCTCATTCTCCTCCAATACTCACGCGAACGTGAGGCAACCTCAGGGCGTCTTGTCGGAATTGCCGGTGGCGTTGAGAAGAAGCCGATCCAGGGAAGCGGCACCCGGACCTGCAATCGCCAACCAGAGAAAGGCCGCGAGGTAAGTCACTTCCTCGAAGCCCAGCAGCGTCTCCAGCGAATCGACATCGCCCCATTTCGCAACCTTGATCGCGACGATCATCACCACCACCAGCATCGCCGCTGGAATTCGGGTGAAGAGCCCCAGAATCAGCATCGCGCCCCCAAAGCATTCCACACCCGAGGCGAAGGGGGTCAGAACGGTTGGAAACGGAATGCCCCATTCCGTGAAATTCTGGATCATTTGCGGGAGATTGTTGAGCTTGGCCCAGCCCGTCAGCATGAAAACGTAGCCGACGACCAGCCGCATGATCAGCGGCCCGACCCAGGAAAAGATCGACGCGATGTACGCCGGCAGCAGAATGAGGAGACTGACAATGAACTTCACGATGCCCTCCCTTGAATATTGCAATCGTTGCAAAAGTCGTGGCTTGCGGCCGATCCCTTTAACAATAACCGGTCCTTAAGCGGACTTCGCTCCGTCAGGGCCGGTTGTTACGGTGGCTTAACCGAGATTTTGCAAGGACGGGAAGGTTTCCAAAAGCCAGATGCTGACCGCCGAGACACTGCCGGTGAGAAAGCAGATTCCGGTGATGACCAGAAGCACGCCCATGGCGCGTTCGACGGTCTCAAGGTGCCGCTTCATTCGCGAGAATACTGCCGAAAATCGTTCGATCGTGAAGGCTGCGAGAAGGAACGGGATGCCGAGGCCGGCGGAATAGACCGCGAGCAAGCCCGCACCTTTCGCCACGGTCGACTCCGCCGCCGCCAGCGACAGGATCGCCGCCAGGATCGGGCCGATGCAGGGCGTCCAGCCGAAGGCAAAGGCCAGCCCCATCACATAGGCGCCCAAAAAACCGACGGGCTTGAACATCGACACACGGCCTTCACGCATCAGAAAGCCGATCCGGGTCAGCCCGAGGAAATGCAGACCCATCACCATGATGACGATGCCGGCGAGAATGGAAAGTTGAGCAGACCAGGCTCGGATGAACGCACCGATGAAGCTGGCGGTCGCACCGAGACCGACAAACACGGTGGAAAAGCCCAACACAAACAAAAGTGCCGAAATCAACACGGCGCGCTTGGAGGCAGCCGCCGTCTCATCATGGGCAACCTGCCCGATGGTCGCGCCAGTCAGGTAGATCATGTAGGGCGGCACCAGCGGCAGCACGCATGGCGAGAGAAAGGAAAGGACACCTGCGATCAGGGCCGCGGAGATGGGGACGTTGTTCATGCGTTAACCTCAGCTTGCGGCCATCGGCCGGATCCCGGCCTGTCTTCATTGCCTGTACGCAGCGTGTCGCGGAAAGGTTTCGAGTAATCGCCACTTTTTCGCCCCCGTTTCGAAACGAGCGTGCCGCGCTGCGGAATTCCCTTGGAATCGATCGATGCTATGGTGATCCGATAGATATGCCGTCCATTGGCGATCAGGTTATTCATTCAGGTCATTCATGCGCATTGGGATCCGTTTCGCGCTTTCCGGGCTTGTGCTGGCGTCCATCGTCGTCAGCGCCGCCGGCGTTCATTTGCTGTGGTGGCGCACGGCGCAGCAGATCAGCGAGAAGCTTGCCAATACGATCAACGACCAAATCGTCTCCGCGGTCGGTGACGAGCTGCAATCGATCACCAGCGAGGCGAAGTCCGCCTTTGCGGCCGTGCGAACGCTGTTGATCGAAAAAGTCATCGATAGCGGCGACGCCGGCAAGCGGCAGTTTATGTTCCTCTCGCAGTTACAGGCGCAGCCGACGATTTCCTGGGTTGCCTTCGGCTTTCCGGATGGGTCGTTCTCGGGGGCCCACAAGCTCGGCGAAAGCGCGATCGAAATGCTTGATATCAATGGCGCCGAAAAGAGGCTCCGCAGCGAGCGCTATGATTACGCCGGCATGGACGTCAAATTCGCTGAACAATACTTCGCCAACACCGACTATTCCGTCGCCGATCAGCAATGGTACCGTGAATCGATCCAGGCCAGCGATGACGACTGGTTCAAGCTGACGACCCATCCGGGCGGCGAACGCCCGGCGGTCGCGCTGGCGGGGCCGATCGACATCGATCAGAAACGTATTGGCGTTCTCGCCATCATCATCGAACTCACGCGTGTATCGAACTTCCTCTCCCAGCTCACGGTCGGAAAGTCGGCCGGGGCCTTCATCCTCGAGCGGGATGGCACCGCGGTTGCTTCCCCCGACGCGGATGCCGACGAACTGACGGCACTGAAAACCAGCCATCCGCTGTTTCCGGTGGCGGTCGCGGCGATCCGGCAGGCGGGCGCGGCCTATGACAGCGACAAGGGCGAAGCCTTCCATACCCAGGTGTCGCGAGACGGCAAGGGTTATGAGGTCGTCCTGACACCGATCTCCTTTCCCGGCTGGTCGCTGGTGACCGTGGTGCCAGAATCTGAATTCCTGGGACCGGTGCAGAGCACAATCCGCAACCTGCTGCTTGGCCTTGCGCTTCTCATTGTCATCGCGGGACTGTTGTCGGCGTGGATCGGTCAACGGCTGATCGCCTCCCCTCTGATCAAGGTTGTCAACGAGGTGCGGCATGTCGAACGCTTCGATCTCGACCGGGTGGAACGGCATTCGTCGCGGCTGGCCGAGATCGAAAATCTCTCTTCCGCGATCGCCGATATGGCGTTAGGGCTTGCCGCCTTTCGGAAATACATTCCCGCCGACCTGGTCAAACGCCTGATCAGCGACGGCCGGGGCGCCCGGCTCGGCGGCGATGTGCGGCCAATGAGCGTGATGTTCGTCGACATGGCCGGTTTCACCAGAATGTCGGAACGATCGGGCGACCGCATCATCCCGCTGCTCTCGCGCTACTTCGAGGCGGTGTCGGTGGAGGTTCAAGGCCATGGCGGCACCATCGACAAATTCATTGGCGACGCCGTGATGGCGTTCTGGGGTGCGCCGGCGTCAAATCCCGAACATGCGCTCGATTGCTGCCGGGCGGCGCTGGCGTGCCTGAAAGCGATCCGCGAACCGGATCTGCTCGACGACGAACAGCAACGCGTCGAGATTCGTATCGGCATCAATTCCGGCGATATGCTGGTCGGCAATATCGGCTCCGAAGTCCGGCTCAACTACACCGTCATCGGCGACGCTGTGAACGTTGCAAGCCGTCTGGAGAGCACCAACAAGGAATACGGCACCCGCATCATCATAGGCCCGGAAACCCGGCGCCTCGCAGGCGGTCGTATTATTGTGCGTGAACTCGACCGCCTGGCGGTCTACGGCCGTGCGGGGGGCTTACAAATTTACGAACTGCTCGATATGGCGGAAGCCTCAGCCGAACCGCCGGAATGGGTCAAATCTTATGAAATGGGTCTTGCATCTTATCGCGCGCGCGATTTTGCCGGCGCCATTGGCGCATTCGAGAAGGCGCAGCAATTGCGCGGGCAGGACCAGGCCTCGGCCGTGATGATCGAGCGCTGCAAGCAGGCGCTTGTTTCTCCGGTGGCCGAGAGTTGGGACGGCACCGCGGTAGCTCCCAAAAAATAACCCCGCGCATCCTGATCGACGCGCGGGGAATTTTAAGGGCGTTGAAAGATCAGATCAAAATTCAGAGCGGCTTGATCTCGACCTTGCGGAATTTCACGACACCCTTGTCGTTCGGCACACCGTTGGCGTCCTTGGTGCCGAGACCGTGCTGGAGAGCGACCTTTCCGTTCGCGAGCTTTGCGTCCTGCGCCGCATCAACCGTCTTCTGGCCGTTGAGCACAACTGTGAACGAAGAACCCTTCGCCGTGATCTCAAAGGTGTTCCATTTGCCTCCAGCGTGCGGCATCGGATCGACCTTGGCGACATTGACGATGGCGCCGGTGCCGTAGCTTGGATCGGGCCGCGTATCCCAGACATTGACCTCATAGCAGGTCTCGGCGCCAATCTTCTGAGCGTTGGTACAGCGGATGAAAACGCCGCTGTTGGCATCTGCATCGACCCAGAACTCGGCCCTGATCTCATAATCCTTATAGTCGGTCTTAGTGACGATGAATCCGTTTCCCTTGTCGGCCACGATCATCCCGTCCTCGATGCGCCAGTTGGCGTCACCGACCTTGGTGAAGTTCTCCATGCTCTTGCCATCGAAGAGCGTGACCCATCCTGTTTCGCTCGAAGCCTGCGGCGACCAGGACAGAGCGGCGAAGCCGACGGCAAGGATTGCAATGGCGGACCGGCGTTTCATGAAGTTACTCCCGTTGATGTTGTTCTTGATGCCGGCCCGACTGAGCCGGTACGTTTTCGATCATTCCGACGATAGCAGGAGACAAATCTTCCGGGAAGCCAGCCCGAGGCAACAGCCGCCATGTGGCAACGTCCGTCAGGTCAACACGGTGTGAACGCTCAATGCCCTTCAACCGGCGGGGTGCCGTGGGTGTGGAAGGACTCGATCGTTTTGAGACCCCAAGCCTGCCCCTTCTTGCGCTCCTCCTCGGTCCAGACGATCGGCTTCCAGTCCGGCGCCAGGATGAGTCGTGCCCCGGCATTGGCAACCTCGACCCGGTTGCCGCCGGGTTCATAAACATAGAGAAAAAACGTCTGCTGGATGGCGTGCTTGTGCGGGCCGGTCTCGATGAAGACGCCGTTCTCCAAGAAGATATCGGCGGCGCGCAAAATGTCCTCTCGGCTGTCGAGCGCGTAAGTCAGGTGGTGAAAACGACCGGGGGTGCCGGAATGATCCCGCGAATAGGCGAAATCGTAGCTCTTGTTCGTGACCGTCATCCACATCGCCGCTTCCGTACCGTCATTGAGCACGATCTGCTCGGTCAAGCGGCAGCCCAGATATTGTTCGAAGAAGATCCGGTTAGCCCTGATATCGACCGCGAGGCAATTCAGGTGATCGAGGCGGCGGACGTTGACGCCGCGTGCCGGAAAGCGTTGCGCCTGGTTCTTCAGGGCCGGCTTCAATTCAGCCCGCGGCTGGTACCACTCGGTCTCATAATAGAGTTCGACGATATGGCCGTCCGGATCGCGGCAGCGAAACGCCGGACCATGGCCGAGGTCGCCATCGATCCAGCCGATATCGAAGCCCGACCCCTTCAGCGCCGCGACACGGCGCTCGAGTGCCTGCGGGCTGCGCGCCCGCAACGCCATATGCTCCATGCCTGAGGTCTTCGAGGCCGTCAACTTGAGCGAATAGCGTTCGTAATCGTCCCAGCCGCGCAAATAGACGGATTCGCCCTTGCGGCCGCTGATAGTCATGCCCATCACGTCCACGAAGAATTTCAGGCTCTCGTCCGGCTTCGGCGTCAGCAATTCGAGATGACCGAGATGGGCGAGGTCAAGAATAGGCTCAGGCGTCATCTCAACGCTCCTCCTCGATCAGCGCCCGCGTTACGTCGTCGAATAATTCGTCGGTCGCGAATTGACGCCGGATCAGCCCCTGTTGCGCCGTATATTCGGTGATGAATTCCAGCGAGCGCCGCATCTCGGCCGCTCGGAAGCTGGCATTTACCGCGCTTGCCGCCTCTGACAGCATGCGATGGACTTCGCGCACGATCTCGGGGCGACGGTCGGACAATTCCTGGCTCACAACCACCATGTGATTGATCGGGCGCACGGCGTGTTTGGCAAACCAGCGCGCCTCTTCGGCTTCGACGTCCGCAAATAGCGGCTTGAGGTCGGGATGTTCCAACTTCTCGCCCAGGATCGCATCCAGTTCACCATCAACGAGCATTTGCACGATCTGCTTTCCGGCGGGCGCCCGCTTCGTGGTATCCACGAATTCGGCGACGTGGGCGTCCTCGAACGTCACCCAGTCAATCGAGTTGAGATCGACGCCATAGTCGTTGGCAAGAATGCCTCGCAACCACGCCCCGGTCGTGGTGGTGAAAGAGCGGATACCGACGCGCTTGCCGTTGAGATCAACGGGCTTCAATGACCGGTGTTTGGCATTGTAGAACGCATAACCGTGCTGAAACCGGGCCATCACCACGTCAGGCAGCAGCACCATCGGCTTGTCGAAGTTTTTCGCCATCAGATAGGTGACGATCGCGAGTTCCGAGACGTCAAAGGCGCCTTCTCGGACCATCGGTTTGAAGCCTTTATGGGTTGGCGAATAGTCGGCGAAGTCGAATTCGACCAGATCAGATTTAATCGAGCCGTTCTTCAGCGCTGCCGTGCAGGCGTGGTCACCGAGCAAGGTGCGCAGGCGGATTGCCATCTCAATCGGCCTCCGGCTCGTCGATATAGACGAGACCGGCTTTGGCGAGCGGCTCGCGCATCTTGTACATATCGAGCCCGAGCACGCCGGAAGCGAGTATCTTGCGCTTGCCCTCCTCGTCCGCCTGACGTTTCTCGCCCTTGATCGCGACCTCAGCGGCGTCCTTTTTACGGACTACGACCACGCCATCGTCGTCGGCCACGATCGCATCGCCCGGATGGACATTCATCCCGGCGCAGACCACGGGAACGTTGACCGCACCCAGCGTCGCCTTCACGGTGCCTTTGGCGGAGATCGCCTTCGACCACACGGGAAAGCCCATCTCCTTCAGCGATTTCACATCGCGGCAGCCGGCGTCGATGATGAGGCCCACCACGCCGCGCGCCATCAGCGAGGTCGCGAGCAGATCGCCGAACATGCCGTCGGTATTGTCCGTGGTGCAGCCCACGACCAGCATGTCGCCGGGACGGCACTGCTCGACCGCGACATGAAGCATCCAGTTGTCGCCGGGCTGCGCCAGCACCGTGACTGCGGAACCGGCTGCCTCGCCGCCCGCCCACACCGGCCGTATGTACGGCTTCATCAGGCCGAACCGGCCGTAAGCTTCATGCACGGTGGAGGTGCCGAGTGCACCCAGCCGTTTGACGACATCGGCATCGGTACGTTTGATGTTGCGAACGACAACTGTCTTCATACCAATTCCTCCAACGCCATCGGGAACAGCCGCTGATAGGCCTCGCCATAGGTCATGGCCTTGCCGGAATTGCGTCCGCCCTGCATGCCCCGCTGCAACGCGACGCGCTCGTAATAGGCCCAGAGATGCTTTTGAGCGGCTAGAATTTCAAAGGTCTTGCGCTTGATCTCCCAGACCTCGTCGATGTTGAGGATCACCTGCGGCTTGAAGTTGCACATCTCCGGCTGGTGCGGCTCGAACAGGAACACGGGAGGTGCGGCATAGCTGTACTCGGCCTGCGGCTTGTGGCCCATGGCTTGGGCGACGATGCGCGCCTCCTGAGCATAGGCCGTCGCTGCCGGGTGGTCGACATTGTAAGGGTCTTCCAGCGAGTGCGTCAGCACGAAACTCGGATTGAGCTCGCGATAGATATCGATCAGCCGCTCCATGTGCCCCTCGTTAAGGCGCAGCGGATAATCGCCAGCATCAAAAAACTCGATCTCCGCGCCGAGTGCCGCAGCCGCGCGTTCAGCCTCGTCCCTGCGGCCCGCTTTGACCTTTTCCAGCGTCATGCCTGGCTGCTTCCAGGCAAACTGGGATTCCCCGCGCTCGCCGAACGCCAGGCAAACGATCTTGACGCGGTAGCCTTTTTTGGCGTGAAGCGCGATCGCGCCGCCTGCCCGCCAGACGAAGTCGCCGGGATGCGCTGAAACCACCAAACCTGTTTTTGCCATCGCTTTTTCCTCCTGACGCACCGGCCAAGTCCGTTGGCGCAGCTCGTTACTTCTTCGTTGTTTTCCTAGTTCCTGGCGTTTGCCGTTGTCTTCCGCCGCATCGGCAGAGGCCGATCGAGCGCGGGTGCCTGAAGCGAGGCCACCGTTGAGCGCACGAGTTGCTCGATGGCGTTGTCAGCGTCGGTGCCGTCCGCCTCACCCCGGGACAATCGCGATACACGTTCGGGCGTGACCAGCGTGTAGTACAGCGCTCCAAGCAAAAAGTGGCTGCGCCAAACGATCTCGGTGCGCGGAATCTGCGGCAAGCTCTCGCAAATCGCATCGATAAAGGCATGGCTGGTTTCATCGAACGTCTGCGCGATAATCTTGCCCGCGACCGCGTTGCCTTCCGCCGACATCACCGCGCGCAGCCGCGTAAAGCGCGCGCCTCCCCCGGCAAGATCGGTGCCCGAGGAGAATGCCGGCAGCACATAGGCACGCACGATCGCCTCGAGCTTGTCCTGAAGGTCGCGCACGCGTCGCGCCGCCGCCAATAATTCCGACCGCCTCAGATTCATCGGCCCGCAGTGCCGGCGATAGATTTCGAGAAGCAGCCCGTCCTTGGTCTTGAAGTGATAGGTCACGCTGCCCGGGTTGGCGTCGGCGGCCTGCGCAATGTCACGCACCGAAACGGCATTGAAGCCGTTGGTCGAAAACAAATCCTCGGCGGCAAACAGAATGGCTTCGCGCATGTTCGGCTTGCGCGGCGTGGCGTCATCGCTATCGGGTAGACGGGCCATTTTGATTTGTACAAATGTACAAATAATTCGGTCGAGTCAACGAATTTGTGGCGCCTAGCCGCCCCGTTAGCAGATAGCTCGTCTGCCGAAATCCACCTGTCTCGGCACAATCAGCCGACACTCCAACATACCACCCGCTCCCCTCGCACCGCGCTTCTTCCCCAAACCGCTTCCTTGAACTCAGGTTTCCGGAGCGACACCTCGCGAATTGGTAAATCAAATATGAATGCAGTGCCGGACTCGACTGATGAAGGTTCGGCAAACTCTCCTTTTCGCCCAAAGAATATGCGGCGTACGCAGGTCTGAACAAGGCGAGAGGCTGCTTCACACCGAAACGCCACCTTTTTGGCTGACATGGCTTAACCGTTTGTCCAGCGACAGACGGCATAGTGGCGTCCTAGAGGGACCATTCGTCAAAGACCGGGTTTAGCCATCGTGACATCGTTTGGACGTGTGATTCTCGTACGTGGCTCGCTGGCGCGGGTTGGCCTGATGGCTAACGGCAAGGTGGGCCCTGCCGAGGTACGGGCAACGGTGGGCCGTTTTGTCAGCATCCGCTGCGCCAATTCCGTCATCGTTGCCATGATCACCGAGGTCTCGTGCGAAGACCTGCCGACATCCGACAACTTCGTCGCCAGCGCCTCCGTCGATTTGCTTGGCGAGATTATCGGGACCCCGGAGCGCCAGAAGTTCCAGCGCGGTGTCACCAACTATCCGACCATCGGGGACGCGGTCGAACTGATCAACAGCCAGGAATTGCGCACTATCTACGCGCCGAGCGGCTCGGATCAGATCAATATCGGCACATTGCAGCAGGATCCGTCGGTCATTGCCTATGTCGATATCGAGGAAATGCTGTCCAAGCATTTCGCGGTGCTGGGATCCACCGGCGTCGGCAAATCGACCGGCGTGTCGCTGCTCCTGAACGAGATTCTGAAATCACGGCCGGCGTTGCGGATTTTCCTGCTCGATGTTCACAACGAGTACGGCCGGTGTTTTGGCGACCGTGCGCTCGTGATAAATCCACGCAACCTGAAGCTCCCGTTCTGGCTGTTCAATTTTGAAGAGATCGTCGACGTGCTGTTCGCCGGCCGGCCCGGCGTCCCCGAAGAGCTCGACATTCTCGCCGAAGTCATTCCGGTCGCAAAGGCGATCTATACGCAATATCAGAACACCGATCGCGTAGGATTGAAGCGCGCGGATCCCAAGGCGGGCGGCTACACCCTCGATACGCCGGTGCCTTACCGGCTGGTCGATTTGATCTCGCTGATCGACGAGCGCATGGGCAAGCTCGAGAACCGGTCCTCGCGCATCATATATCACAAGCTGATCTCGCGCATCGAAACCGTGCGCAACGATCCGCGCTACGCCTTCATGTTCGACAACGCCAATGTCGGCGGCGATACCATGGCCGACGTGATCAGCCACCTGTTCCGCCTGCCGTCGCAAGGCCGGCCGATGACTGTGATGCAGCTCGCCGGCTTCCCGGCCGAAGTCATCGATTCCGTGGTGTCGGTGCTGTGCCGCATGGCGTTCGATTTCGGACTCTGGAGCGACGGTGTGTCGCCGATGCTGTTTGTCTGCGAAGAAGCGCACCGATACGCCTCCGCGGACCGCAACGTTGGCTTTGGCCCGACCCGCAAAGCAGTGTCGCGCATCGCCAAGGAAGGCCGCAAATACGGCGTCTATCTCGGCCTCATCACGCAGCGCCCCGCCGAGCTCGATGCCACCATCATCTCCCAGTGCAATACGCTGTTCACGATGCGCCTTGCCAACGAACGCGACCAGGCGCTGTTGCGCTCGGCGGTCTCGGACGCGGCCGCGAACCTGCTATCCTTTGTTCCCTCGCTCGGAACGCGCGAAGTGCTCGCATTCGGCGAAGGCGTGGCGTTGCCGACCCGCTTGCGGTTCAAGGAAGTCCCGGTTCATCAACTGCCGCGTGGCGAAGCCACGATCTCAACCGTGCCGTCGGCGACTTCGGGCCACGACATGCACTTCGTGAGCGCGGTTCTGGAACGATGGCGCGGCGCGACTTCCAACCGCGACGTTCCCAATGACCCCACCTTCAATGCTAACTCACGAACGGCCAGTTCCGTGGAAGCGCCGATGCTGCAACCCTCGATGGGGCTCGATCCCGACCGCTTCTCGCTCTTGAAGAAGCCGCTGCGCTAAATATCCGAACCGTTGTGAGCCAACGTCGCCCTTCGGGCTTTGCGCGATTGCGGCCTGGCGACTATTGTCGGCTGTTCCACCGAAGCGGAAGGTCGCCATGACGCAACCAATGGTCTCACGATTCCCGGTACCTTCGCTTGACGCCATGCCCGAAGATATCCGCAACCGCCTGCTCGCGGTGCAGGAGAAGTCCGGCTTCATTCCGAATGTGTTCCTGACATTGGCATTTCGGCCGGACGAATTTCGCGCTTTCTTTGCCTACCACGATGCGCTGATGGAAAAGGAGGGCGGCCTCTCCAAGGCCGAGCGCGAGATGATCGTGGTTGCGACCTCGGCTGCCAACCAGTGCCAGTATTGCGTGATCGCCCATGGCGCGATCTTGCGAATTCGGGCGAAGAATCCGCTTATCGCCGACCAGATCGCCGTGAATTACCGAAAAGCCGATATCACCCCGCGCCAGCGCACGATGCTGGATTTCGCGATGAAGATAAGCCAGGAGGCGCAGCTCGTCTCGGATGCCGATTTCGCCGAGCTATCGGAGCACGGATTCAACGAGGACGACGTTTGGGACATCGCCGCGATTTCGGCCTTCTTCGCGCTGTCGAACCGGATGGCCAACGTCACCGCGATGCGGCCCAACGACGAGTTTTATCTGATGGGACGACTGCCGAAGGCATAAAGCCAACGGCAGCCGCGGCTAACTGTCCGAGGCCGGTCCGCACCAGCCAGGCAAATAGACCGCGTCCGGGCTTTTCGCCAGCGCCAGGCTCTTTTCCATGGCCTTTGCGAAGTTTTCCTCGACGCCCTTGGCCGACATTTTACGGCGCAAGAAATCAGCCCACAAAAATTCGCTGAACGGCGTCGTGTCCTTGGCAAACCCCCCGGCGCGCCTCAATTCGCCGGCGAGGCTGCGGAAGGGATCGTCCTTGAGTTCGGTGATCGACTTCGGGATGTCCTTGAAGTGCCGGCGTTCGCCCTTGGCGTCGTAGGGATAGACCCAGCGCTTGTTATCCATCACGCCCCAGAACGCGTCCTTCTCGACCATGCTGAGATCGCCGATCACGGTGACGAGGATATCCGTGATGCCTTCCTCATGAAGCGCGCGTGCCAGATGATGGTGATCGACCACGTAGTATCGCTTGTCCGGCCCTTTGACGACCGGGATCATGTGTTTGCCGAGCGTTTCGACCTGCTTCTTCTTTTTCTGTTCGCGAAAGCGTTTGCGCTTTTCTTTCACCTCCCTCATCCCGACGGTCATCTGGGTCGGGCGAAGCGACAGAATCGGAATCGGCTTGATCATCGGCTCGCGCACGTTCGACATGACTGGACATCCCCCTGCCGGATTGTGAAATATGCCGCCTTGGTTCATCAATTATGGCATGATGAGAGATGCTGGAAAAGCTGAAGCAGCGGCTATCGAGGTCGCGAGTCATCGCGTTTGGCAACCGCGAAATCGTCACCGAGGGTCTTCGACTTAGTTTTTGGGCCGATATCAGCCATCGTTGCATGACGGCCTCCTGGCCGTCATTCATTGCGGGCGCGGTGCTCATCTTCGTGGTTTTCAATGCGGCCTTCGGCCTCCTGTACTGGTTCGGAGACCAGCCGGTTTCGAACGTCACACGCAGTGACTATCTCGACTATCTCTATTTCAGCATCGAGACGCTCTCGACCGCCGGTTACGGCGACATGCACCCCCAAACCCATTACGGTCATTTCGTCTCCGCAGTCGAGCTGTTCACGGGTATCTTTTCGATGTCGGTCATGACCGGGCTGGTCTTTTCCAGGTTTGCGCGGCCAAGCGCCCGCCTGTTGTTCGTCAACAATCCGGTCGTCTCAAATTATGAGGGAAAACCGACCCTGAAGTTGCGTCTTGCCAACGAGCGTCACAACATCATCGGCAATGCGACCGCTCGGCTGTGGCTGCTCAAGAACATCACCACGGTTGAAGGTTATTCGGTGCGGCGATTCTACGAACTCCCTCTCTTGAAGAACGAGCACCCGGCCCTGGCGCTGAGCTGGACGCTTTATCACGTGCTCGACGAAAGCAGCGAGCTCTTCAGTCTCGGCGCCGATGACCTGAAGGCGGCCGGCGTTGCGCTCGTCGTCGTCGTGTCTGGATATGATGTTGTTGCGGCGCAAACCATCCATGCCCGCAAATCTTACGATCATACCGATATCCGGTTTGGCCAACGCTATGCCGACATTCTCGAAACCCTCGACGATGGCCGGATTCGAATCGACTACGGCAAGTTCCACGACACAGTGGACGAATAAATTCCCCATACTTTGGTATTTTTATTTTTACTTCGAGAAGCAACGCCGGCGTGCTAAAGGGGATGCAGTTATCCCGGAGCTGGCATCTGTGAGACCCCAGCGACCCATCGTATCGGCCCCGCCGGAAGACGAGCACCGCGTGCTCCAGTTCCGGCCGCGCCCCGGATCCCCCCTCGCTCAGCGGGAAAATCATTCTCCATTTGTGCATAGGCTTGAAGTCGCCCACGATTTGTCGCGCTACGAGCGTATCCCCGAGGAAGCGGACGATTATCGGCAGCGGATGCTGGCGAATGTGGCCGCCTTTGCATTCACCGTCGCCTTGCTGGCGATCGGCATATGGCTGACCGTGAGCATTGCCCATCTGCGCCGAACCCAGGATTGCGTCCTGATGGGGCGCCACGATTGCGTCCAGATTATCGTGCCGCATAATTAGTGGTGACCTGTTAGCGGTCCCTTGGGTCGGCTAACGTCCTTTCCGTCAGCAATATTCAGCAAAAGGACGCTTCTGCCCCCGGCGGTCGCCTACACAGGCATTGCCACCTCCATTGAACTCAGGGCTGCGCTCCGATATACGGGCTTTCGGCTCCGGGTGGTGGATAGGGTCGGTCCGGGGGCCGGTGACCCCCGTTCTCCATCTTCGAAATTTACCTTCAATATATCAAAGGCTTAGTGATGTCCTCTACATTCGATCAGGTGGCAACGATCATCGCTGAAACCTGCGACATACCGCGCGACACGATCACGCCGGAAAGCCACGCGATCGACGATCTGGGGATCGACAGCCTCGATTTCCTCGACATCGCCTTTGCAATCGACAAGGCGTTCGGAATCAAGCTGCCCCTGGAAAAGTGGACCCAGGAGGTCAACGACGGCAAGGCGACCACCGAACAGTATTTCGTCCTCAAGAATCTGAGTGCCCGGATCGACGAATTGGTCGCGGCCAAGGGCGCAAGCGCCTAATCGCGCGACGATGCAGCTCGAATATTTCCATCTGATCGATCGCATCGTCGACCTCCAGATCGACGAGAAGAAGATTGTTGTCGAAGCGCAGGTTCCAAAGGAAAGCACGATCTTCGAAGGACACTTTCCCGGTTACCCGCTGATGCCGGGCGTGCTGCTGATCGAATCCATGGCGCAGGCCTCCGGCTGGCTCCTGCTCGGCCTGCTCAAATTCGAGCGCATGCCGATACTTGCTGCCGTGAAGGAAGCCAAAGTGCGGGGCTCGGTTTTCCCGGGCGATCTCATCACCATCGAAGCAAGTCTTGCCCATGAAGGCTCGGGTTACGCAATGACCGAGGCGAAGATCCGGGTTGGCGGCAAACTGCGCGCAAACTCAACACTGACGTTCACGCTGATTCCCTTCCCCAATTCGGATATACGCGGATACATGGACGCTATGGCCCAGCGCATCGGATTTCCGCATCAGGCCATTGCCCCATGACTCAAACGAAGCCTGCGACCGAAGTCTGGATCACCGGCATAGGTCTTGCGACGTCGCTCGGCGAAGGCCTGGACGCCCACTGGGACGCGCTCAATCAGCACCGCATCAATGTTGACGAGAAGGGTTTTGCGCCTTGCATCGTGCACCCCCTGGCTCAGATCAACCTCGACGCCCAGATTCCGAAGAAGGGCGATCAGCGCCAGATGGAAGCCTGGCAGCGGATCGGCACCTATGCCGCGGGACTTGCGCTGGAATCCGCTGGCGTCAAAGGCAACAGCGAAATCCTGGCGCGCATGGACATGGTGGTCGCCGCCGGCGGCGGCGAACGCGACCTTGCGGTCGATTCCAATATCCTGAACCTGGAAGCGAAGGGCAATTCGGCGCCGGGCTTTCTCAACGAACGGCTGATGAGCGATCTGCGCCCGACGCTTTTCCTCGCGCAGCTCTCCAATCTGTTGGCCGGCAATATCGCCATCGTGCACGGCGTCACCGGTTCATCCCGCACCTTCATGGGCGAGGAAGCGGCCGGCGTCGATGCGACGAGGATCGCGCTTGCCCGTATCGCGGCAGGCCAAAGCGACATCGCATTGATCGGCGGTTCGCAAAATGGCGAACGCAAGGATTTGCTGGTTCTCTATGAATTCGGCGACTTCAATCTGAAGAACAAGTTCGCGTCCGTCTGGGAGCGCGGCGAGACCGGCGGCTTCGCCCTGGGATCCGGCGGTGCGTTTCTTGTCATCGAGTCGAAAGCCCATGCCGAAGCGCGTGGCGCGAAGCCATTTGCGCGCCTGGTCAACGTCGTCGCCGACATGGCGCGCCGCAAACATCCCGGCGACGTGACTTCGACGCTGGAGAAGCTGTGGGCCGAACTCGGCAAGATCGGCGATAAGGCCGCTGTCATCACCGGCGCGACCGGCGTCGAACCCGCCACCTCCGAAGAGCTCGCCTTCCTCAAGGAGCATGCCGGACTTCCAGTGCGCGCAACGGGAACGGTGTTCGGCCACACCATGGAAGCGCAATTTCCACTCGGATTGGCGTTGGCTGCATTGTCGCTGTCGCGCGGCAGGTTGTTTCCGCCGGACGGCCGCTCCCCTCTCGAGGTTGAAATGTCTCAAAGCCCGTCCCAGATTGTGGTCATCGGGACAGGCCATTGGCGCGGCGAAGGCATGGCGCTGGTCGAAGCGATCAAATGAGCTTTGGGGGAAAACATGACAGCTACGCGCGATAGGTTCGGCAGGTCGATTGTCGTCGTAACCGGCATGGGCGTTGTCACCTCGCTCGGCGCGGGCAAGACCGATAACTGGAAGAAGCTCACGGCGGGCGAGTCCGGCATTCGCACCATTACCCGTTTCCCGACCGATGGATTGAAGACGACCATGGCCGGCGCAGTCGATTTCATTCCGATCGAGCCGTTTTCGTCGACCGACCTTTCCGAACGGCTCGGTGAGCTAGCCGCCGAAGAAGCCGTCGCCCAGGCCGGCATCGGCACCAAGGGCGATTTTCCCGGGCCGCTGTTCCTTGCAGTCGCCCCTGTGGAGGTGGAGTGGCCTCAACGGCAGGAACTCGGGCGCGCGATCGGACCTTCGACCGAAATCAACTACGACGCCATGCTGCGGGTCAGCGGCGGCGGACGGTACACAGCGTACCACCGGCGGTTTCTTTTCGGTTCGGTCGCCGATCATCTTGCCGAGGTCTTTGGCACCAAGGGCTCGCCGATCTCATTGTCCACCGCCTGTGCCTCAGGCGCGACGGCCATTCAGCTCGGCGTCGAGGCGATCCGGCGTGGCGAGGCTGACACCGCCCTTTGCGTCGCGACCGACGGCTCGGTCAATCCGGAAGCCCTGGTACGCTTTTCGTTGTTATCGGCTTTGTCGACCCATAACGACCCGCCGCAAGCCGCGGCACGGCCATTCTCGAAGAATCGCGACGGCTTCGTAATGGCCGAAGGCGCCGGCGCTCTCGTTCTGGAGAGCCTTGAGGCCGCGACCGCGCGCGGCGCGAAGGTTCTCGGCGTCATTACCGGTTGCGGGGAGTTGGCCGACTCCTTCCACCGCACACGATCCAGCCCCGACGGCAAGCCGATCATCGGTTGCGTTCGCAACGCATTGGCCGATGCAGGAATTTCTTCCGATCAGATCGATTACATCAATGCGCACGGCACCGGGACTCCCGAAAACGACAAGATGGAGTATCTCGGCATCTCAACCGTTTTCGGCGAACGCGCCAAACAAATCCCAGTGTCCTCGAACAAGTCGATGGTCGGGCACACACTGTCGGCGGCCGGCGCGGTGGAAGCGGTGTTCTCGCTTCTGACGCTCGAGCACCAGAGAATTCCGCCGACCATAAACTACGAGATTCCGGACCCTGCTATTCCCTTCGATGTGGTCCCCAACAAGGCCCGCGACGCGCGCGTTACCACCGTGATGTCGAACTCGTTCGGCTTCGGCGGCCAGAATGCTTCGCTGGTTCTGACCCGTGAACCGGTTTAGCTGGCGCGCGGAAGGCTGGCAGACCTCCGGCATGATCGTTGGTTGCTGATGTCTCCCCTGCTGCTTCGCGCCAAAGCCCGAATTCGCGACGCGATCAAGCCCGTCGGGGAAGCGTTGGTCGGCGCGGTGACCATCAGCCTTCTGCGCACGGCTCGTTACTTCGATCCGATCAAGACCGCCGATTTTCTCGGCCGCGTGACACGCCTGATCGGTCCCTTGACCCGCGAACAGCGGATTGGCCGTGCCAATCTCACGGCAGCCTTCCCAGAGAAATCGCCGGAGGAGATCGATGCCATTCTCACCGGCGTCTGGGACAATCTTGGCCGCCTGGGTGCGGAGTTTGCGCATCTCGATCGCGTTTGGGAGCACGACCCTGCGTTTCCCGAAAAGAGCCGGATCGAAATCGGGCCGCGTACGCATGAACTGTTTGCCAAACTTCGCCTGGACGAAAAGCCCGCGCTGATCTTCGCGGCCCATCTCGGCAATTGGGAACTACCGGCCGTGGCGGCGGTCGCGCATGGGCTGGACGCGGCGATCCTGTTTCGCCGGCCCAATAGCGCTTCCGCCAACCAGATCATCGAGAAATCGCGCGCCGTGAAAATGGGAACGCTCATTCCCGCCGGCCGCGACGCACCGTTGAAAATGGCCGAAGCTCTGCGCAACGGACAGCACGTGGCGATATTGGTGGATCAATATTTCACTAACGGCGTGGAGGTGACATTCTTCGGCCGCAAGACCAAAGCGAACCCGACGCTGGCTCGTTTGCTGCGGCAGATCGATTGTCCGATTCATGGCACGCGCATTATCCGCCTGCCCAATCATCGCTTCCGTGCCGAACTTTCCGAGGAGATCGCGCCCGTGCGCGATTCTTCCGGGCAGGTGGACGTCCAGCAGACGATGCAGGCCATCACTTCGGTGGTCGAGGGATGGATTCGCGAATACCCGGACCAGTGGCTTTGGCTGCACCGCCGCTGGCGGTAGGGAGCAAGAGGCTAGTCCTATCGATTGATGGCCTGCCTCTCCTCGTCCTGAGGAGCCGCGCAAGCGGAGTCTCGAAGGATGAGGCCGATCGGGGCCTCATGGTTCGAGACGACGCATTCGCGCCTCCTCACCATGAGGGCTTTGACGCTATTGGACTAACGCCCGGTCTTCACCTTGGTCCAGAGCCTGTTGATGACGCGTTGCGTCGCCGGATCGCGTGCGGTGATCACAAAAAGCTTTGCGATCATCGTCTCGTCGGGATAAATATTTTTATCACCCAGGATTTTCGGATCGAGCAATTTCTGGCTTGCCACGTTTCCGTTAGCGTAAGACAGAAAGTTGGAATTCCTCGCCGCGATATCGGGACGGTAGAGGAAGTTGATCAGTTCATAGGCTTCCTGGACGTTCCTGGCATCAGTGGGGATCGCAAGATTGTCAAAGAACATCTGCGCGCCCTCCTTCGGGATCGCATAACCGACCGCGATTTCGCTCTTGGCTTCAGCGGCCCGGCTTCGCGCCTGCAGGATGTCACCCGACCAGCCGACCACCAGACAGATTTCGCCGGTTGCGAGTGCGCTCAGATATTCGGAAGAATGAAACTTGCGAACGAAGGGGCGGATTTTGCCGACGAGATCGGCGGCCTTTTCCAGATCCGCCTGTTTCGTCGAGTTCGGATCGAGCCCGAGATAGCTGAGCGCTGCCGGGAAGATATCGTCGGGCGAGTCCAGCATATGGACGCCGCAATCCCTGAATTTAGCGAGGTTCTCCGGCTTGAAGACGATATCCCAGCTATCGATCGCCGCATTCGGACCGAGGACGTTCTCCGCCATCTTGACGTTATAGCCGATGCCGGTGGTGCCCCACATGTAGTTGGCAGCATATTGATTGTCCGGATCGTAGGTGGCGAGACGCGCTGTCACGACTGGCCAGGCATTGGCAAGGTTAGGCAGCTTTGACTTGTCGAATTTCTGAAAAACGCCGGCCTTGATCTGGCGTTGCAGGAAATAGGCCGTCGGCACCACGACATCATAACCCGATTTGCCGGCCAAAAGCCGCGTTTCGAGCGTCTCGTTGGCATCGAAGGTGTCGTACACGACCTTGATGCCGGTCTCGCGGGTGAAGTCCTCCAACACCCCCGGCGCCATATAGCTCGACCAGTTGTAAAAATTGACCGTTCGCTCTTCGGCCCCCGCGGACGCCGGCAGCACCAGCAGCGCCGCCGCAGCGATCATGGCAAACCGGATGTGCGGCATAAAGCACTGGCGGGATAGCATCTTCATTCTCCGCTATCGCCGGCGCACCGCATCGGACAAACGCTCCAGCGCGGTATCGAGCGTGACATCTCTTTTGGCAAAACAGAAGCGCACCACCGTCGTCACGGGATCCTGCTCGTAGAAGGCCGATACTGGAATCGCTGCGACCTTGTAGTCGGTGACGATGCGCTTGCAGAAAGCCTCATCGGTTTCGTTCAGACCGAGCGGCGACAGATCGACAGTGAGGAAATACGTACCCTGCGAGCGCAGCACCGGAAACCCCAGGCTTTCCAGCCCGCTCGTCAGGCGGTCGCGGCTGCGTGCGAGATCCTTGCGCATCTGGTGAAAATATTCATCCGGTTTGCCAAGGCCGTAGGCGACGGCGACCTGAAGGTTTGGTGCGGTGGTGAAGGTCAGAAACTGATGCACCTTCGCTGCAACCCGCAATAGCGGCGGCGCGGCGCAGACAAAGCCGATCTTCCAACCCGTGAGCGAAAATATCTTTCCCGCCGAGCCGACCTTGATGGTGCGCTCGCGCATGCCGGGAATGGTGATCAGCGGAATGTGCGCCCGACCATCGAAGATGACGTGCTCCCAGACCTCGTCGCAGATCGCCACCACATCGAATTCCTGACAGAAGCGCGCCAGCAATTCGAGGTCCTCGCGTGGGTACACAACCGCGGCCGGATTGAGCGGATTATTGAAAAGGACCGCTTTGGTCTTGTGCGTAAAGACGCCGCGCAGCGCTTCCTCGGTCAACCGCCAATGTGGCGGTTCGAGCCGCACCAGACGCGGGATTCCGCCGGCCTGGCGAATGATCGGAAGGTAGGAATCATAGACCGGCTGAAAGACGACGACCTCATCGCCAGGCTCGACCACAGCCAGGATGGCCGAGGTCAGCGCTTCGGTGCCGCCGGAAGTCACCATCACTTCGGTCATCGGATCGAGCACCAGGGCGTGCCAGCGCTGATAATGGGCTGATATCGCCTGCCGCAATTCCGGGATGCCCATCATCGACGGGTATTGGTTGTATCCGTTGAGCACGGCATCAGCCGCGGCGTTGCGGATGTCCTCCGGTCCCGGGTCGTCCGGAAAGCCCTGGCCCAGATTGATGGCGTTATTGTCACGGGCAGCTTGCGACATCGCCTCAAAGACGGTGACCGGCAGATCGCCAAATACCTTGTTGATGGAAATCATCGGAGTGATCAGCCGCCCGAGATCGTCGGCAAACCTGCGCCTTTCCAGGCCAACATCCCGCCCGCGAGATGTTTGTCATAGGGCAGCCCTGCTGCCTGTGCCGCCAGCGAGGCCGTCACCGACCGCTTGCCGGACCGGCAGGCGAACACCACCTCTTTGCCCTTTGGATCGGGGATAGCTTGTGGATCGAAGCTCGACAGCGGCACCACGACCGCGCCGGGATAGGCATCGACCACCACTTCGTTGGGCTCGCGGACGTCGACCAGCAGATAGCGTCCCTCGGCCATGCCACGGGATACTTCTTCAGCCGCCAAATCGTAAACCCGATGCCCCTGATCCGTCACTCACATCCTCCCGTCGAACGCCTGCTTGTCCCGCGGCGATACCGCTATGAATGTCAAATCCACCACATCAGCGCGATGAAAATCAAGCGCCCAGCACGCCCCGGCAGCCAACCGCCGGCTCAAACCGTGACTTGTGTTCCCACCTCGACCACGCGGCCGCTCGGAATCTGGAAATAGTCGGTGGCATCGTTCGCGGTGCGGCTCAACGCGATGAAGAGATGGTCCTGCCAACGCGGCATTCCCGAATGCGCAGCCGGCTTCAGCGCGCGGCGGGACAGGAAGAAAGATGTCGACATGATGTCGAATTGCCAGCCGAGCTTGCGCGCAATCGCCAGCGCCTTCGGTACGTTCGGCGACTCCATAAACCCGAATCGCAACGTGACTTTGGTGAAGGTATTGCCGACCTGCTCCAGCCTCACCCGTTCCGACAGATCGACGCGAGGGGTGGCGGCGGTCTCGATGGTGAGAATAACGTTCTTCTCGTGCAGCACTTTGTAGTGCTTCAAGCTATGCATCAACGCTGTCGGCGCGCTGACGGGGTCGCTGGTAAGAAAAACGGCGGTGCCGGGAACACGTTGCGGCGGCCGCTTCTCCAGCATCGCCACCAGGTCAGCCAGCGGAAACTCAAGCTTGCGTGACTTCTCGAACAACAGCCGGCTGCCACGCCGCCACGTATACATTAGAAGCATCACGATCGCACCGAGCGCCAGCGGAACCCAACCGCCTTCCAGCACTTTCAGAAGATTGGCAGCCAGGAAGGTCAGATCGAGAAACAGGAACGGGGCGATCAACGCCGCCGCCGCGAACGGCGACCACTTCCATACCCGCCAGATCACGACAAATCCCATCATGCCCGTGACCACCATGGTGCCGGTCACTGATATGCCGTAGGCCGAGGCCAGCGCGCTGGAGGAGCGGAACATCAGCACCAGCAACATAACCGCAATCAAAAGCAGCAGGTTAATGCGCGGAATATAAATCTGGCCGAACTGCGACTCGGAAGTGTGTCTGATTTCAAATCGCGGCAACAGGCCGAGTTGTATAGCCTGCTGCGTCAGAGAATAGGCGCCGGTGATCACAGCCTGACTGGCGATGACGGTCGCGACGGTGGCGAGCGCGACCATCGGGATCAGCGCCCAGTCCGGAAACATCAAAAAGAACGGATTTTCAATCGCCTTGGGATCGGCGATGACGAGCGCACCCTGCCCGAGATAATTCAGCGCCAGCGACGGCAATACGATGAAAAGCCATGCGAGTTGGATCGGCCGCTTGCCGAAATGGCCGAGGTCGGCATACAGCGCCTCGGCGCCGGTCACCGCCAGAAACACGGCGCCCAGCGTGACAAAACCGATCATGCCGTGGTGAAGCATGAAGGAGACGGCCAGCACGGGGTTGAGGGCCAAAAATACTTCCGGATGCTGCATGATCGGGACAATCGCCCCGATCGCGATGACACCGAACCAGACGCACATAATCGGCCCGAAAAAAAACGCGACGCGAGCGGTACCGCGCGATTGCGCAGCAAACAGCACCAGCAGAATGACCACGGTCAACGGCACCACATAGGGATCGAGCGCCGCGGTAACGAGCTTGATGCCTTCGATCGCCGAGAGCACCGATAGCGCCGGGGTGATCACGGCATCGCCGTAGAACAGCGCGCCGCTGATGATCCCGAGCAGAACAATCGTAGCAGCGCCGCGACTGACGGCGCGCTGCGCAAGCGCCATCAAAGCCAGCGTCCCGCCCTCGCCGTGATTGTCCGCGCGAAGCAGAATCACGACGTATTTCATCGTTACCACGATGATCAACGCCCAAAGGATCAGCGAGACCACACCGAGCACCGCCGCCGGCTCAGCGACGCCCGAGGGACCGCTGGCCGCGACCACCGCTTCGCGCAGCGCGTAAAGCGGGCTGGTGCCGATATCCCCGTAGACGACCCCGATGCTGCCGATCAGCAGTGCCTTCAGGCCGGCTGTCGAATGGGCTTCGCCATGCCCATTGGCCGCCGTCGTTTCCGAGGCGGGAGCTACAACATCACTGGTCATGGGGTGGGAGCCTCAAACTGCTACTGCGCAATCGCAAAGCGAGGCGGCTTATAGCCTTGCGCCCGAACCAGACCCTAGCCCGATTTTAGGCTTACGGCATGCAAATTTTGCAGTTGCTAAATGAGCCTAGGCTCGGCTCCATCTGCGGTAATATAGTAGTTCCGTTCAAGGCTTCAATCCTGGCGGCAGCGGCGGATTTTCGCGCATCAAGGTGATGGTCACCCGGCGGTTGGCCGACAGCGAGGGATCGTCGGGAAACAGCGGCAAGGTATCGGCCTTGCCGGAAACAGCGAAGATGTGGGCGGGCGGAAGCCCTTCCCGCTCGAGGATCTGGCGCACCGCATTGGCCCGATCGGCGGAGAGATCGAAGGCGCCGTAGTCACTTCGGGTTGGGATGTAGCCGGCGGAGGTGTGACCGGCGATTGCAACCCTCAAAGGGGTCGCCTTGAGCGGGGCCGCCAGTTTCTGAATCAACCGGCGCGTCCGCTCATAGGGCACTTTCGATCCTTCGGCGAACATCGACCGGCCGTCCTGATCGACGATCTCGAGGTTGAGGCCCTCCTTGGTTTCTTCGAACATGATGTGCTTGGAGATTTCGGTCATCTCCGGCATGTCCTGCAACGCCTGCCGCAACGAGGCCGAGGCGAGCGCGAATTCGCGATCGATCTTGATGCGGGCGCCCGCCGTCTGGTTGCGATCCTGCTCGTCCGGGGTCGGTGTATTGGAGGCCTCGTCCGGCGAAATATGATCGACGTTCTTCAGCTTGGGGCGCGTCGGCAGGCCGTCGGATTCGATGATGCCGGAATAACGAACATCGGTCTGCACGCCGAAAGCGTCGCGCATCGAGCCCGCGACGATCTTGAGCTTGTTGTTGTCCATGGTGGAAAACGCCACGAGCATCACGAAGAAGCTCATCATCAGACCCATGAGGTCGGCAAAGGTCACGAACCAGCCGTGCCCCCCGCCATGTGCGTCGCCGCGTTTTTTCTTGGCCATGGTCGATCTTCCGCCCCGAGGTCCGCGAGACTAGGCCGCGACCTCTTCGCCCTCCGTATGGCGATGCTTTTCCGGCAAATATGCCAGAAGCATTTCGCGGACCAGCGTCGGGGACTTGGAATCCCGGATCATCAGAATGCCGTCGATGATCAAGGTGCGGTTGGTCTCCTCGTCGAGCAGTTTGCCGTGCAGCTTGTCGGCGATCGGCAGGCAGAACAGGTTCGCTACCAACGCACCGTACAGCGTAGCGAGCAGCGCGGTCGCCATGAAGGGGCCGAGCTTGGAGGGGTCGGTCATGTTGGCGAACATCTGCACCATGCCGATCAGCGTGCCGATCATCCCGAAGGCGGGCGCGCAATCGCCGATGGCGCGGTAGATCTTGCTGCCTTCGTCGAGATGCATCAGGAAATTGTCGCGGTCGCGCTCGAGATTGTCGCGGATGAATTCCATATCGTAGCCGTCGGCGATGTAGCGAATCCCCTTGGCAAGGAACGGCTCGTCAGTCTCGACCTTTTCCAGGCCGACCGGTCCCTGCTTGCGGGCGATTTCGGCGATGCGGGCGAGCTCGTCAACGAGGTCGCGCGCCGACAACCGGCTCATCGTGAAAGCGAACTTGGCTCCAAGCGGAAGACCATGCATCATCACGCCGAGGGGAAAGCGGATCATGGTGGCGGCAATCGATCCGCCGAAAATGATGATGACGGCATGTTCAGAGACGAACATGTGCAGATCACCACCCATGAACACCATCGTGGCGATGACAATCATGCCGAACAAAAGTCCGGCGCCCGTCATAATGTCCATGGGAGACTCCAACGCGTACGCGAACGACCGGCCATCCTGGACGGTCGCGCAGCCCCCTCCGAGCCACGCACTTCAACCCTACGTCGCGGCCATTAAAGACGCGTAAAGGTTAAGCTGTTTTGCGAGTGCCGCCGGGGCAACCTGTGAAGATACGGCCGACAGGTCCATTCACCTCTGCAAGACAGGCCGCTGCGCCGCCCTGACACGGTGACAACATTCTGCTAACCATGATGACCGTTCGCAAATTTGCATGTCGCTCGCCATGGCTTTCCGTGTCGTCTCCCTGCCCGTCCTCGTCTGCGCGTCGCTGCTTGCGGCCTGTAGCGGCGGCGATCGCATGACGTTGGGCGGCGGATCGGACAGCCCACCCGCCGCGAATGCGGCTCCAGCGGGTCCAGCGGCCAGGACGCCGCCGGCGAGCATGTCCGGCCGATGGACCCTGTCCGCCCCTGGTTCGACATCCTGCGGGATGACGTTCGGCGCCAACAACCCGGACTCAACCGAGGGCACGATTGCCCCCGCCGGCGGCTGCCCGTTCAATTTCTTCACCAGCCGGAAGTGGAGCTATACCGAGGCTGGTCTCACGCTGCGCGACCACAACGCGCAGGCGCTGGCGCAGCTGGTGCCCGCCGGTCCCAACCGCTTTGAAGGCAAGACCGGTTCCGGCCAGGAGATCGCGCTGTCGCGCTAACGCGCGATGAGAGGGTCAGTGAATTTCGGCCGACCGCTTCAGCGCTTCTTTCAGCTTTTCGAGACTGAAATCCTTGGATCGCGCGATTTCCAGAATGGGCGTCTCGCGGCGGCCGCACAGTTCGGCGGCGTCGGGAATTTTCGGGGCAATGTCGCGTGGGATCACAATCGCCCCGTGCTGGTCGGCGTGAATGAGGTCGTCCGAGCGCACCGTCATTCCGGCAACGCGAACCTCACCACCGAAGTTTTCGGCATGAACCCAGGCATGCGACGGACCGATGGAGCCGGCGAGCGCTTGGAAGCCCGGCGCCCATTGCGGGATGTCGCGGATCGAGCCGTCGGTAATGACGCCGAGGCATCCCAGCGCCTTGTGCACATTGCTCTGCACCTCGCCCCAGAACGCGCCGTAACCGACGTCGGGACCGTCGATGTCCTGAATAACGGTGATCCGCGGTCCGATGCCGGTGCCCATATATTCGTAATAGGCGATGCGGCGCCGCGACTGCTCGTCGGCCGGAAGCTGCGACTTGAGCACCGAGCGGATCGTCACCGTCCGCGCATAACCAACCATCGGCGGCAGGTTGGGAAACGGGCAGACCAACGGCTTGGTGGTATAGCCGATCAGGCGGCGCTCGGGCGCGACGACTTCCATCGCATTGCAGATCGTCGGCGTATCGTAGCGCGCCAACGCCTCAAGCAAGGCGGCGGGCAGCGGCGCGGGGGCGGAATTCGTCACGGCATTCTCCAGCTTTTGTAACAGTGTCTTGCACGCATATAGCCGACCGTCGCGCGATCGGCAAAAGGCTTGAGTGCAGGACCGCCCTGCTTTTCATCTGGAGAAATGATCAGGTCAGTTCAGCCGTACCGGCCGATCGTCGTCATCGGCGGCCGTCGACAAAAACGGCGCCTGCGGATCGGCGGTAGCACTCGCGGCAACGGGTGGCGTCGCCGCCTCAGCCTTGCGCTGTTGGTCGCGGTAGGATTTCCACCCCACGGGGAGGCTCAGGAGATAGATCACGGTGCCTGCGGAAAGAATGTACCAGGGATAACCGATCAGAAGCGCAATGAAGAAGACCACCGACACGAAGACCGGCAACACCATCTCCGGCGGCACGCGCATGCGTATCGTCTTGCCCGAGAATACCGGCAGCCGCGAAACCATCAGGCAGCCGATCGCGAAGGTATAAACCGCGGTCACTGCGGCTGGAGGCTTCGGCAGGCCGAGAAACGCCAGATAGATCGGCAGCAATACCGTGATCGCGCCAAGGGGCGCGGGAACGCCGGTGAAATAATTGGCCGCATAAGCCGGCTTATCGGGATCGTCCATCGTCGCATTGAAACGCGCCAATCGTAATCCGCCGCTGATCGCAAAGACCATTGCGGCAATCCAGCCGCCATTGTTGAGTTCGCGCAATTGCCAGAAATACAGGATCAAGCCCGGCGCCACGCCGAAATTGACGAAATCGGCGAGACTGTCGAGTTCGGCTCCGAACTTCGACTGGCCCTTGATCATGCGCGCGACGCGACCGTCGATGCCGTCAAGCACGGCGGCAAACACGATCGCCGCCACCGCCAGTTCCATCCGACCTTCCGTCGATAGGCGGATCGCGGTGAGGCCAGCGCAAATCGCCAGCAGCGTAATGAAATTGGGAACCAGCATGCGCACCGGAATCGGACGAAACCGGCGGCGGCGCAGTTCCACATATTTGGGGTCGATCGCCATGGCCCATCATATATAGCAAGCGGCGGCCAAGTTCGCCATTGCCACGGCCAATTGGTTAATCGCCCCGGTAGGTTCGGCCCTGATCGCTCAGCCGGAAATCGGCCAGAATGGTCTCACCGGCGATCGCGGTCTGGCCTTCCGCCACCAGCGGGCCCGTCCCCTCGGGCAGATAAACGTCAAGACGCGAGCCGAAGCGGATCAGCCCGAAACGCTCGCCGGCCCCGATCGTCTGCCCTTCCCGCACGAACGAGACGATCCGCCGCGCCACGAGCCCCGCGATCTGGGTCACGCCGATGCGGCCGTTGGATGTGAAGATCACCAGCGAGTTGCGCTCGTTGTCCTCGCTCGCCTTGTCGAGTTCGGCGTTGATGAACTTGCCCGGCCGGTAGGCGATGCGGTCGATTCGGCCAGCGACCGGGCTACGATTCACATGGCAATTGAACACGCTCATGAAGATCGAGATACGCGGCAACGGCTTGTCGCCAAGCCCAAGTTCAGCGGGCGGCAAGACGCTCGTGATCATCGAGATCCGTCCGTCGGCCGGCGCCACCACGATGCCTTCCCGCACCGGCGTCACCCGCACGGGATCGCGGAAAAACAACGCGCACCAGATGGTCAGAAGCGTACCAATCCACCCCAATGGCGCCCACAGCCAGAACAGGATCAGGCTGGCGAGCGCAAAGCCGCCGATGAAGGGATACCCCTCGGGATGAATGGACGGAATCTGCGCACGGATAGAATTGGCAATCGACATAAAAACTCACCAGGCCCTAGCAAGAGAGAAAGTAGTCACGTCATTCCGCGGCGGCCGGGGTCACCAACGCATCGTCGACCGGCGGCGGTACACGGTTGGGCGCTTCGTTCTCGTCGGCAATCCGCGCCAGCTTTTCGCGAGCTTCCTGAGCCTCTCGCTGCCGGTTCCACATACTGGCATAAAGCCCGCCAGTTGCCAAAAGCTGGCCGTGGGTTCCGCGCTCGGCAATGCGACCCTGATCGAGAACGATGATTTCGTCCGCCGTGACAATCGTGGAGAGCCGGTGGGCGATCACGAGTGAGGTGCGGTTGCGCGACACCCGCTCCAGCGCGTCCTGAATTTCGCGCTCGGTATGGCTGTCGAGCGCCGATGTCGCTTCGTCGAGCACCAGGATCGGCGGAGCCTTCAGAATCGTGCGCGCGATCGCCACGCGCTGCTTTTCGCCGCCCGACAATTTCAGGCCGCGCTCGCCCACCTGCGTCTCATAGCCCTTCGGCGACATCCGGATGAAGCCGTCGATCTGCGCGAGCCGGGCTGCCTCCTCCACTTCGGAATCGTCGGCATCCCAGCGGCCATAGCGGATGTTGTAACGGATGGTGTCGTTGAAGAGCACAGTATCCTGCGGCACCATGCCGATCGCGGCGCGCAGCGAGGCTTGCGTGACGTTACGGATATCCTGACCATCGATTGTGATCCGGCCGCTTGAGACGTCGTAGAGACGGAACAGGAGGCGCGAAATCGTCGACTTGCCCGCGCCCGACGGTCCAACGATCGCAACCGTCTTGCCGGCCGGCACGTCGAACGTAAGACCTTTGAGGATCGGCCGATCCGGCTCGTAGGCGAATTGCACATTCTCGAAGCGCACATGGCCTGAAGTGACGATCAGCCGCGCCGCTTGCGGGATATCCTTGATCTCGGGCTCGCGAGATAGCACGCTGAACATCTTCTCGATGTCGATGATCCCCTGCTTGATCTCGCGATACACCATGCCCATGAAATTAAGCGGCTGGTAAAGCTGGATCATCATCGCGTTGACCATCACGAAATCGCCGACCGTGTTGTGTCCGCTGCGCACCCCGGACGCGCACATCACCATGGTTGCGGTGAGGCCGGCGGTGAAGACCACGGCCTGGCCAGCATTGAGGACAGCCAACGAGGTATAGGCTTTGACGCTGGCCTCCTCGTAGCGCTCCATCGAACGGTCATAGCGCGCCGCCTCGCGTTCCTCGGCGTTGAAATACTTCACCGTCTCGTAGTTCAGGAGCGAGTCGATGGCCTTGGTATTCGCCTCGGTGTCGGAATCGTTCATCTTGCGACGAATTCCGATCCGCCACTCGGTAGCGATGTAGGTGTAAAACATATAGATCACGACGGTGATCAGGGTCGCCAGGACATACCGCCAGTCGAACTTCCACAGCAGCACCGCCATCAAGAGCGCGACCTCAACGATGGTCGGGACGAGTTGCACGATCACCATCCGCACGATGGTCTCGATGCCGTTTCGACCGCGCTCGAGAACGCGAGTCAACCCACCGGTCTTGCGCTCCAGATGAAAGCGCAACGACAGCTCATGCATGTGAACGAAAGTGAGATAAGCGAGCTTGCGAACCGCATGCATCGCCACGCGTGCGAAAATGCCGTCACGCCACTGGGTCAACGCCCCCATCACGATGCGCAACGCGCCGTAGCCGAGCGTCATGATGATCGGCGAGGCGACGACCCATAGCACCCAGTTGGAGGCTTGTACCGGCGCGCTGTCCGCGCCGGTCAGAGCATCGGTTGCCCATTTGAAGGTGAAGGGAACGGCCAGCGTTGCAACCTTGGCCGCCAGCAGCAGCACCACCGACCAGACCACGCGCATCTTCAGATCGAAGCGATCGCCCGGCCAGATATAAGGCCACAGATGCGCTAGCGTCCCGGTCAGGGTCGCCTGCCCGAAGGGTGTATCAGCAGTTGGTGCCGGCAGATCCCCCGCGGCCGAAGCTGGATGCGCCATCGCGTCAGGCCCGGCGCGGTATGGCGTACCGATTCGGCACGCGCTTTTTCAGATTTTCTCGCATTCCGCAGTCATATAGAGCGTTTATGCGCCGCGTACAGCCTCGTGGAGGCTAAATTCTTCCGTCATGTTCGGGCCTTACTGGAATTTTATTCGATAGCCGAATCCTTTATGGTTTGACTGATTTACGCTGCAATGCCACATGACTGATATGAGCACGATTAAAACCGTCTGCGTCTATTGCGGCTCCGGGGCCGGCACCAATCCCCGTTTCATCGAATCCGCCAGGGCGCTCGGCAAGGCGCTCGCGGAGAACGGCATCCGCCTGGTCTATGGCGGCGGTTCCGTCGGCATGATGGGCGCGGTAGCGAGCGCGGTGCTCGATCACGGCGGCTCCGTGACGGGCATCATCCCGGACTTTTTGACCAGCAAGGAAAGTGCGCTCAAGCGCGTGCAGGAAATGATCGTCACGCCCGACATGCACGTGCGCAAGCGGCTGATGTTCGAACATTCGGACGCGTTCGTCGCGCTGCCCGGCGGCATCGGTACGCTCGAGGAACTCGTTGAGCAATTGACCTGGCAGCAGCTGGGACGCCATTCGAAACCGGTGCTGCTCGCCAATATTGACGGCTTCTGGGAACCCTTGCTGGCGCTAATCGCCCACATGCGCGCCACTCAATTCATTCGGCCGACGCTCTCGATCGATATCCTCAAGGCCGAACGGGTTGAGGATATCTTGCCGCGGCTGCAGGCAGCGGCGGCAAGCGTTCCTGAAGGCACGGCTGCCATGACGCCCGAAATCGCCCAGCGTCTGTAGATACCGCTTTACCGTGGTGCGCCCGCCTCCTCGGCGGGAAATGTCACGGCTTCGATCCGGTTGCCGTCGGGATCCCTGATGAAGGCGGCATAATATTTGACGCGATCGTGCGGACGCGGACCCGGCGCACCGTCCGAGCTGCCGCCGGCTTTCAGCGCCGCTTCATGGAACGCGTCAACTTCGGCAGCCGATTTCGAACGAAGACAGACGTGGCTGCCGCTGTCCGCAACAACCGGCGCCATGCCGGGACGAAGGTTGATCCAGAATTCCGGATAGGCTTTGCCGAAGCCGACGGTGGCGGGCCGTGTCACAACCCTGGCAAGGCCGAGCGGCGCCAATGCCGTTTTATAAAAGCGCGCCGAGCGTTCGAGGTCGCTGACGCCGACAGAGATGTGGTCGATCATGAGTCTCCTCCAAAAAGGCCGTCATTGCGAGCGAAGCGAAGCAATCCAGAGATCGTAAGAATACTGGATTGCTTCGTCGCTTTGCTCCTCGCAATGACGAACCCTGACTACGTCGGCGCATCCGATTTCACGAGTTTGTAAATAACCGAATCCATCAGCGCCTGGAACGAAGCGTCGATGATATTCGGTGACACCCCGATGGTGCTCCACTTTTCGCCCTTCTCGTCGGCGCTTTCGATCAACACCCGCGTTACGGCCTCGGTGCCACCGTTGAGGATGCGCACCCGGTAGTCGATCAGCCTGAGGCCTTCGATGAATTTCTGGTACTTGCCGAGGTCCTTGCGCAGCGCGACGTCGAGCGCGTTGACGGGGCCGTTGCCTTCGGCTGCCGAAATCAGCTTTTCGCCGTCGACGTCAACCTTCACCACCGCCATCGCCACCGTAACGCGCTGGCCATTGGCATTGTAACGTTGCTCGACATTGACGTCGAATTGCTCGACACGGAAATAGTCGGGAACGCGGCCGAGCGTCCGCCGCGCCAGAAGCTCGAACGAGGCGTTGGCCGATTCATAAGCGTAGCCCGCCGCCTCGCGCTCCTTCAATTCCTCGACCAGACGCGCCAGCTTCGGATCGTTCTTGTCGTAGGCGATGCCGGCGCGATCGAGCTCGGCGATGACATTCGAGCGGCCGGCCTGATCGGAAACCAGCACCTTGCGATGGTTGCCGACCGTCGCGGGCCGAACATGTTCGTAGGTCTGCGGGTCCTTCAGCACGGCGGACGCATGAATGCCCGTCTTGGTGACGAAAGCGCTTTCTCCGACATAGGGCGCATGCCGATTGGGCGCGCGGTTTAACATGTCATCGAGCGTGCGCGACACCGTCATCAAGGTCGCCATCTTCTCGTCGGTCACGCCGATCTCGAAGCGATCGGAGAATTCGCCCTTCAAGCGCAACGTCGGGATCAGCGAGCAAAGGTTGGCGTTGCCGCAGCGTTCGCCGAGGCCGTTGAGCGTGCCCTGAATCTGCCGCGCGCCGGCGCGCACCGCGGCGAGCGAATTGGCCACCGCCTGCTCGGTATCGTTATGGGCGTGGATGCCGATGTGGTCGCCGGGAATATGCTTGATAACCTCGCCGACGATGGCCTCGATCTCGTGCGGCATGCTCCCGCCATTGGTGTCACACAGTACTACCCAGCGCGCGCCGGCATCGTAGGCCGCCTTCGCGCAAGCTAGCGCAAAGGCGGAGTCTTCCTTGTAGCCGTCGAAGAAATGCTCGCAATCGAGCATAACTTCCCGGCCGGCTTTCTTCGCAGCCTTCACGCTGTCGCCGATGGAGCCAAGGTTTTCCTCATTGGTGGTCTCGAGCGCCACGCGCACCTGATAGGCCGAAGACTTCGCGACAAAGCAGATCGCATCCGCCTTGGCTTCCAATAGCGCGGCAAGACCTGGATCGTTCGACGCAGAGCGTCCGGGCCGCCGCGTCATGCCGAACGCGGTGAAGCGCGCATGGGCAAGCTTCGGCTTCTTGGCAAAAAATTCGGTATCGGTCGGATTGGCGCCGGGATAGCCGCCCTCGACATAGTCGATGCCAAGTTCGTCCAGCATCTTCGCGATCAGTTGTTTGTCATGCAGCGTAAAGTCGACGCCGTTGGTCTGCGCGCCATCGCGCAGCGTGGTGTCGAACAGATAGAGCCGCTCGCGGGTCATGTCGAACCCCCGGCATTGTCTCCGAACGTCTTCTGCATCGTGGTGTTGGCGAGCCATTCGCCGTTGAGCGAAACCGTGTTGCGCTGCTTGGCTTCATAGCCGCGATTGACGAAGAACTCGGCGGCGTTGTCGCTGGCATCGACCGTGAGGCTCTTGGCGCCACGCCCCGCGGCCAGTTTTTCGAGCCCGTCGCACAGCATGGCCGCAACCCCCTGCCCGACGGCATCCGGATGCACATAGAGCAGATCGATGTGGTCCTTGCCTTTCAACGACACAAAGCCGACCGGCGCGCCCTCAAGCGTTGCCACCAGCGTGAGACCGGACGCCAGCCGTTGGCCGAATTCGTCTTCATCGTCGGCTGCTGCCGCCCACGCCTCTTGCTGCGCCTCGCTGTAGTCGTCGCCGGTCAGGCTTTCGATGCTGGCGACAAAAATCGCCGCCAGAATTGGCGTGTCGGCAGGGAGGGACGGCCGCAGCGCGGGCGCACTCATCGCGCGACCTCCCAAGTCGTGCCTTCCTTGGAGTCCTTGATCACCACGCCCATAGCTGCGAGTTCGTCACGAATGCGATCAGATTCCTTGAAGTCCTTGCGCGCACGCGCAGCGGTGCGATCCGCGATCAGCGCATCGACAGCGGTTTTGTTCACCGTGACAGCCTTGGGATTACTTTCGACGTATTCTCGCTTCGTCTTGCTCAGCAATCCGAGCAGCGTCGCGGAGGCCTTGAGCGTTCGCTTGATTTCGTTCTGGACTGAGCCCGAAGCTCCCGATCGACCGGATGCAATCGCGTGCAGACGCGTGATCACTCCTGAGGTGTTGAGATCATCGCCCAACAATGAAAGGACCTCCTCGTCGGCGCCGCCCATTGCTTGCGTGTCATCACCCACAATATCGTACCAGGAATCGACGACTCTCTTGCTCTCCTCAAGACCCCTGAGCGTCCAATCGATTGGCGAGCGATAGTGCGTCTTCAGCATATTGAAACGCAGAGCTTCGCCCGGCCAATCGTTGAGTAACTCCCTGATCGTGACGAAGTTGCCGAGGCTCTTCGACATCTTCGCACCCTCGACTTCGAGGAAGCCATTATGCATCCAGTAATTCGCCATCGTGGCTGTGCCGTGCGCGCAGCGCGATTGCGCGATCTCGTTTTCATGGTGCGGGAAGATCAGGTCGAGACCGCCGCCATGAATATCGAACACCTTGCCGAGATAGGCCGCACTCATCGCCGAGCACTCGATGTGCCAGCCCGGACGCCCCCTGCCCCACGGACTATCCCAGCCCGGCTCGTGTTCTGAAGACAGCTTCCACAGCACGAAGTCAGCGGGATTTTTCTTGTGGGCGTCAACCGCAACGCGCGCACCGGCCAACTGCTCGTCAAGCCTGCGGCCCGACAGCGCGCCATAGTCCGGCATGGACTGCACATCGAACAGAACTTCGCCGCCGGCTTCATAGGCGTGGCCGCGCGCGATTAATTGCTTGATCAGCGTTACCATGTCGGCCTTGCCATCGACACGTGGCAGCACAAAATCGGTGGCGCGCGGTTCAACTGTCGGCGGCGAGCTTCCGAGGCCGGCGACATCCGCATGGAATTGATTGGCGGTCTTTTCGGTGACTTTGCGGATCGCCTCGTTCAACGGCAGGCCGGGAAAATCCCGCGCGGCACGGTCGTTGATCTTGTCGTCGACGTCGGTGATGTTCCGAACGTAAGTGACGTGGTTCTCGCCATAGAGATGGCGCAGCAATCGAAACAACACGTCGAAAACGATGACCGGGCGCGCATTGCCGATATGGGCGAAGTCATAGACCGTCGGCCCGCACACATACATGCGCACATTGGCCGGATCGAGCGGCGTGAAAACGCGCTTCTCTTTGGTCAGCGTATCGTAAAGGCGCAATTCCATGGAAATCCCGTACCTGCCTGCCGGCCGGGCGTCCAATGATCTCGTGTGAGAAAAGACGGCCTCAGCCAGCGATTCGCTAGCTCATAATCTCGCGGCAAATGCCACAGATGGCGAGAAGACCGTTCATGAAAAATACCATGGGCCAGCCCGGGGGATGCCGTCAAGAGCCTCAGAAAAGCCGATTTGGGTCACCAAGCCACCGATGCCCGATGGTTAATCATTATTTACACTTCATCCCTATTATGAGTCGCGGCAATCCCTCCTTCAGCGGTGCAGCGATGCGATCCATTTCAGCGCTTTTGGCCTGCGTGTCGTTTCTGGCCGGATCGGCAGCGTGGGCCGACAGCCGGATTTTCATCATCGCCAACCAGCCTGACGGCTACGGGGTCGACCAGTGCCTCGCCAGGGGCGAAAAGTGCGGCGCCCATGCTGCTCAATCCTATTGCCAATCGCGGAATTTCGCGCAGGCCACGTCCTACCGCCGGGTCGATCCGGACGAAATCACCGGTTCGGTTTCGAAAGCGGGTGAGAATTGCGGCCACTCGGGCTGCGGCGAATACATCGCGATTACCTGCCAGCGCTGAACCATCCTCCCGGGCCGGTTCCAGACCCGCCACAGTGGTGCCGCGGAAACGACGTGACGTCGCCCCGAGAAGCGGGTAAAGGACGCCCAAATTATTATCACCTGCGGCTCCGGCCGTAGCCTCCGGTATGGCCCAAGGTCCGGTTCGGAGTTGCGCTGATGGCGGGACATGCCTGAAAAATTGATCGTCGCTCCTTCCAGACCCCTGATTGCCAGATCGGTCATCGCCTGCGCTGCTCTTCTCGCCGCCATGCTGTTTGGTGCGGACGCCCGTGCGCAGATGAATCCGCCGCCGTCCCCGCCGCCGGGCGCTGCGGTAAACCCGATGTGTCCGCGGCTCGAAGCTCAACTGGCCATGATCGACCGCGGCGGTGGCGACCCGGCCAAGGACGAGCAGATCCGCCGCTACCAGGATTCCGCTGCCAAGCAACAGGCGGAGCTCGACCGCGTTACTTCGCAGGCCAGGCGGATGGGCTGCGACAGTTCGGGTTTCTTCTCGTTGTTCAACGGCCAAAACGCGCAATGCGGGCCGGTAAACAATCAAATTCAACAGATGCGCGCAAACCTCGACCAGATCACGACTAATCTCGAGCGCCTGCGTAGCGGCGGCCTCGGCGGCAGCGATCGCGAAAACCAGCGCTATTCGGCTCTTCTGGCGCTGGCGCAGAACAGCTGCGGACCGCAATACGCGGCCGCCTTGCAGCAGCAACAGGGTGGTCCCGGCAATTTCCTGAACAACCTGTTCGGCAATAACAATCCGGCTGCTGGGCCGCCCGCGGATGTGGGTCCCCAATCCGGCACCTATCGCACCGTCTGCGTCCGTACCTGTGACGGCGGCTATTTCCCGATTTCGTTTGCCACCGTGCCGGCGCGCTTTCCCGACGATGAAAAGGCCTGCAAAGCGCTCTGCCCGGCAACCGAGGCCAACCTCTATGCCTACCGCAATCCCGGCGAAGACATGAATCAGGCGGTGTCGATCAGCGGTCAACCGTATGCATCGTCGCCCAACGCCTTCCGATTCCGGCAGGAGTTCAACCCGACCTGCGCCTGCAAGGCCGCCGGTCAAACCTGGTCCGACGCCCTCAAGAGCCTCGACGACAAGGCCGCCGCCGAGCAGCAAGGCGACATCATCGTCACCGAGGAGAGCGCCAAGAAAATGTCGCGCCCGCAGCAGGGCAAGGCGCCTGCGCCTGCCAAGAAGGGTACCGCCACCACCACGGGCTCCGACCCGGCAACGCCTCCCGCACAGCCGGGCGCGCCGCCGGCTCCCTCCGATGCTTCTTCCGATAACAAGTCGATCCGTACAGTGGGACCGACGTTTATCCCGGCGCGTTAAAGCGTTTGGTGAATTCATCGACCGCCGATCAACCGTCAAACGCCTCGTCCGATGCACGACCCGCGCGTGAAACCAGCGTTTCATCGGGCTCAGCCAGCGGCCGACCGTCGTCACGAAACCGGTTGGTGATGGGGTAACGGCGATCGCGCCCGAAATTTCGGCGCGTCACCTTGACGCCCGGAGCGGCCTGCCTGCGCTTGTATTCGGCGATGTTGAGCAGGCGGTCGATCCGCGCCACGACCTCGCGATCGAAACCGGCCGCGATGATGGTCGCGAAAGGCTCCTCGCGCTCGACCAGCCGTTCGAGGATCGCATCCAGGGTGTCGTAAGGCGGCAGCGAATCCTGATCGGTCTGGTTTTCGCGCAGCTCCGCGGTCGGCGGCCGCGTGATGATGTTGGACGGAATGACTTCGCCGGAAGGTCCCAAAGCGCCGTCGGGCTTCCAGGTGTTGCGCAGCTCTGACAGCCGAAAAACTTCCGTCTTGAAGATATCCTTGATCGGATTGAAGCCGCCGTTCATGTCCCCGTAAAGCGTGGCGTAACCGACCGACATTTCGGACTTGTTGCCGGTCGTGACGACCATCGCACCGGTCTTGTTAGAAATCGCCATCAACAGCGTGCCGCGCGCGCGCGCTTGCAGATTTTCTTCGGTGATGTCGCGCTGCAACCCTGCGAAAGTCCCGGACAGGATGTCTTCAAAGCCGTGCACGGCTTGCGCGATCGGCAGCACCTCGTAGCGGATGCCGAGTTCGCTGGCGAGTTTGGCGGCATCGTCGAGCGAAACCTGCGCGGTGAAACGAAACGGCAGCATGACGCCGCGAACGCGCTCCGCCCCAAGCGCATCGACCGCAATCGCCGCACAGAGCGCCGAGTCGATGCCGCCGGAGACGCCCAACAACACGCCGGGAAATCCGTTCTTGCCAACATAATCGCGCAAGCCCAGGACGCAGGCCGCGTAATCGGCCTTGTCGCCATCCAGAACCGGCTCCTGCGGACCGAGGGAGCGCATGCTGGTAGTTGTCTTCTTCCAGCGCAATGTCGTGATGTTTTCCTCGAAAGCTGGCATTTGCGTCGCCACCGAAAGATCGGCGTTGAGTGCAAACGAACCGCCGTCAAACACCAGTTCGTCCTGGCCGCCGACCTGGTTGAGGTAGATCAGCGGCAGCCCGCTTTCAGTCACACGGGCCACCGCGACAGACAGCCGCAGATCGCTCTTGTTGCGCGCGTAGGGCGAGCCGTTCGGCACGATCAGGATTTGCGCGCCGGTTTCGGCCAGACATTCGACGACGTTTTCGTATTCGGCGGACTCCTCGAGCCAGATGTCCTCGCAGATCGGCACCCCGACCCGGATGCCGCGAATCGTCACCGGGCCCGCGGCAGGTCCGCGCGCGAACAGGCGCTTTTCGTCGAACACGCCGTAATTCGGCAGATTGGCCTTGAAGCGAAGCGCGGCGACGCGGCCGCCGTCGAGCAGCGCGCAGGCATTATAAAGCTTGCCGTCCTCGACCCAGGGCGTGCCGATCAGCACCGCCGGACCGCCGTCGGCCGTCTCGCGCGCCAATTCCTCGATCGCCGCGCGACAGGCCGACTGGAAAGCCGGCTTCAGCACCAGATCCTCTGGCGGATAACCGGCGATGAACAACTCGGGGAACACCACCAGATCCGCGCTGTCCGCCGCAGCCCGCGCCCGTGCCACGCGTGCTTTGGCGGCATTACCAGTGACGTCGCCCACCGTCGGATTGAGCTGGGCGAGCGTGACGATAAAATAGTCGGCGAGTTCGGTCATCTGTGGATCGTGCCTTTCGGATGGCCAAACTGCAATTGCGTGCTTTACATCACGCCCATGCGCTCGGCGATCGAGAACAGCCAAAACAGCCCCGCCGTCACCAGCGCCACGCCGACCGCCGCCGAACCCATGTCCTTCACCCGGCCAATCTGCAAATCGTGCTCGGTGGTCAGGCGGTCGGCGAGCTTCTCAATGGCGGTATTGAGCAGTTCGACGACCAGCACCATGACCACGGCTGCAACGAGCTCGATCCGGCGCATGGCCGTCGTGCCGATCACCCAGGCGAGCGGCAGGGAGATCGCCAGCGCGATCAGTTCCTCGCGCACGGCCTGCTCCGAGCGAATCGCAAAGACGAGGCCGTTACGGGTGTTGATCGTGGCCCGCCAGAGCCGCAGCATTAAAGCCCCGCGACAGCTGCGATCGGATTGGCCTTACCGACGCGTTCCTGCTTGAGCAACTCGGCGACCAGGAACGCCATGTCGATGGATTGCTCGGCGTTGAGGCGGGGATCGCAGACCGTGTGGTAGCGATCGCTCAGATCCTCATACGTGATGGCGCGGGCGCCGCCGACGCATTCGGTGACGTCCTGCCCCGTCATTTCCAGATGGATGCCGCCGGCGTGCGTCCCTTCGGCCGCGTGGACCTGGAAGAACGACTTCACCTCGGACAGGATGCGGTCGAACGGGCGGGTCTTGTAGCCGGTGTTCGAGCTGATGGTATTGCCATGCATCGGATCGCACGACCACACCACGACGCGGCCCTCGCGCTTGATAGCGCGCACCAGAGGAGGAAAGTGTTCGCCGATCTTGTCGGCGCCGAAGCGGTTGATCAGCGTCAGGCGTCCGGGCTCGTTGTCCGGATTCAAGATGTCGATCAGCTTCAACAGTTCGTCGGGTTTGAGCGAGGGGCCGCACTTCAGCCCGATCGGATTCTTGATGCCGCGGAAATATTCGACATGGCCGTGATCGAGCTGGCGGGTGCGGTCGCCGATCCAGATCATGTGGCCCGAGGTCGCGTACCAGTCGCCGGTCGTGGAATCCACGCGCGTGAACGCCTGCTCATAGCCGAGCAGCAGCGCCTCATGGCTGGTGTAGAAATCCGTGGCGCGCAATTCCGGATGGCTTTCGAGATCAAGGCCGCATGCGCGCATGAAATTCAGCGCGTCCGAGATGCGGTCGGCCAATTCCTTGTAGCGCCGCGACTGCGGGGAATCTTTCAAAAAGCCCAGCATCCATTGATGGACGGAGCCGAGATTGGCGAAGCCGCCGGTGGCGAACGCGCGCAGCAGATTGAGCGTCGCAGCCGACTGGCGATATGCCATCAACTGGCGCTGCGGATCGGGCGTGCGCGCCTGCGCGGTGAACGCGATGTCGTTGACGATATCGCCGCGATAGCTCGGCAGCTCGACGCCGTTGATCGCCTCCATTGGCGAGGATCGCGGCTTGGCGAATTGGCCGGCGATGCGGCCGACTTTCACCACGGGCAATGCACCGGCATAGGTCAGCACGACGGCCATTTGCAGCAGCACGCGGAAGAAATCGCGGATGTTGTTGGCGCCGTGTTCGGCGAAACTCTCGGCGCAGTCACCGCCTTGGAGGAGGAAGGCCTCGCCTGCGGCTACACGCGCAAGCGCCTTTTTCAGGTTACGGGCCTCACCTGCAAAAACCAGCGGAGGAAACGTCGCAAGCTGGGCCTCGACATCCGCCAATGCCTTCGCATCGGGATATTGGGGCATCTGCTTGACCGGCTTGGTACGCCAGCTATCGGGTGTCCATGATTTGGACATGACGTTAACTCCTGAGCGAAAACCGCTACTTATCGTGGACAGCGGAGGGCCGCTATATACACAGGCCTGTGGCGAACCGCCAGTATGATGGAGGTGTCACCCATCTGCACCGCTCTTAAGGCTTCAACCTTGGCTCTAACTACAACCCCTTGCGGTACAAGCTTAATTCGCATTTCCTAGGCCACGCGGGAGAACGGGGGAAATCGCGTTGCGTGAGGCCGGGCTCGACGACGTTTTCATCGACGATATCACCTTTCCTGCGATGGACGGGTACGCGCTGGGCGCGACGCTGTTCTTGCCCCGCGGCGCCAAGCAGCATGCGGTCCTCATCAATTCGGCCACCGCCGTCCCGCGCAAGATCTACCGGAAGTTTGCCGGCTACCTCGCCGGGCGGGGCTTTGCGGTCCTGACCTATGATTACCGCGGCATCGGCGATTCCCGGCAACGCGCGGTGACCGGCTATATCAAGCCGAAGTCCCTGGTCGGGTTCAAGGCCTCCATGGCCGACTGGGCCGCGCTCGACGTCACCGCCGCGGTGAACTGGATGCGCGAGCGCTATCACAACCTGCCGCTCACTTATGTCGGCCACTCCTTCGGCGGCCAGGCGCTGGGGCTTCTCGCCAACAACAACGAGGTCAAGCGCGCGCTGCTGGTTGCAGCCCAGGCCGCTTACTGGAGACTGATCGTGTCGCCCGAGCGTTACCGTGTCTATGCGATGCTCAATTTTGTCGGCATGCCGCTGACCCGTGCGCTCGGTTACACGCCGGGCTGGGCCGGCTTCGGCCAGGATTTGCCGAAAGGTGTGTTCGAGCAATGGGCGCGCTGGGTGATGAACGAACGCTATTTGCTCGGCGACCCCGACCTCAAGGCGCTGCCGAATTTTGCCAACTACACCGGTGCACTGCGCTCGATCTGCCTCTCCGACGATCCCTGGGCGCCGCGGCCGGCGATCGAGTTGTTGTGCTCGGGTTTCAAGGCGACGATGCCGGAAATTCTCACCGTCACACCCGCTGATGCCGACACCAAGGCGATCGGCCATCTCGGCTTCTTTCGCCCCGAGCACCGCGACACGCTTTGGCGCGGCGCCGCGGAATGGCTGGAGGCGGAGAGCTGATCGCGCGGCGGCGCGCTCTTATTCAGATGTCAAACAACGGCCACCGAAGGTCGGGCCTCATGGTTCGAGACGCCGCGGCGCGGCTCCTCACCATGAGGGTCTTTGCAGTTGCGCACTCCGACCTCATCTTGAGGAGCATCGCTTCAGCGATGCGTCTCGAAGGATGGACGCAAGAGCACCCTTCCCGCGGCACACATCGCACCCGAGTTGATCCAAAACCTTCCGCCCGAAAAAGGGCGTGGGGAATGCCGGGCGCCGAGCGCACCCGCAGCCTCGTGTGTAAAAGTGAAAAACACACGAGTAAGTCCACCACGAGTTCACCGGATAACCCGGCATTCCCGCACGCGAATGGTTTTAACGGCCTATGGCGCGCTCTCCCCGGTGATCGGACTTTCTTGTCACCGTTTTCGACATTGATGCCAAAGCATCAATGCCGGAGATGCCAGCGTCGAGGCATCAGGACCACGCGCTTTCGCCGTCCACGACTGGCACCGTTCGTCTACTGCGCCGTCGCGTCCACCGCATCCCGCCCAACGTTTCGTGACGACCGCGAAGCGCCCCTTACTTGCGGGCCGGGACGCGCGAATTCTTAGAGACGATTTGCTCGTCGGGTTAAGCGAAATATTTTTGTCAGGAGGGGTAGACGGTGTAAGCGAAGCACGCGGAGTAATTTGCCGTCGGGCAAAGTTCGTTACACCGCCCAATCCACGACAATCAGCCCCGGCACACGGGAGAATTCCCTGACGTTCAGCGTCACCAGCGCCGCATCGCGGCGGCGAGCTTGCGCAGCGATCAGACAATCATAATGTCCGATCGGCGTACCCTTGCTTTCAAGGTGAGCGCGGATATCGCCTGCGTGCACAGCGTCTTCTGCTTCAAACGGAAGCACGGCGATACCCGGCGCAAGAAATTCCGCAAGTAGTTGATCGGACTCGGTTCGTCTGTCGCTGCGCGCGTGACCGTAGCGCAGTTCGAATAGCGCTATCACGGGAAAGCCGATCTCCGTTCCTAACCGCAATTGCTCCGCAAGGCGGTGCCGAACCGATGGAACGCGGCGGTTCATCACGTAAATCGCGATGTTGGTGTCGAGACAAATCATTCGTCGAAGAAGACGCGCGGATCCGGTTCGGCCGGCGGCTCGTCGGGAATGCCTTCGGGAAGGAAGTCGCGTGCGCCGAGTTCATCGAGCCGTGCGAACCACGCCTCGATATCGAAAGGCTCTTTCTTGATCGGCTCGAGGATCACCTTGTCACCGACCTTGCTGACGCGCACCTCGCTGCCCTCAAAGCGAAATTCCTTGGGCAGGCGGACGGCCTGGCTGCGGCCATGCATGAACAATTTGGCGGTCCCGCTCATGATCGCCTCCTCAACCATTTTGATATACACCAATGATATATACCACGCAGCTTACGAGTCCGTCAACACCAGAAGACTCGGCGTGCCGGAAGGTTACCACGCACTCAAGCCATCAGTTGAAGCGGCGAGCTGCAACAACATCTGGCACAGACACGCAAGACGTGCGAGATTTTTGACTTGCAATCCAGAAGGCATGACTTCGGGGGACTTATTCGTTCAGCGGCTATGCGTTCAGCCTTATTCTCAGCGTGTTTCATCGTTGGTGCCGCGACCGTGTCCGCTTCACTGAGCGGCGCACAGCCCATGGACATTCGCCCTTGTGCGTCTATTCCAAATCCCTACGAGCGGGCCGATTGCATGAGGAGGAGTGCTTATCCTCCCCCGCCAGATGCTTCTACGAGCACGCCTCCAAAGGTCGCGCCTAGCTTTGATTGCAGACTGGCGCGTACTTCGATGGAGCGAGCCATCTGTGGTGACGACGAGTTAGCTGATTGGGATGCCCGCATGGGACAGACCTACCAGCAGGCGATCAGAACACAACGAGACCCGCGAGCCTTACAGGATAGCCAGCGAAATTGGATCGTTCAACGCGATAGAGCTTGCGGGTCTTCGCCTGAAATTACCTTCTCTTGCTTGCTAGACATGACCAAACAGCGGACAACTGCTCTGGCACAGTTCGTCGCAACCGCCTCGCCACCCCCTGCTCCGGCGCCTACCCCGACTCCAGCGACAGTGCCGCAAGTGCTCAATATGTCGCCTGCTTCGTCCGAAGCTACCGCGCGCCAAGCTATCCCATCTGCGACCACCACTTCCCCTACGCCCACAAGCAGCGACGGCGACTTCCCGAAAGTCTTCCTATTCGTGCTATTTCTCGGTGCTCTCTATGTCGTAGTCAAAATTGCCAACTCTGCACGTCGCAAACGACTACTAATCGCGAAGTATGGCGACGCGGTAGCAGCAAGAATTATCGCGCGGCAAATCTGGCAAGGAATGACGGACCAACAGCTAATCGATTCGTGGGGTAGGCCAGTAGAGATTGGCAGCGAGGTCATGCGAACGAAAACAAAAGAAATTTGGAAGTACGGTCAAACGGGCAAGAATAGATTTAGAGAGCGAGTCACCGTCGAAAATGGAATAGTTTCTGGTTGGAAAAACTAAACAAGTGATGCACTCACCGGCCTTGTGGTCAATTGTAGCTTGTGGGTGCGCCCTATAAACAGTTTCGGATGCAGGCCCACGGCCCGGTCGCTGCGGCCCAAACTTTGCCCGCCATTGTGTGAATTGGGGCACATCTTCCGAAGTGCGAATCAGCCTAGCGTCGGGTCGCCGTATCTCTACGGCGTTTCTCCCTAAACTTGGCGCCCGTCGCAAATGACGGGTCTCTTTTGCAAGACCTTCTTCGGCGGCTTTCGCGCGTGCCGCCTTGCTACTCCGCAGCCGCACGCACATGCCGCGCGCTTGGCGTGCGCATGGTCACGAGTTCTTCGGCCGCGGTCGGGTGCAGCGCCATGGTCGCGTCGAAATCGGCCTTGGTGGCTTTCAGTTTGACCGCGATGCCGAGCACCTGCACAATTTCAGCGGCACCATCCCCGACAATATGACAGCCGACCACGCGATCGGTGGTGCCGTCGACGACAAGCTTCATCAGCATGCGGGTGTCGCGGCCCGACAGCGTCGCCTTCATCGGGCGGAACGTGGCCTTGAAGATATCGACGCGGGGATACTGTTCGCAGGCCTGATCTTCCGTCAGCCCGACGGTGCCGACCTCAGGCTGGCAGAACACAGCGGTCGGAATATCGGCGTGATCGACCCGCACCTCGCGTTTGCCAAAGACGGTGTCGGCAAAGGCGTGGCCCTCGCGGATCGCCACCGGCGTCAGGTTGATGCGATGGGTGACGTCGCCGATCGCATAGATGTTGTTCACGGACGTTTTCGAAAAACCATCAACCGCGATTCCGCCGTTCTCCGGGTTGATCGCGACGCCAGCTTTCTCGAGCCCGAGCCCCCCAATGTTCGGGTGCCGTCCGACCGCGAACATCACCTGATCGGATGCAATGCTGGAACCGTTCGACAGGTGCGACGTGAAGTCATGAGCGTGCTTGTCAACCTTCGTCACCGTGCAGCCGGTCAGGATGGTAATGCCTTGCTTCTCCATTTCGCTGCGCACATGGTTGCGGACATCCTCGTCGAATCCGCGCAGCACGTTCTGGCCGCGATAGACCACCGTCACATCCGAACCGAACCCGGCAAAGATGCAGGCGAATTCAAGCGCGATGTAGCCGCCGCCCTGGATCAGGATGCGCCGCGGCAGCTTCGGCAGGTGAAACGCCTCGTTGGAGGAAATCACATGCTCGATGCCGGGAATGGCGGCGCCATGATTTGGCGCGCCGCCGGTCGCGATCAGCACATACTTCGCGCGTACGGCCTCGCCGGTCGAAAGCCGGACCGTATGCGCGTCCTCCAGCACCGCGCGGGTCTTGAGAACGCGCGCGCCGGATTTTTCCACGTTGGTGGTATAGGCCGCCTCAAGCCGGGCGATTTCCTTGTCCTTGTTGGCGATCAACGTCGCCCAGTCGAAGGTCGGCTGCGGGACCGTCCAGCCGAACCCGGCCGCATCCTCGAACTCCTGATGAAAATGCGAGGCATAGACCAACAGCTTCTTCGGCACGCATCCGCGGATCACGCAGGTGCCGCCCATCCGGTATTCTTCCGCGATCGTCACCCGCGCGCCGTGGCCGGCGGCGATGCGGGCCGCGCGAACGCCGCCCGACCCTCCTCCGATGACAAACAGATCGGTATCGAATTCGGCCATGGGGCTTCCGGTCAAATCTGAGATTGGCTCAGGGTAAGGTAGGTGTGACGCGCCCCCGAGGGAAGTGCGCCATTAGCCGGGCAACCATCTGGTGTCCCGGACGCGCTGCAGCGGAACGTTGCACCGCAGAGCCGGGACCTGCATTCCGCGGCTCTTCAACCGTGGGCCCCGGATCAGCAACGCACCACGCCGCTCACACGGCGTGGGTAGCGCAGCATCCGGGGCACGCCGACAGTTGAAATTAATCTCGAGCGTCTCAGCTCAGCGGCTTGCCGCGCTTGGCCATTTCGGCACGGAATTGAGCGACGACCGCTTCGCCGAAACTCTGCGCCCACTGGTTCATGAAGCCCATGCTGGCCTGGATCGATTTCGGCTCCTGCGACAGCACTTTCTGGCCCAGCGGCGATTTGTAGAACGCGGTCAGGTCCTTCAGCTCCTGCTCGGTGAAATCGTTGGCGTAGATCTTGGCCATCTGCTCGCCGATTTCCTTCTCCTTGCCCGCCGCCTGCTGGGCGATGGTGAGGGCGACTTCGTTGAGGTCCTTCTGGTAGTTCAGGTTGTTGCCCAAAAGCTGTGACTTGGCACGCTCGACGATATTGGGGACAGCCCCGCTATAGACCTGGGAAACGTTCTTCACGGCGAGCAGATCCTTGGCCGCCTGGAGCGCCGACGGCGATACCGGCTTCAGGGGTGCGGCCGGTGGCGCTGTGGGCTGCTGCGCGGTGGCCGGCAGCGGCGAAAACGCCAGCCCCAGCGCAACGCTGACGGCAAGCAAGATTCCGGATGAACGCTTCATTTTTAATTCTCCTTGGATCAGATCGCAGCCGTTATGGCCGCTCAACAACACGAATTCCCTGCGCGCCGGCCAGCATCGCGGTGCTGGCCAGGCCGATGAATAGCCCATGCTCGACGACACCCGGAATAAACCCGAGCGACTGCGCAAGACGTGGCGCATCTGCGATGCGGCCGAGATGGGCGTCGACGATCCAGTGGCCGCTATCGGTGACAAAAACGTGACCGTCGCGGCCTTTTCGGACCACCATCTGGCCGGAAACGCCGCCATCGGCGAAGGCTTTCTCGATGAGCCGGCGTGTCGCGGCAAGGCCGAACGGAATGACCTCGATCGGCAGCGGAAAACGGCCCAGCGTCTCGACCCACTTCGTCTCGTCGGCAATCACGATCATGCGGTCGGAGGCCGCCGCCACGATCTTCTCCCGCAACAGCGCGCCGCCGCCGCCCTTGATGAGATTGAGCTGTGGGTCGACCTCGTCGGCGCCGTCGACGGTGAGATCAAGCCGGTCGACCTCGTCCAGCGTGGTCAGGCGAATTCCGCAACGAATGGCGTCGTCGCGGGTGACTTCCGAGGTCGGCACGCCGATCACGTCCAGCCCGTCACGCACCCGCGCGCCCAACAGCTCGACGAAGTGCTTGGCGGTCGAGCCGGTGCCAAGGCCGAGTTTCATGCCGTTTTGCACGAAATCGAGCGCGCGCGCCGCCGCCTGGCGTTTCAGTTCATCCAAGTTCACGTACAGATATTCCCTGTGGCGCGCCGCGCGTGCGGCTGGCCGGCGGGCCCTATCTAGCGTCGTTTTACAGGCAGGAACAGCGTTAAGCGGGGCGAAACTGGAGTATTTCCGGCCGGAAGCGCACCCCCTTGCGTGATCGGCCATCCCCCTTTAGCGGTTCTGGGATGACCCCCACCCGCACTGTCGTCTTCGATCTCGATGGCACCCTGGTCGACACGGCGCCCGACCTGATCAGCGCGCTTAATTACGTGCTCGATCGCGAGGGCCTTCCGCCCGTCCCGCTGCGTTCCGCCCGCAACATGATCGGCGCCGGCGCGCGAAAACTGATCGAGCGCGGCCTGGAAGTCGAGGGACGCGAGGCAAGCCCCGCCGAACTTGCCCGCCTGACGGATGATTTCATTGCCTACTATGCCGAGCATATCGCGGATGCCTCGCGCCCCTTCGACGGTCTTGAGGCCGCGCTGGACGATCTGGCAGGCCTCGGCTGCCGCTTTGCGGTTTGCACCAATAAATTGGAATGGCTGTCGAAGCGCCTGTTGGACCGGCTGAATCTGAGTTCCCGATTTGCCGCCATTTGCGGCGCCGACACCTTCGGGGTTTCAAAGCCGGATCCCGCGATCCTGCGCCAGACCGTCGCCCGCGCCGGCGGGGAACTGTCCTCCACGATCATGGTGGGGGACGCAGGTCCCGATATCGGCGTGGCCCGGCGGGCGGGCGTGCCTGTCATCGGGGTCTCGTTTGGCTATACGGATGTTCCCGTCTCGGAGCTCAAACCGGACCGGGTCATCGATCATATGAGCGAGCTGAAAGCGGCCATCGAAAGCCTCATGAGCCAGTCTCGCATCTCCTCCTAAGACGTTGATCATATGTTTCTTTTTGTTTCTATTGGCGGGTGTTAACCAACAATTAACCCACCCGGTTGCGTGGCTGTGCCGAGGCTCTTATGGTCAATTTGGGATTGCGGCAGTTGCCGCATGGTGGAATGAGTGACGGATCGATCATGCGTCGTGTTATCGCGGTTGCCGCAGCGGCAGTAAGTCTGGCCGGTTGCTCATCTTCGGGCGATTACTTCAGCTCTCTCAGGTCGGCGCCGCCGTCCATCAAGGTTCAGCTTGAATCGAGCCCGCCCGGGGCCGACGCGCGCACCTCGATCGGGCCGGGCTGCAAGACGCCCTGCTCCGTCACCGTGACGCCGCCCGACGGCATGACCAACTTCCTCGTGAATTATTCGATGCCCGGCAGACAGCCGGCCAGCATGCCGGTGTCGATTATCAAGGATCCCGGCGGCATGTTCGCGTCGGACACGTATCGAGTTTCACCGAGCCCGGTCATGGCCGAACTGCAGCCTCCTCCTCCGCCGCCAGCGCCGGCCAAGCCAATGCGCCCCAAGCGCAAGAAGCCCGCCGCGCCGGCTGAGGCCGCACCGGCCCAATAGCGATTGGCCGCACTGCACAAGAGGCGCCGCCATCGGAAATTGCCGGATTGTGCTGATAGTCCAACGTGCATAGATTGGGTTGACGCTCCATCGCGCGCGGCCGTAAGCCCGCGTATGGCCAGTGTCCTGAACAGCCACGCTAGCGGCCGTAAGCCCGAAGGCACTTGAATGACTGGTATTGACCTGTCCCCCAGGACCACATCGCTGTCGCGTCCGATGACCGATCCGTTCGGCCGGACCATCAGCTATCTGCGCGTGTCGGTCACCGATCGCTGCGACCTGCGCTGTTTCTATTGCATGTCCGAGGACATGACTTTCCTGCCCAAAGCGGACTTGCTGACGCTGGAAGAACTCGACCGGCTTTGCTCGGCCTTTATCGCCAAGGGCGTGAAGAAACTGCGGTTGACCGGCGGCGAGCCGCTGGTTCGCCGCAACGTGATGTCGCTGGTGCGCTCGCTCTCGCGCCATCTTGGTACCGGCGCGTTGTCCGAACTCACGCTCACGACCAATGGCTCGCAGCTCGCGCGCTTCGCCGGAGAGCTCGCCGATTGCGGCGTGCGCCGCATCAATGTGTCGCTCGACACGCTCGATCCCGCCAAGTTCCGCGCCATCACCCGCTGGGGCGATCTCGACAAGGTTCTGGCCGGCATCGAGGCCGCCCGTGCTGCGGGGTTAGCCGTGAAGATCAACGCGGTCGCGCTGAAGGAATTGAACGAGGACGAAATTCCCTCGTTGATGGAATGGGCGCACGGCAAGGGGATGGGATTGACGCTGATCGAGGTCATGCCGATGGGCGACATCGGTGCAGGGCGGATCGATCAGTATGTGCCGCTGTCGCTGCTGCGCGCCCGTCTTGGCCAGCGATACACGATGACCGATCTGGAAGAGACCACCGGCGGACCGGCGCGCTACGTCCGCGTTGCCGAGACCGGCGGCAAGCTCGGCTTCATCACGCCGATGACGCATAATTTCTGCGAGGCGTGCAACCGGGTGCGGATCACCTGCACCGGAACACTGCATACCTGCCTCGGCCAGGAGGACGCCTCCGATCTGCGCAAGCCGCTTCGCGCCGCGCCTGACGACGCCCTGCTCGCGGCCGCGATCGATCGCGCCATCGGCTTGAAGCCGAAAGGCCACGATTTCATCATCGACCGCCGGCACAACCGGCCCAGCGTCTCCAGGCATATGAGCGTTACCGGCGGTTGAAGCGATATCCCCCGCTTGTCCCGCAAGCGCTTGATCCCTCGTCAATTTGTCCATTTTCCAATTGACGGCGCCGCATCGCGCTGAAAAGGTGCGGCCGGTCTAAGAGCCGCTGCGCAGTCAAGACGGCCAAGGCGTCTTCGGGGGAGGATTATCGTTGCGATCGCTGCCGGAATCGAGCCATAGCCCTGTCAACATGACGTCCGTAAAGATGTTGGGCGACATTTAATGGCCGCCGGGGCAAGCGCGATGCGTCCATTGCTGGCATTGAGCACGGCGATCGACGTCATCAACGAAAAAATCGGCTACGTCTGCAATTTTCTGGTGCTGGCCGCCTGCATCGTGAGCGCGGCCAACGCCATGATCCGCTATGCGTTCGGTTACTCGTCGAACGGCTGGCTCGAGCTGCAATGGTACATGTTTGCCATCCTGGTCATGTTCGGCGCGTCCTACACGTTCAAGCGCAACGAGCATGTCCGCGTCGAAATCTTCTATTTGTTTCTCTCCGAGCGCGGTCAGATCCGGCTCGACCTGATCGGCACGCTGTTCTTCCTGATACCGTCGTGCCTGCTGCTCGCGTATCTGTCCTGGCCTTTCTTCCTGCAGGCTTATGCCGTCGGTGAAATGTCCGGCAACGCCGGCGGGTTGGTCCGCTGGCCCATCAAATTCGTGATTCCGGCCGGCTTCGTCATGCTCGCGCTGCAAGGCGTCTCGGAAGTGATCAAACGCATCGCTGCGCTGATGGGCGAAGTCACGATCGATGCGAAATACGAGAGGCCGACGCAATGATTACGCTGGAAACCATGCCGCCGCTGATGTTCGGCGGGCTGGTGCTGGCCATGCTGATCGGCTTTCCGGTGGCCTTCACGCTGGCCGCGGTCGGACTTTCCTTCGGCTTTCTCGCCATTCATCTCGGCTTTTTCGACCTGAACTTTCTCCAGGCCATCCCGGGCCGGGTGTTCGGCAACGTTCTCTCCAACGAACTCCTGCTCGCGATCCCCTTTTTCACCTTCATGGGTTCGATCCTTGAGCGATGCGGTCTCGCCGAAGACATGCTGGACTCGATGGGCCAACTGTTCGGCCCAATCCGCGGCGGCCTCGGCTACTCCGTCATCATTGTCGGTTTTATCCTGGGGGCCATCACCGGGACGGTGGCGGCGCAAGTCATCGCCATGGCGCTGATCTCGATGCCGGTGATGATCCGCTACGGCTACAATATGCGCTATATCACCGGCGTGCTGGCGGCCTCCGGAACCATCACCCAGCTCGTGCCGCCGTCGCTGGTGCTGATCGTGCTCGCCGACCAGCTCGGCAAGTCGGTCGGCGACATGTATCTCGGCGCCTGGGGCCCGTCGGTGTTCCAGATCCTGCTGTTCGCCGGCTATACGTTCGTACTCGGCATCTTCAAGCCAAGCCACCTGCCGCCGGTGCCGAAGGACGCGCGCACCCTGACCGGCTGGGCGCTCTGGAAGAAGTGCCTCATGGGCATCATCCCGTCCGCGGTGCTGATCTTCGTCGTGCTCGGCACCATGATGATGGGCCTTGCCACGCCGACCGAAGCCGGCGCCATGGGCGCGGTCGGCGCCATCGTGCTGGCGGCGCTCCACAGCAAGGAATTCTCCACCGCGGGGCGCAAGGTTCTCATCATCGGTGTGATCGCCGGCGGCATCGGCACGATCGTCGGAATCTTCTTCACCGAAGGGCTGATCTTCAAGCTCGCTTTCGCCGTGAACTATGTCGCCGTCACCTGGATTTGCCTCGAGGCCGTGCGTATCCCCGATCTGCGCAACCTGATCAAGCAGGGTTACGAGACAACCATGCGCATCACCTGCATGGTGACGTTCATCCTGATCGGCTCGACCTGCTTCTCGGTGGTCTTCCTCGGCGTCTCGGGCGGCGTCTGGCTCGAGCACCTGCTGACATCCCTGCCCGGCGGCGTCTGGGGATTTTTGATCTTCATCAACCTGTTTATCTTCTTCCTCGCCTTCTTCCTCGATTTCTTCGAGATCGCCTTCATCATCCTGCCGATGATCGCACCGATCGCGCAGAAGATCCTGGGCCCGGTGGTAGGCGATGGGCCGGCCCTGATCTGGTTCGGCGTGATGCTGTGCGTGAACATGCAGACCTCCTTCATGCATCCGCCGTTCGGCTTCGCACTGTTTTACCTGCGCGGCGTCGCGCCCAAGGAGGTCAAGAGCTCCGACATCTATTGGGGGGCGCTGCCCTGGGTCGGCTTGCAGGCCATCATGGTGGTGCTGGTGATCGCCTTCCCGATCACCGTGACCTACCTGCTCGACAAGCCGGCCAACGTCGATCTGAACGAGATCAAGATCGAGGTTCCGCAGATGGACGTGCCACCGCTCGATTTCGGTCCCCCGTCGAAGCCGTAACCCAGCAAAGCCACAACGCTGGATGCAACATGCAAAACCCCGAAGCAGCGCTTCGGGGTTTTGTCGTTCATCAATGCTGATTTGCTCAGGCGCGGTCTAGCTCTGAGCGTGCCGCGCCATGAAATTGTCATAGCCGACTTCGGCGACCTGGAACCACTGATACCCGCTGTTCGAAAACGACGTCAGCGAGTCATACATCTTCTTGAAATTGGCGTTGGTCGCCGCGACCTCGCTGTGCAGTTCCTTGGCCGCCTTGAAGCTAGCCTCCATGATAGGCTGCGAGAAGCCGTGCAGCTTGGTACCGTTCGCCAGCAGCTTGCGCAACGCGGTCGAATTCTGCGCGTCATATTTTGCCATCATCCAGTTGTTGGCGAGGTGGCCCGCTTGCTCGAGGACAGCTTGATAACTTCTCGGCAGCGCGTTCCATTTGTCGAGATTGACGATCGAAAGCAACATCGGACCGCCCTCCCACCATCCCGGGTAGTAATAATGCGGCGCAACCTTGTAGAATCCGAGCCTCTCGTCGTCATAGGGGCCGACCCATTCGGCGGCATCGATGGTGCCTTTTTCCAGCGCGGGATAGATGTCACCACCTGCCAACTGCTGCGGCACGCAGCCGAGCTTCTGCATCACGCGGCCGGCAAACCCGCCGATGCGGAATTTCAATCCCTGCAGATCGTCGACCGACGTGACCTCCTTGCGGAACCAGCCGCCCATTTGGCATCCGGTGTTTCCTGCCAAAAGCGAGGTGACGTTGTAGCCTTTGTAGAATTCGTTGAGGATCTCCTTGCCGCCGCCAAACATGTACCAGGCTTGATTGAGGCGTGAATTCGGTCCGAACGGGATCGACGACCCGAAGGTGAAGGCCGGATCCTTGCCGAAGTAGTAATAGGACGCCGTGTGGCCCATCTCGACGGTGCCATTCTGCACGGCGTCGAGCACCTGCAAGCCCGGCACGATTTCGCCTGCAGCAAAGGTCTGAATTTCAAACCTTTTGTCGGTGGCTTCACTAACGACCCTGGCCATGACCTCGGCCGCGCCATGCAGCGTATCGAGCGACTTCGGCCAGCTCGTTGTCATGCGCCATTTCAGATCCGGCGACGATTGAGCAATGGCGGGAGCCGCCACGCTGGCCGCGGCTGCGGCGCCTATTCCCGTGACTTTGATAAAGTCGCGACGCTTCATCGGATTTCCTTCCCTTCATGATGATCTGTGCGAGCCTTCATTTCGAGGCCTTGACCACAAGCATGGAACATCCATTCCCGGATTGCCACGCCGATCTCATGTCGCAACGCAAAAAGGCCCGGCGCTTGCGGCGCCGGGCCTCAGAAAAAGTCATTCAAGCTACGATTTGCCGCGGGTGCGCGAGCGGATCATGAAGCTGTCGAAGGTGTATTCCGCCACCTGCCACCACAGATACTGGTCGGAGCGGTAGGCCTGCATCGCATCGATCGACTTCTTGAAGTCGGAATTCTTGGCAGAAATTTCCGCCCACAATTCATTCGTCGCTTTCAGGCAAGCTTCCAGTACCTCGTTGGTGAAGGGCCGAAGCTGCGTGCCGCCGGCGACCAGCCGCTTCAGCGCTTCCGGATTTTGCATGTCGTAGCGCGCGGCCATCCAGGCGTTGGCATTGGCCGCCGCGTTGCTGACGATCGCCTGATAGTTCTTCGGCAGCGAATTCCACTTGTCGAGATTGCAAAACGCATGGACGGTCGGACCGCCCTCCCAGAAGCCGGGATAGTAGTAATACTTCGCGACCTTCTGGAAGCCGAGCTTTTCGTCGTCATAGGGGCCGACCCATTCGGCAGCGTCGATCGTGCCCTTCTCTAGCGCGGGGTAGATGTCGCCGCCCACCAGTTGCTGCGGCACGACGCCGACCTTTTGCAGCACTTGACCGGCAATGCCGCCGATGCGGAATTTCAGACCGGAAAGATCGGCCACGGTCTTGATCTCCTTGCGGAACCAGCCGCCCATCTGCGTGCCGGTATTGCCGCAGGGAAATCCGATCACGTTAAACTTCTTGAAGAACTCGTTGCCGAGCTCTTGGCCGCCGCCCTGATACCACCAGGAATTCTGCATGCGCGCATTCAGGCCAAACGGCACCGAAGAATAGATTGCAAAGGTCGGGTCCTTGCCGACATAGTAATAGGAGACGGTGTGACACATTTCGATCGTGCCGTTGGTGGTCTCGTCGAGCGCCTGAAGACCCGGTACGATTTCGCCGGCGGAAAAAATCTGAATCTGAAATTTATTGTCGGTCATCTCGGCGACGTACTTGGCAAACTCCATGGAGGCGCCAAACAGCGTGTCGAGCGATTTCGGAAAGCTTGACGTCATGCGCCACTTGATGTCAGGCGAGGATTGCGCGATCGCGGGCGCGGCAACCGTGCTCGCCGCGGCGCCCACCGCTGAAACCTTCAAAAAATCACGACGCTTCATTTAAGGTATCTCCTTGCAGGGCATTTCCCGAAATTTATGGGAGCTCTTAATCTAGGCTCTAAAGCGGCTTTAACATGGAAGCCCGCTGAGCCAAAACCGCATCAAAGCACCGATTAAACGAAAGTCTGATACGCGATTTGCGGCCTGCTCAGGCCGCCGCGATTGCGCCCTTCAGTTGATCGCGAACCTTGGCTCCGATCGCGCGGTAGATCGCCGCATGCGCGCCGTCGGGCTCGCTCTCGACCACAGGAGTTCCGGCGTCCGACGTGGTGCGGATCGAGATGTGCAGCGGAATCTCGCCAAGGAAAGGCACGGCCAGACGCTCGGCCTCGTGACGCGCGCCGCCATGGCCGAAAATATCCGATTGGGCGCCGCAATGCGGGCACTGGAAATAGCTCATATTCTCGATGATGCCGAGCACCGGCACGTTGACCTTCTTGAACATCGCAAGTCCGCGCCGCGCATCGATCAACGACAAATCCTGCGGCGTCGAAATGATGATGGCGCCCTTGAGCGGTACGTTCTGCGCCAAAGTGAGTTGGGCATCGCCGGTGCCGGGCGGCATATCGACGACCAGAACATCGAGCGTGCCCCACGCGACATCGCGCAGCATCTGGGTGACCGCCGACATCACCATCGGCCCGCGCCAGATCATCGCGGTCTCTTCTTCCACGAGGAATCCGATCGACATGATCGAAAGCCCAAAACGCGCAAGCGGAATCATCTTCCGCTCGTCGTTCAACTGCGGCTTCTCCCGAATTCCGGTCAAGCGCGGCACTGACGGCCCATAGATGTCGGCATCGAGCAAGCCGACGCGCAAGCCGAGATCGCGCAATCCCAAAGCCAGGTTGATCGCGGTGGTGGATTTTCCGACGCCGCCTTTTCCGGAAGCCACCGCGATGATGGCGGCAACACCGGGAATTTCCGCCTGCTTCGACATCGGTGAAGGTGCGCCTTGCGGCGGCCGGTGCGCGGCGACGTTTTGTACGCCGTGCGTATGCTGGTGCGGAGGCGGTGCGGCGGTGACCGCACCTGCCTTGCGTTCGGCGGTCAGCGCGACCATGACCACTTCAACACCGGGAATGGCGCGCACGGCAGCCTCGGCAGCGGCGCGCACGCTTTCCCACGCACGCGCTTCGCTCGCCTCGACATTGATCGAGAAGAAGACCTTACCGTCACTGGCAGAGATTGCCGACAGCACGCCTGCATTGGTCAAGGCCACGCCGCGCGGCGAAGCCACCTTGGCGAGGGCGTCCTGAACCTGTTGTTGCGTCACGCCCACGGGGCATCTCCTAATCCATTCTGGATGCACCCATAGAACCTACAGGCCCAAAAGGCTACCGCTTGCCGACGTCGTCCGCCCGCTCCATCGGAGCCGACCCGGCCTGCTCCTTGGCGGCTTCGTAGTTCAGCTCGATCATCACGCCGTTGGGGTCGTTGACGAAGATCTGCCAGAGGTCGCCGCCGGGAACCTGCCGGGCGTCGAAAGGCATCTTCTTGGAGGCAAGCCGCGCTTTCATGGCGTCAAAACCGCGGCTCACGAAGGCAACGTGATGGACCACGCCGGAATCGGCCTTCTGCGGCTCCTGGGTCGGCGAAATATCGACCAAATGCACCACCGCCTTGCCCTCGCTGTACATCCAGGCGCCGGGAAAGGCGAAATTCGGCCGGTCGCCTTTTTCAAGGCCCAGGACATCTTCATAGAACCGAACGGTATCGGCGAGCTTTCGGGTCCGGATATTGAAATGATCAAGCACGCCAACGCTCATGCCCATGTGATCGCACTCCCTTTTTTGTTTTGAAACTCGACTATCGCCCCATGCTAGCATAAAACCACGCCCGCCCGCCAAATGGCGCGTTGCCGATCCCTTCGGCACGCGATCAGGCCGCGGGTCTTCGCGGGGCCTGTTTCGAGCATCGAACGAGCTTACCGTCCCCCTTCACGATCATGCCCGGCTGACCAATGCGCCGGGCGAACCCCAGGATTGCTCAAATGGCTAAAGTCGCTTTTCTCGGTCTCGGCGTCATGGGTTTCCCCATGGCAGGACATCTCGTCGCCAAGGGCGGCCACGAGGTGACGGTGTACAACCGGACCCCGGCCAAAGCCAAAACATGGGCCGAGAAATTCAAGGGCAAGACCGCCGCCACGCCGAAGGCTGCCGCCGAAGGTCAGGATTTCGTGATGGCCTGCGTCGGCAATGATCACGACCTCCGCGCCATCACGATCGGCGCCGATGGCGCTTTTGCAGGCATGAAGAAGGGCGCCACCTTCGTCGATCACACGACGGCCTCGGCCGAAGTGGCCCGCGAGCTTGATGCGGCCGCCACCAAGGCCGGCTTCAAATTCGTCGATGCGCCGGTATCGGGCGGACAGGCCGGCGCTGAGAATGGCGTGCTCACGGTCATGTGCGGCGGAACGGAGGACGCCTATGCCGGCGCCGAGCCGATCATCGCCGCCTATGCCCGCATGTGCAAACGGCTGGGACCCGCGGGAAGCGGCCAGTTGACCAAGATGGTCAACCAGATCTGCATCGCCGGCCTCGTTCAAGGTCTCTCGGAAGGAATTCATTTCGCCAAGAAGTCGGGCCTCGACGTTGCCGCCGTGATCGACACCATCTCCAAGGGCGCGGCGCAATCCTGGCAGATGGAAAACCGCTACAAGACCATGAACGACAGCAAATATGATTTCGGCTTTGCGGTGGAATGGATGCGCAAGGATCTCTCGATCTGCATCGCCGAGTCCCGCCGCAACGGCGCGAACCTGCCGGTGACGGCGCTGGTCGACCAGTTCTATTCCGAAGTCGAGAAAATGGGCGGCAAGCGCTGGGATACTTCCAGTTTGCTGGCGCGGCTGGAACGGTAAAATTTCGCGTGTAAAACGCTGAACATGAAGAACCTTAGGATGGGTTGAGCATTTTGCGAAACCCATCACGTCTGGACATCAGATGATGGGTATCGCTTCGGCCTTCGCTCGCTTGAGCTGCGGCGGACGGGGTCGCTCTACTCATCCTACGCACTGGGATACGTCGAGCCTCTTGGCGCGGCTGGAACGCTGAGCGTGTGTAGGATGGGTTGAGCATTTGCGAAACCCATCGCCACCCGACGTTCATCGATGGGTATCGCTTCCACCTTCGCTCGCTTGAGCTACGGCGGACGGGGTCGCTCAACCCATCCTACGCACTGTCATGGCCGGGTCATAGGCGAGCAGAAGCGACGCCGTTCTTCGAACGGCTATGCCCGGCCATGACGAAGCCAGAGCGTTGGATTGCTTCGCGCACAATCACGGCAGCGCCCCTCACAAGAAGTTAACTTAACCTCTCGTTAACGAGAATTCTTGGCTTCTTCCTGATGCGCGCCCCCACAGGTCAGCACCTCACTGTTGCTTTCAACGTCCCAAAGCAGAAACACATACTACTACGCCGGCACCAACCGCTTGACGTTGATTTTGCGCTTACGAACCTGGGCCAGATCATAATTCATCTGTATCCTAAGCCACGTGTCGGCAGTACTGCCGATAGCCTTCTCAAGCTTGACGGCCATTTCCGGCGTGATCCCGCTACGCCCTGAAATCAGATTGTGAAGCTGCTGCCTCGTGATCCCTAGGCCCTTCGCCGCAGCGACAATCGAAACGTCGATCTCGTCGAGCGTGTCGCCGATAAGCTCGCCGGGGTGGGGTGGATTTTTCATCTCCATGTTTTTTCTCCCTCAGTGATAATCTACAAGGTCAACATCGGATGCGTTGCCATCCTCGAACCGGAAGATAACCCGTCAGTTCGCGCGCACGGTCACGGCCCAAAAGCCTTTAAGGTCGCCCTTTAATGGATGCAGGCCGACGGTCGGTAGGCGCATCGCCTCGATCGTTTCCGCCACTTGCAGCGTCGCCAATATCTGCTTGATCTTGCGCACATGCTCGGCGTTCACGCCCTTGGCGTTATCGTCCTCGAAAAGCTGCCCTTAGCCCCTTGTGTTTGAAACTTTCGATCATTGTTCCCCGACCGCTATGCCAAGGCATGTAAATTTATACTTTACACTTGTCAAGTGTCACTTGACACATGGTTCTTTTCTTTCTTGCCAAGCCTCTTGTTCGGCGCGCAGTTCAGAGTCCCACTCGTACGGATGCTTAGACGCGCCGAACGGTCACCGGAGGTTAACTTAACCTCTCGTTAACGAGAATTGTTAGCCTCTTAAGGCACCTCTTAAGAATTTGGCGGCACAGATAGACGATGCAAAGGTCCGTCCCTCCGGCGGGCAGGATTTGTGTTGTTTGATGAGTGATTCCGCTGAAAAGCCAGAAGTCGTGCAGCTTCCGGCTGAACCGCCCGCCGTGGCGCCTGTTGCCAACCGGCGCGCCTCCGCACTGCGGGTGCGCGAGGCGCGCGATCGGTTAACGTCGTCAAGCGGAACCCGGCCTGCTTTCGACAGCGAACTGCTCCGGCAATATGCCCAGACTCGCCTGTCGGCTTCCTATGTCGTCATGCTGCTGATCGTGGCGACTGGCGTGCTGTTCGGCTTCTGGATGCCGCCGGTATCGGCCGCGGCATGGACCTGCGGCCTGCTCTGCATTCACACCGCCATCATCCGCAGTTGCGCTCAGCTCATTGCAAGCCAGCCGTCATCGACGACGGCGACCCGCAAGTGGCGGACCCGCTTTATCGTGCTGGATCTCCTGTATGGGCTGGGCTGGACCACGCTTCTGATCCACCCGTCCAGTTTCGGTGCGGTCTCCAATACGCTCGTCATGTTCTTGATGCTGCTGGTCGTTGCGGTGTCGAGCATGCTCGCCGCAAGCCTGCCGATTGCAGCACTCGCCGCCACCGCGCCGGTGACGGCGGCGATTGCGTTCAATTTCGTCCTGAGCGGCACCTTCGACAACTACGTGCTGGCGCTTCTTGCGCTGGCCGCCGAAGGATATTTCGCGCTGTTGGCTCACCGCCTGCATTCGGCGACGCTGGCGACGCTGGAAGCGCGCGCCGAAAAGGACGCATTGATCGGCGAGCTTGAACAGTCCAAGGCGATCTCGGACGAGGCGCGCCACCGGGCGGAAGCCGCCAACGTCGCCAAATCGCGATTCCTGGCGCAAATGAGCCACGAGCTGCGAACGCCATTGAACGCGATTCTCGGCTTTTCGGAAGTCATGAAGAGCGAAATCTTCGGCGCGCATGCCGTTGCCGTCTATCGAGAATATTCCTCGGACATTCACAATTCGGGCGTCCACCTGCTCAATCTCATCAATGAGATTCTGGACCTGTCGCGGATCGAGGCCGGCCGCTACGAACTCAACGAAGAGGCGGTCTCGCTGGTGCATGTCGTTGCCGACTGCCACTATTTGCTCAAGCTGCGCGCCTCAAACCGCGGCATCACCATTCACGAAGTTTTTGAACAGGGCATGCCGCGCATCTGGGGCGATGAGCGCGCGGTACGGCAGATCGTGCTCAACCTGCTATCGAACTCGATCAAGTTCACGCCGCAAGGCGGCGAGATCTGGTTGAAGGTCGGCTGGACCGCATCCGGTGGACAATATCTCACCGTCAAGGATACCGGCTCCGGCATTGCCGAAGACGAGATTCCGATTGTGCTGGCTTCTTTCGGGCAAGGCTCCAATTCGATCAAGTCGGCCGAACAGGGCGCTGGCCTGGGATTGCCGATCGCCAAGAGCCTGATCGACATGCACGGCGGCACTTTCACGCTGAAATCGAAGATCCGGATCGGCACCGAAGTCGTTATCACCTTCCCGCCTGAGCGGGTGATGTCGGCGTTGGGACCGATGTCGGAGGACGCGCCGCCCCTGCAACCGGAAAACACCAGCAGCAAGACGCCTGACGCCGGGCACACCAACCGCAACAAGCCGATCCTGAGCGCCGGAACCGGATTGTGAGGCGCGCTTGGCAAGTAGCTCGAATAGTTTCACAATCAAGAGATGAGCATAGAGACGCCGTGTATCGCAGTCTGCATGATGGATCCGAGAACCAACCTTTGCCTCGGTTGCGGGCGTACGCTTCCCGAAATCGCGCGCTGGCATCGCATGGAAAGTGCGGAGCGTCTTTCGCTAATGGCGGAGCTGTCCACACGAATGACGGAAGCGGGCCTGCAGCGGCTCGAGCCGGCCAAGCGTTCGACGGCAGGCTGAGCCATCAGCGAGGTGCGCTGTGAACCGCATCCTCCTGGTCCTCGCCCTATTGCTGGCGACCGCCGGCGCCGTCGTTGCCTATGGCGATCCCACCCAGATCGCGCGCGCCAAAAGCGCCGTCTCGGAGCTGCTGCGTCCGCGCGTGGCCTCACTCCGCGCCGTGCAGATTTCGCGCGGACAAGCCGGCGAATTCGCGCTGCAGGCAAAGATCAATGGCGTCAGTGCCCCGATGGTGATCGACACCGGCGCCACTTCTGTGGTGCTCACCTATGAGACCGCGAAAGCGGCCGGGCTTCCGCTCGAACTGCTCGACTACGACGTCGACCTCGAGACCGCGGGCGGCCACACCAAGGCGGCGCGGCTGACGCTGGACCGGCTGGCAATCGGCAAACTGGTCGAACGGTCGGTGCCGGCGCTGGTGGTGCCGCACGGCCAAATGAAGACCAACCTCTTGGGGATGAGTTTTCTGGACCGTCTGGAAAGCTGGGAAGTGCACCCCGACCGCCTGATGCTGCACGGATACCCTTAATTCCTCAAGCTGCGATTGCAGCGGGAGCGCGATCTTCTACCAACGCAATAGCGGCCCTCAAAACCTCGAGCCCCGCGCCTGCCCTTACCCCATGCTCGGCGAGATGGCGGCGGAAGGCGCGCGCGCCCGGCACGCCGTGAAACGCACCGACGAAATGCCGCGCGATCGAATGCAGCCGCGTACCCGCTGCCAGTTCGCGCTCGATATAGGGCATCATTGCCTCAAGTGCGTCTTTCATCGTCGCGAACGGCGCCGCCTCGCCAAACAATTCGGAATCCACGTTGAGTAACCGCCACGGCTCCTGATAAGCGGCGCGCCCCAGCATCACGCCGTCGACATGTGCGAGATGCGCGCTCGCCTCGGCAAGACTGCCGATGCCGCCATTGATGATGATGGGCACATCACGCATCGAGGCCTTCAACCGATAGACCCGGTCGTAGTCGAGCGGCGGGATGTCGCGATTTTCCTTCGGCGACAATCCATTGAGCCAGGCTTTGCGGGCGTGAACGATCAGCGCGTCAGTGCCCGCCGCCGCCACAGCCTGCGCGAGAGCATCAAGCGCCGTTTCCGGATCCTGGTCGTCGATGCCGATCCGGCATTTGACGGTGACCGGTACGCTCACGGCGGCCTTCATCGCCGCCACGCAAGCCGCGACCAGTGCGGGCTCGGCCATCAGGCAAGCGCCGAAGCGTCCCTCCTTCACCCGGTCCGACGGACAACCGACATTGAGATTGATTTCGTCGTAGCCGAAATCCTCGCCGATTTTGGCCGCGGTGGCGAGGTCGCGCGGATCGGAGCCGCCGAGTTGAAGCGCGACGGGATGCTCGCGGGCATCGAACGCCAGCAAACGCCGCCGGTCGCCATGAAGAATGGCGCCGGTCGTCAGCATCTCCGTATAAAGGCGGCCACGCCGCGTCATCAGGCGATGGAACATCCGGCAATGCCGGTCGGTCCAGTCCATCATCGGGGCTACGGAAAACGATATCCCCTTGTTTTCTTTGGTTTTTGTAAAAGACATCAGTTACTTCCATGGCTTTCCGAGCATTCTCATTTAAGCGGGTTTTGTTCGATTTAAGCCTATTTTTTGCTCCAAAGTACAGCAATGCTGTACCGAGAAGACCAATGCTGTACCACAGATGGGTAATAAATGGGGACAATCCTTCCTCGCAAGCGCAAAGATGGTTCCACCGGCTACCATGCGCAAGTCACCATCAAGCGTGGCGGCAAAGTCGTGCACCGCGAAACGAAAACGTTCGACCGAAGACAGGCTGCTTCAGCATGGATGGAAAAGCGAGAGACTGAGCTTGCTAAACCTGGCGCGCTCGAGCGTCAGAACATACCGGACCCGAGGTTAGCCGACGTGATCGACCTGTACATCGAGGAATCGATCAAAGAAATCGGCAGAACCAAAGCTCAAGTGCTCGCGACCATCAAAAACCATGACATAGCAGATTTTAAGTGCAGCGAGATAACCAGCGAGCACTTGGTTTCCTTTGCCAAACAACTGCCAGTTCAACCGCAAACGGTTGGAAACTACTTCAGCCATCTCAGTTCAATTTTCACCATTGCACGGCCTGCCTGGGGCTATCCGTTAAATCCCCAAGCGATGGATGATGCGTTGGTAGTAACAAGAAATCTTGGCCTTACTTCGAAAAGCAAGGAGCGCGATCGGCGACCGACGTTGGCCGAACTCGACCTTCTCATGCAACATTTCGGCAAGGTCAAAACTCATCGGCCCCGATCCGCCCCGATGCAGCAGATCATCGTGTTCGCTATCTTCAGTACGCGGCGGCAGGAAGAGATCACACGGATCGCATGGACAGATTTTGAACCGGCCGCGCCGCCAATTCACCCAGATGCTCGCGTTCTCATTCGCGATATGAAGCATCCAGGGGACAAGCAGGGGAATGACGTATTCTGTGATCTACCGCCCGAAGCGACTGCAGTAATCGAAAGCATGCCGCGCGTAGCAAAAGAAATATTCCCCTACTCGGTGGACGCCATTGGCGCTGCGTTCACCCGTGCGTGCAAATTGCTTGGCATTGATGATCTGCGCTTCCACGATCTTAGGCACGATGGGATTTCACGCCTGTTTGAGGTGGGCAAAACAATACCCCAAGCTGCAAGCGTGTCAGGTCACAGGAGCTGGAGCAGCTTGAAGCGATATAGTCACCTGCGTCAG
>Ga0208193_1000066_pt1 | contig 77017 bp, 47 predicted proteins | sample June2015DPH_17_2_FD_184716 | JGI IMG/M metagenome (GOLD analysis project Ga0208193, IMG submission 184716) | Peatland microbial communities from SPRUCE experiment site at the Marcell Experimental Forest, Minnesota, USA - June2015DPH_17_10... | ecosystem: Environmental > Terrestrial > Soil >...
CCACGCGGCGGCTCGTATTGGCGCGCGACCGCATGGGCATCAAGCCGTTGTATATCGCGCGGCGCGGGCAGGATATTTACTTCGGCTCGGAACTGAAGGCGATCTTCGTGCATCCGGAGATCGAGCGGAGGATTTGTCTTGAGGCCCTGGATTGCTACCTGGCGCTGAATTACGTTCCGGGGCCGCTGACGCTGGTGGAGGGCGTGGAAAAGCTTCGTCCCGGGCACTGGCTGGAATGGCGCGAGGGCGCGGTTCGCTCGGAAGCTTATTGGAGCTTGCCGGGCACGTGCATCTTGCCGGCAGCGGCGCCACAACCGCACGGCAGATCGCGGGTGAGCCTGGACGATGCGGCCGCGGAGCTGGACGGGCTGCTGCAACAATCGGTGCGCGAGCATTTGCTGTCGGATGTGCCGCTAGGGGTGTGGCTGAGCGGCGGCATCGATTCCTCGACGGTGTTGCATTACGCCGCGGCGGCGTCCAGCGCGCGGTTGAAGACATTTTCGATTTCGTTCCGGGGGCGCAAGTTCGACGAAACAGCGTACATCCGCGAGGTGGCGGCGCAGTATGGGACCGAGCATGAAGAGCTCGATCTGACTCCCGAGAACGATTTGGCCGGCGCCATCGAGCAGTTCGGCTACTACTTCGACGAACCGGACGCGGATGGCGGGGCGCTGCCGGTATGGTTTCTTTCCAAGCTCACGCGGCAGAGCGCCACGGTGGCGCTGAGCGGTGAAGCGGCCGATGAGCTGTTCGGCGGTTACCTCACCTATCGCGCCAACGAGCTGGCGCGCCCAATGCGCGCGCTGCCGGATTTCGCGCTGCGTGCTGGGCGGGCGGCATTGAACTGGTGGCCGGTGTCGGATGAGAAGATCGGCCTGGAGTACATGGCCAAGCGATTCCTGGAGGGCTGCCGCATGCCGCCGGCGCGCGCGCATGTCTACTGGAATGGGACGTTTTCAGATGAAGAGAAGCGGCAGCTTGTGAACGCGCCTCTGCCGGATACGCTGAACGGCATTCTGCGCGGCGTGCGCACATGTTTCGCGGGGTATCTGGAATTCGATCAACGCTACTTTCTGCCCGACGATATTCTGACCAAAGTGGATCGCATGAGCATGGCGCATTCGATTGAAGTGCGTCCGCCGTTTCTCGATCACCGCATTGTGGAATTCGCGGCCACGCTGCCGCCGGAATTCAAGATGCACGGCGCGAAGCAGAAGGTAGTGCTGAAGCATTTGATGCGTGGCAGGCTGCCGGAAAGGGTCCTGCGGCGGAAGAAAATGGGCTTCGATTTTCCGGCGCACGAATGGCTGCGCGGGCCTCTGCGGCAGATCCTGCAGGATACGCTGGCTTGGGGCGCGGCATCGCACGGGCAACTGTTTCGTCCGGCGGCGATGGAGGCTTTGATGCGCCGCCATTTCGAACGGCGCGCGAATGTCGGTTATCATCTGTGGGGGTTGATGATCCTGTTCCTATGGATGAAGAGATGGGGAATACAGACGGCGCCGGTTTCGGAAAGCAGTCCCAGGATGGCCGAGGGAATCTTTACGTCTACTTAGCGGTGGCGCTGATCGCGGCGGCGATTTACCTTGGGTGCATCGTTTCGCCGCCCTCGCTGATGGACGATGTGGATGCGGTTCAGGCGCAAATCGCGCGGAGCATGTTGACGTCGGGCGATTGGGTGACGGCGCGCCTCGATGGCGTTCCCTATCTCGAGAAAGGCCCGCTGATCTACTGGCTGATCGCCATCTGCTACCAGGTTTTTGGCGTACACGATTGGGCGGCGCGCATTCCGGTGGCGCTGGCGTCCATCGGCTTGGCGTGGCTCACGGCGGCGATGGGCGTGTGGGCGTTTGGACGGCGCGCGGGCTTCTATGCGGGGCTGTGCATGGCGACGTGCATCGGGCTGTTTCTCTTCACGCGCATCCAGATTCCCGACGTGATGGAGACGGCGTCCATCGCACTGTCGCTGTGGGCGTTTCTGCGCGTGATGGACGAGCGCGAAGCGAGGCCGCGGTTGTGGGCTGCGGCGATGGCGGCCAGCCTGGGAATCGGTTTGCTGCTGAAGAGCCTCATCGGGATTGTTTTTCCGGTGGCGGCGGCGGCGCTCTATCTGCTCTTCACCCGGCAGCTTTTCTCGAAGAAGACCTGGAAGCGGCTCAGGCCGTGGAGCGGCATCGCTATCATTCTGGCGGTCGCGGCGCCGTGGCACGTACTGGCGATACTGCGCAATCCACCATACTTCGACTTCACCATGCACAGCGCGCCCGGGGAGTATCACGGGTTCTTCTGGTTCTTCTTCATCAATGAGCAACTGCTGCGATTTCTGGATCTGCGCTATCCGCACGATTACAACACCGTGCCGCGCTTATGGTTCTGGCTGTTCCACCTGTTATGGCTGTTTCCGTGGAGCGTCTACCTTCCGGCGACGCTGAAGCTTTCCTACCGGACGACGGTTGGGAGCAGCGTGGACCGTGGCGGGCGGATGAGGTTGCTGGCGCTATGCTGGACCGGCTTCGTACTGGTCTTCTTTACGTTTTCCACCACGCAGGAGTATTATTCGATGCCCTGCTATCCGGCGCTGGCGCTGCTGCTGGGATGCGCCATGGCGGCGGGCGGGAACTGGATCAAATGGGGGACGCGTGCGCTGGCGCTGGTGGCGGCCTGCGCGGCGCTGGCGGTATTCACGCTGTGGTTCCTGGTCCGCAACACTCCAGCTCCTGGCGATATTGCCAGCGCGCTGAGCCACAATCCGGGGGTCTATACGCTGTCGCTGGGGCACATGGAAGACCTGACGATCCAGTCGTTCGCATATCTGCGCGCGCCGCTGCTGGTAGCGGGAGTGGCGTTCACGATAGGCCTGCTGGGGCTGATGTTGTGGCGCGAGCGTACGGCATTCCTGGCGGCCGCGGCCATGATGGCGCTGTTCTTCCACGCCGCGCGGATGGCGCTGGTGACGTTCGATCCGTATCTATCGTCGCGGCCGCTGGCGGAGGCGCTGCTGCGGTCGCCGGCGGGGACGCTGGTGATCGATCACCACTACTACACGTTCTCCTCGGTTTTCTTTTATACGGACCGCAATGCGTGGCTGCTCAACGGGCGGTTCAATAACCTGGTTTACGGGTCGTACGCGCCGGGCGCTCCAGACGTGTTTTTGACCGACGAGAAGTGGAAGCGAATGTGGCTCGGGCCGGAGCGGACCTACATTGTGGCGGATCAGGACCAGATGCCACGGTTCACCGCATTGGTGGGCGAGGCGGCGTTGCATGTAGTGCTGCGGAGCGGGGGCAAGGTGCTATTGGCGAACGGGAGATGAGGCTTGCGTCGGAACGGTTCGCGTTAAGCGCGCTGGCCAGATGAGGATGGCTGCGAAAGAACCCGACAGGCCGGGAGGCCTGTCCCACATGGCCGCGCGCTGATGACGGGGGCTGCGAAAAGAACGTGACAGGCCAGGCGGCCTGTCCTACGTTACGTTGAGATCAGCGGTGTCCGCCGCCGGAGCTTCCACCACCGCCGCCGGCGTGCGATCCGCCAGCACCACCACCGCCGCCGGAGAAGCCGCCGGCGCCTGACATCCCACCGCCGCCGCCGCCCGATCTAGCGCTGGACGAAACACCGCTGCTGCTGCCGGTGTTGGCGAATCCGGCATGTGACGACCCCGAGCCCGAAGCCGACGAAGTCCCGCGGTAGCTTGCCGTTGTGGCCGGCCGGGCCAGCGATGCCGCTCCCGATGGAGAAGTGCCCGTGCGGCCCGCGCCGCCTCCGTAAATCATTGGGGGATTTATCCAATAGTATTGATTGATCGCATACGGGCTCCAGAACCGGTATCCATAAGGACTCCACAAGCTGCCATAGCAGGGGAGAAAGGTCATCATCCCGTAATAGGAGTTGTATCCCCAAGCCGATGAGCAGCCGGCCATTCCCCACATGGAGGGTACGCCGCCGGTACTGACCAGCGTCCGCGCCGCCGACATATTGGCCGCCGCCAGGTAACTGCCGCGCCGGTGGCTCCAACGATCCAGATCGTCCGTGTCTTCCGTATCGAACTTTTCGATGGAAGCCGTTTCCGTTGCCAGGCTTAACATGTGTCCGCCGGAAACTGCCTTGGTTTGGCCCGCGACTTCCACATCGGCGTCGCCCTTGAATACCTTGACCTGCGCAGGCTCGGCGTTGAAGCGATATAGGCCCGCCTTCGGCAATTCCACGCTACCCTGGCCCACTACCACCGTGACGTTGGTGTCCTTGGCGATCATATCGGCTTCCACTACCGCCGAACCGGTCATCAACTCCACGCGAGTATCCACCAGACGGTTGGAAACCATGCGCAACGAACTGTTCTCGCCCATGCGCAGCGTAACGCCGGGCGTGAGCAGAACCTCGGCGCGCCCATCGCCCGTCTTGACGATGGAATTCTCCTTGACGTCGGCAAAGCGCGTGGTGGAAAACTCGACCGGCTGGTCGTTGAGCAGAACCTGGCCTTCCCCGTAAGAGAGCAACCCGGATTTGGCGGAAATCACCGGCTGCGCGGAGGCGGGGATCACCAGAGCCGCCAGAAGCGCAAGAGAGATAGCGGCGAGGCAGAGTGGCTTCACGGAATTACCCCTTTCAGATATAGAGTGAGGGTTTGTCAAGCTGTTGTCAATGGCTTGGTAATAGCTCTTTTGGGCGAACAGCGGTATCCAAGTGTTTCCCCACCCGTTCCGCCCCTCAAAAACCCAAGGAAGAGCCCGTTACAAGCGCACGATCTTAGACGAGCTGTATCCCTTCAGCGCATTGCGCGTGTCGACGATCAACGGCGCCCGTTCCACCAAACCCCGGTAATCGAATGCCGAATGGTCGGTGATGATCACGGCGCAATCGGCCACGGCCGCGGTAGCCTCGGGCATTGCCGTCAGTTCCCCACTATCCAACCGCAGGTGCGGCACGTGCGGATCGCTATAAGTCACCTCGGCGCCGCGCTTCATAAGCAGCATCATAACGTCGAGTGCAGGCGATTCGCGTACGTCGTCGATATCGCGCTTATAAGCCACGCCCATCACGTGAATGTGCGAGCCTTTCACTGGCTTCGAAGCGTCGTTCAGCGCGTTCTGCACCTTATCCACCACGAAGTGGGGCATCTGGCCGTTAATGTATCCGGCGAGCTCGATGAAGCGCGCCTCGATGCCCGCCTGCTTGGTCTTCCACGACAGATAGAACGGATCGATGGGGATACAGTGGCCGCCCAGCCCTGGACCAGGATAGAACGGCATGAAGCCGAACGGCTTGGTGGCGGCGGCGTCGATGACTTCCCACACGTTGATGCCGATGCGGTCGCACATCATTGCAATCTCGTTCGCCAATCCGATATTGATCATGCGGAAGGTGTTCTCCAGCAACTTCACCATCTCGGCGACCTGCGTGGAGCTGACTGGAACCACATGCTGGAGCGCCTGGGAGTAAAACACGCGCCCCATTTCGGTGCACGCAGGAGTCGCCCCGCCCACCACCTTCGGAATATTGAAAGTGTGGAAGTTGGGGTTGCCGGGGTCGACGCGCTCCGGCGAGAAGCACAGGAAGAAATCGGTCCCCACTTCCAGGCCCGATTTCAAAAGCATCGGCAGCACCACTTCGTCTGTGGTCCCCGGATAGGTGGTCGATTCCAGGATTATCAGCATGCCCGCGTGGAAGTGCCGCGCAATCTCCTGGCACGAGGATACGATGAAGCTCATGTCCGGGTCTTTGGTCTTGCGCAGCGGCGTGGGCACGGCGATGTTGATGGTGTCGAGATCGAGCACCGCGGCAAAATCGGTGGTGGCGCGCAGCTTGCCGGACTCCACCAGCGGCGCCAGCGTGGCGCTGGGGATATCGCCCACGTAGGAATCGCCCGCATTCACGCGGCGGACCTTCTCTTCGTTGACATCGATGCCTGTGACCGTGAACCCCGCTTTGGCGTACTCGACGGCAAGTGGCAGGCCGACGTAGCCCAACCCTACGACTCCTACACGCGCGCGGCGCGATTTGATCTTCTCTTCGAGAAGCTTTGCTGTAGCATCGATGGCAGGCTGGACTTCAATAGCCATGAACGTTTATTCTCTCATAACGCGGCGTTTCCTTATCCCGGCGCATCTGACTGGGCCGCTTGGTACTGTAGATACTAGAGAAAGAACTCGCCCTCACCCACAATTTCCGCGGGACCCGTCAGAAAGACTTCGTCTTCCAGCCGAATATCCAGCGGACCCGCCGGCGTCAGGACACGCACCGGCGATTGCGCCATCCCGCGCGCCACCGCCGCTACCGCCGCGCCGGTAGAACCGGTACCCGAGCTCATGGTTTCGCCCGCACCGCGCTCGAAGAACCGGACGTCGATAGAATGAGCGTCCACGCTCTTGAAGAACGACGCGTTGGCGCGGTTCGGAAACTGTGGATGCCGCTCGATCTCGGCGCCCATGGCGCGCCAATCGAAATCGAAATTCTCAACCGGCACGGCGCATTGCGGATTGCCCACATCCACCAGCGTCACATCGCGCTTCCCCGAGGCCAGCGGCAAGGCAAAGCGAGTCTCGACGATCCGCGCGCGGCCCATGTTCATTTCGAACTCGAATTTGAGCGCGCTGCGCTGCAGCATCCGCAGCGTCTTGATGCCCGCGCCGGTGCGTATGCGGACGCGGCCGGGCGCATCTCCGCGCCAGATCAGGAATGCGGCCGCGCAACGCGTACCGTTCCCGGAAAGCTCCGGCGAGCTGCCGTCGGAGTTGTAGAGCTCGATGGCGCCTTCCGCCTCGGCATCGTCCGGCGGATCGACGAGCATCCACCCGTCGGCGCCGATCCCCGTATTGCGATCGCAGATCGCGCGCGCGATGGCAGCATGGTTCTCCTCCGGCGCGTCGCTGCGCCAGGTCAGCAGAAAATCGTTCTTGGCCCCGTGCGCTTTGGTGAAGCGAACCTTCACTTCTCTGCCCGCTCCGCCAGAACGGCAGCGCCATAGCACAGCACCTCGGTGACGCCCTGCATCACTTCGGTGGCATCGTAGCGCACGTTGACGACGGCATTTGCGCCCAGCGCCGCGGCGTGCTGGAGCATGAGGTCGAAAGCCTGCGCGCGCGTCTGTTCGCACAAGTTGGTCAGCAGCGTGATGTTGCCGCCCACCAGCGTCTGCAAACCGGCGCCGATGGTCCCGAACAGCGACCGCGAGCGCACCACGATGCCGCGGACTACGCCCAGATTGCGCTTGATGCGGAAGCCCGGCAAGTCGAAAGCGGTGGTGACCATTTCGTGTGGGATCATACGTCTCTCCATTCTAACGCTGGGGGACGGATGTTGATTGGCCGTTTTGCCAGTTAGAGCGCCAAAGTGGTCCGCAATGCCGCGTCGACTTCCGTTAGATCGCGAAGGCTTCCGATAACCCGGTCGATCTCCGAGTACCGAGTTGTAGCAAAGTAGTCACTATGGCGAGGTTGTCAGTCAGGATAACCGACTCCATCCATAGCCCCGACGCCTTCGCGCTCTCGCCGCCGGGAAGCACGGTCACCCGGCTGGCGTGTCCGGCGCGAGCCGTGTTGCTGGCGATCATCGCCACGATAGTCTGGGGCAATTCTGCGTCCATGCGATCCGCTTGGACAACCAGCGCCGGACGCCGTTTGGCGGTGCGCAGGTTCGAATCCGGGAACAATACCAGGACCACGTCACCGCGGCGGCAGTTCATCGTAAGCCGCCATTTCGGGGCGATCCCAATCCTCTGCGAATGGGGCTAGCCGACGGCGCAGATCGGCCGCTTCAGGCTCATTGATCCCTCTATCGCGAAGATCGACCGAGCCGGAAGTTCCCACCCAAGTTACTATAACGCGCGAACCTACGGCTTCTGCCAGGGGTTCCATCAACTCGACTTTTCCGTTGCGGTAGACCCCTTCGACCGACCTTACCATGCATCCATTATGCCGCAAATGCCGAGCTTAGCTTAGCGACTAAGGCGCGCGGGCCGTTGCCCATCCAGGACGGCGATCGCCCCGGCAGTTCCGAGATCGCCAGCCGGGCGCTCAGAGATACAAACGACACAAGTCAGATGGGCCTACCGCCGGTAGATTTCGAGCACCGGCTGGTTGCCCACGACGATCTTCTTCTGCAGCGTGTACGTGATTCCGAAGCGCCCCAGGCGGTCGATCGCGCTCTGTACCCGATCGCCGCCTTCCACGATGGCCCATTCCTGCTTCAGGAAAAACTCCGGACGCTGCACCGCCGCCAGCCACGGCAAGCCGTTATCGCCCATCAGACCTTCGCGCAGCGGCAAACCCATTTCGCGGAACACGCTGGTGAGCGGATAAGACGAAGTGACGATCCCGGTTCCGCGCACGTAGCGCGGCTCGAGATATGCCGCTGTCTGGCGGATGCGCTCGCGGCGCGCCGCATCGTTGCCGCTTGCCTCCTGCCACACGGGCCACTCGGATGGCTTCCAATGCACGAGCCAAAACGCCACGCCGGCCAGAATTGCCACGCCGGCTGCGGCCTTACGCATCCGCGGCGGAACCAGCGCTACCAACCCCGCCGCCGCCAACGCCAGCAGGGGAAGCGCGGAGGTTCCGTAGCGGGCGTTGTAGTAAGAGTTCGGCCAGAGCGCGGGCAGGAAGATCGGCGACGCCCCTGAGTGCATGTTCGCCACATAGAAAAGCGGCGGCAGCGCCAGCAACAGCAGCGGCCAAAAGGCGCGCTGGAAGAGGCTGACGGCTAGGCCCACCAGACCGAGCGCCACAAGTCCGGGCCCGGAGCAGACTTGCACGGCAGTGAGGAAGTAGAGCCATGCGAGCCGCCAATCGTGCAGGCCGGGATAGGTGAAGCGGCCTTGAATGGCGCTCGGGGAATACGGGCCGCGGATGAAATCGAGACAGTCGCCGGTCATCCACCAGGTGTAGGCAAGCCACGCCAGAGGACCCGCCGCCGCCAACATGCAGAACACCAGCGTGACGCGCCAGCGATGCATCCGGCCAAAACGGCGCCGCGCGGCAATCAGAAAGTACGCTGCCGTGAAAGGCAGCAAGAGCCAACCCTCGTAGCGTGTCAGCATGCCGGCGCATGCTGCGACCCCGGCGCCGGCCGCGCAGAGCCATCCCCCGCCCTGGCCGAACCGAACCGTGAAATAGAGCAGCGCCGCCAGCGCCGCGAAGAACACCATCTCCGTCATGGGAATGGATTGCAGGTAGAGGATGTTGGGATTGAGCGCGAACAACGCTATAGCCGCGACAGCCGCGGCCGTGGAATTGAAGACGCGGCGTACGGCGGCAAAGAAGAAGGAGCCCCCGGCCACGAAACAGGCCGCCGCCGGAATGGCGCCCGCGAGCCCGCTGCGCCACCAGGCGTCGATACGCACGAAGGGCAGCATGAGCAAGTGCGGCAGAGGCAGCCAACTGGAGCCGAACTGCTCGAACCCGGGGTTCTGCGAATCTAAGATGCGCCGCGCGATCATCAGGTGGGCGTCGGCATCGCCATAGTAGAGAGTCCAGCCCTGGTAGTGAACTAACAGGACTGCCGCCGCACTTAGTAAGACGAGTGCGGCGGTTATAGCAGCCTGAGGATGTCTGACGGTCAATCTGGTTAATGCCCGGGCAAGCTAAAGCATACCCTACCTAGTAGCATCGAAGCGCGTTCACACGAGTGTGAACGTTGCACGCATGAGTGTTGCTCTGCCCCGCGGCGGGGCAAGGCAAGGTATGAAAGCACACGCTTCGCTTGGTGTTTTCGAGGGTGCGTGCGCCACAAGCATTCACACATGCATACACACACACCGACTTAGTATGGTTCGCCGGGCAGCGGCGCCAGCACCGGAGTTATCTTGCCCCAGCCTTGATCCTTCGCGGCCTTCATGTCCTTGATCAACTGCTCCGGGAGACTGCTCTTCAACTGGGGACGGCCCGGCTGAGTGGCTAGCACCCAACCAACTGCTGCGACGGTCTTCGAGACAACCTGTATCTCCTTGTAATCGATCTTCTCGGGAGTGTCCGTGGGACGGTGATAGTCGACGTGCAATCCCACCGTGAAGAACGCGATCGGAATTCCCATCTTGGCGAAGTTGTAATGGTCGCTGCGATAGAAAATGCGCTGGCCCCTGCCTGCCGGACCCAGGTTATCGTGAGTGGCATCGGGCGCGGTGACGTCGTAGAAATGATCGAGTCTCAGTTTCTGGTAACTCCCGTTCACTGTCTCGATGGTCTTCTCCATATCGTCGCTGCTGATGTTGGGACCCACTACCAAGATCTCGCCCGGGTTCACCAGCTTGTGCGTGGGATCGGCATCCACCGAAGCCGGATTCATGGTCCGCCCGATCATATCCATGTTCAGGTCCGCCACCACCTTGCTAAGATCCACGAACGGAAACTCGTTGAAGTATTGCGAGCCCCACAGGCCCTTTTCCTCGCCGGCGTTCCATAGGAAGATGATGCTGCGCTTGGGCCGCATGCCCTTCGCCGCGCCTTCCGCGTAAGCTTTGGCAATGCCGAGCAGGCCGGTGGAGCCGGAGCCATCGTCATCGGCGCCGTTGTTGACGTTGTGGCCATCGGGAAGCGGCGCGCTGAGCCCGATATGATCGAGGTGCGCGCTGATCACGACATACTCGTTCTTCAGAACCGGATCGCCGCCTTCGAGGATGCCGACCACGTTCTCGGTGTGTCCCGGTTCGGAGTGAACTTCGATATGCAAGTTGACTTTCTTTTCCTCGGTGAGCGCAAACGAATCCTCTTTAGTGTTGGCGCCGGCGGCATAGAAGACCTGAGCCGCGGGGATCTTTTCGCCCTGGAAAATGGCGTTGGTCATTTCTAAACCAGCGGTGACGGCCGGGACGGCGGGGCACGCCGGCGTCTGCTGGAACTTCGCAACCTGGAAGGCGGGGCCGTTGAGCCCGCCGCCACGGCCGCCTCCACCACCGCCGCCACCCGCGCCGCCAAAACCGCCGCCGGCATTGGGATTGGCCATGGCGCTAAGCTGCTGAAAATTCGCGATGGCGATCACCGCCACGGCGCCATTCTTGGCCGCCGCCTGTTCCGGCGTCAGAAAATCCGTGCAAGCCGTGCCCAGGGGATTATCGGCGGCGCCGCGCCCGCCTCCACCCCCGCCGCCGCGTCCGCCTCTGCCGCCGGCCGCCGCGGCAGCTGCCTCCTGCGCAGCCAACTCGGCGGGCAGACCGGCCACCACCACGATCTTGCCGTGTACATCGAGGCCCTGGTAGGGATCTGTCTTGGTCTTGTCGATCACGTAGCCGTTACCCGCAAAAACGAGACTCGCTTCCACTTGCAGCGTATTCATCTGCGGTCCGCCCCGGCCGGCGGCCACCACCGACCAATCCTTGCCATACGCAAATTCCGTGGTGCGCGGACCGGCCGCCGCGCCTGCGCCGCGCGCTCCACCGCCGCCGCCTCCACCACCGCCGCGCGCGCCGCCTCCACCTCCGCCACCGCGCCGCCCACCACCGCCGCCGCGCCCGCCCGCTGAGGTAATCGAAGCCTTGCTCTCATCGGGCACGATTTGCCGGCTGACTAACTCGAACGGCATCAGGTAAGGCTGCAGCGGACCATTGGTATCGGTGGCGCTGCCGCCCGGCTTCAGACCCCATTCGGCCAGATGACTGGCCACATAGAGGGCCGCGGTATCGTAGCCGCGCGATGGCACGTTCCGCCCTTCCAGTTGATCGGAGGCGAGGAAGTAATCGTAGATCTTCATTTCCTCTTCGGTGATGGCATCCGAATTACCGTAGCCGGCGGCAGCGGTGGTTACGACTTTGGCCGCCTTGGCCTTGGACTGCGGAGCGGAGTTGGCCATCCGGACCGTCATGAAGACAGTGAACGAAAGAGCCGCCAATAAAGAGCTGCTGATCAGGATTTGGCGCATAGATTCCTTAGAAGCATATACTATAACGCGGAAGCGCGCGCAGGCGGCGAATAGGCGAGAATACCAGCCACACGTTGGAAAGCAGAAACCCGAGTGCGCCCACCAGCATGGCGCAGCGGACACCGCAGGCGCCGGCCAAAATGCCGCCCACCAGCGCTCCCAACGGCCAAATGCCGTGAAACATCAGGTGCATCGCGGCGTTGACGCGGCCCAGAATGACATCCGGCACAATGGCCTGCCGCAGGCTGGTTTCGTTGATGCTGTAGACCGGCCACGCCACATCGCACAGTTGCGCGGCTGTGAGCACCGCGGCGCAGGCAGCGACGGACCCATGAGCCAGCGGCAGCAGCAGCATTCCGAAACCTGGCGCAATTGCCGACGCGATGAGGGTGGGTCCAAAACCAAACCGGCTTACCAGCCACTGGGAGGCGACCGCGCCCAACAGACTTGCCGCGCCGCCCGCGGAGACGATGACGCCGATCAGCGCGGCGCTCAACCGAAGATCGCGGATGGCGAAGAGAAAATACAGACTGCCGAAGAACCCGAGGAAAGTGGAAGCCATGGCGGTGCGTTTGGATAATGCGCGCAGCATAGGGTCGCGCCACGTGGCGGCGAGCCCTTCGGCGATCTCCCGGCCGATGTGGCGCTGCGGCGCGCACGGGGGGCGCGGCTCCGGCTTTCGAATCATCCACACTGAAACGGCGGAGCAGACGAACGAGACGGCGTCGGCGAGGATGGCGATGGGCGCCGTGACGAGCTGCGTCAAAACGCCGGTGAGGCCCGGACCCGCTACGCCCGCGATGGTTTGCGTCAGGACCAGCTTGCTGTTGCCTTCCATGAGATTCGCCGGGCCCACCAGCGACGGCAGATACGCCTGATAACTGACGTCGAAGAGCACCGTCAGCGCCGCGCCGGCAGCCGCAGCAATATAAAGGTGGGCCATGGTGAGCCGGTGGAACAGAGCCGCCAGCGGAATGGTTACCAGTACGAGGGCGCGTCCCAAATCGGCCGCGATGAGGATGGGCCGCCTGCGAACCCGGTCGGCCCAGGCTCCGGCGAAGAGACCGAAGCCGAGGATGGAGGCGCCGCTCACGCCGCTCAGCATTCCCATCTGCACCGGCGAGGCGCCGAGGGTGAGGACGGCCGCGAGAGGCAATCCACAGGCGGTGATGGTGGAGCCAAGTTGAGAGATGGCCTGGCCGGTCCAGAGCTTGCGAAAGTCGCTCTGGCGCCAGAGGCCGGTGAAGTGCACCCATTCAGGATGGCACGGCTGAGGGCAGGGCGGTCGGGATTTTGACGGAACGAAACCAATTTTCGGTAAGTGGCTTTAGATGGTTGGGGTTGGGAGCCTTGCCGGGGTGGGAATGGGAGTTCCACGCGGAGGCGCGGAGCTGCGGAGATCGCGCGGAGCTTTGACGAGGATGAGGCCGAGAGCAAGGCTTGAGTTCGCTGTGGACGCCGAGGTTTCGCCGTGGATTTGTAGCTTCGAAAGACTAGAGACATGAGGATTTGGGTTACGGCTGCCGGGCCAACCTACGTTTCGCCGGGCGCCGCCCGAGGCCGGCGACGCGATCCGGCGGGTGATGCCGCATGGCTTTTAATGCTGGCGGGAAAAACTGTTGGCGTTTGCGAGCGGTCGCGCAAACGGCCGATCCGATTTGACATTAGCACGCGGCTCGTCGCTCTTTCGGGTGGATTGTCTGTAAGTTATTGAAAATATGAGTAGAATAAAATGTGTTTGGGCGTGATTCGTTGGGTGAAGATGCCCGCCTTTTAGTTGAAACAGCAACGGTGGACCATCCCGATTCCAACGGGACTCGACCCAGAGTAGTCCGCTGGCCACCCAGCGGAGGTACTGGTCGCCGCCCTGCCAGCGCTTCACGTTGCGGCGTCAGCTTGGCCGATGCCAGCATTCTGAGGGAGGTGGGGTTCAGACGGAATTTGTTCGCGCCCGAGAGCCGATGCCGAATAGCTTACTGCAGGAACAGAGACGACGACGTAGCACTCGGCCAAGTTTATCGACAGTCTTGCCTTGACCGACGCTTTGCGGGCGCAAACTCGCGTAGCGCGAATCTGATTCGGCAGCGCCGCCACTGCCCTTGTGGCGGCGCGCACTAGAAAAACGGAGCAAACGGCCCAGCGAGGCAACTGCCGCCAGCAGATGCATGCGAGGGGTTCGCTCTAACGTCTTCCTACGCCTCTACAGTGGCACTGCGCTTTGCGGCTGCAAGGCCCCAATCCTCGCAAGGTACTGAAAACAAATGGAAAATAAATTTGGAGTTGCTGTGACCCAACATTTCAGCCCCTACGGGTCTGACACTAGCGACGATGAAAACGGTGCATCGCGAACTAGGAGACTCTCAAATTCGCAAGTAGCTGAAATCGGGGGCTAAGTGGCTACCGTTTTCTAAGTGTGTGAGCGGGTCACAGCAACTCGAAGTTTATTTTCCCCTTAGTTTCAACAGTCTACAGGAATCGACCCCGGGTGCGCGACATAGAAGTGGACGAGCGTAGAAGCGGTGATTCGGAGCCGCGACCGTAAGGGAGCGGATGCCGCACATGCGATTAATCCTCGTGAGACTCGAACACGGACATTGCTTCGCCCTGCTCTCCACCACATACTGGATGGCCGCCGAGACGTGCACTGGTGGCGTGATTGGTTTCCACAGCCATCGTGTGCTGACATGGCGCGCCCATCGCTTCCGGTTCGGTTCATCCAGCCTCATCCGATTCAGACGGCGGCTGGAATACGTTTTGAAATCGCTCATCACGCGCTCTGGCGGAACCTCCGCTTCCACTACAGTATGCACATGATTGCTGCGCACGTGGGCTGCCAGCAGCGGCTTTACGGGTCAACTCCAGCCACGATGCCCACACACCTCCTGAATCGTTTCCAATACCGCGTCGCGCCGCACCTGGTCCAGGTTACAGGGGGCCTGATCCATACGTTCCCTCGCGGCTGCGGCGCGCGCCGAATCCACATCCGGAATCGGCGTTCCCGGCACGTTTTGTTCGCGGTCGACGGAACCGGATTCACTTCCGTGCAAGTGGCGTCCATAGCAGGCAAAGGCGATCAGGTAAATCACGGGCCGTGACGCCAATTCTACCGCTCCCTTACGGTCGCGGCTCCGCCTGAAGTGCTCATACGCCAGGATTCTCTCAATCGGCCGGTATTTCCATGAATCGCCCACTTCTATGTCGCACCACCATCGACCCCTTGCAGCCGCAAGCCATGCTGTCATTGTTAAAGCATAGGAACACGTTGCAGCAACCCTCGCAATGGCAAACTGTTTAGCGGCAGTTGCATTGCCGGCGGTTTGCTCCGTTCTTCTTGTACGCGCCGCCACCGGGGCAGTGGCGGCGCGTGCCGAATCAGATGCCAGGCGGCCCGGTCCGAAATCGCCATGCCGCCCGGCCAGCCCTAAGCCCGCCTGCGCATCTCGGCCCGCGCCTCAGCTTCCGCCGTCCGCGCCCGCTCCGTCTCGCGCTTATCGTGCAGCTTCTTGCCCTTGGCCACGGCGATTTCGCATTTGATGCGGCCATGCTTCAGGTACATTTTGGTGGGAATCAGCACCAGGCCTTTTTCGCGCGTCTCCACCTGTAGTTTGTCGATCTCGCGGCGGTGCAGCAGCAGCTTGCGGTTGCGCACCGGGGGGTGGTTTTCCCGGTTGCCGTGCGAATATTGGCTGATGTGGAGGTTGATCAGCCACGCTTCGTTCCCCAGCACGCTGGCGTAAGCTTCCTTGAGTTGTACCTTGCCGTCCTTAGCGGCTTTGACTTCGGTTCCGGTCAGCACCATGCCGGCCTCGAACCGCTCCAACAGGAAATAATTGTGGCTGGCCTGCCGGTTGTCGCTAAGAATTTTGATAGAAGCGTCTCTGTCCGCCAAGATTTGGCCTCCACGCCCGGAAGCCCAATCTCGTCAATGACTTTAGAAGGGCTGGGTCCGCGGAATTGCATTTTATCTTAACATATGCCGCAGCCATGCCCTGCTAAGAACGGGAACATGTCATTTTTCAATCGGTTAGTCGCAGTTATTGTTTCATGTGCGCTGCTCGGGCCAATGTCGCCGCTGCAGGCGAAGACCAAGAAAGGCGACAAATTCCTTTCTGAGGGACAAGTCCACGAGGCTAAGAAGGAATGGGACGCAGCCCTCGATTGCTACGAGAAGGCGCTCTCCGAAGATCCGGCTGAGCTGGTTTACCAGATGGCTGCGGACCGGGGCCGGTTCCACGCCTCGCAATCCCACGTCGAAAAAGGCCTGAGCATCCGCGCCCAGGGCAAACTGGGTGAAGCGCTTCTCGAATTCCAGAAGGCCTATGCCATCAGCCCGGGTTTGATCATCGCCGCGCAGGAACTCGAGGAAACGCAGCAAATGATTCTGCGCGAGCGCAAGCGCGTCGAGCAAACCGGCAAAGAGGCGCCGCCGCAGATTCAAGCGCTCACGCCCGGCCAGATGGCCGAGCAGGAGGAATTGAATAAGATCGACCGCATGCTTCCCATTCCCGAGCTGCGCCCCATGAAGCCCGGCCTGATCGATTTGAAAATGACCGGCAAGGTCAAAGTGATCTTCGAAACCCTCGGTAAATATGCCGGCATCAACGTGATTTGGGACCCGGACTATACGCCGCCTTCCAAGGACGGCTTCACCGTGGAGTGGGATAACTTCACGCTCGATCAGGCGCTCGATTACATCGCCGTGCTCAGCAAATCCTATTGGAAGGCGCTTTCGTCGAATACCATCTTCGTCACCAACGATAACCCCACCAAGCGGCGCGACTATGAAGAGCAGGTGATGCGGACCTTCTACCTGCACAACGCCAGCGGCCCGCAGGAAATGCAGGAAGTGGTCAACGCCGTCCGCACCGTCCCTGAGCTGACGAAGGTGTTCCCCGATACCGCGCAAAATGCCATCGTGGTGCGCGGCGAGGCCGATAAGGTGGCGTTGGCCGCGAAGATCGTTCGCGATCTCGACAAGCCGCGCGCGGAAGTGTTGATCGACATTCTGGTGATCGAAGCCAGCAAGGTTTTCAACCAGCAGATTACCGCCGCCATCGCCTCCACCGGCCTCAGCGTACCCTTCAATTTCACGCCGCGGGCTTCCATTCAGGTCCAGAACAGCACCACCGGAACGACTACCACGGCCACTACGACGTCAACCAGCACCGCCGCCACCACCGCCGTTACCCCGACCACCACCACCGGAACCACCGCCGGGACCACCGCCGCAGCCATTCCTCTTTCCGAGTTGGGCCACATAGCCAGCGCCGACTTTTCGACCACCCTTCCCAGCGCGCTGCTGCAGGCCTCTTTAAGCGACGCCGATACCACGGTCCTGCAGGCGCCCGAGTTGCGCGCGGTGGATAATGTAAAATCCACTTTGAATATCGGCGAGCGCGAGCCCACCGCCTCCGGCAGCTTTCAGCCGGGCGTCGGCGGCGTAGGCATCAACCCGCTGGTCAATACGCAGTTCCAGTATATTGACGTGGGCGTCAACGTGGAGCTGACGGCGCGCGTTCATTCCGATACCGAAGTCTCGATGCACATGCTGCTGAACATCACCAGCGTAACCGGCCAGGTGAACCTGGGCGGCATCAACCAGCCCATTATCGGGCAGCGCAAAATCGAGCACGACATTCGGATGAGGGAGGGCGAAGCCGCCATCATCGGCGGACTGGTCACGCGGCAGGACGATAAGACCATCACCGGTATTCCGGGGCTCTCCAGCATTCCGCTGCTGGGCAATCTCTTCAAAGGTTCGAACGTCGATCACAACAAGGACGACGTCATTATCGTGGTGATTCCGCATATCATCCGCAAGCCGGATTTCACCGAGGAAAACCTGCGCGCCGTTGCCGTGGGCAATACGCAGACGGTGAAAATCAATTACGCGCCTCTGCCGGCAGACGTGATAACCGTGCCGGCTGCACCTGCACCCGCGGCCATGGCATTCCCTGCGCCCGTGGCAGTCCCGGCCGCGTCCACGCCGCCGATAGCGGCTGCGGCTGCAGCGCTGCCGCCCGGCGTACCTTCCCCGGTCAACCTGCCCATGACCGCTCCGCCGGCTACTGCGCCGCCCGCCACTGCGCCACCGGCTACTGCGCCACCGGCCACTGCGCCGCCCGTCACTGCGCCGCCCGTCACTGCGCCACCGGCCACTGCGCCGGCATCCGCAGCAAGCCCGGCGGTAATGCGCTTCGCGCCAACGCCGGTTCAAACCACGGTGGGCGGAAACTTTACCGTGTCGCTGATGCTCGACAACGCTTCGGATATCGCAGCCGCGCCCATTCAAGTGGTCTTCGATCCCAAGGTCTTGAAGCTGAACGACGTCACTGCTGGCGATTTAATGAGCAAGCTCACTAAAAACATACAGAACGATGCCGGCGCCGCCGCGGTTCAACTCAGCCTCCCGGCGGGGTCGTTCGCTAACGGCAGCGGCACGCTGCTCAACCTGAGTTTCTCGGCCGTTGGGAAGGGCACGACGCAGATCACCGCGCCCAATGTGACGCTGCGCAATTCGAAGGGCGAGGCGGCCGCAACCGGCACCCCGCAGTTGACCGTCAATGTCAAATAATTGGTCAAATAATAGAAGTATGCGGCGTAAAGGGCAACGCGGTCTTACCCTGGTGGAATTGGTGGTGGCGTTCACCATCATGCTGATTCTGAGTTCCATGGCCGTGCCGCTGGCGCGCTCGAAGGTGCGCACCCAGCGCGAGCGCGAGCTGCGCTACGATCTGGACGATATGCGCCACGCCATCGACAAATACAAAGACATGTGCGACGCAGCCTACCTGGGACAGGTGAAGGTGGGTACGGATTGTTTTCCCGAAAACCTGGAGATCCTGGTCGAAGGGGTGAAGCTGCCTGGTCCGGACGGCAAGAAGCTCAAATTCCTGCGCCGCATTCCGGTGGACCCGTTCACGCACTCCACCGAATGGGGTCTGCGCAGCGATCAGGACGACCCCACATCGCAAAGTTTTGGCGGTCAGAATGTGTTCGATGTGTACAGCAAGACCACGCAGAAAGATGGCAATGGGCGAGCATACTCGGATTACTGAAAAAGTGGCGCGGGCCCAGGGGCTGAGCAAAGTGGGCCTGCGCAGCCGGTCCAGACGCCAGTTCGGCTTCACCTTTGTCGAGATGATGGTGGTGATCACCATCATCGTGATCCTCATCACCATCGCCATCCCCATCTATCAGAAGTCGATCATCCGCGCCAAAGAGAGCGTGCTCAAGAACAATCTCTTCACGCTGCGCACAGTGATCGACAACTATACCTACGACAAGGAAAAAGCCCCGCAGACGCTGCAGGATCTGGTCTCCGACGGTTACCTCAAAAAGATGCCGCTCGACCCGATTACGAACACCGATGAGTGGAAAATTGTGATGGAAGATGCCAGCCAGGCGATCAACCAATCCGAACCGGGAATCTTTGACATTCATAGTAATTCGGATAAAATAAGTCTTGATGGCACTCCTTATTCCGAATGGTAAGCGCCTCAGTCTGTCGCTTGCCGCTATATCTCTATCAATCTGCGCTACTTACGCTCAATCACCGGCCTCCTCGGGGCAGTGTACTGTTTCTTCCGTACCGGCTCAGGTCCGTGCGGAAGGGCTTACGGAACGCTTGGGAAACATCATTTTCCAATGTTCCAACTATCCCGCCGCCGCCGTTGTTTCGGGCAATCTCACGCTATTCTTGCCGGTCGCCATTACCAACCGGATAGACGCCAACAATCACGCGCTTGACGCCGTTCTGCTGGTCGATTCAGGCAGCGGCTTAACCCCCACAGGCATCCCCGGCACAATCGCCGGAAACAACATCGCATTTCAGGGTCTCAACGTAACCGTCCCGGCGAGCGGCGCCTTCAACCTGGAAATATCCAGCGTGCGCATCGCCGCGTACCAGTTCGCATTCTCCGGGCAGACATCCATCAACGCCAGCATTTCCAGCCCGTTTCCGCTCACGCAAAGCAGCGTAGCGGCGGCTTATGTGCAAACCGGTCTCTACGCGACGCTCTATAGCACCGGCATTACGTGCGTTGGCTCGCCTGTGCCATCCACCATTACGCTGTCGAACCTGTTCGCGGCGCAGACGGCGTTTGCATCGACGCGCGTCACCGAAGGCTTCGCCACTGCATTCCAGGTGCAAAGCGGGTCGGACGATACGGGCACGCGGTTCATCGTGACTTATTCGGGCTTCCCGTCGAACGCGACGGTCTATGTTCCCGACTTCGTGGCCGGGTCGGATGCGGCCATTCCCACAGCGGGCGGCGATTTGGGCGGCACGCAGAGCGGCGGCGAATATGTTCCGGGCAGCGGCACGCTGCTGCTGGCGCGCGTGCAGTATACCGACAGCACCGGCGCGGGCGGCTATGTGACCGCTCTGCCGGCCGGCGGCGGAGTCTTCAACGGCGCCAACCCGGCGCCGCTCACCAACGGCGCGGGCATCGCGGTGTATCAGGTAATGGACGCGAACCCGAACGCGGTGGAAGACGCGCAGTTTCCCACGTTCATTGCTCTTCCGAACGTGACCGCGCCCGCGGTTGCGCAGGAGAGAATTTCGTTCGCGCCGGTTTCGACGCTGCTTACGGCGTCCGCCACGGCGCCTGTGCCAAGGTTTGAGGCGGTTACTCCCCCGTCCGATTGCAGCATTGTGGGCGACTGCCAGGCCGGATACTTTCCCAAGCTTTCGGCGTCCACTTCGGGGCTCAGTCTCACGGCGGTTTCGGGAGGCTTGAGCGTCAGCCAGGTCTACATCGCCGTGGATAACGTCGCGGGCGGCATCATGAACTGGAGCGCCACCGTCGGGTATAACCAGGGTTCGGGCTGGCTGACGCTGAGTCCCACTTCGGGCCAGAACAGCGGCACCATCATCCTCAGAGGCAACGCGCAGGGTCTGGCGGCGGGAACCTATACGGCGAACGTCGTCGTAAGCGCCGGTTCGCTGGCGGGGAGTCAGACATTCCCGGTAACCCTCACGGTGACGGCGGCGAGCACGAGCGGAACAGGCGGTACGCCCGCTCCGGCGCCTACGCCTTCAGTGATCGTGAGTTCGGTTGTAAACGCGGCCAGCCTCACATCCGGGCCCCTGGTGGGCGGTTCGCTGAGCACCGTGCTCGGGTCGAATCTGGCGGGCAAGAACGTGGCAGTGACGTTCGACGGTAATCCGGCCACGCTACTCTACAGCGGCGCTACGCAGATCAATCTGCAAGTGCCGGCAGAGGTGGCATCGCAAACGTCCAGCACCATGGTGGTGACGGTGGATGGCGCGAGCAGTGCGCCGCAGACGCTGCCGGTATCGGCTGCGTGGCCGGCGATCTTCGCGAACGGAGTGCTGAACCAGGACAACAGCGTGAATGGGCCGGGGGGCGCGGCGAGCGCTGGAAGTATCCTGCAGATCTACCTCACCGGCATTCCGGCTAACGCCGCGGTGACGGCGGTGATTGGCAGCCAGGTGAACCTGACGCCGCTATATGCGGGTCCGGCGCCGGGGATTGCGGGCGTGCAGCAGGTGAACGTTGCCGTTCCAGCGGCTGCGGGCGGAGGCGGATCGACCCAAGTCGCCGTTTGCGCTACGGCGGGCGGCCGGCAGTTCTGCTCTACGGGGCTGCCGCTGTACGTGAAGTGAGGCGTCGAAAAATCTCTCCGCTATAATCTGCACAGAGTGTTGTTGGAGCTGGTGGTAGAAAATTACGCCGTAGTGGAGCGGCTGCGCGTCCACTTCCATGCGGGGCTGAACCTGTTGACCGGCGAAACGGGCAGCGGGAAATCCATCGTGGTGGATGCGCTGGGGCTGCTGCTGGGCGCGCGAGGGTCGGCGGAGATGGTGCGCACCGGCGAACAGCGCGCGCGCGTGGCGGGCATTTTCGATGTGCGCGGGGCGGCCCGCATACGGGATTTATTGGAGCCGGCGGGCCTCGATATCGAAGACGGCGAGCTGCTGGTGGAGCGCGAAATCCTGGCGGGCGGCAAATCGCGGGCCTTTGTGGGCAGCCGCCCGGTTTCAGTTTCGCTACTCAAGGAGCTGGCGCCGTTTCTGGCGGATATTCACGGACAACACGATCAACAACTATTGTTTTCGGCGGAAGCGCAGCGCGATTTGCTCGATGCCTCGGACGGATATCGCGACTTGCTGGAGCGCGTGGCCGGAATCCACGAGCAGTGGCGCGCGGCAGCCGTGGAGCTGGAGGAGCTGGAGCGGTCCGAACAGGAGAAACTGCGGCTGCTGGACCTGTGGCAGTTCCAGCGCAAAGAGATCGAAAGCGCGGGGCTCGATGTCGAGGAAGAGGCGGCGCTTGAGAACGAACGCCGCGTGCTGCAAAACGTGCAGCGGCTGGAAGAGGCGGCCAGCGCGGCGTATGCGGCGCTGTATGGCGCGGAGGAATCGGCGGTTTCGTTGGCGCGGGTGGCGGCCAAGCGCGTGGATGAGCTGTGCCGTATCGACGACTCGCTGGCGGATTTGCGCGAGCATCTGAAGGCGGCCGATTTGAGCTTGCAGGAGGCGTCGTACACGCTGCGCGACTACGTGTCGCGGCTGGAGGCGAATCCGGGGCGGCTGGAGGAAGTGGAGTCGCGCCTCGAGGCCATCTCGCGGCTGAAGCGGAAATACGGGCAGTCGGTGGCGCAGGTGCTCGGCTTTCTGGAGGATGTGCGGCGGCAGATCGCGTCGGTGGAAAATGCCGCCGGGCGGATGGAAGAGCTGCGGCGCACGCGGCAGCGATCGGCGGCGGAGTTCGAGAAGGCGGCGGGCGAGTTGACGGAGCGGCGGCGGGCGGCGGCGCGCAAGCTCGAGCGGCGCGTGGTAGCGGAATTGGCACAGTTGGCTATGGAGCGGACGGTGTTCCGCGTAGAAGTGGCAGCCGCGGCGGCGTGGTCGGCGGCGGGCGCGGATCGGGTGGAATTTTTGGCGTCGCCCAATCTGGGTGAGGAGCCGAAGGCTCTGGAGAAGGTGGCGTCGGGCGGCGAGATTTCACGCATCGCGCTGGCGCTCAAGACGTGCCTGCCTGCGCCTGCTGGGGCCAGGTCCGGCAGTATGCGGACGCTGGTCTTCGACGAAGTGGATGCGGGCGTGGGCGGCGGGGCGGCAGAGGGAATCGGGCGGCGGCTGAAGAAGCTGGCATCCACCAGCCAGGTGCTGTGCGTGACGCATTTGCCTCAGGTGGCGTCGTTCGCGGACCATCATTACTGCGTGGAGAAGCGGGAGTTGAACGGGCGGACGGTGGCGGCGATTGAGGAGCTGGACGCGGCGGCGCGGACGCGGGAAATCGGGCGCATGTTGTCCGGACAGACGCTTACAGCCGAGGCGCTGAAAAACGCGGAGCAGCTCATCAAAATGAGCGTAAGTTAGTGCAAATACATAGCTTTTTAAATAATCCACTAACTGGCTGATTATCATCCACTATATGGGCGATCTTAATTATCTCCCCTAGTCCAAACAAACTAAAGTATATTATGCTATCATCCAGTATATGGATGATAATCATCCGCTTCACGGGCGATTCTTAAAAAAGGCCATTCTTGCGGCCCTCGGCGACACGCCAGTCGTCTTGCTGCATGGCGCCAGGCAATGTGGCAAATCTACGCTCGCCCGTCACATTGCCGCGACGGACCACCCGGCTCAGTACATCACCCTCGACGATGCGGCCGTGTTGAGCGCTATCAAGACGGACCCGGCCGGCTTCCTCGCCGGCCTCGATGGACCCGTGGTTCTGGATGAGATCCAGCGCGCGCCGGAGCTGTTCGTCGCGATCAAAGCGGCGGTCGACCGTGACCGCAGCCCCGGCCGCTTCCTGTTGACGGGCTCAGCCAACATTCTTGTGCTGCCGAAACTTTCCGATTCGCTGGCAGGCCGCATGGAGGTTCTGACGCTTTGGCCATTCTCCGAGGGAGAATTGGCCGGCGCACAGGCCAGTTTCATCGATGCTGCGTTCGCCGCGGCGCTGCCCACGCGCGGGGCCGCGGCAGACGACATTCTGAGTCGAATTCTTCGCGGCGGATTTCCGTCCGCCGTGGAGCGCACCGATCCCGAGCGCCGCAGGGCCTGGTTCGGCTCGTACATTCTGACCATTCTCGAGCGGGACGTCCGGGAAATCGCGCAGATCGATAATCTGGCCGCGCTGCCGAGAGTGCTGGCGCTCATCGCGGGACGCGTGGGATCGCTGGTCAATTTCGCCGAGGTGGCGCGCAACCTCGCTATCCCGCAGACCACTTTAAAGCGCTACTTCACATTGTTGGGAGCGACTTTCCTGACGCGCTTGATACCCGCGTGGTCCACCAATCTGGGCAAGCGGCTGATCAAGACGCCGAAACTGTTTCTCAACGATACGGGCTTGGCGGCGGCGCTGCTGGGCCTCACCGCGGAGCGGCTCCGGCAGGAGACCGTAGTGCGCGGCGGATTACTCGAAAATTTCGTCGCCATTGAGCTTCTCAAACAGGCAGGGTGGAGCGCCACCCGAACGCAACTTTTCCACTTCCGCACGGCCTCGGGCCAGGAGGTGGATTTCCTGCTGGAGAGCGACGCGGGCGCGATTGTCGGCATCGAAGTGAAGGCCAGCGCCACGGTGACGGGTCACGACTTCAACGGCCTGCGCGCGTTGGCCGAGATGACCGGCACGCGGTTCCATCGCGGCATCGTGCTCTATACGGGCAGCGACGCTGTGCCGTTCGGTTCCAATCTCTTTGCCCTGCCGGCAAGCGCCATTTGGAACTCGGCCATGCCCCTGGGTTAAACTCAACGTCAAGCTCAGCATTAAGCTCAGCGTTAAACTCTCAGTTCATAGCCCAACTCGCGCATACCGGCGATGATGGCTTCGCGGACCGCGGTCACTTCATCGGACGACAGCGTTCGCTCCGCCGACCCCACGGTAACGCGGAATGACACGCTTTTCTGGCCGGCGTCGTAGGGGGGGCCCACGTACTGAAACAGGTATTGCACCGATTCCAGCAGCGGCCCGGCGAACCCGGCAAGCTTGCGCTGCAGCACTCCAGCGTGTTCGCGCAGCCCCGCGATCACCGAAAGATCGAAGGCGCTCGATGGATAGCGCCGCACGGGCGTGTACTTCACCTCCGCGGCCGACGCCAGAGCACGAACCAGACGCAGATCCAAATCGAGCAGCGCCGCACGCCCCGTTTCGATGAGGGAGGGATGCAGCTCGAATAACCGCCCAACGCGCTCGCCCTTCCACACGATGTTCGCGGACCGGGCCGGATGCTCGTAGGGCGCGGCTTCGGCTGGAACCGCCTCCGCGCCGGGCATCAGGCATTCGGCGGCGCGCTTCGCTTCGAACAGACCCGCCGAGCCATCGCCATGCCGTTCGTAAATTGCCGCCGCCAAATGCGGAACTTCATCCGGCAGCCCGGCTTCGCGCTTATGAATCTCAATGCCGATTTCAAACAAGCGGAAGGCGTCGCGGTGCTTGCTGTTCTCCGCGATGTTCTTCCAAATGCCTGGCAGCAGCGAGGTTCGCATCAGCGCCTGGTCGGACGCAATCGGATTCGTCACATGCACATGCGCCGCCGGGTCCAGACCAAACGCACGCGCGGTCTCCTCGCCGATGAACGAATAGTTGTACGCCTCGGTGAAGCCCAGGTCCACGAAAAGATCGCGCGCTTCATGCTGAAATTTGCGCTCGGGATTCGCAGGCGGCACGGCTGCGGCCACCAGAGGAGCCTGGGGCGCGATGGAATCGTACCCCACCATGCGGCCCACTTCTTCCACCAGATCGTCCTTGATGGAAATATCCTTGGTGGCGCGCCAGGAAGGAACCGTCACGCGGAACACGCCCGGCCTCGGCTCGGTCACGCCAAATTCCAACCGTTCCAGAATTCCGCGCACCTCGCCGGCTGCGATGGCGCGGCCCAGCTTGCGTTCCAGCCACGCCAGCGGCAGATCGATGGGCTGCGGCGGTGGAATCTCCTTGCGGGCGTCCGCCACTCCGCCAACGCTGCGGATGCCCGGCGAGACCTCTTGCAGCAATTCGATAGCGCGCGCGATACCGCGGACCGTATTCGCGGGGTCCTGCGATTTCTCAAACCGCATGGAAGCGTCGGTCCGCAGCTTGATGGCGGAGGAAGTCTTGCGAATCGACGCCGCCTGGAAGGTGGCGCTCTCCAGCACGACGCGCCTGGTATCCGGGCCGATGGCGCTATCGAGGCCGCCGATCACGCCCGCCAGCGCAATCGCGCCGCCCGCGTCGGCGATTGCCAGGTTCGATGGGTCCAGCGTGTATTCTTCGCCGTTCAGTGCGCGGAACCGCTCGCCCGCGTGCGCCTGGCGCACGAAGATGGTATCGCCCTTCAGCAGGTCGGCATCGAACGCGTGCATGGGCTGCGCCAACTCGGCCATCACGAAGTTCGTCATGTCGACGATATTGTTGATGGGGTTCAACCCGATGGCTGTGAGCCGCTGCTGCAGCCATAGCGGCGATGGCTGCACGGTGACGTTCTCGAAAACCAGCGCGCTATAGCGCAGACACAGATCGGGATTCTCGACTTGAACCTGAATCGCCGGCGGACCGTGGGGCAATAATTCGATATTCGCGGGGTCTTTCAGTGCATGGCCGAGGATGGCCGCTACTTCGCGCGCCATTCCGTGATGTCCCCACAGGTCCGGGCGATGGGTGATCGACTTGTTGTCGATCTCGATTACATAATCGGGCGCGCATCGGGGAATAGATGCGCCGGGAACGCCATTTAACTCCAAGATTCCAGCGTGATCGCGGTTGATGCCCAGCTCGGCGCCGCTGGCAAGCATGCCGTCACTCTCCACGCCGCCGATGACTTTGATGCCGATGGGGACGTATACCGTGATCAGGCCCGGCCGGCAATTCGGCGCACCACAAACTACGGGCTTGACGCCGTAAGCGCCGACATCCACCACCGCTTTCACATTGTGCGAACCGGCGATCGGCTCGACCGACTCCACGCGCGCGATGCAGGCGCGCTCAAGAAGCTCGCCGGAGACTTCGATGCCTTCGCACTCGGCGGTCTTCATGGTGATCAGCCGCTCGAGAGCGCCGGGCGCGCAGTCGAGTTCCGCCACCAATTCGCGAATCCAGTTGTATGAGAACTTCAAAGTTAAAACTGCTCCACATTTGAAACTGCGTTTAAAACTGCAGCACGTTTAAAACTGCTCTAGAAATCTGAGGTCGCCGCCCTGCAATTGGCGGATATCGTCGATGCCGTAGCGCATCATCGCCAGGCGCGTCAGTCCCAGGCCGAAGGCGAAGCCGTTCCACTGTTCGGGGTCGATGCCGCTCATGCGCAGCACCCTGGGGTTGACCAGGCCGCACGGCAGCAGTTCCACCCAGCCGCTCTGCTTGCATACGGGACAGCCCGGGCCGCCGCAGATGAGGCATTGGATATCCAACTCGAAGCCCGGCTCGACGAAGGGAAAATATCCGGGACGCAGACGCACGGTTACGTCGCGATGGAAGATCGCGCCCAGCAGCGTCTTCATGAAATAGATCAGGTGGGCCACCGATACGTCGCGATCGACCATCATGCCTTCGAGCTGATAAAACGTATGCTCGTGCGATGCATCCACGCTCTCATTGCGGAAGACGCGGCCGGGCGCGATCATACGCAGCGGCGGACCGAGGCGCTCCATGCCGCGCACCTGCACCGGAGAAGTGTGGGTGCGCAAGAGATTGCCGCCATCCAGCCAGAAGGTATCCTGCATGTCGCGCGCGGGATGCTCGGGCGGAATATTTAACGCGTCGAAATTGTAATACTCGGTTTCGGCCTCGGGACCATCGAGCACCGCGAAGCCGAGCGACGCGAAGAGCTCTTCCAGTTCGCGCTGGATGCGCGTGATGGGGTGCAGATGGCCGCGGCGCGCGCCTGGGGCGGGAAGCGTGAGGTCGATCCACTCGGAATCGAGGCGCGCACGCAATGCGGCCTCGTCGAAAGCCTTCTTCTTGGCTTCGAGCGCCGCTTCCAGTTTCTGCCTGGCGGCGTTGAGCAGCTTTCCGACGCGCGCGCGCTCCTCCGGCGCGAGCTTGCCCATCTCCTTGCCAATAAGCGTCAGGGCCCCCTTGCGGCCCAGAGTTTCCACGCGAACGGATTCGAGATCTTCCAGCGTGGCGGCGGATGCGATCCGAGCTAAAGAAGTGGACTCCAGATCCTGTATCTGTATGGAAGCGGCTAACATGCGGCGGATTGGTTATTGTAACAAGGCGCGCCGCACGCCTATTTGGCGGCCGGCCCGGCCTGATTCGCTTCGCGAAGCACCAGACTGTTCAGATAGCGCGACATCTGGTGGTCCGGAGCTTGCGCCCCTTCTTGAAACGCGGCGATGGCGGACGCTTCGTCACCGCGCGCCAACAGCAGCAGGCCCTTCGAGTAGAGCAGCGTGCCCCTGCCCTCGGGGCCGGCCGATTCCAGCGCTGCCGAGACCTTATCGAGCCATGGCTGAATGTCCGGACCCTTGCCCTTGGCGGCGAGATTCTGCGCCGCCACGATGGGGAATGTGAAATCCGGCGACGATATCGCAGGCGTCATTTTTGCAACTTTGCCCCAGCGCCGGCGCGCGGCGCCAGCCTCTCCGCAGAGAGCTTCCACGGCGCCCAGGTAATACTGGAAGCGCGCGCCCTTCATGAAAGCGTCGAACCCATATAAGGTAAATGGCAGATCCTTGTTGTCGCTTCCGATGGCCTCCGCGCCCTTTAATGCATCGGTACACTTGTGGTGCGCCGCGTCGTCCCGCAGGCGTTGCAACTGAATTTCGATGTAGGCCTGTCGAATGTTGTCGGGCTGCCTTTCCTGAGGAAAATTCTCGGCCGTGAACACTGCAGCTGCCTGACTCAACGCCGCATCGACTGTGAGGTCTAGCGCGTATCCCGCCGTCTCCGCGGGAGTAGTGAGCTTCGGAGGCGGCGGTGCAGCCGGTGATACTGTAGGTGGCGCGCCCGATGCGGGTCCGGGCGAAGCTTTCGGCGCTGGCGCTGCCGCGGGCGTCAATGCCAATAGAGCTTTCAACTCTTTGGAAGGAGCAGCGGCCATGCCTTCCTGCAGAACGGACAGGGCCGTACTCTTGCCGTCTTTGGATGACAGCAAAGCGCCTCCAAGAGCGTAATACAGCGCCGGAATGTCCTTGCGTATCGCTCTCGCGGCCTGCAATTCAGCGACGGCGTTGGCGGTCCAATTGTCGTTGAGATATAACAGGCCGAGCAGAAAATGCGCGGAGCCGTCCCGCGCGTCCTCCTTGATGGCTGCCTCAAGCGGCGCTACGGAGCTGGCGCGATTCGGAAACACGTATTCGAGCAGCTGCGAGGAGGCCAGCTTGAAATCCGGGGCGCCGCTTTGATTCAGCTTTTGACGGCAGTATCCGCGGTAGTAAGCGACCAGCGGATAATCCTGCGGCAACACCGCGCCGGGTTCCTTCTGGTTTCCCGGAACCGCCGGGTATGTGTGGTCTAAGACGGTCATGGCATCCGGGTACATGCCGAAATCGAAGTATGCGCCAGCGATTTCGAGCACCCGCTCCGGGTCGGCCGCCAGATGCAGCCACAGGGCGTCGTCTTTAGCGCCGAGTTGAATGCCCTCCAGTCGCAGGAAAGAATCCACGGGGTCGATGGCGCGAGCCTCTGCCAACCGCTGGCGCGCCTCGTCCGCCTTTCCGGCCCGCCGCAACAGCGCCACTTGCAGCTTCCGGGCGGTGAGCAAACCTTTATCCCGCGCGATTGTCTTTATGGCAAGATCGAGCGCCGCATCGGCATGGCCGGCGCGAGATTCCAACGCCGCCAACTCGGTAAGCGTTGCGGGTCCGAACTGCGCATCGGGCGCCGACATCGCCCAATTCTTTCGAGCCTCGTCTTCCTTGCCGGTGCGTGAGAGCGCCAGCCCCAGGTAGTAGCGCAACTCCGGATCGAGGGGCCGGCTGGCGGCCGCATCCGCGAGTTGCTGCGCCGCTTCCTGGTAGCGTTGCCGTTCCACCAGCAAGCGGCCCAGTGCTTTGGCCAGCAGCGCGTCCTTGGGGAATTTTGCCAAACCGTCGCGATAGGCTTCTTCCGCGAGCCGGTACGCGCTGTTCTTTTCGTGGTAATCGCCGGGGGCCAGAAACTCGCCGGCGCCATCCTGCGGCGCAGCAGGCGGTTGAGGACCCAGTTTGACGTCGGATACGCCAACGGCTTCGTACAAATCTTCCGTGTGACCCATCAGCAGCACGCCCGCGGCATCGCGGAGCTCAAACCGGTACGCGCCCTGTTGGGGATCGGGGATGGCATGGGAATATGTGGTGGAAGGCGTGAGATCGATCGTCTGGTCGAGGGCGCTTATCGAGCCTGCGGACGTTTCGTTCCAGACGCGGATGCGGGCCCCGGGAATGGCGTGCGTCACGTTGAGATCCACGTTGAGATCCACGCTGAGCGCTGTCTTGCCTCCGGTGCTTTGCCGCTGAAAGCTGAGGATTGCGTGCTGGTTGGCGCGCGTTACGCCGCTCAGATCGCGGCCGGCGAGCCACAGCTCTGTGAATTCGATCCGCTGATGCGGCTGCAAGTATTGGTGAGTTTCCTGGTCCTGGAATAAACCGGCCTGCATCTCCACGTACCAGCTATTGTCATCGGTCAAGAGACCGTGCATCGTCCCCCGAAGCTGCTCTCCCCAACTGTAGAGCTTCTTGCCGGTGACCACCTCGGGGTCCGCGACATGCACGACCGCGGTCTGGCTCTTAGCGTTGTAGATCGCGAAAAATGGCTCGCGCGAGCCATACCCGAAGAACGCGATCTCTTGCCGGGCTTCTACCGGATTGCTGAAATCGGTTCCCGCCTGGCCGCGCGGCCACGAATCCAGCATCGTCAAGCCAGGAGTGGACATGACGTGCACCGGGTAAATAAACCGCGTGCCTTCGTCCAGACCGACCTCTGCATTGGCCCACCAGGAGTATGGATGACGCACCGCGGTGGCGTTGCGCAACGTGACATGCTCTTCCAAAACAGCCATGCCATCGCGCAAGACGAACTCCGCCAACCACTCCATGCCGGTAGCGCGATCCACGTCGCCCACCCATACCTCGGCGCGGTCTTTATCCTGGCGGAAGCCGAAATTCACTGGCGAGACCGTGTCCCGGCTATGCGCCACGGGAAAGTTCCACTCGACGCCGAGCGCGACCCATGCGCCGCGAACCGCGATGCCCGCCCTCTTGATGGAGGGATTCACATAGAATATTGGGCGGCCGTTCCGCTTGTCGATACAGTTATACAGGTGTCCGCCGAGATCCGGCAGGAAGCTGCACGAGAGATACTCGTTTTCCAGGTTGAGCCGGCGCCACTGCTGCGGCTCGCGCGTCTTCGTAAAATTCAAACGGACGGAGTAGGGATAGGTAATGTAGGGAAACAGCGCCTGGCGTGGGTCAATGGCCTCGAGGCGGGGAACAGTCTCCGGCGGCCCTTCCAGCCAGGTTGGCAACGTGAGAGTATCCTGCCAGGCTTTCGTTTCCGCGAGCGCTGCCGGAGCTGTCAAGACGAACAGCGCGACGGCTACACTGCGCCGCAAAGCCTTCATCGGACCCAGCGTAGCACAGGGGGAGGGAACGGACTGTGGCGGTTGATCTGAATCGGCAGACCGGGCGCGGGACTACCAGGCCAGTCACTGTGGTGGTCTCTCGCAATTGCCGCCGATGAACCGTGGTCTTGATCGTAGCGCGCGTAGCTAACTTAGCTAAGCTAAGGGCGCAGCCGCCCGCAGTTGTGGTGTTGGCGCGCAGTGTCACTACGGCGTTGGGGTTCGATAGCTGATAGTAAGTCAGAGTGCCGCTGGCCAGAGTCTCGCTCGCGGTCCGTGTGTTGGGCACGAGTCCGGTCACTTGCGTGGCTTCGATGGGGCTCAAGATCCAGCCTTGGCCCGCGGCGGTGATTTGCAGGATGTAGAAGTGTCCGAAAATGGGACTAGGGTCGTTTGGTATTTTGACCATCTGGGTTCCTGACGAGCTATGCCGCCGGGATCGTGAGAAGAGTAAGTCATTGAATGTATGAGAGTACAGCGCCGTGATTTGCATAATTGAGTGCGCGGGAAAATCGGTTCGCGCAGAGCCGAAGAGACTCGGAGGTGTTTGGGTTGGTTCATGTGCTGGCGGCGCTGGATTTTAATGAAGGCGGAGCGCGCTGGTTATGGTCTGGCGGCTATAGGTGGAGAGGTGTCCGAAAATGGAACTAGGGTCGTTTGGTATTTTGACTATCCGGACTGCCGCCGAATTGTGCCGCGGGGATCGTGAGAAGAGTAAGTCATTGAATGTACGAGAGTATAGCGTGGTAACTGGCATAATTGAGTGTCGACGTACTTGGAAATACCGACGCGGTTTTGCAGCGCGGTGGGAGAGATCAATGTTACTCTCCTATCCTATTGTCTCTCGCGCGACCTAATAACTCGGGGGTGGGCGCTTCGAGATTGGGGGTAAGCCGTTTCGGTTCTTAGATTAGGAATATTTTCAAGCTATGGTGACCGCTAAGGCGTGCGCGACGCCGAGTGAATACCAGGCCGTCAGCGCAGCTGGCAGATTGGCGTCGCCCACCGCAACGATCGCGGGCATTTACGCCATGGGGGAGCCGGTCTCGCTGTAAGCCTGCGCGGTGAAGCCTGCGTGGTGTCCAAGAATTGGCTAGACAAATCGAATTCGGCAGTTCCGCACGAAAGTCCGAGTTTTCTTATCCGCGTTCATCGGCGTTCATCGGCGGCTAACGATAGATCTGAGAGGTTTCGGTCCATGACGGCACAGAACCAATATGGCCGCCGATGAACGCCGATGAACGCGGATTTTGATTTGTTGACCGAGCGCGTGCTCGGCGCGATCTTTGAGGTTTCCAATACGCTTGGCTGCGGATTCCTCGAAAAAGTCTACGAGCGCGCTCTGCTTAGAGAACTCTGCCTTCGTGGCATCCGGGCTACTTCCCAAGCTTCGTTTTACAGTAGCCTACAAAGGCCACTCTGTTGGAGAATACTTCGCCGATCTTCTCATCGAAGACGCGATGGTAGTCGAGTTAAAATGTGTCAAGCGGCTTGCCGGCGAACACACCGCGCAGTGCCTCAACTATCTGCGAGCCTCCGGCGTGACTCTCTGTCTTCTAGTCAATTTTCAGAAGCCTAAAGTCGAGTGGAAGCGTATTGTCCACAGATTCGAGATTCCTGAGCCGTAAGTCGACAGCCGCGGGCCGGGGCGTTCAGCTATTTCATGTGTTGGTAATCGGATGAAGAATATTTATTCGTCAGGACGCCATCTGTTCGAAAATGTCCATTCCTGCCAGATCCGCTTCGCTTTCCTCTTGACTAGCGTTTCTCTGGCTTCGAGTAGCGCTGCGATCCGGCCATCAATCTTCGCCAGAACTCGCATCGCAGTCGAATTCGTTCATTTGAGCAGTATTGTGGAAGATCCACGCCCGCGATGGCCGTGGGCGTTTGCCATAAGTCCGTCAATTTATGTTGATGGCATCGAACTTCAACGCCTGCGCAACGGCACGTTCTTCGTTGCGAGCCTGCCGATTGGCGAGCACATGATAACCGCTGGCCGTTCTGAAGTCGGCCTGTTCGTCGATTTTGAGCCCGACGCGCAGTATTACTTTAGAATGGATCACAAGAACTGGGCTGGCACTGCGGTTTCCGGTAGACAACCCGTGTTCCTTTCACAAGTACCGGCAGATCAAGCGGAAGCCGAAATGAAAAACTTGAAAGCATTGAAAGTGAAATAGCAAAAAGGATTGTATATGTGGTGGCCATCTGAGAAGACTACTTACAGGAGGCTGCTTCAGTCTTTCGAGACGGGCAAGACGAACAGCGCAGCGGCTACACTGCGCCACAAAGCCTTCATTTCATCGGACCCGGCGTAGCACAGGGCGACAGCGGACCCGTGGCTGGGAACTTCTCTAGGTTGTCGCGTCAGCGCACTGGCACAGCTACCGGATCCAGCCTGGGCGGCCTGACCGCTCCGCCCATCGAAGCATATGCCGCGGGAACGGATTCGGCGATTAGCTGGTTGAGCGCTTTCGCGGACGCGGTAGCGTCTTCCCAAGCCCAATCGACCTGCCGGAGCTGCGCAGCCGTCGGTAAACCGTTGTACCCATCCATCGCGTTCTGGGCCTGCGCCGCCGAAGCGATCGCGCGCTCAATCTGCGCCTGCGCCCTTGCGATTTCGGGCGTCACTTTGTCGATCGCCGCGAGCGAAGCCTTCCCGCTGTCCCCGAGGGCGCTAAAATATTGCCGCAGTGCGGCCAACTGACCGGCGAGCGTCCGCGCGGCCTCGCGCGCTGGAACCAGCTGCCGCTGAATGGAGTACGCGGCGAGAATGGCCGCATGACGTTTTGCGCGATCGGCGTCGGTGATGGTGAAGTGCGGGTCGGGCTCGACCGTCACGTCCCGTTTGAGGGAGCCGACCGCAACCGTGTAGCGCCCCGGCAAAACAACCGGTCCGGCGCCGCGTCCCCCGCGCCCGCCGCCTCCTTCCGCATTGGGCGTCTCGCCCGATGGCGGAATCACGGCCGGAGAAACTGTCCCAGCGTCGCCGCGTCCACTGCCAGCCGGGGCGCAGGTAGCGAGCGGGGCCTGATTGCTATCGGCGATGGGCGGAGACTCACGCAGATCCCAGCAGGCGCGATTCAATCCGGCCTGCGCCGGCCCGCGCAACGTGCGAACGGTTTTGCCCGCCGCGTCCGTTATAGCGATCGGCACGCCGCCGGGCATCGCGCCCGGAAGTAGATAGGTCACCACCGCGCCGGCCGGCGGATTGGGCGCGAAAAATTCGCCGTGGCCGAACCAGAATTGGCCGTTGAATAGAAGCTGGTGATGAACGGGCGGGATGGCGAATAAAAATTCCGCGGCCATGATTTCCGGCGTCATTTCAGCCAGCGGCTCAGCATGATCGAGCACCCAAATGCCGCGCCCGTGCGTGCCGAGCACCAGCGCGTTGGACGGCTGCTGGAACAGAAGATCGTAAACCGGCACGGGCGGAAAATTCGAGTTGAGCGACGTCCAGTTTTTACCGCGATCGAAGGTCGCGTAGACGCCCACCTCAGTGCCCACCACCAGCAGTTCGGCTTTGGAGGGATGCTCGCGGATGCGATGCACCGAAGCTTCGGGAAGACCATTGCCGATCATGCTCCAGCTTTGCCCGTAATCTTCGCTTACGAAAACGTAAGCATGATAATCGTCGTTGAAGTGACCGTCGACGGTGAGATAGACGCGCCCGGCCGCGTACTTCGACGCGACGATGCCGCTGATGTTCAGCATCGGCGGAAGGCCGCGAACGTTTTTGGCGATATTGCTCCAATGCTGTCCGCTATCGCGCGTCATCTGAATGGATCCATCGTCGGCGCCGGCGTATAAAACATTTCTATCGATCGGCGATTCGGCGATCACCGACAGCGCGCTGAAGTTCGTCTGGCCGTCGTGCCGGGAAAGCGCGCGCGGGCCCACCGGCGCGCCCATCATCTGCAATGTGTCGCGGTCGATGTGCGCCGTCAGATCGGGACTGATCGCCTTCCAGGTCACGCCGCGATCGTCCGACCGGAATAAGGCGTCGGCCCCGGTGTAGATGGTCTTCGAGTCGTGCGCGGAAACAATCAGCGGCGCAGTCCAATACCAGCGATAGGCGGGCCTGCCGGGCTGCGGCTTCTCGTCCGGCTGCACCGGGCCAATCGACTGGCGCTCCATGGTGTCCAAATCCACGCGGCCGGTGGCTCCATTCTGCGAGCTCACCAGCAGCGTGCGATCGTCGGCGAACACGGCGTGCATCCCGTCGCCGCCGCCGACGTTGTATGCATCTTTGAACGAGATTCCGTAACTCATGTTGGTCGCGGCCGGCGTGCACCAGCTTCCGTTGTCCTGCAGTCCGCCGCAAACTGTGAACGGGTCGCGATTGTTCGCCGAGATATTGTAAAACTGGCCGATTGGAAGATTGATGCGGAACAGCCACGTCGCGCCGCGATCGTAAGAAATGGACACGCCGCCATCGCCGCCCACCACCATGTGATTGGGGCTTTCCGGATCGATCCACAGAATATGATCCTCGCCGTGAACCTCGCTGAACACCTCGCGGAAATTGCGCGCGCCGTCGTCGGAAATAAACACGCCGCGGTTCGATCCCATGATGTAGACGCGATTGACGTCCTTCGGATCGATATAGATCCGGCTGTAATACATCGGCCGCGGATCGAGCCCCGTCATGTGCTGCCAGGTTTCGCCGGAATCGAGGCTGCGAAAAATGCCGCCGCGCGCGGTGATGGCATCGGGAGATTGCGCCCCTCGGCCGCCACGACCCCCGCGACCCGCAGGCGCAGATTCCGCGGCGTTTTCACCTCGACCCGCCGCAGCGCTTTCGCCCCGACCAGCCGGCGCCGGATCCGCTTCCACGATCGCGTAGACCACACGATTGTCGCCCGCGAAAGTCGCCAGCCCGATGCGGCCTTTATCGCCGCGCGGCAAACCGTTCGTCAATTCCGTCCAGCTCGCGCCGCCGTCCATCGTGCGAAAAATCCCGCTGCCTGGGCCGCCGCCGTTGTAGCCCCAGCCTTTGCGCTGCCGCTGATACATTGCAGCATAGAGGACGTCGGGATTCTTAGGATCCATCACCAGGTCGATCGCGCCGGTGTTTTCGTCCTTGTACAAAACCTTCTTCCACGTCTTTCCCCCATCGGTGGTTTTGAAAACGCCGCGCTCGGCGTTCGATCCCCACAAATGCCCCACCGCGGCGACATACACGATGTTCGGATCGCCGGGATGGATGACGATCTTGCCGATGTGGCGCGTATCCGCGAGGCCCATCTTCAGCCACGTTGCGCCGGCGTCGAGCGACTTATAGATTCCGTCTCCCCATGACGAGCTTTGGCGGTTGTCGGCCTCGCCGGTTCCCACCCACACGATGGTCGGGTTCGAAGGCGCCACGGCGACCGCGCCGGTGGACATCATCGCGCCGGCGTGGTCGAATATCGGCGCGAAGGAAATTCCAGCGTTGACGCTCTTGAAAACTCCCCCGGTGGTGGTGGCTACATAAATGATGTCGGCCTGTCGCGGAGATTGGACCACGGCCAGGTCGGCGATACGCCCACCCGTCGCCGCAGGCCCGATGCTTCGCCATTCCAGATTGAGCGCTGCGGGAGTAACCTGGGCTTCAACGTGTGACAGCAGGGAAAAGGCGACGGCTGTGGCAGTAACTGCAAGGCGCATGAGGAATCTCCAATGCATAGAGTCTACCGAGGAAACACCTGGCGCACAAACCTGCAAGGCGGCATGTGAAGGGTAGTTAACGATTTTGGGGCGCGCAGTTCTGTCGCGAAGATGGTCGCTCAGAGGGCTGTTAGACATGTCGCGTTCACACGAGTGTGAACGCTGCACGCAAAAGTGCGTGCGCCACGTGGACCACGATTCGGATGGTATATACTTTATCCGGCTCGGAGCGCGCACCAGCCTGCCGCAGCGCCCTTGCGGGCCGCTTGTTGAAAGGAAACACGAGGATTATGATCCAGCGCAAAGTGACGGCGACCCTGCCTGCGATAGTTTTGACCCTGGCCAGCCTGCTCATGGCTGCCGATCCCGATGTCAACATCCTGAAGAACAGTGGCTCGCTGGACCGGCTATTCAAACAGACGGGCGTCTACAATGCATCGAGCACCGGCAAGACTCCGGGCTTCGCCATCGACCCCTCATGGCCGCAGCGGCTGCCAAACAACTGGATTCTTGGCCAGGTAGGCGGGCTCTATGTGGACCAGCACGACCATGTCTGGGTCTACAACCGGCCGCGCACCATGACCAATGAGGAGGCCGGGCTGGAAGGGCCCGTGCCGGGCGCCGCCGATGAGAAGGGTCAGCCGGTCAATGGGCTTGGCCAGGTGCGTGTGTATGGCGCCATCGCGGATTGCTGCAAAGCCGCTCCATCCGTTCTGGAATTCGATTCCGACGGGAAGCTGCTGCAAGCCTGGGGCGGGCCAACCGATCCCGGTTTCATCGGCGGTAAATGCAAGGCGGAAGCGGGATGCATTTGGCCGAGCAGTGAGCACGGCATTTATGTCGACCAGAGCGACAACGTGTGGATCTCGGGGAATTCCGCGGCGGCCGACCGGACAGGGACGCCGTGGACGACGAACAAGGAAGGCGGCGACGGATTCATCCTCAAGTTTGACATGAAGGGCAATTTTAAGATGAGGATCGGCGGGACTCCGAAGGCACCCAGCAGCAACGATACGCACGGCGGTATCAACGACACGCCGGTGCTCTATCAGGCGGCGGACATGGCGGTGGACCCCGCGACGAACCGCCTGTACATCGCGGATGGCTACGGAAACCGCCGCGTCCTGATTGTGGACGCCAACACCGGTAAATATATCGGCCATTTCGGCGCCTATGGAAACAATCCCGTGGATGACGCAGCCGCCAAAGCCGCCGGGCCATGGATCGCCGACTATTCCAAAGGCAACAAAAAGCCCGCATTCTTCCGCAACCCCGTACACTGCGTGAAGATTGCCAATGACGGCAAGATCTATGTCTGCGACCGGGGCAACGATCGCATTCAGGTGTTTGACAAGAACGACGCCGCGCTGGGCAAGCCATGCAGCAATCCGACTGGCGAGGCCGGTAAGTGCGGTTTCGTTGCCGAGCGATTTGTCAGCGAACACACCAGCGTCATTGGAACCGCCGTTTCGATGACCTTCTCCACCGACAAGGCGCAGAGTTGCCTCTATGTCGGAGACAACGCCAATATGGCGATCTACATACTGAACCGAAGCAACCTGCAGGAATTGGGCCGCATCGGACGCAGCGGCCGGATGCCTGGAGAATTCCACTGGCTGCATCAGGTGAGCGTAGACAGCAAGGGCAACATCTATACGGGCGAAGTGGACACCGGTAAACGGATCCAGAAGTTTCTGCGGTATGGCGGGACCGGGTGCAGCGGAACCGGATCGTCTACCGTGGGCGGAGTTGTGGCGGCGAAGTAGCGGACACAAGCGGGTGTCGATCCGTGGGTGCTTCCGGCGGGGCCAGTGCGAGGTCTATCGGCTGATGCTGAGGGGGCGCTTAAACGGATGCGGTGAGAGCAGTGTCAACCACGTTTGTGGGGCAGTTTGTTAACCCAATGTGACTCACTTATTTTTGGACGCAGGTGAGCTTTCCGCACAAACTGTGGCGGATCCCTCGTCGGCTGCCTGCCCCCGGTCGGCCACTCAGGGATCGCGTTGGAACTGATTGGCTGGTCGAAGAGCGGGTCCAGGGGGACCCGCGCGGACCGGGGGGTCCGCCCAACTTTCCGAATCCGCGCCGAGCCTGAGGTAGCCGCAGCCCCTCCTGCTACCATGGAATTAACCCCGAAAATGGATTCGTTAAACGTAGACCTGAAGCAGACCATCAATCTGCCCAAAACCGCTTTCTCTATGAAGGCCAACCTGCCGCAGACCGAGCCTAAGCTCGTCGAGCGGTGGGAAAAGGAAGGTCTCTACGCGCAGATTCGCGCCTCGCGCGCCGGCAAGCCCATGTGGGTGCTGCACGATGGGCCGCCCTATGCCAACGGGCGAATTCACCTCGGAACGGCGTTCAACAAAATCCTGAAGGATTTCGTGGTCAAGTCGCGCACCATGGCCGGCTTCGATTCGCCCTACGTCCCCGGCTGGGATTGCCATGGCCTGCCCATCGAAATCAAGGTCGATAGCGAGCTGGGCGGCAAGAAGGCGCACATGTCGGCCGTCGAGATCCGCCGCGCCTGCCGTAAGTACGCCGAAAAGTACATCGACATTCAGCGCACCGACTTCAAGCGCCTCGGCGTCCTGGGGCAGTGGGACGATCCGTATCTGACCATGAGCGCGCACTATCAATCCGTGATCGCGGGCGCGTTCGTCGATTTCCTCGACCGCGGCTACATCTACAAGGGCCTCAAGCCGGTGCACTGGTGCATCAAGGACCGCACCGCGCTGGCCGAGGCCGAGGTGGAATACGCGGATCACGTCAGCCCTTCCATCTGGGTGCGTTTTGCGCTCAAGTCGGACCCTGCGAGTCTGCACCCCGCGCTCGCCGGCCGCAATGTTTACGGCCTCATCTGGACTACTACGCCATGGACCATACCCGCGAACATGGCTATCGCCTACAACCCGAAGTATGAGTACTCGGCGGTGGTCCCCGACGGCGCCGCGGCGGGCGACGTCTATATCGTAGCCACCGATCTGGTGAGAGTCACCGCCGAAAAGTGTGGCTGGACGGCGGAAGGAAAGCCCAGCCCGCAGACAATCGCCACATTGCCCGGCGCCGCCATCGAGCACGCCGTCTTCCGCCATCCATTCCTCGATCGCGATTCCCTCGGCATTCTCGCCGACCACGTCACGCTGGAGCAAGGCACCGGCGCGGTCCACACGGCCCCGGGCCACGGCCAGGAGGATTACGTCGTGGGCCGCCAGTACGGCATCGCCACATACTGTCCCGTCGACGCGGCCGGCCGCTTCTATCACGCCGAAGGCGCGCCGGGCCGCTTGCCCGAAGAGATCATCGGCAAGACCGTTTGGGAAGCTAACCCCATCGTCATCGAAATTCTGAAAGCGCACAAAGCCCTCTGCGGTCTGGAAAAGCTCTCGCATTCCTACCCGCACTGCTGGCGCTGCCACAACCCCACCATCTTTCGCGCCACCGAGCAGTGGTTCATCGGCATGGAACGGAACGATCTGCGCCAGCGCGCGCTCGAAGCCATCCGCCAGGTGCGCTGGATTCCCGCATGGGGGGGAGAGCGCATCTCCAACATGATCGCCAGCCGCCCCGATTGGTGTATCTCGCGCCAGCGCGTTTGGGGCGTCCCGATCATCGTGTTCTATTGCGAGAAATGCCGCGAGCCGCTGACCGATCGCGCTATCCTCGACGGCATTGTCGCACTTTTCCGCGAGCATAGCGCCGACATCTGGTATGAACGCACGGCCGCCGAGCTGCTGCCCGCCGGGACCGCGTGCGCCAAGTGCGGCGGCGGTGAATTCAGCAAAGAGACCGACATTCTCGACGTCTGGTTCGATTCCGGTTCGAGTCATCTCGCCGTGCTCAATGAGCGCTTCGGCCTTCCGTGGCCGGCCGACATGTATCTGGAAGGCGGCGACCAGTACCGCGGCTGGTTCCACAGCTCGCTGCTGGTGGGCGTGGGTTTGAAGGGCGGCTCGCCGTATCGCTCGAGCGCGCTGAGCGGCTGGGTGCTCGACGGCGAAGGCAAAGCCATGCACAAATCGCTCGGCAATTCCATCGAGCCCGAGGAAGTGATCAAACATCACGGCGCCGAGATCATTCGACTGTGGACGGCGTCGGTGGAATTCAGCGAAGACGTGCGCCTTTCGCCTACGATTCTGACGCGCCTCGTCGAAGCCTACCGCAAGCTGCGCAACACGTTCCGCTACGTGCTCGGCAACGTCTCCGATTTCGACCCGCAAAAGGATGCGGTGGCGGCGGACGAGATGCACGAAATCGATCAGTGGATTCTGGTGCGCGCCGAAGACCTCGCCGCGCGTTGCCGCGCCTGGTACGAAAACTTCGAGTTCCACAAGGTCTATCATGCGGTCTACGCCTTCGCCACGGTGGATCTGAGCAACATTTACTTCGACGTGCTCAAGGATCGCCTCTATACGTCGGCCAAAAAGTCGAAGGCGCGGCGCAGCGCGCAGACGGCGCTCTACCGGCTTCTGGATGCGCTGGTGCGTCTGCTTGCGCCAATGATCAGCTTCACCGCCGAAGAGGTTTGGACCCACATGAACCGCGAGGGCAGCGTGCATACGGCCTGGTTTCCGGAGCCTTCCGAATTGACCGCCGGCCTGGGCGACGCCGCGCGGAAACGTACCGAAAACTGGGACCGTCTCATTGAAATCAGAGGCGACGTTTTGAAAAGCCTGGAGACGGCGCGCAATGAGAAGCTGATCGGCGCGCCGCTGGAAGCGCGCCTCAAGCTATCCGCCAACGGCGACCTTTTCCCGCTGCTGGAACAGTACGCCGCCGAGTTGCCGGGCCTGTTCATTGTGTCGCAAGTGGATGTGGATCGCCTCAAAGCCGGCGATGCCGCGGAAGGGCTGGGCGTAACTGTGGAGCGCGCCTCCGGCCAGAAGTGCGAGCGCTGCTGGAAGTATACGGACGACACCGGCGCCGACCCAAGGTTTCCCACCGTCTGCGCTGCTTGCGGCTGCTCGATTGAAGAGACGTTGAATGGTTGACGCGCGGTTGAAATCCTTCGTGCTGGCGCTGGGCGTGTTGGGGTTGGACCGCCTCACCAAGTGGCTGGTGGAACGCGATGTCTCATTCTCCGCCGACTACAAGATTATCCCCGGCTTGTTCGACATCGTCCACTCGGAAAACCGCGGCGTGGCGTTTGGCGTCTTCAACGATTCCGAGTCGCAATGGCGGACCCTGCTGCTGATCGTCCTTTCCATCGCGGCGGTGATCTGGGTTTCTGTTATGCTATGGCGAGCGAAACGGATAGACAGGCTGCTATGCTTGGCCTTTGCGCTGGTACTGGGAGGCGCGGCGGGGAATCTATACGACCGCGCGGTTTCCGGCCGCGTGACGGATTTTCTGCTGTTCTATATCGGCGAGTATCAATGGCCGTCGTTCAATGTGGCCGATTCCGCCATCGTGGTCGGCTGCGGTCTGCTGATTCTCGACCAGGGGCGAAGGCAACACAGTAAAACAGACACACGGTAAAGCGAATGTATCCTGAGGTCTTTCATCTTTCGTTTTTGCACACCTACGGCGTCCTGGTAGCGGCGGCGTTCCTGACCGCGCTCTGGCTCGCCGGGAAGCTGGCGGCGCGCGCCGGGTTGAACGTGGACGCCGTCACCAACCTCGGCATCTATTGCGCGCTGGCCGCGATTGTGGGAGCCAAACTGATGATGTTCCTGGTGGACTTCTCTTACTACAAGGAGCATCCCGGCGAGATTTTCTCGCTATCGTCGCTGCAGGCGGGCGGAGTTTTCTACGGTGGTCTGATCGGGGCGCTGGCCGTCTCCTGGTGGTACATGCGCAAGACGGGGCTGCCGATACTCAAGACGGCCGACGTGTTCGCGCCGGCCATTGCGCTGGGCCACGGAATCGGGCGCCTCGGCTGCTTTTCGGCCGGCTGCTGCTGGGGCGTGGAGTGTCACCTGCCGTGGGCCGTCACGTTCACCAACCCGGCGGCGCACGATCTGGTGGGCGTGCCGCTGATGGTTCCGCTGCACCCCACGCAGCTTTACGAAGCGCTGGCGGAGTTCCTTATTTTCGGCGTGCTCTACTGGCGCTTCGGCAAGGCGCACACGACGGGCGCGGTGATCAGCCTCTATTTGATGCTCTACTCCACGGCGCGCTTCATCGTGGAGTTTTTCCGCTATCACGAGCAGGGCAACCTATGGGGCAGTCCGCTCGATGCATCGCAGTGGATCTCCATAGTGTTGTTCGCCGTCGGCGCATCTTATTATGCCGTAGGCCGCCGGCGCTTAACGGCGCAGGCGGCGTAGTCGAATCGCGGCGATGGCGCTGGGCTGGGAGGCTCCTGGCAGGTGAAGGCTTTGACCATCGCGTGCGCGATGAAGCGGAACTGGACCGTATCGTTTACTGTGTGGAGTACAACCCGGTCAACGCCGGCCTGGCAGCGGTGGAGCGCGCGGTGGTTGGCAGGCGAAAGCGCCTGCGGCGTTGCCGGAAAGCCGTCCGGCCCGAGTTTGGGCGGCCCGGGCATGCGTCGCGGCGGCCCGTCGCCTCCTTCGCAGCGGGGATCTCCGCCGACTCCTTCAGCTTCGTCCTATTCTTGGCCACGACCAACGCAAATATGGGAAGCTCTTTGGTTTCGCGATGGAGCGTCAATCTGAATCTTTCGACTAGTATAACGTTTCGATAAAACATTTCCATAATGCTTTGTTTTGTGATGCGAGCATCATTCACACGGGAAGGCAGAGACCAAAAATCGAAAAGAGGCATTGGCCGCCGATAAACGCCGATGAGAGTTATGCTTTATTTATGAGCGTTTATCCGCGTTCATCGGCGGCCCAAGACACCTTCTGTGTGGGCTGGCAACCAACTTCGGACGCTCGTCCCGCCTGGCGGACAAGAAGGCAGTACTGAACTTCGGCGTCCAATTTAATTGGATATGTTTTAATGAAACGCAATACTAGCATCACGCGGAGCTGTTCCTGGGTATTGGCCGGCGGCATTGTTGCGGTGATGTCGAATCTTTCGTCAGGCAGCGCCGGGGCTGCAAGCCCATAACGATGCCGCGGATCGAAACGTGCAGCCGTTTTTCGGCGTGCCGGCCGCATGCGTCGCGGCGTTACGGATGCAACGTCAGCTTCTGCACCCGCCAGTTAGTAAGTTCGCCGGCATAGAGCACATTCGGATTGCGGCAATCGATTTCGTTTACCGTGCCGAACTCCTTCGCCAGCTTGCCGGCCGTACCGAACTTGCCCAGAATCTTACCGTCCAGCTCCATCTTATAGATCTCGCCGTTATCCATCGAATCGGGCGGATTGGAATTCGAGCTGTATAGGTACTGATGAGCTCCGGGAGTAATACAGATTGTCCAAGGCGCACCTACATCGCCGAGTTGGGTTTTGAAGTTCCCGTCATTGTCGAAAACCTGAATCCGTTTGTTGCCGAGATCCGCCACGTAGACGTTGCCTTGGGCGTCCACCGCAATCGAATTGGGCATATCGAACTGGCCCTGCCCCGCGCCCTTTGAGCCCCAGGTCTTGATGAACTTGCCGAATTTATCCAGCTTCACGATGCGCGCGTTGGTGTAAGCATCGGAGACGAAAATGTTGCCCGCGGCATCCCAGGCGACGTCGGTCGGACGATTGAAATTGTCACCGGCGATGCCCTGGCCGGGCACTCCGCGTCCACCGCGCCCGCCGGCGCTGCCGGCCGGATTGACCGATTCCGGCTTACGGCCGAGCGCCATCAGGAAATGGCCAACCGAATCGAACTTGATGACCACATCCGCCCCGCGGTCCACAGTCCAGATATTGTCCTGCGAATCCACGTGAACCGTCTGCGCGAACATAAATCCATAAATCCCCGCCCCCACCTCATGTAGATACTTTCCCGTGGAATCGAACTCGAAGAGACGCGAGCCGCCGTGCGTGAAGAAGCGCGAACCGCCCATCGTCGCATCTTCTCCAGTGCGCGTGTAAACCAGGATGTTCCCCTTGGAATTCGTAGCTACGCCGGCCGCCTCGCCGAGATATAGATTCGCCGGCAGTTTCAGCAGACTGACAGCCGCGTCGAAAGGTATCTCCGGAGCTTGCGCAAAGAGCGCGCTGCCGGTCAGTAGCGCAAGCGAAACGCAAATTGATTTCTGCATGGAAGCTCCTATTTCCCGCTCGGGTGCAGAATGACTTTCTGCACGCGCCACAATTGGATTTCCGAAATGTAGAGCTCGTCGGGGTTGCGGCAATCTATCTCATGCAACCCGCTGAACTCGCCTAACTGCTTGCCCGCTTTCCCGAACTTTCCCACAATCGTGCCATCGAGCTCCATCTTATAGATCTCTCCAGTGACAGTAGAGAGTGTAGAATCGTTCCCGTCCGGGTATGAGTTGGACGAGTAGAGATACTGGTGCGGTCCCGGAGAGACGCACACCTCCCAAGGCGCGCCCACATTATCGTAGATGGCTTTGAAGGTCAGGTCGTCATCGAACACCTGGATCCGGCGATTGCTCCGGTCACCCACATACACGTTGCCCTTGGCATCGACCGCGAGCGTGTGTGGAAGATTGAACTGCCCCGGCTCGGAACCCTTCGAACCCACGGTGGCGATAAATTTGCCGTTCTTGTCGTACTTCACCACGCGCGAGTTGCCGTAGCCGTCGGACACAAATATGTTGCCCGCCGCGTCCCAGCCCACATCGGTCGGGCGATCGAAAATGTACTTCCCCGGATTGGCCGCGGGCCCCGCCGGCGGAGCCACGGCCAACGCATCGGTGGGTTCGGGCCTTCTGCCGAGCGTCATCACCACCCGGCCTTCGGGGTTGAACTTGATGACCATATTCGCGCCCTCGTCGACGGCCCAGATGTTATCCTGCGAATCCACCCTCACGGCGTGCGCGAACACGAAGCCATACAGGCCCTCGCCGATCTCGCGGATGTAGTTTCCACGCGGGTCGAATTCAAAGAGCCGCGTCCGCTGGCTGCGCGTGTAGACAAAGATGTGTCCCTTGGAATTCGTCGCCACGCCGATGCCTTCGCCAAGGTAGAGATTCGCCGGAAGCTTCAGCAGGTTCGGGACCGACTCGTAGGGGATTTCGGGCACATTCTGCGCTTTGGCCCGCGCGGCGATTGCGGCGGGCGTCAGGTTTTGAGTCTGGGCGAACATGGGTATGGCCGACAATATCGCCAGGGAAAGACCGATTTTTCGATGTCTCTGCATAAGATCTCGCTTAGAGTATAATATTGCAAAACATCCAGGTTGTGTGCTGGGTTGTCTGCTGAGTCGCGTGAAATGAAAAGCGCCACCATCGCGTGGCTCTCACTCTGAATCCACCCAATGTCGTCTGAACCTTCCATCCTCACCACCACCGTCGGCTCCTACCCGCTGCCGGACTGGCTGGCGGCGCTGCCCAGTGAGCAGGCGCGTCTGGACGCCACGCGCGTCGTCTTCGACATCCAGCGCCAGGCCGGAATCGATCTGCCTACCGATGGCGAACTCTACCGGTTCGACGTCAACCATCCCGATACCAACGGGATGATCGAGTACTTCATCCGCCCCATGGCGGGCGTCCGCGCCCAGGTAGGCCGCAGCGATCACGAAGCCTTCGCGCGCACCGGCAGCATGCGATTCCGCCGCAAGGCCGCGGGCGTGGTGGAAGCGGAACTGGGCGAGGGCTCGCTCAACCTGCTGGCCGATTGCCAACTGGCCGCCGGCGTCGCGGAGGGGCCGTTCAAGTTCACCGTCACCAGTCCCTACATGCTGGCGCGCACCCTGCTCGACCGGCATTACGGCGGCTTCGAAGAGTTGTTGATGGCCGTGGCCGGCGTGTTGGCGCAGCAGGTAGCCGGGCTTCCGTGTACTTGCCTGCAGGTGGACGAAGCCAATATCCCCGGCAACCCGCCGGATGGCACCATCGCCGCGGCAGCCATCAATCGCGTGCTCGATGCCTTCGCCGGACTGCGCGCCGTGCACCTCTGCTTCGGCAACTACGGCGGCCAAACCATCCAAACAGGCGAGTGGCGGGCGCTCATCGATTTCCTGAACCGGCTGCACGTAGACCACCTGGTGCTGGAGATGGCGCACCGTTCCGCTGCCGATCTCGAAGCGCTAAAGGATGTCGACCCGCGCATTCGCCTGGGCGTTGGCGTGGTGGATGTGAAGGTCAACCACGTGGAGACGCCCGATGAGATCGCCGGCGCTCTGCAGCGCGCCGAAAGCGTGCTGGGCCGCGGCCGCGTGAGCTGGATTCATCCCGACTGCGGCTTCTGGATGCTGAAACGCTCCGTGGCCGACCGTAAAATCGCGGCGCTCGCCAAAGGCCGCGACTTGTACCTGGGGCGCGGATGATCGCCCACAAGGACCGCGCCACCGGCGCGCAAGTCTGGCAGGTGACCGAGGGGCCCGCCATCAACCATCCCACCTACTTTTTGCAAAGCTCGTTTTTTCCGGGCGGCCGTGAGGTATTCTTCACGTCGTACCGGACGGGTTCGGCCCAGTTGTTCGAGGCGTCACTTGATACGGGGCTCGATTCAGGGGTCGATTTTGGCACACCGCGGCAGATCACCAGTGGCGAGGCGATCCACCCCTTTTCGGCGGCGCTGCATCCCGATGGCGAGACGCTGGTCTTCACCCGCGGCGGCGGCTTGTGGGCCATCCACCGGCACACTCGGGCCGAGCGCCGCGTAACCCATCATCACGGCGCCCAGTTAGGCGAATGTTCCATCAGCCGCGATGGCGAGTGGCTCACCGCCGCGTTCAAATCGGATACCCTGTGCGGCCTGGTTGCCGGACGCTTCGATGGAACCGGCTGGCATACCATCCCGTTTCCGCGCACCGTAATTCACCCGCAGTTCCATCCACTGGAACCGGAATGGATTGAGTTCGCGGGCGACCCGGCCCCGCGGATGCACCGCGTCCGGCGCGACGGCAGCGGCCTCGAATGCCTCTACCAGCACGGCAACGATGAGTTCCTGGTTCACGAAACCTTTCTCGGTGAGACCGGCGACCTGGTGTTCACCGTCTGGCCGCGCGCCTTGCGCCGTATGGACTGGACCACGCGCGAAATGCGTACCATTGTGGAGTACAACGCCTGGCACATCGCACCCGATCGCCGCGGCCGGCGCGTGCTCTGCGACACCAATCACCCGGATGAGGGCCTGCAAATCATCGACGTGGCAACCGGCGCGCGGCGCCAACTCTGTCTGAGCGAATCAAGCAACCAGGGCACGCAATGGCGCCACTCACGCTACGCGACGGCCGAAGATTTCGCGCAAGCGCGGAACACGCTGAGCTGGATGGAGAACGCCGCCGATACCGTATATGGCCCGCAGTGGAGCCACCCGCACCCTTCGTGGTCCACCGACGAAACCAAGGTGGTCTTCGCCAGCGACCGCACCGGAACGGCGCAAGTTTACGTCGTCGAAATTCCTCTTGCCTGTCTAACAAATCTGTAGTAGGATCGCACACAGATATAGGAAACTGCAAGATGGCCCACGCCAGGTTCACTAACCTTGAGTTGCAGATTATGCAGGCCCTCTGGGACCGCGGCTCGATTTCCATCCGTGAAATCCTGGAAGCCTTCCCGGATCGCGAGCGGCCCGCTTATACAACCATCCAGACCACCATCTATCGCCTGGAAGCAAAGGGGGCCGTGCGCCGGGTTCGCAAGATTTCCAACGCCCACATCTTCGAAGCCGTGGTGACGCGCGGCGCAACCGTGCGCAGATTTCTCGACGATCTGTTGCGCCTGTTCGGCGGCCGTTCGCAGCCGGTGATGGCGCACCTGATCGAATCCGGCAAGCTCAGCCCCGACGACATACGGGAAGCTCAGAAGGCCCTCCGCCAATTGGCCAAAAAGGAGCAGCCGCAATGATTCCGCTCGCCAACCATCTGCTGCAATCCACCCTTTTCGCCGCTGTCATTGGCCTGCTGGCGCTGGCGTTTCGCCGCGATCGCGCTCGCACGCGCCACTCGCTCTGGATGGCGGCATCCGTCAAGTTTCTGATCCCGTTCTCGCTGCTGGTCTCGCTCAGCAGCCGGTTCACGCCGGGCAACGCGCCCGCCGTGCCGCCGCCGCAGTTGAGATTCGTAATCGCAGAGCTGCGCCAATCGGTCGCGCCCACGTTGCCATCCACATCGCCCGCCACCGCGCCGGCCCGCCCCGATTGGTTGCCGAACGCCGCGTGGGCGCTCTGTCTCTTCGGCTCCGCAGCCATCCTCATCCGGTGGCGCCGGCGCTGGAAAAGAGTTGCGGCCGCTGTGCATGGGGCGACGCCGGTTCCCGATGTTGTGGCGCAGGCACTGGCGCATGCACTCACGCGTGCCGCGTCGCCAATGTTAGGGACCGAAGCGCGTTCACACGATTGTGAACGCTGCACGCAAAAGTGCGTGCGCCACGGTGAGAAACGAATAGCGGTTCTCGCGTCGCCTTCCACTCTCGAACCCGGCGTCTTCGGCATTTTCCGCCCCGTCCTGCTGCTCCCGGCCGGCATCGAGGAGCGGCTCTCCGGCGCGCAATTGCAGGCCGTGCTTGCTCACGAGCTCTGCCACATCCGCCGCCGCGATAACCTCGCCGCCGCCGTCCACATGCTGGTCGAATCCCTCTTCTGGTTCCACCCGCTGGTCTGGTGGCTCGGCGCCCGCCTGGTCGATGAGCGCGAGCTCGCCTGCGACGAAGAGGTGCTCCAACTCGGGGCCGACCCCGAAATCTACGCCGAGAGCCTCCTCAAGGTCTGCGAATTCTGCTTCGAATCTCCGCTCGCGTGCGTCTCGGGCATCGCCGGCGCCGATCTCCAACGTCGCATTCAGAGCATCATGACCCCGCGCCTCGCGCCACAACTCGAGCCCGGCAAGAAGCTCCTGCTGGCCCTGTTGACCATCGCCGCCGTCGCCGGGCCGATCGCTGTCGGCGTGTTGCACCCGACGCGCATCCAAGCCCGGTCGCAGCCGCAAACCGCGGCGCCTCTATCGTTCGACGTGGCCTCCGTCAAGCCGGTCGACCAGCCGTGGCTCCAGGTCTTCCCGCAGCGCACCGGCGGGAGGGTTACCTGGACCACCGATCTCCATTATCTGGTGGGATACGCCTATCACCTGCAGGACTGGCGCATCTCCGGCCCGCTCCCGGGCAGCGATTGCATCTATGCCGTCGACGCGACCATGGCGCCCGCCGCCACCGAGGATCAGGTTCGCCTGATGTTTCAGTCGCTCCTCGCGGACCGCTTCAAAATGGCCGCGCACCGCGTGACGAAAGAGGTGGAGGGCTACGCTCTGACCGTGGGGAAGAACGGGCCGAAATTTAAGGAAGCCAAGGCCGAAGAGAAGCCCGCGGCCTTACCGGAGTGGTTTCAGAAACAGGGGGACATCGCGGCCCAGCTCGAAGGCAAGGTGGTCGCCACAATCCCGAAGGCCGGCGTCGGCGCAATTACGGGACGCAGGGCCTCGATGCTTCAATTGACGGAGGCCCTGCAACGAGTGCTGCGCCTTCCCGTGTTGGACCAGACCGGCCTCTCGGGCAACTACTATTTCGCCTTGGAATTCGCCCAGGAGGACCATCCCGCGGACGTTGATGCGCCGCCTCTCTTCACAGCCATCCAAGAGAGTCTCGGTCTTAAATTGGAAAGGCATAAAGGCCCGGTCGAGATGTTAGTGGTCGATCATATCGAAAAGACGCCCACGGAGAACTAACCGAATTCGCCTGCGCCGAATTCCGTCCGCGGCATAGACGGTTGACGGCCAAACGCGGCTATGCTAGTTTCTTAGCATATGCCGGTCACTCATGGAGGCAACGTGGTTGCGGAACTGATCCCGATCGCCCTGATGTGCTTTGCGGCGCAAGGGCAGACGCCGAAACCAACCTTTGAAGTGGCGTCGATCAAACCGGCAACCGCCCTGGGGCCACTTGGAATGAGGGCAGACAGGAAGGGCGGTCCTGGAACAAATGATCCCGGTATCTACACTTGTGGGAACTGCCCGGTCTCCTGGGTCGTGTCGGAAGCTTACGATCTGCAGCCGTTCGAATACGCGGGCCCGGATTGGCTGCAGAACGTGCGGTTCGATTTCGCGGCCAAGATTCCTGCTGGCACGGCGAAGGACGCGTTCCATAGCATGCTGCAGAATCTTCTTGCGGACCGTTTCAAGCTGGTAGTCCATCGCGAGAAGAAGGTAATGCCGGTGTACGAATTGACGCTCGCCAAGAGCGGGCCGAAATTCCGCGAGTCCGTGCCAAAAGATGCGCCCGAGGATGATGGCCCGCCGGGGAAACTCCAGCGGGACAAGGACGGTTTTCCGATCCTTACGGCAGGAACGACAATGGCAGTTGTACCCGGTCATGCGCGCATTCGCTCAGACAATCAGACAATGGCATGGCTGGTTCGAATGTTAGCCGGGCAGTTGCAAAGTCCCGTCATTGACGCGACCGGATTAGAGTCGAAATACGATTTCGTTGTCTCGTGGTCTTTCGAGGAGAACAACGCGCCCGCTGCGTCAGGCGCCGATGGAGCGCCCGTGGCGGCGGTGCTCGATCCGTATCGTCCCGCACTCATCGGCGCGCTCCAGTCGCAGCTCGGCCTCAAGCTGGAACAGAAGAAGGGCCAGGCGGAAGTGCTGGTGATCGACCATATGGAGAAAGTGCCGACCGGGAATTAGACTTGCAATCCGGTTGGTGCATGGCCGCGAAGGTCAACGGCCGTGCTGGCACACATGGACGCGGAGGTCTGCGCAAGTGAAGGGGCCGGGATCGGGGAGACCTTGGCAGATCTGGCTGGCGGTGAATCGGAGTTGTGGCTTCAGGTCGTCCGGGAGAGCGTCGGCGGCGGGGGCCGCTTCGAGGAATCCTTCCGCGAGCATCCGCACTTGCGCGCGTGCGACCAGAGGGATCGCCATAGTGCGTTCACAGACGGCAGCCAGCATGCGATGGAAGACGACGGGCGCCGGGAGTATCCAGACGCGGCGATGCAGCGTCGCGGCTACGCGGCGGACAGCTTCGCTGAGCAGGAGCGTTTCGGGGCCGAGCACGAAGACGGTTTGGCGCGAGAGGCGTCCGGCCGTGAGTGCGGCCGCCATAATGCGTGTCACGTCATTGACGGCGACGGGGCGGATGGGCTGCTCACGGAATCCGACCGTCGCGAAGAGGGATAGAGTGAAGAGCGTGTGGCTCAAGTGGTCGAGCATGTGGTCGCCGCGGCCATAGACCATGCCGGCTTTCAGAATGGTGTAGTCCAGCCCGGATTGGCGCAAAAGCTCTTCAGCTTGAAACTTCGATTCATGATAAGGCGAGCCGCAATCCGGACGGGCGCGGAGGAAACTGAGCATGAGAAGGCGCTGGATGCCGGCCAGTCGGGCGGCTTCGATGACGTTGCGTGTGCCTTCAACATGGATGCGCCGATAGGTTTGCGAGCCGATTTCGCGATTGATTCCGGCGCAATGGGCGATGGCATCGCATCCGCGGATGGCTTCCGCGAGTAAGCCGGGGTCCGAGAGATCGGTGTGGATGACCGGGGCGACGGGTGCGTGACGGAGGTCGCGTCCGCGGGCGAGGAGGATCGGCTGGTGGCCAAGGGAAATCAGATGCTGGGCGAGGTGGCGTCCAACGAAACCGGTTCCGCCGGTAATGGCGATTTTCATTTCTTCCTCCGTTTTCTTTCTAAGATCTGCGTGGGGCAAACGGCGCTGAGAAAGCCGTTCAGGGCGCTGGCCAGGCTTTCAGTTTCGGCCTCGTAGATGAGGCGGTTGGCTTGGCGGCGATACGAGACCAGTCCGGCGGCCTCAAGGAGCGAGAGGTGGCGGGAAATAGTTGGCGCGGAGACCGGGAAGCGGCTGGCGATTTCGCCGGCGGGGAGCGGGCCGTGTTTGAGCTCCTCCAGGATTTGACGGCGGGTGGGGTCGGCAAGGGCGCGGAAAATCTTGGCCGTGGCTTTCATTATTTTCAATTTAGCTATTTGGCTAAATTAAAGCAACAGGAACATTCGCGGGTGACACCGGGACGATCGACTGCCCTCCTACTGATACCGCAGCGCCACCACCGGGTCTATCCGAAGGGCGCGGCGTGCGGGGATATAGCTGGCAAGCGAAGCGATGGCGCCCAGCAGAACCGCTACCGCCGCAAAAATCACCGGATCGTTCGGCTTGACGTCGAATAGCAGCGACGCCATCAGGCGCGTGAGCCCATACGCGGCCGCGAGTCCGATTCCGATGCCGATCAGGGCCAGCGTCATCGCCTGGCGCACGATCATGTTTCGCAGCAGGGGGAAATCGGCGCCCAGCGCCAGGCGGATGCCGAACTCCAGCGTGCGCTGCTCCACGGAATAAGCCATGAGACCGTAGAGGCCGATCGACGCCAGCAGAATCGCGAAAAAGGCGAAAATGCCCAGCAGCAGCGTATTAAACTGATTGCCGGCGGTGGATTGCGCCACGATCTGCTCCATGCTGCGCACGTGCGCCACCGGCAGATCGGCCGCATCCTGAAATGCCCGCTGGATGGGCGCGTTCAGCGAGAAAGGCGCCACTCGCGTGCGCACCAGCCAGCGCAGCGGCATGAACGTATTGTTAAGCTCCATGTAGGAATCGCGGACCTGGGACAGTGGCACGAACGTCTCCGAGTCGGGATCGCTATTGAGACCGCCATCGCGCGCATCGCCCACAATGCCGATGATCTGCCGGGGGGCCTGCGCGAAGTTGGGGCCCATGCCCGACCCGATGATCAGCCGCTGGCCGATGGGGTTTTCATTCTTCCAATAGCGTTTGGCCATGGCCTGGTTGATCATTACCACGGGAGGGCCCGCGGCGTCGTCGCGCTCATTGAAGGCGCGGCCGGCGACGATGGGGATGCGGAACACGTCGAAAAAGCGCGGCGTAACGTAATTCCACGCGGCGCCGCCGTGTTCGGGTTCCTTGGTAAGCGGGCGCCCTTCGATGATGAAGCCGAGGCCAAGTCCGCCATCGAGCGGCAGGTAGGAACTGGCGGCGGCGCATTCCACGCCCGGTATCGCCTGGATGCGTTCGAGTATCTGGCGAGTCACGATGTCGATAGCGGCGGTGTGGTCGAAGCGGGTTCCGGTAAGCGCGGTTTCCATGGTGAGGACGTTGTGGGCATCGAAGCCGGGGTCCACGTGATGCAGCGCGGCGAAAGTGCGGATGAGCAGTCCGGCGCCCACCAGCAGCACCATGGCGAGCGCAATTTCGGTGACCACCAGCAGCCCGCGCATCTTGTTTTGGCGCAGGCCGGAACCGGAGCGCGCGCCGGTTTCCTTGAGGGTCGAATTCAGGTCGACGCGCGAGGCATGCAGCGCGGGAACCAGACCGAAGAGAATTCCGGTGGCAACAGACAGCAGAAGCGTGAAGCAGAGGATGCGCCAATCGAGCGTGACGGCGGCGCCCTCCGGACCGATGCGCGGGATGTCGCCCGGATTTACGGCCAGCAAAGCGCGCACTCCCAAAACACCGATAGCGAGCCCGGCAATGCCGCCGGTCACTGAGAGCAGCAGGCTTTCCGTGAGCAGTTGGCGGACGATGCGGCCGCGTCCGGCGCCGATGGCGGAGCGGATGGCGATTTCGCGCGAGCGGGAATTGGCGCGCGCCAGCAGCAGGTTGGCGACATTGGCGCAGGCGATCAGCAGCACGAAGGCGACGGCGCCCAGCAAAACATAGAGAGCGGTGCGCACATTGCGAACCATAAGCTGCTGCATGGGTTCCACGGTGAAGCTGTTGTTGGGACCGATGGCAGTCGGGTACATGCGCCGGAACTCTTCGCCTGCCAGGTTGAGAGCCGCCTTGGCGGAGCCCAAAGAGACGCCCGGCTTGAGGCGGGCGGCCGCGCGGAAATAATGCCCCTGATTGGTGCTATTGGGGTCGGCCTGGAATGGGAGGTAGAGATCCGCGGGCGGATCGAAGGCGAAATCGGGGCCCAGGACGCCGATCACCGTGTAGGGTTCGCCGCCCATGGAGAGAGTCTTGCCGATGATGGCGGGGTCGGAGCCGAAGCGGCGCTGCCAGAGTCCATTCGAGAGCACGGTGAGGTGGCCGCCGCGGGGGCGGTCTTCGTCCGCGGTGAAGGTGCGGCCCAGAACCGGCGTGGCGCCGAAGAGACGGAAGAATTCATAGGAGACGTGGATTCCCTTGAGCTGTTCGGGGCGGTCGCCGCCGCTGAGATTCAGCCCGGGTCCACCGGTGTCGTACGCGGCGATGTCTTCCAGCACGCTGGTCTGCCGCCGCCAGAGGTTGTATTTCGGCACGGACGCAGCCGGCCCGCTGCCCTGTGGGGAGCTGTTCATCAGCACCACGATGCGCTCTGGCGCGGGAAACGGCAGCGGCATCAGCAGGACCGTGTTGATGACCGAGAAGATGGCCGTGTTGGCGCCGATTCCCAGGGCCAGCGCGGAAACCGCCGTAGCGGTGAAGCCGGGGCTTTGACGGAACATGCGGAAGGCTTGTTTAAGGTCGGCTATGAGTGTTTCCATGGATGGCTCCTCGCTGGTTTTTGTGGCCGCGCGCGGCTAGAAGATTAGACGAGGATGTAGGGCGGAAGTTCCTATACAAAAACCAAGTCTTATTCCAAACCATGTTATTCGGAGCGGATTGCATCCACCGGATTGGCGGCCGCCGCCCTTGCCGCAGGCCGCCAGCATCCAACCATCGCCGCGGATGGAATGACAACGATCGCCAGCGCATAGGTCAGGGGATCGGTGGAAGATATTCCAAACACGAAGCTTTGCAGTTGACGCGAGACAGCCAGGGCGCCGGCAACTCCCAGAGTCATGCCCGCGACAGTCGGTGTCAGGCCTTCTCGTATCACCATCCGCAGGATGTCGGAGCCGTTGGCGCCGAGAGCCATGCGCACGCCCATCTCATGCATGCGCCGCGAGACGGAGTAATCGATGACTCCGTAGATTCCGATTGCCGCCAGCGCCAGGGCTAGCGCGCCGAAGACTCCAGCCAGCATCGCAGTGAGCGCGACGGGCGCCTGCGCTTGCTCCACATACTCTCTCATGGGACGGATATTGCCCATGGCGGCGTGTGGTTGCATCCTATACAGCAATCGGCGAATTGGGCCGGCGAGCGTTGATGGGTCCCCCTTTGTCCGCACGGTGTAACTATACGGCCTCCGCGGGCTCTGCTCGAACGGAAGGTAGATCTCACTGCGCGGATTCTCGGAGAGAGAGTAGTTTCGGGTAGACTCGACCACGCCTACAACCTCGGCCCACAAAGGCTGGAAGCCGTCTTCGGTAAGGTGCTCGGATTCGATCCTCTTCCCGATGGCGCTCTGTCCGGGCCAAGCGGTGTTGGCGAGGACGTCGTCAACGATGACCACCGGCGGGCTGTCGGCTTGGTCGTGGTCATCGAAATAGCGGCCTTCGAGTAGCCGCGTCCTCATGGTTCGCAGGAATCCCGGAGTGATGCTGCGATAGTCGGCCATCAAGGGCGCGCTCTCGGGCGCGGGCGCGCCTTCGGGCCGGTACGGTCTGTACCAATTCGGGGAGTCATCCAAGGGTACAAGAGTGGTCTCGCCGACTGCGAGCACTCCGGGGAGCGCCTGAATCTGCGATTCCCAATCTTTGATGAAGCTGAACAGCGCCCCTGCGCCGAGCCCCCCTGGGGTATTCAATTGGAAGGTCAGAAGATTTTGCGGCTCAAATCCCGGCCGGACGCGTTGAATCCGATCGAAAGTCCGAAGCATTAGCCCGGCGCCAACGACCAGCACAAAGCCCAGCGTGACCTCGCACACAATTAACGCCGCCCGGATGCCGCGGCTTCCCGAAGTAAGCGAGGTTCGTCCGCCTTCGCGCAAAGTCTGGACTAATTCCACCTTGGCGAACTCGACGCTGGGCGCCAGGCCGAATAGCAGCACGGCAGCCAGCGACACTGCCGCTACGAACGCGAGCACTCGCCAGTTCAAACCGACGTCTCCCATGCGGGCCAGCGATTCGGGCCGGAATCGAAGGAACAGCCGGATGCCAGCCCACCCGAGCGCCAGCCCCGCCGTTCCCGCGAGACAGCACAACAGCAGGCTTTCGGTGAGCAACTGGCGAAGTATGCGCGCTTGCGACGCGCCCAGCGCAGAGCGGATCGCGACCTCTTTCCGCCGGCCGTTGGCGCGCGCCAGCAGCAGATTGGCGACGTTGACGCAGCAGATCAGCAGGACGAACGCGGCCCCGGCGAACAGCGCGATCAAGGCCGGCTTGAGATCGCGCACCGCTTCGCCCTGCATAGAGACGATATTCAGCCTTCTGCCGGCGCCGAATTCTGCGTTGGCTTGGGTGAACCTGGCGGCGAACCTGGCTGCAATCGCGTTCATTTCCTGTTGTGCCTGCGGGAAGGTTACACCCGGCTTGAGGCGGGCCGCGAGATAGTTCGAGGCGGAAGAAAAATCTGGTGCAAGATAGAAGAGCTGGACCTCTGAAAGTACGCCGGAATCGGGGGGAAAGTACACGCGGAAATCTTCCGGCAGCACGCCGAGGACCGTGAAGATCTCTCCTCCCTGAAGATGAATGTCTTTGCCGGCAATATTCGGATCGCCTCCAAGGCGGCTGCGCCAGAAGCCATTACTCAAGACGACCAGGTTGTGCGCCGTCAATTCTTCGGCGGACGCAACGGCGCGTCCGCGGACGGCCCGGACGCCGAGCAGATCGAAGAAATTGGAGCTGACGCCCGCGTTACGGATTAGTTCCGGGGCTTCCGCGGTATCCAATCTGGCGTTGGTAACGGTAATGCCGGCGATGCCGGACAACAGCCTGGCGCGCTGCTTGATTTCGTTGAAGAGAGCGCCGGGCATCGGGGTGCGGGAGGCGCCCGGTTTTTCGATGGCCGATGAGATCAGTGCGAGTTGTTCGGGCTGGTGGTAGGGAAGCGGACGCAGCAGCACCGCATACACAACGCTGAAGATCGCTGCGTTGACGCCGATTCCCAATGCCAGCGTCAGGACCGCGATGGCAGTAAAGGCAGGAGCCGTCCGCAGCGCCCGCACAGCGTGGCGGAGGTCTTGCAGCATGGATTCCATCTGAGTGACGTAGTCTTGGAATGAGTGACGTCGGGCTCCATCAAGGCGTTGATGGTTCTCTCCGGCGAAGCCCATCCTGTTGCGTCCGCGATCCAATTTCCACATACCGAAAATCGATTACGCCGGCGTAAGCTAGACCGGCACGCCCGCCATTCGGGCGATGGCCAGCGCGTTGGTCTCACTGGTAACTCCAGGCTTGAGGCGGTAATCGAAATCCATGGGGTCGTTTCCATGCTTGGCGCACATGTGTACGTTGGCGCCGCAGAGTCCTTCGGCAGCTGCGATCGCGGTGAGTGACATGTCGTGAGTTGACAGCGCTCCAACCGCGCCGCGGCCGACCAGTGTTCGAACTACGGCTTCGGCAGCCACATGGCGGTCGCGGGAATTGGTTCCACTGAAGATCTCATCGATGAGAAAAAGCACCGCTTTCCCGCTGCCGGCCAACTCGATGGTTTGGCGCACGCGGTCCACCTCGGCCAGGAATTTCGATTTGCCGTTCAGTAGAGAATCCACCACGGCCATCGAGGCGCAAACCGACAGTTGCGAGAGTTGCATGGCTTGCGCCCGCACCGGGGCGCCCGCGAATGCCAGAACCGCGTTGAGGCCGATCGCCCGCAAGAGCGAACTCTTGCCGGACATATTCGATCCACTGACAATGTAAAAGCGGGTCGCGGAGTTCAGACGCACGTCGTTGCGGACGCAGGTTTCGTCCGGCAATAACGGGTGTCCCAGCGCTACCGCTTCGAAGCGGGCTTCTCCATGGGAAAACCCATTGGAAAACAAGGGAAACGCGCTGTCCGGGTTCTCTTGAGCATAGTTCGCCAAGGCGTTGAGCGCCTCGAATTCCGACCACGCTTGCAGCCAGTCTCGAAGCGCGGCCCCATATTGCTTTCGCCACCGCTCCACGGCCATACACAATTGCGTGGTAGCTATCAGCAGCAGCGCGGCCTGATAGAAATACTCCTTGTTCCGCAGGTGGAGAGCGTCAAGCAGGTGTTCCAGCTTACGAACCGCCTTCGAACTGTTTTGCACCCGCGCCGTAATTTCGCGCAGCTTCGCGGATTGGAATCGCTGCGATTCCAATACTTGCATTCCCTCCCGCAGCACTCGAATTTCAACCGCTGCCGAGCGGAGCGATTCCATCATCCGCTTCACCCTGTCTCGGCACGCCAGTCCGGCCGCGGAGTGAAACAAGACCAGCGGAAGAATCCAAATCGCCGCGTGAGTCCAAGACAGCAGCCCCGCCGCTGTGGCCAGAACGATGCCCAAAGCCAGCGCCGAAGTCATGGCGGCTGCTACCGGGAGGGCCCCGCTGAACTGCACGGCCGGCGAATTCAGCCACTCCGTGAACGTCTCCCACTTGGATTCGGAAAATTCGAACTCGCCGAGCAAAGCAACCGCTTCGCGAAGATCCGCGCGGCTCCGCAGCTCCCGGACAGCTTCCTGCCGCCCCCGCGTCTCATCGAGCGCAGGAGCTTCCAGCAGATAGTTCGCCAGGCCTCGCCGCCCAATGGCGGTGCGCGCAATACACAGCAGCTCAAACAGCGAGCCTTCTCCGAAGATGCCGAGGTCCCTCGCATATACGTGATCGCCGCCGTCGAATTCATCTCCCGCGAAGCCCTCCCCCGGCCAGAGCCCCTTTACGCGCTCGCCGGCCCGTTGATAGAAACGCTGCAATCGCCGTATCCGCGACCCCGCCAGCCCGAGGCGTCTGTAGTGCAGCGCTGAAGCTGCGGCTATTGGGACAGGCAGCGCCGGCAGCCAGAGCGGGACGCGCCGCTTCAGCGCATAGACGCCGAGCAACAGGAATATCGCGATGGCAACCAGTGTCACGGCGGCGGCCGCCATGTGCTGCATTCGCACCTGTGCCAGGCCCGCTTGTAATTCCTGCAATCTGCCTTCGTATTGGATAAGTACCTCGGTGAGCGGCCACGCCATCATCATAGATGGCTTTGGCGACTCGTCGAACCGGCGCATTAAACTGCCAACCACCGAACCGACGTCAGAAGCTTGGCCAGCCGGCCTTCCGCAGGCGCCAGTCGAATCTTTCCGTAACAATTGGTGGCGTCACCATTGCGCCGGCGTCGATTGCGAAACAAGGCTGCGCACTGCAAACGACAGGCCGGGGAGGCCTGTCCTACACGGATATTAGCCGGGCGTTAACCAAATCGTATGTATTCCGCCCCGTCCGCCGCTGCTATCTTTAACCCAACGTTCCTCGTATTAACTGGGTCTGGCGCATCGATCCGCGCCGGACCCTTCCGGATTTACTGCTAATCTCGAAGAATGTCGTCGCCTGTCGCCTCTTTGCGCACACGCTTTCGCAGCCAGCGCATCGCCAACTTCACTGAGTCAGTCATCCGCGAGATGACGCGCCTGGCCATGCGCCACGGCGCCACCAACCTCGCCCAGGGTTTCCCGGATTTCCCCGCGCCGGAAGCGCTCAAGCGCGCCGCCGCCGAAGCCATCGCTGCCGATATCAACCAGTACTCCATCACTTGGGGCGCGAAGCCGTTCCGCGACGCCATCGCCGAAAAGTATGCGCGCCATTATGCGATGCAGTTCGATCCGGAACGCGAGATCACCGTCTGCTGCGGCGCCACCGAGGGCATGATTTCGACTATGCTGGCCGTGCTCGATGCGGGCGATGAAATCGTTCTCTTCGAGCCGTTTTACGAAAACTACCGGCCCGATTCTGAGCTCTGCGGCGCCCGCACGCGCTTCGTTTCCCTGCGGGCTCCGGATTGGAGCTTCGACCGCGATGAGCTGCGCCGCGCCTTTACGCCGCGCACCAAAGCCATCATCCTCAATTCGCCGAATAACCCCACCGGCAAGGTCTTCACGCGCGACGAGCTCGAGTTCATCGCCGGGCTGTGCCAGGAGTTCGATACGCTCGCCATCACCGATGAAATCTACGAGCACATCGTATACGACGGCGCAGCGCACATTCCCATCATTTCGCTGCCGGGCATGCGCGAGCGCTCCATCCTGGTGAATAGCATGAGTAAGACTTATTCGGTCACCGGGTGGCGCGTGGGCTGGGTGCTGGCGCCGCCGGATTTGACCGATTCCATCCGCAAGGTTCACGACTTCATCACCGTCGGCGCCGCGTCTCCGCTCCAGCAGGCCGGAGTGATGGCTCTCGGGATGCCCGACGAATACTACGCCGCACTCGCCGCCGAATACTCCGGGAAGCGCGATCACATTGTGGCCTCGCTGGAAGGCGCCGGACTCAAGTGTTCTATCCCGCACGGCGCATATTACGTGATGGCCGATATCTCTCGCACCGGCTTCCATGACGATGTGTCATTTGTCCGTCACTTAATTGAAAACGTTGGAATCGCCGCGGTTCCCGGATCGAGCTTTTTCTTACATCCGGCCGACGGGGCACATTTTGTGCGCTTTTGTTTTTGTAAGAAGTATGAGACTCTGGAGGCAGCCCGGGAGAAACTTAGCCGTCTTAATAGCTAGGCTGTTTACCCGGACAGGAAGGCGCTCATGTATCCGGAATTCTTATTGCCCGAGACTACAGTGCGCGATGCGGGAACCAGTCCCGCAATCGATCTCCGCGAGGAGCGGGGTGGGATGCTGTTTCTCACTCTTGGCATAACCCGCATCGTCGAAAAAGAAAGCATCGAAATTAGCATCTGGGGTTCAGCCGACGGTGTCGATTGGGGACGAGTTCCCTTGCTCGCCTACCCTCAGAAATTCTACTGCGGCGTCTACCAGATGCCGGTCGATCTCACGCGGCGGCCCGACGTCAAGTACCTCCGCGCGGGTTGGGAAGTAAGCCGTTGGAGCGGGGTCCCCGGCCAGCCGCTCTTCACCGTGTACCTGCTGCTGGAAACCACCGACCGCCAACTTGCCGCCGCGAGCGCGTAATGTGGGGCAGGTAGTGTAGGGCAGATTGTTAATCTGCGGCGGATTGTGAATCCGCCTCCGGAAACCGCGTAGAATAGGAGAGCAGTCTCCTATTCATTTATGATCTCTCGCGAAGAAGCGCTCGATCTGTTCCGTTCGGACGACCTCATCGGCATTGGCATGGAGGCGGACGCCATGCGCCGCAAGTGGCATCCCGAGGGCATCGTCTCCTACATCATAGACCGCAATATCAACTACACCAATTTCTGCACCGAATATTGCAGCTTCTGCGCCTTCTACCGCCCGCTGGGCCACGCCGAAGGCTACATTCTGCCCAAGGAAACCATCTACGCCAAAATTCAGGAGACGCTCGACTTGGGCGGCACCGGCCTGTTGATGCAGGGTGGTCTGCATCCGGACCTCAAGATCGAATGGTATGAGGATCTGTTCCGCGGCATCAAGGAGCGGTTCCGGATCCATCTGCATTGCCTCTCCGCGCCCGAGGTGACTAATATCGCCGAAGTAAGCGGGCTTACCCTGCACGATACCATCCAGCGCTTGCGGGATTCCGGGCTCGATTCCATCCCCGGCGGCGGCGCGGAAGTGTTGGACGACGCCGTGCGCCACCGCATCAGCCGCTTGAAATGCTCCGTGCAGGAATGGGTGGATGTACACCGCACCGCGCACCAGCTTGGCATGCGGACCACGGCCACCATGATGTTCGGCTGCGGCGAGACCATCGAGCAGCGCATGAACCATTTGGAGCTGGTGCGGAATCTTCAGGCGGAGACCGGCGGATTTACGGCGTTTATCCCGTGGACGTTTCAGCGGGAAAATACCTCGCTCGGGCGGTTTGTCAAGGAAGAAGCCACCGCAGTGGAGTACCTGCAAACGTTGGCGATTTCGCGGATTTACCTCGACAATTTCGAAAATGTGCAATCGTCATGGGTAACGCAGGGGCTGAAGACGTGCCAGTTGGGCCTGCGGTTTGGCGGCAACGACGTGGGCAGCATTATGATCGAAGAGAATGTGGTGTCGGCCGCCGGGGCGCATCATCGCGCCAGTGAAGAGGAGCTGCGGCGGATCATTCGGGACGCCGGATTTGTGCCCAAGCAACGGGATACGTTGTACCGGACGTATTTCCTGAATTAGTCCACCGGTTCGGTAGATTCGCGGGCGCGGCGCCTCGACAGAACCGGAAATGCTCATCGCGCTGAATGCGCGCGTCCACAAAGAAGCGCCGGCCCGCGCCATTTATCAATTTTTTCCTCCTGCCAGACCCGTTACAACTCCAGCCGAGTCCTCTCAATCCCGAAACTTGTTCCAAATCGGCGGGTCTGTAGCGCTCGCCTGAACAGGGCGGGGAACTTCTGCTACTATGCCACATAGTATGAAGCTCGTACGCCGTTTACTCTTTGCTGTTGTCCCCCTCCTGCTGGCCGCGCAGCAGGGCGATCCACTTCTACGCGATCTCCGTTTCCGTCTGATCGGCCCGTTCCGCGGCGGCCGCTCGGTGGCTGTGGCGGGCGTGCCATCCGATCCTAAGACCTACTACTTTGGCGCGACCGGCGGCGGCGTTTGGAAGACTGCCGACGCAGGCTTGAGCTGGCTGCCCATATCCGACGCCTTCTTCAAGACCGGCTCTGTCGGCGCGATCGCCGTTGCGGCTTCGGACCCGAACACCATCTACGTTGGCATGGGCGAAGCTTGCGTTCGCGGCAATGCCTCGAATGGCGACGGCGTCTACAAATCCATCGATGCCGGGCGCACCTGGCGCAACGTGGGTCTGGAGCAGACCTACCATATCGGCGCGGTGGTGGTTCACCCCAGGAATCCCGATATCGTTTACGTCGCGGCTCTAGGCCACCTGTGGGGACCAAACGCCGAGCGCGGCGTCTACCGTTCGACGGACGGCGGACAAACCTGGAAACAGGTGCTCACGCGCGGGCCGGATACGGGCGCCGCCGATATCGCCATGGACCCTTCGAATCCGCGGGTGCTCTACGCCGGCTTCTGGGAAGCGAGCCGCAAGCCTTGGCGCCTCGATAGCGGAGGACCTGGGAGCGGCATCTGGAAATCCACCGACGGGGGCGATACGTGGCAGGATCTTTCGCACGCCCCCGGATTGCCGCGCGGCGTCGAAGGCCGCATCGGCATCACCGTTTCCCCGGCGAATCCCGAGCGCGTCTGGGCCATTGTGGAAGCGGCCGACGGCGGCGTGTTCCGCTCGGACAACGGCGGCCGCACCTGGACCAGGCTCAATACCGAGAACGATCTGCGCCAGCGCGCCTGGTATTACTCGCACATTTTCGCCGATCCCAAAAGCGCCGATACGGTTTACGTCAACAACGTGGGGATGTGGAGATCCATCGACGGCGGGCGCACGTTCCAGCAGATGCGCCCACCGCATGGCGACAACCACGATCTGTGGATCGCGCCGGAAAACCCGCAGCGCATGATCCTGAGCAATGACGGCGGGGCCACCATAACCGCCGATGGCGGCGAGACCTGGTCCACGGAAGACAATCAGCCCACCGCCCAGTTCTACCGCGTCGCGCTGGATGAAGATTTCCCGTATCACGTTTACGGCGCGCAGCAGGACAACTCGACGGTCCGGATCGCCAGCCGTACGCTCGCCGGGGGCATCACCGCGGCCGATTTTTACGATGTGGGCGGCGGCGAGAGCGGATGGATCGCGCCCGACCCGCGCAATTCCGAGATAGTCTATGCGGGCTCCTACGGCAACCTGATTACGCGCCAGGATCATCGCACCGGGCAGATGCGCAACATCAACGCGTGGCCCGATAACCCGATGGGGTACGGCGCCGATACGCTGAAGTATCGCTTCCAGTGGAGCTTCCCGATCGAGTTTTCGCCGCACGATCCGAAGACGCTCTACATCGGCTCGAACGTGCTGATGAAGACCGTGAACGAAGGCCAGAGCTGGGAGACGATCAGCCCCGATCTGACGCGCAACGATAAGTCGAAGCAGTTATCGTCGGGTGGCCCGGTCACGCAGGACAACACGTCCATCGAATATTACGACACCATTTTCACCTTCACCGAATCGCCGGTTACCAAGGGCCTCATCTGGGCCGGCACGGACGACGGGCTGGTGCAGCTCACGCGCGATGGCGGCAAGCATTGGGACAATGTGACGCCTAAAGGCTTCCCCGAATGGAGCCAGGTCAACTCCATCGACGCGTCGAGTTTCGACGCCGGCACGGCCTACGTAGCGGTTACGGCATACAAGCTCGACGATTTCCATCCGTACCTTTTCAAGACAGCCGACTATGGCAAGACGTGGACGAAGATCGTCAACGGCATCCCGGACCGGCACTTCACGCGGGTGGTCAAGGAAGATCCGAACCATCGCGGGCTGCTGGTGGCGGGCACCGAGTTCGGCCTCTACATTTCGTTCGACGATGGCGCGAACTGGAAATCGTTCCAATTGAATCTGCCCATCGTGCCCATCGCCGACGTGGCGTTCCATAAACGCGAGCAGGAGCTGCTGGTGGCCACGCAGGGCCGATCGTTCTATATCTTCGACGACCTGCCGTTGCTCTATCAGATTACCCCCCAGAATAGCCCCAGCGTGCAGAGTGAAGATGCGCACCTGTTCAAACCCAAGGATACGTACCGCGTCGGCGGGGGCCGCGGATTCGGCGGCGGCGGGCGCGGCGGCGGTCCGGCTGTCGGCGAAAATCCGCCTGCGGGCGCCGTGGTCAGCTATTGGCTGAAGGCCCGGCCGCAGGGCGACGTGAAGCTGGAGTTCCTCGATTCCACCGGCAAACTGGTCCACGAATTTTCGAGCAGGGCGCCCGAGCCAGCACCGCCGGCCGAAGGCGCAGAAGCTAACGCCGGCGGTGGACGCGGCGGCGGTCCGCCCGCGCGCGTTTCCGCGCAGGCCGGCATGAACCGCTTCGTATGGAACATGCGGTATCCGGATGCGACTACCTTTCCCGGAATCATTCTCTGGGCGGGCAGCATGACCGGACCGCTGGCGGCGCCGGGAACTTATCAGGTGCGTCTCACCGTGGATGGCAAGACGCAGACGCAAAGCTTCGCGATCAAGAAGGACCCGCGCCTCGACACCACGCCTGAAGATTACGCCAAGCAGTTGACGCTGGCGCTGCAGGTTCGCGATAAGCTATCGGAGACCAACGAAGGCGTGATCCGTATCCGCGAGCTGCGCAAGCAATTGGACGAATACGCCAAGCGCGACGATAAGCGCGTCGCCGATGCGGCCAAGGCGCTGATCGGCAAGCTGACCGCGGTGGAAGAAGAGCTTTACCAGACTAAGAACCGCGCCAGCGAAGATCCGCTGAATTATCCAATCAAGCTCAACAACAAGCTGGCCTATGTGATGGGCGTGGTGGAGAGCTCGGATAATCAACCCACCGCGCAATCGTACATGGTCTATGAAGACGTCGCCACTAAGGTAAACGGCGAGATGAAGACGTTGAACGGATTGCTGACTACGGATCTGGCCGCTTTCAATAAGTTGATCCACGATCAGAATATTCCGGCGGTGCAGGCGCCGGCGGTCAAGGTGAACCAATAGGCGGGGCGGTTTTAGCTAATCCACTCGCAGCTTTCATTGGCCGGCGCCACAGGGAGGGCGAACTTGTCCAGCGCCGCCAACAGATCGGCCAGCCGGACAGGCTTCGACAGGTATCCGTCCATGCCGCTGGCCAGGCAGAGCTCCTTGTCGCCTGTCATGGCGTGCGCGGTCATAGCGACGATGGGGATGCGCCGGCCAGTGCCGCGTTCAGTGCGGCGGATGGCTTCGGCAGCTTCGAGGCCGGTCATTACGGGCATCTGTACATCCATCAGGACGATATCGAATTCCGCCTCGATCATGGCTTCCAGGGCCTCCCGGCCGTTCGATGCAATCGTCACCTGGTGGCCATTCTTTTGCAGCAGCCGCAAGACTACTTTTTGATTGACGGGATTGTCCTCAACCAGCAGAGCCCGTACGGCGCGCGCTGCGGACTTTTCCGGGAGGCGGCTCACCTCGGCCGCGGTTTGATCCAGGGTTTGAGACGGCTCGCTGGCGGGCTGAGCTTGAATATTGAACCGGAAGCAGCTTCCGTGGCCGGGCGCGCTCTCCACGGAGATGGCTCCGCCCATCAGCGAAATGAGGCGCGATGAGATGGTAAGCCCGAGTCCGGTGCCGCCGAAGCGCCGGGTCATAGAGCCGTCGGCCTGTGCAAACGCTTCGAAGATGGTGCTTTGCTTTTCGAGCGGTATGCCGATACCTGTGTCTTTTACCTCAATCTGCAGCTCCATTCCTCCACCGGGCGCCTGTCGAGCGGCGCCGGTCACTGTGATGAAGCCGCGCTCGGTAAACTTGACGGCGTTTCCGACGAGGTTCAGCAGCACCTGGCGCAGACGAATGGGGTCGCCAAAAATATACTCGGGCACACTCGGGTCGATTTCGCAGCTTAATGCCAAGCTCTTTTGCCCCGCGCGATAATCCATGAGCTTCACGGCTTCCTGGATGCAGCCTCGGACGTTGAAGGCTACCTCCTCCAGATCCAGTTTCCCAGCTTCGATCTTCGAGAAATCGAGGATGTCGTTGATGATGGTGAGCAGCGACTCGGCCGATTGCCGCACAGTGGTCAGGTATTCGCGCTGTTCCGGCGTGAGATTGGTGTCGAGCGCCAACTCGGTCATACCAAGGACGCCGTTCATGGGCGTGCGGATTTCATGGCTCATGTTGGCGAGGAATTCGCTCTTGGCGCGGTTCGCTTCTTCGGCTTTGTCCTTGGCCCCGGTGAGCTCGGCGTTCACTCTGAGCAGATCCCCGGTGCGCGCGCCCACTTCTTCTTCCAGACTGTCGCGGCGCAATTCCAGCTCGGCATCGCGCCGTTGTATCTGCGAAAGCATCTCGTTGAAACCATCGATTAGCAGTCCCAGCTCGTCGTCCGTGGTCCTTTGCGCGCGGATGGCGTAGTTCTTCAGTACGGTCACGGCCTTGGCGGTTTGCGCCAGGTGGATTACCGGGTCGGAGATGACGCGCTGCAGCCGTGCGGCCAAGAGGTACGCGAGCAATAACGAGATCGCAAGAACCACCAGAATGATTGTCACGGAATGAGCCGCGCGCGCCTGAACATAGCGCAGATCCGCTTCCATGTAGATCGATCCTACGAACTGCCCGTCCAGCACCACGGGCTGGTGGATCGCCAGAATGCCGTTTTCAAATGCGGCACGGTATTTGCCCAGCCGATCCGGCGCCTGCGAGGACCGACCCGGCCGCGCATAGCTGGCAAGCACTTTCCAGTGCGAAGTGTAGATGGTGGTTCGAACAATGGCCGGCGTCGATTTGAGCCCCGCCAGCAGGCTGCCGGCGGCCTTGGCGTCGTCGAAACAGAGGGCCGCGGTGCTGTTTTCGGCGATTATCTCGGTTAGCAGGCCCACGCCCATCTTCAAACTCGCGCGGGCATCGGTGATTTCGTAGGCCAACAACGCGCCGCATGCAATCAGCAGCGCAGCCACGGCAGGGACCATGATGATGGCTTGCAGTTTGCGTTGGATGGAGAGCCCGCGAAGCAGCTTCAACATTTCATTCGCCTGTATCCCGCACCAGAGTGGCCAGGCTAAGGAGCTTGGAGCTGATCTGCAGGCGCGCCCGTTGAGCCGCTTCGGGGTTGATCTCTAATCTGACCTTGTTGTCCTCGATTTCAAATGCGATCACCCCGCCGCTGTGGCAGAAACCAGGCCCTTCTCCCACCGTCAGCACGGCGGCGTGTTGTAGCCGGCCGAGCGCCGCGCGCATCTTCCTGGCATCCGCTCCGGAGATGAACACTATCTCGCAGGCGGCCGATTCCTCGCCGGGTTTGAAGTGTTTGACCGCGATTGCATGGCCGCCCGCGGATCGCCCTTTGACGGCTTCCTCCAAAGCGCTTCCGAATGGGTCGGCCCCGGCTATTCCAATGCAAAACAGACCGCTAGCCGAAGACTGCGGCCAATCCACAAACCGCGTGAAGTTAAAAAGGAATGCCGCCTTGACTTCATATTCGTTGGCCGCCTGCGCAGGAATGGAGGCGGGCATCGCCAACGCCAGAGCCAGCGCGAGGGCCAGCGGCCGGCATCTTAAAAGCGCCATACGATCTTTCCGATCAGACTGCGCGGAGCCTCTGTTCCCACGACCTCTTCGAAATCGCCAAACTCCAGAAATTCGGGGCGCAGCAGATTCTGCCCGGTCAGACTCAGCTCCACCGATTCGCTGGCTTTCCATGCCAGCCTGGAATCCACACGCGCGTGGCTGGGTATAGTTCCATTGGCAAAGGCCTGCGACCAGTAAACGGTTTGATCCCATTCGAGACGCTTGGTAAGATTGATGACCGACCGCATCTGAACCATGTTCCGGGGCGTGTTCCCCGCCAGCGACACGGTCAACGTATCGCCTGAAGAGGGCTCGAGCCAATAGTTAATGTGCACCAGGGAGTACCCCGGGCTAATGCGCCAGCGCGAGTTCACGCTATAGTTGAGCGATAATTCCCCGCCATAGTCGTTGGCGCGGCCCTTATTGCCATACATTACCGGGATCTCAAAAACGGTCACCAATCCGGGAACGATCACCGGCGCTTGCGGTTCGAAAGTGGCCAGGTCGCGGTAAAAGCTGAGGAACACGTCGGCATCGAGCGATACCCGTTTGTTCCATTGGCGACGATAGCCCACTTCATAGTCTCGAACCTGCTCGGACAGGAAATTCGGGTTGGGGATCAATTGGACCGATTCCGCGAGTCCCGGCCCAATCGGCGCCGATCCGAGTTCCAGACCCACTCCGGTTTCGAGGCGCGACGGCTGCCGGATGGCCTTCGAAGCCGATGCCCACAGAGTTTGTCGGGCGTCCGGCGCCCATGCGATGCGGGCATTGGGCTCATACTCGAATCCCGTGTAGGCATTTTTCTCGATCTTGGAGCCCAGGGTGAGCCATACGTTGCTGCCGATTTGGATCTCATCCTGGAAGAACGCGCTGTATAGAGGGTCGACTCTTCTGGGAGGCGTGGCAGTAATCTCGTATCCAACCGGCAAATAGGTGGTTTCCGAGCGGTAGCCAAGGCCCCAGACGATATCCTGGCGGCTTCCCACGGCGAAGTGATGATGAAAGTCTATGTCGAGGGTGCGCTCCCGATCCGGCTGTTCCGCGTCGTTGCGCTGAAACTGGTCGTAATAGGCTTGCACGGAAGTATCCGATCCGTTCGCAAACGTATGCGTCCACCTGGCCAAAAGGTTGCCGCCAGCCGCATCCAGACTCTGAGCGAAAGCCGGGTCGGAGGGTTCGTTAATGAACCAGCGATTACGCAGCTCCGACTCGCTATTAGAGAACAGATCGCCTTGCACCGTCAGCGTGTCGGCGGGCGTAAGGTCCCAATCGGACCGGAACCCGGAGTGCAGGCTGGACCAGCCGTCGTGCCCAGGCGAGCCGTCGGGTAACTGGGAGCTGGCGTAGGTGGAGGTTTTTGCGAAGGCGCGGTAACTGCCGTCGGCGCCGATATCGCCGCCGTACCGGACCATGCCCGATGCATCCCCTTGCGTACTCGCGGTAGCCGAAGCCAGCCCTCCTTTGGTGGCTTTGGACGATTTCGTGATGATATTGATGACGCCGTTCATAGCGTTGGCGCCCCAGACGCTGGCGCCTGGCCCGCGGATGACTTCGATCCGTTCGATATCCTCAAGCGGGGTATCGATCTGGTCCCAGTAGACCCCTGAAAAGCCCGGCGCATACACCGAACGGCCATCCACCAGCACCAGCACCTTGTTGCTATAGCGCTGGTTGAAGCCGCGGATGGTCACCGCCCAAGCGTTGCTATTGATCTGCGCGACTTCCACGCCCGGAACCATGCGCAACAAGTCGGGAATGTTGGTGGCGCCGGAATGGCGGATATCGTCCTGGCTGATGACGAAGACGGAGGCAGCCGCGCGGGCAAGTTTCTCCTCCTTCTTGGAGACGGAGGTTACCTGCGTGTTCAGCAACTGCTCGAGGCTGGCATCGGCCAGGCTGGATTGCCCCCATGCGGCCGCAGTCGCGAGCGCGGTCAGGAGGGCGAGTCTGTGTGTCACCTGCAGCATCTCTTCTCTAAAACACCTATGCTTCGTATCGGCCATGGCGCCCGGAAAGTTTAGGAATCGACTGAATACGGATCCGGTTCGCCCGGTTTTCGCATTAAGTGGCGACGGGGATTCCCGAGCCGGAGTTCGGCGGGCGGCTCAAGCCGACGCGCGAAAAATCGCGCATTGGCGCGCCGGGATGCAAGCCGGCTTGCCACGGGATTGCCTGCCCCTTAAGCATGTTATGCTGAATCCGGATGTTCAGTCGGCCACGTAAAGCCCGTGTTTTGTTTGGAATATCGGACATCCTGCTGGTCTCCCTGGCATTTGTAATAGCCTATCGGACGCGTTCCATCCTCCACCTGGAGCACATCTTCTTTCTCACCCCGGAGCAGATGGCGCTGGTGCTAGGCTCGGCGCTGCTGGCCTGGGTAGCCATCGCATGGTGGCTCGAAATCTACGAAAAGCTGGATTCCGGCCACCCGCGCGTGATTCTTCGCGACGCCTCGAAACAATGCGTCTACGGCGCGCTATGCCTGGTGGTGATGGAGTACGTAGTGCGGCTCGAGTTGAGCCGCTTCTTTGTATTGCTGTTCGCCGGTCTCGCGTGGATCCTGCTGCTGACTTTTCGCCTCACAGCCGGACGCGTCTCTGGAGCTCTGCGCCGCGGCTTCACCCGGCCGCACTATTTAATGGTGGTGGGTACCGGAGACCGCGCCCGCCAATTGGCGAAGGCGTTGGAGGATTCGGTGGAGTACGGCGTGCGCTTGCGCGGATTCCTGAGCGAACGGCTGGAGACGGCCCCGGCAGAGATCGCGCTGGGCGCCACGTACCCGGTCTATCCCATCCGCGAATTGCCGGCCCTGCTGCGCGAACATGTGATCGACGAAATCGTCTTCGCCGTGGGCAGCGAAAGCATAGCCGGGCTGGAAGAGGTATTTTTGCTCTGCGACGAAGAGGGCGTGCGCACGCGCATCGCCGTGGATTTCTTCCCGCATGTCAATAGCACCATCTCGCTCGACCGGTTGGGCGCGACGCCGCTGTTGACTTTTTCCGCCGCCCCCTACGATGAAATTCGCCTGCTGGTGAAGCGGGTCATCGATATGACGATAGCCGGCGCCGCCCTGATCGCGCTCTCGCCGTTGATGGCAGCCGTCGCCATTCTGATCCGCCTGACGTCGCCCGGGCCGGCCATCTTCCGCCAGGTTCGCTGCGGTTTGAACGGCCGCCAGTTTGTGTTCTACAAATTCCGCTCGATGGTGCAGAACGCCGAGGAGCTGAAGCCCGCGCTGGCGCACTTGAGCACGCGCGAAACCGCGTTCAAGATGCCCGACGACCCGCGGCAGACGCGCGTGGGGCGGGTTCTGCGCAAGTTTTCCATCGACGAGTGGCCGCAGTTGTGGAACGTACTGCGGGGCGATATGTCGATGGTGGGTCCGCGGCCGGCGGTGCCGAGCGAGGTGGAGCGATACAAGCGCTGGCAGCGCCGCCGGCTGCGCATGCGCCCCGGACTCACGTGCCTGTGGGCGGTCTGCGGACGCGACCAGGTGGATTTTGAAACCTGGATGAAAATGGACATGCAGTACATTGATAACTGGTCGCTCGCGCTCGATTGGAACATTTTGCTGCGCACAATTCCACGGGTTCTGACGGGCCACGGAGCCAACTGAATATGCACCTGCTTCCCACTCAAGAAGAAGTTGTCGGCGTGCTGCGCGAAACGGGCGCGCTACGCGACGGGCACTTTGAAGATCCAAAGGGCTTGCACTCGAACGAATACCTGCAGGTTCCCCTTGCCCTGCGTCACTACCAATACCAGCGTTTGCTATCGGTAGGCCTGGCGCGGCTATTGCGCGCCAATCCCGAGATCCGCGCCATCACGCAGGATCTTTCCATCGTCACGCCCATAACGGGCGGCCTGCCTGTGGCATTCGGCGTGTGCGAGGCGTTGCGCGCCAAACAGGTTTACTGGGCGGAGCGCGATAACGCCAAGGATCCCCTGCGCTTTCGTCAGTTCCTGGACCCGCAGCCCGGCGAGCCGGTGGTTCTGGTGGACGATATCCTGCGCACCGGGAGCAAGCTTTCCGAGCTGCGAAAGCTGCTGGAATCGCGCGGCGCAATGGTGGTGGGGCTGGCGGTGGTGATCTACCAGCCGCAACCCGGCTGCGCGGATTTCGGGAATCTGCCGCTTTACTACCTGGCGAAGCTGGATGCCAGCTATGCAGTAGATAGCGACCATTGCGAGTGGTGCAAGAACGGGACGCCGCTGGTGAAGGTCTGGATTTAGCGCTAGTGGGACAGGCCTCCTGGCCTGTCAAACGGTGACAGGCTGGCGTTCCAAGTAGCGAAACTGGGCCGATTGATAATCGGCCGCCGGTCGGCAACCCAATGTCACTTACAACTTGTAGGGCGGACCCCCTGGTCCGCGGCCGACCCCCCGGTCGGCCTTTCAGGATCGCGTCCGACTGATTTGGCTGGTCGAAGAGCGGGTCCAGGGGGTCCGCCCTACAGGATGAATGTGTCGTAACCTTTTTGCCGCTCGCCAGTATACGTATTCAGACGTCTGAGTATGCCCAAACCCGATTCGCTGCAAGGCTCGCTCGATCTGCTGGTGTTGAAGATCCTCTCGCGGCGGCCGCGCCTTCACGGCTACGCCATCATGTCCGCCATCCAGGGCATGTCCGCGGAAGTGCTCCGCGTCGAGGAAGGCTCGCTCTATCCGGCGCTCCATCGGATGGAAGAAGCCGGCTGGATTCGCGCCGAGTGGATCGTGAAAGACACCGGGCGCAGGGCGCGTATCTATGAATTGACGGCGGGGGGCAAGAGGCAGCTTGCCGCGGAAGAGTCGCGCTGGCAAGCGGTCACTTCGGCCGTGAATCGCGTCCTGAGGATGGCTTAACTATGTCGCTTTGGTCGCGCATCGCAAATGTCCTTCGCGGCGACGGCTTGAACCGTGAAATCGATGAAGAGCTCCACGCGCATATTGAGGAAGCGATCGAGCTAGGCCGCGACCCCGCTGAAGCCCGCAGAGCGTTTGGCTCCGCGCTACGGCGGCGCGAAGAGAGCCGCGACATCCGGCTTATCCCGTGGATCGATTCGCTGCGCGCCGACGCCGTCTTCGGCTGGCGGCAGATTATGAAGCGCAAGGCGACGTCCGCGGCGGCCATCCTGTCGCTGGCTCTGGCGATCGGGTCATGCACGTCGGCATTCCGGCTCATCGACGCCCTGCTGCTGCGGCCATTGCCGGTTGCGAACCCGGAGCGGCTGTACGTGGTCGCTTTTGAGGACATCGGCGCCGATGGCAAGACCTTTGTATACGATAGCTGCTCGTATCCGATGTTCCTCCAGATGCGCTCCACGGCGCGGGGGGAGGCCGAGCTGATCGCGATCTCATACGCGGAACGCAGCGATTTGACCTATGGCTCAGACCAGGAGATGGAGAAAGCATACCGGCAATTCGTTTCCGGCTGGATGTTCGGCGCGTTCGGACTGCACCCGGCTGCAGGGCGGCTGCTTACCGAGAACGACGATGACAAGGTCGGCGCGAGCCCCTACGCCGTGCTCTCTTACGAGTATTGGACGCGCCGCTTCGGACAGGACCGGAACGTGATCGGCCGAACCTTTCGCATGGGCGATACCCACTTTGAGATCGCCGGCGTGGCCCCGGAGGGCTTTACCGGCACGGAAACCGGTACGGTAACCGACATCTTCCTTCCCATGGCGATGAAGAATCCACGCACGCTCGCCAGCTCCAACAACTTCTGGCTGCGGACAATGGTGGCATTGCGGCCGGGCATTGCGCCCGAGCCCGTTCACCAGATGCTGAGCGTAACCTATCGCGCGGTCGAGGAGGAGCGGGCGAAGAGTTTTTCCGCCATCGACCGGCGGCGGGAGGAAGCCCGTCAAGAAAAGCTGTTGCTGGAGCCCGCGGGCAGCGGACGCTCCAATCTGCAGAGGTATTACCGCAGCGCGCTCACCGCTCTCGGAATCCTGGTGGCGCTGGTGCTGCTGATTGCGTGCGCCAACGTCGCCAACCTGATGACGGCGCAGGCGGCGGCGCGGGCGCGTGAAATGGCGCTCCGCATCTCGATCGGCGCCACGCGATGGCGTCTGACACAGTTGCTGCTGATGGAAAGCATCTGGCTGGCGTTTATCGCCACGGTCATTGGCGGGTTATTCGCGTGGTGGGCCGCGCCGTTTATCGTCGGCATGATCGACTCGCCGGATAACCCCGCGCGCCTGATACTTCCGGCGGACTGGCGGGTTCTCGGATTCGGCCTGGCGCTGGCTCTAGTGGTGACCTTTGTGCTTGGTCTCGGGCCTGCGCTGCGCGCCTCGGCAGTCAGGCCGGCCGGCGTGCTGAAGGGCGGCGAAGATCCGCACTCGCGCCGCAGGCTGATGCACGCGCTGATCGCGGTCCAGATTGCTTTCTGTTTTGTGGTGCACTTCGCGGCAGGCCTGTTCTCAAGCACGTTCGACCGGCTGTCGCATCAGCCCACAGGGTTCTCCGCGCAGCGGATTCTCAACCTGGAAACACTGCCGCGGCGTCCGCAGCTGCCGGTCTATTGGCAGCAGGTGCTCGAGCATCTGCGCGGGGTCCCCGGCGTGGAGACGGCCGCGTTAACGGTATGGCCGCTGATGAGCGGCGAGAGCGCGGTCGGCGATATTTCGATTAACGGCGGAGCGCCATCCGAAGTCTTTTCCGATTTTCTGAATGTTTCGCCGGGCTGGATGGATACGATGCGGATTCCTCTCCTCGGCGGCAGAGACTTTGTCCCGGGCGATGCCAGTCCGGCGGTAGCAATAGTCAATCAGAGTTTCGCGAAGCAGTATTTCGACGGTGAAAATCCAATTGGGAAGTGGTTCGAGAGAGTCGGGCCCGGCGATTCGCGGTCTCGTTTTCAGGTGGTGGGCTTCGTCGGCGACGCCCGCTCAAGAGACGACATGCGACGGCCCATCCGGCCGACGGCCTACGTTCCGTTTCAAGCGATCGATGCCAAGGGAGCGTTTCTGCCGATGAGCCGCGGCACATTCGTGGTCCGCACGTCCAGTGCGAATCCGCTCGCCCTCGCGTCGATACTTCGCCGGGAAGTGCCGAATGCACGCGCGGAATTTCGTGTGAGCAACATACGCACACAAACCGAGATCGACCAGGCGCACACGGTGCGTGAGCGGCTGCTGGCGATGCTGGGCGTATTCTTCGCGGGAATCGCGCTGCTGCTGGCAGGGGTGGGGTTGTACGGCGTGCTGGACTACTCGGTGTTGCTGCGGAGGAAGGAGATCGGCATTCGCATGGCGATCGGCGCGCAAGCCGGCGGCATCGCGCGGCTGGTGGCGGTGGATGTCCTGTCGATGGTGGCGGCCGGGGCGCTGGGAGGCGTAGCGCTCGGTCTGGCGTCGGCGCGATACATTGAATCGCTGTTCTTCCAGGTGAAGGCCACCGACCCGGCGATGCTGGCGATACCCTCGCTGACCATTGTGGCGGCGGCGCTGCTGGCCGCGCTGCCGGCGGTGATCCACGCGGTGCATATCGATCCAGTCATTATGCTGCGTTCGGAGTAGGGCTTGGCCGTGGCGCACGCACTCTGCGTGCAGCGTTCACACTCGTGTGAACGCGCTGTTGGCGGCTGGGAAAATGCGTTCCCATGAAGGGTTAGGAGGTTCTTGAATATGTCGCTTTGGTCACGCATCGCCAATCTCATTCGCTCTGACAGTGTCGCCCGCGAAATCGAGGAAGAGCTACAGTCGCATATCGAAGACGCCATCGAGCAGGGGCGCGACGCCGCCGAAGCCCGCAGAGCGTTCGGCTCCGCGCTACGGCATAGCGAAGAGAGCCGCGACATCCATCTCATCCCGTGGCTCGATTCGCTCCGCGCCGACGCTGTCTTTGGATGGCGGCAACTTATGAAGCGAAAGGTGACCTCCGCAGCGGCCATCCTTTCACTCGCGCTTGCGATTGGCGCATGCACCTCGGCATTCCGGCTCATCGACGCCACGCTATGGCGGCCATTGCCAGTCGCCGGGTCTGAGCGGCTCTACGTTTTGTCCCATCAATCCACCGGCCCGGACGGCAAAATCGCCACTGGTGACGCGTGTGCCTATCCTATGTTCCGGCAGATGCGCGCCGTGGTAAGGGACCAAGCCGAGTTGATCGCTATCTCGAAT
>Ga0208193_1000067_pt1 | contig 76170 bp, 60 predicted proteins | sample June2015DPH_17_2_FD_184716 | JGI IMG/M metagenome (GOLD analysis project Ga0208193, IMG submission 184716) | Peatland microbial communities from SPRUCE experiment site at the Marcell Experimental Forest, Minnesota, USA - June2015DPH_17_10... | ecosystem: Environmental > Terrestrial > Soil >...
GGTTAATTGCATGCAAAGTTTCTGAAGGAGGTGGGGTTACGAAAGGGTGGTGGACTTTGGTAATGGGGAAAGAAAGGGAAAAGGGACAAGGGATATAGAGACCAGGGCGTTTCTCCTCTTGCTGTGGGGCGATCCCTGCCTGGCCGCTAATACGAATACGCGGCGAGGGTGGGGCGTCCGAACTTTATACCTTCGGGAGAGATGCTTTAGTGTGACAGATTTCGCGAATTAATGTGCAAATTGCGCAAAGTTTCTTGAGGGTGCCCCCCCCGTAAGTAACAAGTTTTGTCTACATATTGGTAAATACCAGAAATGCACTCTAAGATATACAAATAAAAGACTTAATAGCAGAATGCCTCCTCAGCCAGAAAACATGCTTCCAAGGCAAATGAAAAGCGAAAACGCTCCCGGCACCAAGCGCCGTTCTTGGATCCGTCAAGCTGAATCTGCCATTCAATTGGGGTTCCAGGTCTCTGGATTTGAGACCTGGAACAGTTAGAAGCTAAGAGCTAACAGCTAAAGGCTGTCTTTAAAAATGCCAGATCACATCCGCAGCCAGCGGCGGGACTATTCTAGTCTTTATGTTTCTGTTACTTAGCCTATATATCTGTCTTATTGCCTAACATAGTTCTTATGACTTCCTCATGATTCTCTTTCACCCTTCTTGCAATATGCGGCGTAATCTATGTTGCGGTCCAGAAGAATCTAGTCTCTGCTGGACTCCGGCCCGTACCGCCCATTCGCTAGTTGGGTGGCTGAAAGGAAACTTCAATGTTCCGGCGTCTCACAATGCTGCATAGGCAGCTTATCTCTCCCATCCTTGTTGCTCTCGCTTTTGTTTTTCTTAACCAGTCCGCTTACTCGCAAACCACAACCGATCCCCGCACCGGCTCCCCTGAAACTGCGCCTGCGTCGACCAGCAACGGCTCCGACACCAATGCAGCACTGCTACGCGAGCTCGAAGCAATGAAACAGCGCATCGAACAGCTCGAAGCCCAGTTGAAAGCGAAGAGCTCCGCTAACGGTGCGCCGCAGCCCACCCCACAACCCGCAGAGCAACTATCAGCGGCCGCGCATGATTCTGTAGCGCCTACGGTCAAAGCAGGTTCGCCTGACTCATCAACCGCTGTCGCGGTATCTTCGGCTCCCGTCAATTCTGGTTCTGCGGAGAAGAGCGCGCCTTTTGCCTTTGCCGATTTCACATGGCTTAACGGCAACCCGCGCACCAAAGACGCTGCCTTCGATTCCAAGTTCTTCACACCGGAAGTCCGCGCTGACGTCGACTACACATACGACTTCCGCCATCCTCAGGACGACACCATCGGCGGCTCCAGCGAAGTCTTCCGCGCGAATGAAGTACAGCTCACGCAGCTTGGCGTCGGTGGCGACTTTCACTATGACAACGTCCGCGCACGCTTCATGACGCAGTTCGGCATGTACTCCACCACCACTCCGCGCAATGATGCCAGCTACTCTCGTGGCCAATGGGATTTAGCTGACGCTTACCGTTATCTCTCGGAAGCTTACGGCGGCTACCACTGGAATGCCCTGCACGGCATCAACGTCGATGCAGGTATCTTCATGTCCTACGTTGGCCTCTTCAGCTATTACAACTTTGACAACTGGGCTTATCAGCCCTCGTATGTCTCGTCCAACACACCATGGTTTTTTACCGGTGTCCGCACGCAGATATTCCTCACGGACAAATTGAAGATTGAGCCGTGGTTCGTCAATGGCTGGCAGTCGTATGGCCGCTTTAATAACCGTCCCGGCGTAGGCGGCCAGATACTCTGGCGCCCCAACGGCAAGCTCTCCATCCTCGGCAATCAATATGCGCTCGGCGAGGATGTGCTCGGCGTTCCCGGACGTGTCCGCTACCACACCGACGACAGCGTCGAGTACAAGTACTTCGATACCAAGTCGCGCGGTCTCGACAAAGGAGCCTTCTCTCTCACCTTTGACCTGGGCTGCGAGCACGGCGGCAACGTGCAGGCAGGAACCAGCGTAAGCTGCGCCGGCGACTCCGCAAAAGGTCCAAAGCAGAGCTTCATCGGCTACATGGCCTATAATCGCCTCTGGTTTGACCGTGACCTATTCGCGCTTACCATCGGCGGTGGAGGCATTAACAACCCCGGACGCTACCTCGTGCTGCTGCCGCCCATCAATGGAGCCACAGCAACCTCCGGCACGCCGTACTTCACAGAGAATCCGGGCGACAAGTACAAGGCGTGGGATACGTCTGCCACTGTCGACTATATGCCGAGCCAATACATCACGTGGAGGATGGAATACAACCACCGTGCCGCCGATGTGCCCTACTTTACGGGTCCTGGAGGCATTACCCCGCCGGGCGGAAACCAAGGCGCACCTGGCTCTATTGTTCCCGGATGGACGCCTGATCTGCGCAAGACTGAAAACCGCATAACTGGAGCAATTCTCGTGAAGTTCTAAAACCTGCAAAAAGCAAAGTCCCCGGTCCGAATTCGGATCGGGGGCTTCGCTTTGGTGGCTTTAAAAGCTCGCAATCCAGCCCTGTAGCACCGACGGCAAGCAGCCCGCCAGCACCACTGCCGCCGCAATCGCCATCAGCACCAGCATCGTCACTGGATGTACGTGGATCGGAGTATCATCCACCGCCGGCATTACATAAGCGCGTTTCAGCACCTGCAGATAGTAGTAAAGCGAAACAGCACTCATCGCCACCGCCAGCGCCACCAATGCAAACGGCCACACCCCACCGCCGACAGCTAGTACCGCGGCAAAGAGATTGAACTTCGCCCAGAAGCCAACCAGCGGCGGAATCCCCGCCAGAGAAAGGAAGAGAATCAACAGCACCGCAGCCAGCACAGGGTTTCGCTTATGTAGCCCAAGAAACGCATCCAGCTTATCGCTACCCGTCGTACGCTCCACGACGCCGATTACGCCGAAAGCCCCAATCGTCGTCAGTCCGTACGTCAGCACATAGTAGAGAACTGCGTTCTGGCTTATGACACCAGCATTAAAGGCATTTCCCCAGAACGACATCACATCGCTTTGCCCAGAGTAGGTCGAATAAATCGCAATTCCGAGCAGGATATAGCCAGCATGTGCAATCGCGGAATAAGCCAGTAGCCGTCTGACACTCGTCTGTGCCAATGCCGCTAGATTGCCCACAATCATCGAAGCGACGGCAGCAATCAACAACACCAGCGCAAGATGCTGCCAGCTTTGATAAGCGCTGACGATGTAATGCTCAACCGCTGGTCGCGCACCGCTCAGATATTCATTCGAAACCTGCAACCACTGAAAACTGAAAGTCAGCAGTAACGTAAAACTTGCAATCTTAGAAACCGATGCGATAAACGCCGCCGCCGGAGCAGGTGCGCCTTCATAAGTGTCAGGAGCCCACAAATGAAACGGGACCGCCGCAACCTTGAATCCCAACCCTGCTACAACTAAAACCCACGCCACAATCAGTAGCGGCGACGAACCCGAATTGGCAATCGAACTCTGAATCTCATACAGATTCGTACTGCCGGTCAGACCGTAAAAATAGCTGAACCCAAATAACAAAAACGCCGCCGACATTCCACCAAACAAGTAGTACTTCAGCGCCGCCTCAGCACTCTTCGCAGAAGTCTTACCAAACGCCGTCAGGATATATAGCCCAATACTCAGCAACTCGAGACCGATAAAGATGACAAGCAGATCCCGCGCCGCGGAAATCACTAGCCCACCGGACGCCGCCATCAGCACAACAGCAACAAACTCGCCCGGATGCTTCGTAAAGCTCGAATCAATCAGCAGCAGCAGCGTTACCGCAGTCAAAACCAGTACGCCCATCTGCGCCACGGCAGTAACACCGCCATTGGCCAGCACAAGCAAACCATCAACACTGAATCCAGCGCTAGTCTGCATGCCAACCGCCCACATTGCGGCCAAGCATCCAATCACGCCGATCACAGCGGCCGAACTTAGGCGCACTTGTAACGCAGCCTTGCGCAGAAAAGCCAGATCAACAAGCAGTACAAGAAGCGCAGCAAGGTCAAGAGCCGTCTCCGGCAGCGTCACGTGGAAGAGTTCGCCATAATTCATTGCGCACCTCCCGCAAGCAGCGCTTTCACCGCCGGCTCAATCGAATCCAGCAGTACCCGCGGCCACAAGCCCACCAGCAGACTCGTCGCCGCCAGCAACGTAAATCCCGTCACCTCGGGCCACGTAATCGCAGCCAGCTCGTGTCCATGCTCATGAGTGTGCGCCATAGACGGCGCATCGCTGAAGAATGCCTTCTGCAATGCTCGCCACGTGTACGCAACACCGATCACGATGCCAACGCCGGCCGCAGCAGTCCACCACGGATCGGCTTTCCATGACCCGACAAGCACCTGCAACTCCGCCACAAACCCCGAAAAACCTGGCAATCCCATCGAAGCGATGCCCGCAATCGCGAATCCCCACGCCGCAAACGGCAGCCGCTTTGAAAGGTGCATCGTCTCCAGTTCCGCCAGTTGCCGCGTGTGCGTTCGCTCGTACACAATCCGCCCCACAATGCCGAACAGCAGTCCCGCAAGCACGCCGTGCGAAAACATCTGCAGCACCGCGCCCGTCACGCCAATCTGGTTCAACGTCATCAACCCCAGCAGCACAAATCCCATGTGACTCACGCTCGAGTAGCCAATGACAAATTTGAAATCCGTCTGCACCAGCGCCACCAGCGCACCATAAATAATCCCAATCACCGCCAGCACAGCAAAAACATCTCGCCACGATCCAATGCCGAGAAAGCCGAAGCCCCACGGGTCCATACCGTGCGGGAACAATCCCATCGCCACACGCAGGCACCCGTATGCACCCAGCTTCATGACCACGCCGGCCAGCAGCATCGAAGCTGCAGTCGGCGCAGCTACGTGACCAGTCGGCGCCCATGTGTGGAATGGCCACATACCGGCCAGAATTGCGAATCCCACAAACACCAGCGGAAACGCCCACATTTGAAAGCTCACCGGCAGCGCCGCATGGCCCAACTCGACAATCCCCGTCGAATGGCTGCCTGCCATCGCATACGCGGCCAGCAGTCCGATCAGCACCATTGCCGAGCCGGCAAACGAATAAAGCGCCAGCTTCATCGCGGCGTACTCCCGCCGTGTCGAACCCCAGATCGCAATCAAAAAATACTTCGGCACAATTGCGATCTCATAGAACACAAACAGCAGGAACAGGTCGAAGCTTAGAAATACGCCGTACACACCGCCAATCAGCGCCAGGAAAAACGCAAAAAACTCATTCGTCCTCAGCTCGATATTCCAACTGAACAGCACGCCAGCCACAGCAGCCAGTCCGGTCAGCAGCACCAGCACGCGGCTGATTCCATCCGCCGCCAGAGTGTAATGAATCCCCATTGCAGGCACCCACGGCGTGTCCACCAGCACCACGCGCCCTTGACCCGCGCCGCCGGCAAATCCACAAATCGCAATTACAAGCCCGGCCAATGCCACCACGAGAGCCACTGCGCGCGCAAGCGCAGGCTTGCCCTTGGGCAGCAGAGCCTCAACTAACGCGCCGGCAAATGAGAGATAAATCGTCCAGGCAAGCATCGGTTCTTAAAATCTCCAGTGCGCCAGCAGGTTCACCACCGTGGGATTGACGCCGTCCACAATCAACTGCGGCAGCAGGCCGATGAGCAGCATCAGCGCAATCACCGGAGCCAGCGCCAGACGCTCTCCGGTATGCAGATCGGCAAACGCAGTCCAGCGCTCAGGCACAGGGCCCGCAAAAACTTTCTGAATCACCGTGAGAATCACCGCGGCAGTCACCAGCAATCCCAGCACACTTACGGTGGCCGCCACCCACGCCAGCGGAAACACCCCACGGAAGATGAGAAACTCGCCCACGAATCCATTCAGTCCGGGGAGCCCGAGCGACGAGAACAGCGCAATCCCCATCAGTCCCGCAAAAACTGGGGCAGGCTTGCGCAGTCCGCCAAAGTCGTCAATTCCGCGCGCTCCTCCACTACGTTCCTGCAGGAGCGCAATAAACCAGAACAGCGCCGCTGCTGTAATGCCGTGATTAAACATCTGCAGAATCACGCCATTCAACGCTGCCGCCTGGCTCGTCTGCATTGCCGCGCTTGTCGCCGGTACCGCCAGCGCAAAGATTCCCAGCATGCAGTAGCCCAGGTGATTCACAGACGAGTATGCAAACACCCGCTTCAGATCCTTCTGCGCTGCTGCAGCCCACGCGCCCATCACCACCGTCGCCACCGCAAGCACCAGCAGCGGCGTCCGCATCGCAGCAATCTGCACTCCAAATAGGGGCAACGCAATCCGCAGCATACCGTAGACGCCCATCTTCGACATCGTGCCCGTCAGCAGCATCGTTACGGGAGAAGGCGCTTCACTGTACGCTTCAGGTAGCCATGTATGAAACGGCATCAGCGGTACCTTTACTGCAAATCCTGCCAGCACGCCCACGGCCAGCCACGGCATTACCGGCCCCAGATGCGCGGTAACAATTTGCTCCAGCTCGCCCGTGGAAGCAAGCAGTGTCAAATGCTCAAAGTCCATGCTGCCCGTAGCCAGAAACACGCCAAGAAATGCCAGCAGCAGGGCCACCGAGCCCGCCATCGTATACACAAAAAACTGCGTTGCAGTCGGCCCACGCTTCGCGCCGCCCCAGAGCTTGATCAGGAAAAACGCAGGAATCAGACTCAGCTCCCAAAAGAGAAACCAATGGAAGAAATTCTGCGCTGTAAACGCGCCGAAAAGTCCTGCTTCAAGCAATAACACCAACGCGAAATATAGATTCGGCTGCCGGTACACACGGTGGGCCGCATCAATCGACATGAGCGCCACGATCGCAGAAAGCACCAGCATCAGCGCGCTCAGTCCGTCCGCGCCAAGGTGGTATTCAATTCCAAGCGATGGCGCCCATGCAGCGCGTTCCACAAAACCCATACTTCCATCAGACGGCAGATGCGTCCATACCACGAGTGCGACCGCCAGGCTCGCAGCCGCAGCCAGCATCGCCACCAGCCGCGCGAACCTTCCAGCAAAGAGCGCAATCACTGCTCCCACAATTGGCAGCGCAGTCAACAAAGTCAACATTGGAATCCCGTTCGTCTCTGTTCCGATCATGGGCGGCTGCTCCAGATCAGAATGACTGCCAGCACAACAACGGCAACAGCAAGCAGCCGCAGATAGGTTTGCGTGCGTCCGGACTGCACGCGAGCCAGCAGACCGCCGCCTGAGTAAAGCTCCTCGCAGCCCTTGTCAAAGCCACCGTTCACCCATTCGTTGTCAAAGAAGCGATCGAAGTGGGCCAGCCGGCCAAATACCCATATCACCAGCGCTACAATCCCGCCCCATACACGCCGGTCGAGCCAATCTGCAACCTCCGCCCACCATTTGTAGAACGCGATGAACGTCACACCATAAAACTCATCCACGTACAAGCGGTTGCGCAGTGCAGCCCAAACCGGTGGCACGGCCTTTTCCAGCACGTCGCGTTCTTCCGGCGCAGGCGACTTCGAACCATACAGTAGCCAACCGAACCCAAGCCCCACGAGCACAATTAACGTTGAGGTCAGAAGCAACACTAGAAATTCTGATTCGCCAAACTTCCCAAACTCAATTGCAGCCGCATGCCCTTCGAGAAAACTCCGGAACCACGGCCACGCCGGCGTCCCAATCACACCCAGCGCAATCGCAAAAAAGGCAAGAATAGCGAGCGGTGCGGTCATCACTGCCGGGCTCTCATGCGCATGGCCATGTCCACGCCACTTGCCAAAGAAGACATAGCTAACCTGGCGCGTCATATAAAACGCCGTCAGGACCGCGCCAAACACCAGCAGATAAAACGGTCCTCTGCTGAAATGCGCATCCTTCGCAGCCGCCAGAATTCCATCCTTGCTCCAAAAACCAGAGAAGACGATCGGGAATCCGCTCAGCGCAAGCATACCAATCGCGTATGTCGCAAACGTGAGCGGCATCGCCTTCCGCAGGCCGCCCATCTTGCGCACATCCTGCTCCTCATGTACGCCATGGATCACCGATCCCGCGCCCATAAACAAGAGCGCCTTGAAGAACGCATGCGTAATCAGATGGAACATGCCCACCGCCACGCCGCCTAATCCAAGTCCAGCCATCATGTACCCAAGCTGTGAGACCGTAGAGTAAGCCAGAATGCGCTTGATGTCATCCTGAGCCACGGCGATAAGCGCGGCAAAGACCGCGGTAGCTGCGCCCACCCATGTCACCACGGTCAGCGCCGTTGTTATTCCGCCCGCCGGCGTGCCTGCCTGCATCAGCGGGTAAACACGTGCGATTAAATACACGCCCGCAGCTACCATCGTCGCTGCGTGAATCAACGCAGAGACAGGCGTCGGACCTTCCATCGCATCCGGCAGCCACACATGCAGCGGCAATTGGCCGCTTTTGCCGGCTGCGCCAGCAAAGATCAGCAGCCCGATCACTGTAGCCGCACTCAGTCCCAACGCAGCCGGTGCTGCCAGCAAGCCGTTCAGAGCTGCAGGCTCCATTGAACCCGCGCCGCTGTTATAGAAAAGCAGCGTTCCCGTCTGCGCAAAGAGCCACACAATGCCAAGCAGGAAGAAAATATCTCCCACCCGTGTAGTCAGAAACGCCTTCTTGGCAGCCGCGGCAGCGGAGGGTTTCTGATACCAGAACCCGATCAGCAGATACGAAGTGAGGCCAACCAGTTCCCAGCACATGAACAATAGCAACAGGCTGTTCGCAATGACCACGCCGAGCATGGCACCGGCAAAGAGCGAGAGAAAGCAGAAGAACCGCGTGAAGTTTTCGTCATGCGCCATGTAGCCAGTCGAGTAGATAACGATGAGCAGACCGACGAAGGTCACCATCACCAACATCACGGCGGAGAGCGGATCGAGGACCCAGCCAAGATCGACCGTAGATGTACCGAATTGCAACCAGGTAAAGTTCGCTGTCTCGCGAACGTTATGACCGCTCGTCCAGCCGGAGAGCACATGACTAAATGCAACCAGCGCAAGAAGCAGCGAAAGCGCAAGCGAGCCAATGGCCAGCGTTGCGGCAAGCTTCCGTGCAGGCTGTTTCAGTAGAGCAATCACGCCCGCAGCTACCATTGGTATGGCCGGAATCAGCCACAAAAGCTGCGTGATTCCAGATGCAGCTGTTTGAAGAGCAAAGCCGTTCGTCCCTTGCATCATCGGCTCACCCTTTCATCCGGCTGATCTCGTCGAGATCGGTTGTACGCAAGTGTCGATAGATAGAGATCACAAGACCCAGTCCTACAGCCGCCTCTGCGGCGGCTACAGCAATCGAAAATACGGCAAACATTAGCCCGGTCAGCGCGGCCGGATTTGGTCCATAGCGCCAGAACGCAATCAGATTCAGGTTGGCCGCATTCAGCATCAGCTCAATGCCAATCAATACGAGAATGGCATTGCGGCGCGTCAAAGCACCGGCAAGTCCAATGGCAAACACCAGCGCAGCCACCAACAAATAACAGGAAAGCGGACTCACTTCGCGCTCCCTTTCTCGTGCATTGCCACAATCACGGCACCAATCATCGCCGCGGTAAGCAATACAGCAACAATCTCGAGTGGCAACACGTAGCGACCCATCAATGCATTACCAATCTGTGCGACGCTAATCTGCGGCTCAGTCTGCTCCTGCGGCAATGCTGCCTGACTTTTGATGACGGCCCATGCCAGCACAGCAAAAACTGCCGCTGCGATAACCAGCCCGGCCAGCCATGTCTTGCTGAAAACACCCGTCGCAGGCGTCTCTGAGTTGCGTGTCAATAGAATTGCAAACACCACCAGAATCGCCACGGCGCCAACATAGACGAGAATCTGCGCAAAGCCCGCAAACTGCGCGTTCAATCGCAGAAACAAGAGCGCCAGTCCTGCAAAGGCCACTGCCACTGCAAGCGCGCAGTGTACTGTATTGCGTAGCATTACCGCCGCTAGTCCACCAGCAACAGTGAGAGCGGCCAGAATCGCAAAGATCACCATCCGCGGCCCATCCTTTCGGCTCTACTCGGCATAGCGGTAACTCCGTGGGCCAAATTTCTTGCTCCGCATCCCTATGCGCCCTCCAATGATGTATGCGGACAGCAAAATCGCCGAGCAGACAACCCAGCGTAGGAAGCCCTCGCCCATAAACCGCCACAATCCTGCAACTAACAGGTTCAGCAGCGTCATTGGCAACACAAACTTCCACGCAAAATTCATGAGCTGATCTTGCCTAAGGCGCGGGAATGTTCCGCGCATCCAGATGTAGAAGCATATCCACGTCATGATCTTTGCAAAAAACCAGAACCACGACGGAACCACATTCAAAATCGCAAGCGGCGCGCTCCATCCGCCCAGAAAGAGTGTTGCGCCGAGGCCCGAGATCGAAAGCATCGCAACATACTCGCCAAGGAAAAACTCCGCAAACTTGAATCCCGAGTATTCCGTGAAGTACCCCGCGACAAGCTCTGACTCACCTTCCGGCAGATCAAATGGCGAACGATTAGTCTCCGCAGTTGCCGCAATGGCAAACATCACAAATGCAGCAAAGCCCATCGGCGTAAATACAAACCAATGCGGCAATCCCCATGTGTACTGGTTCTGCACTTCCACAATCTTGTCCAGCGAGAGTGATCCTGTCATCATCACAATCACCACGCTTGACATCAGCAGCGGAACCTCGTAGCTGATCATCTGCGCCACCGCACGCATTGCTCCGAGCAGCGAATACTTATTGCGGCTCGACCACCCCGCCATGAAAACCGTCAGCTCGGCCGAGGCACCCATAGCGAAGTAAAACAACAAGCCCGCATCCATCGGCACAAAGGTCATATTGCGGCCCATCGGCAGCACGGCGTAGCCCATAAAGACCACAACCACCAGCATCACCGGCGCAAGAAAATGCACAACGTGGTCCGCACTGTAAGGAATCACATCCTCTTTGATCAGCGCCTTGATACCATCTGCTACTGGCTGCAGCACACCAAGCGGCCCCACACGATTCGGCCCGATGCGGTTCTGCATGCGGCCCAGTCCCTTGCGCTCAAGTAGTACAGAGATCGCAAATAGCCCCGGAAAGACCGCCAGAATCGCCACCACGCTCAAAAGCGCAGCCACGATAGGCTGCAGCCACACTGGCAGGAATCCGATAATCCAGTGTTTCAGCAGCACAAATATCTGATCGAGCGTATTCGTCATTGCGGTTGAGCCCCCTCTGCAGGCTTGGGCGCAGCAGCAGCAGCCTTGGCGGCAGCAGCGACTGCCGCAGCCCTGGCCTTTTCCTCAACCTTGGCCTTCTCTTCCGCCAGGCGCGCGTCTACCTCCGCAGCCTCCGTCGGGTGAATCTTGTGGTAGTACTCATTGGGTTTCGCAAGCTGCTTGCGATCTTGCAGCAACCCTCCAAAGCGATCATCCGTTGCCAGTTCAAACTCGTTGTCCATCTTGATCGCCTCAAACGGACATACTTCCACGCAGATCTGGCAACTCATGCATACGGATATGTCGATGTCGAACTGCGTCGGATAAATCTGCAACTTACCCGCATAATCCGGCTTCTTGTCCTTACTTTTTTCGATGTAGATGCACTTGGGCGGGCACTCTTTTTCGCATATCTGGCAGGCCACGCAGCGCAGTCCCGCCTCCCAGTCTGCGCCGTCATACACCAGAAACGGAAAGTTACGCGAGGCCTCCGGCAGCGGATGACGCTCCTCCGGATACTGGACTGTCGTTAGCCGTTCTTTTGAGACAAAGCTGCCTGCAAAGTTTCTTGCCGTCTCCGCCAGCCCCTTCAGTAAGCCTTCACCCAGCACGTTGCCTCTCCTATCGGTCTACTTCACCAAGCACAATATCCACACTGCCAAAGATCACCACCACATCGGCCACGTTTTGCCCCAGGCACATGTCTTCCAGAATTGTCAGATTGATAAAGCTCGGTGGCCGGATGCGAAAACGGTACGGCGATGTGCCGCCATCGCTGATCAGATAGAACCCGAGTTCGCCCTTCGGAGCTTCAATGCGCCCATACGCCTCGCCCGGCTTGGGTTTAAAGCCGCGAATTTTCGCCTTGGGGTCCACAAACGGTCCCGCCGGAATATCCTTCAACGCCTGCTCCAGAATCTTCAGTGACTCGCGCATTTCCAACACGCGAACCATATAGCGGTCATAAATATCGCCGTGCTCACCCAGCGGCACGCGGAAGCTAAACCGGTCGTAGATACCATAGCGGTCCACTTTACGGATGTCGTAGTTCACGCCCGCTGCACGCAGCATCGGCCCGGTTATACCCGCATTCACCGCCAATTCGGGCTTGACGACGCCTATGCCCTGGCACCGCGCCATCAAAATCTCGTTCGAAGTCAGTAGATTCTCAAATTCGTCTATAAACTGCGGTAGTTCCGCCACAACCTTCCGCGCTGCATTCAAGTGCGCCTCCGACATATCAACTCGGCAACCGCCAAAGCGCATGTAGTTGCACATCAAGCGCGAGCCCGTCAGGCTCTCAAACAAATCCAGAATCTTCTCGCGCTCGCGGAATGCGTACATTAGCGGCGTGCCGCTCGCGCCCATCTCCTGCGTCAAAAAACCAATCGTCGAAGCATGATTCTGAATACGCGTCAGCTCCGCCAGAATCACGCGAATGTACTCCGCTCGCTCCGGCACAGCCTGCCCCACCAGCTTCTCAACCGTCAGAGCATACGCCCAGTTATTTGTCAGTGAGCAGAAGTAGTCCAGCCGATCGGTATACGGCATCATCTGCAGATAGCCTACTGTCTGCCCGATCTGCTCATGATTGCGGTGAAGATAGCCAAACACGGGCTTCAGCTTGATCACGCGCTCGCCATCCAACGCTACATCCATGCGAAAAACGCCGTGCGTTGAAGGATGGTGCGGCCCCATTGAAATTTCCAGCAGCTCGCCTTCGCCGTCAGCTTCAATCACTGGAGGCCGGTTCCAAGTTTCCAATAAGCTCTCGCTCACTGTGCCGCCTCCGTCTTCGCCGCTGCCTGATGCGCCTGCGCGCGCTTCAACACCTCGTCATGCGGCGTAGGTTCGTACTCGTAGTCATCCGGGTCCACATAATCGCGCCGCATCGGATAATCCTTGAATTCATCCCACATCAAAATCCGCCGCAGGTCCGGATGCCCGGTAAAGATGATTCCGAATAGATCGAAGACCTCACGCTCCTGAAACTCCGCTGCGCGCCAGATCGGAGTAAGCGAAGGCAGCTCCACTTTGTCGCTCCGGTTACCAGTGCGTATGCGCAGAATCACCGGACCATGTTTCTTCGCCATCGAATACAGGTGATAGACCGCTTCAAGATAACCTGGTGTGACCGTCTTCTTCGTCTCCTCCACGGTCTCATCCACAATCGTCTTAACACCGTCCACTTCCTTTTCAACCGGATGCGTAACCTTCACCTTCTCCGTAGTCTCTTTATCCAGCCAGTCGACACCCGTCACATTGGAAAGAAAATCCAGTTTGAGTTCCGCGTCATCGCGCAGAAATTTCGCCACGGCAAAGGCGTGAGCCGCATCCAGCAGCAGAGAGTGTTCAGCGCTGGGGCTACCATTGGGCACAATCTCCGCGCGCGCGCCCGGCACTGCCACCTCAATCGCTGCCTTAATCTCCTCGACCGTCTTCATCAGCGGATCACCACCGGCACGGTCCATACGTTCGGATTTGAAGGAGGCACCAGATCGTGTTCGCCCTGTTCTGGAACCGGAAACTCACCAGGCGCATCGGCATTCAGGTAACGCGGCCTGTTTTCGCCCGTCAGGCTATGCTCGTCAATCTTCTTCTGCAACGTCATAAAAGCCTGCAGCAGCGCCTCGGGTCGCGGAGGGCAACCCGGAATGTGCACATCCACAGGAATATAACGATCAATCCCCTTCAGCACGTTGTATCCCTGCTTGAACGGGCCGCCGGAGATTGCGCACGCTCCCATCGCGATCACATACCTCGGCTCGGCCATCTGGTTATAAAGCCTTACCACCTGCGGCGCCATCTTCTTTGTCACCGTACCGGAGACAATCATCAGGTCCGCCTGACGGGGCGACGGCCGAAACACCTCCGCTCCAAACCGCGCCAGGTCATAGCGCGCCATTGTCGTGGCAATCATCTCAATCGCGCAACACGCCAGCCCAAACTGCATCGGCCACACCGAGCTCTTGCGACCCCAGTTGTAGAGTTCCTGAATGGTCGTGACAAAGATACCCTGTTTACCTAATTCGATCTTCAATTCCTGATCTATTGCCACGTCAAAACTCCCTTCGCCCACGCCCAGGCCAGCCCTTCGACTAGCAGAAGCACAAACGCCAGCATCGCCAAGCATGCCCCTCCGCTCAGCCCCGTAAACACCACTGCAAACGGCAGCAAAAAGACCGCTTCCACATCAAAGATGAGAAAGATAATCGCGTACAGGTAATAGGCCGAGCGGAACTGCACCCATGCATCGCCTTTGGACTCAAGCCCGCACTCATAAATCGCATTCTTGATCGCGTTCGGCTTGGCCGGTGCGAATACCCGTGCCCACAGCCATGCCAACCCCAGCGGCGCAAGTCCGAATCCGAGTGCGCCAAAAAACAAAACGGCCAGAGAAAAATAAGGGCTTGAGGTCATCGCGGGGTCAGGAAACCTTCTGTATCAACCTACCAGTTTGGCCCCTTCTTTGGCTAAGCGGATGTGCCGCGAATCACACCATTCAGCCTGATTTTTCGCCCGTTCATCCCACTCTGTGAACCGTTTACTGTTTGCCTGCAATCTTGGTAAATCATCCCTCTTGAAGAACGGTCAACCGTGGCCATAGAGGCTCGCCCAAGTATGCAGAGCGAACCTGTTCATGCGTACCGTTCCTCTCCGTTCCGCTGCAATCCGTCTCTCCGTGCTCTTCTGCTCCCTCTTCCTTCTGAGTGCGCGACGTTGGTCTTCGCAACCAGGTCTTCGGTATGGTGCATCCTGATTGCCGCGCTTGCACCTTTTCTCACGCCCGTGCTCGCCAACCCAACTGACTCATCACAATCTCAATTCCTCCACCTTTGGATGGAGGACACTCCACGTATCCACTCTGTTACCGTTCATCCAGTTCCAGTGGAAAAGGCCCCGTCATCCGCTCCGCCGGAACGCAAGTTTCCGGGGAGACCGTCGCACAATGTCAAAATCTGCATTGCGCCGTATGTTGCTGGTTTCATTGGCTGTCGCCGCCTGTCTTACTGCGACATGGGCCGTCCGCGCCGCCACTGATCCCAAGTCGGTCTCTGGGTCCAATGCATCTTCCGACACCTCCGCCACTGCCGGTGCGGCCTACACAGCAGCCATCAAGGTCACCGGGCCCACAACGTCGTTCCATAACTCAGTCGCCGCGCGTTACAACTATGCGTTCGGCAAGGACTCTCCGTTTCTGCCCTCAAACGCGACGAGCGTGAACGGTCAATTCCTCAGTCCCAAGGCCTTCTACACTGCCGAATATTGCGGTCACTGTCACAAAGAGGCCTACCACCAGTGGCGCCAGTCGGTTCACGCCAACAGTTTTCGCGCTCCCTGGTATCTGAAGAGCGTCAACATGCTCATCGACGAGAAGGGCGTTCAGTATTCCCGTCACTGCGAAGGCTGCCACAATCCCGTTGCTCTGCTTTCCGGTGATCTTTCGCAGGGAATGCCCAAGAAGCGGCCTTTTGAAGACGAGGGCGTTACCTGCTCTACCTGCCACTCCATTCAGTCAACGGATGCCACAGGAACCGGCAGCTACGTCATGGGTATTCCCGCTGTCATTGTGGATGAAAACGGCGCGCCCATCACCCGCTCCGTCACCGACGCGGAAATCCTCACCCACCTCGACCGCCATTCCAAAGCAGTCATGAAGCCGCTCTATAAAACCACTGAATTTTGCGCAGCCTGCCACAAAGCCGCCATCCCTGCCTCACTCGACAACTATAAGTGGCTTCGCGCCATCTCCTTATATGACGAGTGGCAGGCCGCCAGCTTCACCAAACAGTCGCCGCTTCCCTTCTATCGCAAAGACTCCGTCTCCAACTGCCAGACATGCCACATGAACCGCGAGGCATTGCCTGCGGGCTCTGACGATCCGGGCGCGAAAGAAGGCAAATTCGCTTCTCACCGCTGGCTCGGCGCTAACACCCTGATGGCGCAGTACTACAAGTACGATGAGCAAGCCCAGAAGACTGCCGACTTCCTCAAGAACAGCTATGACGGCAAAGGCGTCTTCAACGTCGACATCTTCGCACTTGAAAAAGAAAGCGCCGCCGCAGCCGACACGAACAAGGTCCTTGTCGCTCCGCTTGGCCTCACCCATTACGCCATCGCTGCCGGTGAAGCCTTCACCGCCGACGTCGTCATTCAGAACAAGGGCATAGCCCACTCGCATGTTCCCGAGCAGCGCGACTTTTATGAGTCATGGGTCAACTTTATCGTCAAGGATGGGTCCGGCAAAACTATCGCTGAGAGTGGCTTCCTGCAGCCCGATGGCAACCTTGATCCTTCTGCCCACTCCTTTACCAATCGCCTCATCAACAACAAAGGCGAGCTGAACGATCTCCACCAGATATGGCACAACCGCGTTCTCGCCTACAACAACACCATCCAGTCAGGCCGCTCGCAGCTCGTGCGCTATCGCTTCCGGCTCCCAAAGAACATCACCGGCCAGTTCGCCATTACCGCTATCGTCAAATACCGCCGCTTCAATCAGCACTTCATCGATTACGCGATGGATCAAAAGCACTATCCGGTGCCGATCATTGACATGGCCTCGCAAACCCGCACCCTCACCATCGGCGACAACGAGCCCTCGAAGCCCATGCAGGGGGAAAATCCTGAGTGGATGCGCTGGAACAACTACGGCATCGCGCTTCTCGATGCCCAGCAGTACGATGCCTCGGTCCACGCCTTTGAACGCGTTGCCGCTCTGCGACCGGATTATGCTGATGCCTTCACCAACATGGGAATCGTGCAGATATCGTGGGAGCGCTATAACGATGCCAAGGGCAATCTCGCCAAGGCTCTTACACTCCTCCCCGGCGATCCTCGTGCGCTCTACTACCGCGCTCTCGTAGAACGAAATGCCGGCTATATCCAGGATGCCATCGCCGATCTTGAAGCTGTCTTGGTCAAGTATCCCCGCGCCCGCGACGCTCTCCGCGAACTGGGCTTCAGCTACTACCAGCAGCACGATTACGTAAAATCGCGGGAAGCCTATGAACGTCTCCAGGCCATCGACCCCGATGATCTCGCCGCTCATTACCAGCTCGCCATTCTCTATCGCCGCCTCGGCGATAAGGAACGCGCCGCTATCGAGTCCGCCAAGTTCGCCGACCAGAAGGACGATCCTACGGCCTCTGCTTACGCGCTGCAGTTCCTTAGCAAACATCCCGAGGTCGCTGCGGAAAGCGTCGTCTGGCATACGCACGACCTCACCGGCGACCCGATCAAGAAACCTGCGAAGATCGATTACACCTATATCCCCGGCGCGGGACGCTAACTTCTGCGTTCCGCCGCAACAATCCCGTATTTCACTTCAAGAAACTCCCGCAGCTCGCGCGGCAATACCGCTGCAAGCTCCTGCCAGGTCAGCACCTTCAGCCGCGTCTTCATCTCTGCGTCCCTCACCGCCCTCAACACCGTAAACCAAGCCTCGCGCAGATCGGGCCTGCGTTCGTCGTGAATCACGCAGAAGCTGCATCCGGTCGCATGCGCCGCCAGCACATTGCGTATCAGTTGATAGCCCGCATAGCCTGCCTTAGCCGATGTAGTCCGCCACGCACGCGCTGCAATCTCTGCCTGATATTCCCGCGCAATCTCGCTATCCTCAGTCCCAGGTTCCCATTCTTGTGTAAACTCCTCCGGCATTTCAGTAGCTGCTCTGCGTCGTGCTTCACGTATCTCCACATGCGGCAGCAACTCCCGGTCAAAGACCGTTTCAAAATCTCTATACGCCTCCACAACAGCCGAAGCGCGCACCTGAAAATCCAGCTCCGTCAGCTTCGCCTCTACTAACAGGCCGTCCCATCGCATATCCACTTCTGTGCGATCCGTCAGCCCATTCTTCAGTGGCACGCGCGCCTTCCAACCAAACACAGGCTCACCCTGCGTTTCCATTCCCAGCATTCGCCTCACGTTTCCGCTCTCGGCCACCCCAGGCGCACAAAACACATTCATCAGCAGCGCATCAGAGCTCATGCACGAGTCGAGTTCCTTCCACTTGCGCCCAGGCTCATCCAGCAGCTTTGGCAACCCGCGCCCGCCCGTATGCACTTTGTTCAATCGCTTCACCCAATCAGGCTGTGCCGCAATTGCCTCGTACGCGGCATTGAAGAAATTTCCATGTATCATGCGCCCATCCGGGTCCATCTGTGGCGCGTATACAATCACGGACTCGCCACCCACACTCTCCACGTGGCAACGGCCCGCTGCATACTGCCGGTTACACTCTGCAATCTCCTGTCGAAGTCGTCCGGCGTAAAGCCCCGCTTTCGATCCCTGCATCATGGCAAAAACCTTCGTTCCGCGCTCGCAACTCACTATGCTGCCGTTCCAAGACCTGCTTCTGAAGGACCTTACATTATTAGAGCGCCCTAAGACGGCGGTCTGTTTAACGTGACATTCATATTTCATACACGAAGTCTTGATACTCTGCCTCCTGACCGCAATGAACATCCTCCTCATTGAAGACGACAAGCGTATTGCCGCCCTCCTGGACCGCGGCCTGCGAGAAGATGGCCACAGCGTATCCATCTCTTATAGCGGGACCGAGGGTGCCGAAATGATGCTCGGCAATAAGTTTGATGTTGCGCTGCTCGATATCCTTCTTCCCGGCATGACAGGACTGTCTGTTCTTGAAAAGGTGCGCTCCCGGCGCTGCACAACGCCAATCCTGATGTTGACGGCGGTTGATTCTGTGCCGAAGGTGCTGGAGGCCTTCGACCTTGGGGCCGATGATTATTTGGTCAAGCCATTCCTGCTGGAGATTCTTTTGGCGCGCGTGCGCGCCATCACACGCCGTTCGAAAAATGCAGCGCCGCTTATTCTACAGGCTTCTGGCATCACATTGGACTGCACACAGCGCATTGCCATGCGCGACGGACAGACGGTGGCACTGACACAAAAGCAGACTACATTGCTTGAAGTCCTGATGCGCCGCTGTGGATTAGTCACTCCGCGCGAAGAGCTGATTGAAGCTGGGTGGGGGAGTGCGGACAAGGTTAAGGCCAACACACTTGATGTCTATATTCATAGCCTGCGCACCAAGCTGAAAGACGATGAAGCAAACCGTCCCTTGATTCGTACGGTCCACGGCACTGGTTATATCTTCGTGAACGAGTAATGTATCCACTTTCCATACGCGCTAAGCTGACCCTCTGGTATCTGTTGGTGGCGTTCGCAGGCATGCTGCTGTTTGGCGTTATCTCTTATGCAGTCCTGCACTACGCGCTGCTGCAGGAAAAGAAGATCCATCTTCTGGGCCGCGAAGAACGGCTGCTCCGTCTGCTTGCGGACAATCGCTCACAGCATATTTCTGTGCCCATCGAAGCACAACTGCAGAATTATGCGTTGGTGACGCATGAAGGTAATTTGTTTCAACTGCGCGGGCGGGACGGGACCGTCTTGTTCCCAACCGGCACGCAGAATACGGATTGGGCGTTCTCGGATTCTTCCGGATGCCGTCGTTGGCGTTTTCAAGTTGTGCAGCTGGATGGCGCGCCAACGATGGTGATGTGCCATGCAATCGAATTCCAGGGAGCGGAGGCGCGGCTCTATGAGGGCGGCTCCTTGGAGCAGGAGATGGACATCCTTCGCATCTATAGGAATGCGCTACTGTTCCTTCTTCCGGGATTGCTGATTCTTTCCTCTTTCTGTGGCTATTTTCTGAGTCGGCGCGCAATGTCCCCCGTCGATCGGCTGACAAAAGCAGCTCTGGATATTGGAGTTGGCGACCTTTCGGCAAGGGTGTCCGTGCCGAAAGCCCGGGATGAGGTGCGGCAGCTCGCCGAAGCCTGGAATCAATTGCTGGACCGGCTGGAGGCGGCCGTATCACGTCTGAGCCAGTTTTCCGCCGATGTGTCCCACGACCTTCGCACCTCAATTACGGTGATTCTTGCCACCGCCCAACTAGCGCTTAAACGCAGCCATACCGAGGAAGAATATCGCGACGATCTGAACCGTATCGTAAATGAGTGCTGCATGGGAGCTACTCTGCTGGATGCGCTTCTGTCGCTCGTGCAAAGCAAGAACTTTATCCATGAAGTGACATTCCAGCGCATCGATCTTTGCGCCCTTGTAGTGAGTGGTTGCCGGCGCGTCGAGGATCTCGCCGAATCGAATGGAGTTTTGCTTGATTGGGACTTGCCCGGACAGCCGGTTCATATTGAAGGGAACGAATTGCTGATTAGCCGGCTTCTGAGTATTCTGCTGGACAACGCGATCAAGTACACGCCAGAAGAAGGAGAGATTCACGCCGAGGTCTTTGTCAATGGGAACGAGGCCGGCGTAGTCGTCCGCGATACTGGAGTGGGCATCGCGTCCGGCGCACAGGAGCAGATTTTTGAACGCTTCTATCAGGCGGACTTGAGGGAAAGGAAAACACAGGTTGGCTGCGGCCTGGGCCTTTCTATAGCTCGCTGGATCGCCGACGCGCATCGTGCCCGGATTACGCTGAACAGCATGCCAGGCCAGGGATCCTCATTCACGGTAGTGTTTCCTCTTACATTGCAGCAGCACGAGGAGCAGGAATTGAATGCTCTCGTCTCAATCTGAACCAGCGATATCCTCTTACCTTCAGTTACTGCAGAGAGTTCTCCACAAGATGGAGAGAAGCATGCAAAAGGTGACATAACGGCTCGAACAACGGTCCACAGTCCAGCGGAGATGGCAATGCGTTGAGACGAACACTGCAAGAAACACTCTGTCGTGTCACTTGAAGCACGTGTCAGTACATCAAAAACCTGAAACACTCCTGAAGCGAATCTGACATTTGATTCATGTTGTACTCCCGGTCTTTCTCGCTCATCCGCACCTCGAGGCTAATAAGGATGTTGCGCACAACCCTCACAAAACAGGCGTGCTCGCAGGCTGGCGTAGATCGGTACCTGCTGATCGACATCTTGCAAATCCTGTGTCATCGCCACGCGCGGAACCCCTTGTAATCAGATATTCATGCAACCCCATTAAGTTTCAGGTACTACAGAGCCCAACGCGGCCAATGGCACACCATGCACGTGCGCTAATAGTGTTCCTTGGAACATGTCATTTACTGTTCCAGATTTGCACGTCGCACTATGCAAGGTTTGTGAGGAGTCTCGTATGGGCTCAGTCTAGTTGTGATGCAATGCAGCTGACTCTAAGGGTTAAGCGATGTGCAGACCACATAGTTTGCTGGTTCGCTCTACTCAAATTGAAAAACGTTTAAAAAACCATCTTGCTTTCTGGAGGCAGAAGTGAAACAAGTTATTGCAAGGAAGGGGCGAATTTTTTTCATCTTTGCTCTCATCGCCTTCCTTCTCCCTGCATTCGTGCTCCACGCTCAGGACGCCGGAGCCCGCGTAAACGGAAACATCACCGATGCGCAGGGCAAGGCTGTCGTCAGCGCTGACGTTACTGTGACCAATGCCAAAACGGGAGCTACCAAGACGGCCAAGGCCGACAACAACGGTGCTTACTCAATAGAAGGCCTTTCCGCCGGAACCTATAACGTGAGCGCAAGTGCAATTGGCTTCGCCGGGGCTTCAAAGACCAGCATTGTCGTCACCGCCGGACAGACCGCTCAGGTGAGCATCGCCCTTGGCGTCAGCTCCGTCATGCAGCAGATTGAAGTCAACGCCGGCGTCGATTCCATTGCCGCACAGGCTGCGCCTAGCGGCGGATTTCTCGACGAAGGTTCACCGCAATCCCTCGTATCCAACACCTACATCGAGAACTTTACTTCGCCCATCGCGGACTTCGGCGAGTTGGTGCAGATTGTTCCCGGCGCCTTCACCACCAGCTCCAATGGTGTCGGCCTCGGCCAGAGCAAAACCTATTTCCGCGCATTCGCCGATGGTGAGTACAACATCGACTTCGACGGCATTCCCTACTACGACACGAATACGCCTACTCACCACTCCTGGGCATTCTTCCCTTCGCAGTGGATCGGCGGCGTCGACTTCGACCGCAGCCCGGGTACTGCTTCCACTATTGGACCAACGCCCTTTGGCGGCTCCATGCATCAGTTCTCCAAACCTCTCTCCAATGAGCTCAACATCCGCGGCACCGCCTCGTATGGCACCTGGAACACCAAGCTCTATGACGCTGCCTTCAACTCCGGAAACTTCGGTCTCTTCGGCGGAGATAAGAAGTCAAACCTCTTCGTCGACGTACACCGCATGACTTCGGATGGCTACCAGAGCTTCAACTACAATGAGCGCGACGCAGGCTCGCTGCTCTACCAGTACACCTTCTCGCCGCGCACGGTGCTCACCGGCTTCTCTGGCGTCATTCACCTTTACTCGAATGGCCCTAACATCTCCTCCTCACGCTGCATGATGTACGGAACTTCCGCAACTGGCTCTTATGGCTGCACTGAGAATTTGTACCTGAATGGCGCCAGTACGCCCACAGCGGTTACGCTGCCGCAAACCGGGGCTGGAATTAAGTTCCTGATGACGAATAATTCCGACCCGGCGAGCTGGTTCAATTTCCAGTACAACTCTTATGTTGTGCCCACGGACTTTGAGTACGTCGGCCTCAAGACAGAGTTTGGCAAAGGCTGGTATCTCGAAGTCAAGCCTTACACCTACAACTACGACAACGGCGAGAAGTACTCGAACGCCACCCCAATCACCCATGCCACCACAATGGCCGAGCTTCCCGGGTCGTATCTGGCTTCGACTTCGGCAACAGGCAAGGACTCACTGTACTACCTCGGCACGGCTGTTGCGCCTTGCAATGTGCAGGTTGTCAAGAAGGGCATAGCTGCTCTCCCTTGCGGCATTGACAAGTACAACAGCTACCGCAAATATGGAGAAATTGCTCAGATCTCGCAAACCTCCACCTTCGGCGTTTTCCGCGCAGGCATGTGGTACGAGTGGGCCAGGACCAACCGCCACCAGTACCCTAGCGACCCGCTTAACAACTGGGCTGATCAGGCGCTGTCCAAGTTTAATGAGCGCTTCTGGACCAATTCGTATCAGCCTTACGCTGAATATGAGTTCCACGTCACGCCGAAGTTCAACGTAACCACTGGCGTCAAGTTTGCCGGTTATACCTTCGACATTCTCCACTTCGCTGACGACGGCTCAACAGTTGGCAATCTGGGCTGCACAAGCGTCACCGCACCCTGTCCGAACACGATCACCAACACTGGCAACTTTACCGCCTGGCTCCCGTCGCTGGATCTGAACTACCGTGTCCGGCCGAACTGGTCATTCTACGGCCAGGCTTCCACGGGCAGCGTAGTCCCGCCAAGCGCAGTCTACGACTACAACCAGACCGCAGCCTCTGCCAATGCGGCCGTTCCGCAGATTGCGATCCAGCCCAAGCAGCAGAAGAGCAGTGCTTACCAGGCGGGAACCGTATTCAAGGCCAACCGCGTTTCCATCGATGCCGATGCTTATATGGTTCGTTTCCAGAGCGGCTACTCGTCCACCACAGATACAGTCACCACGGATCCGGACTACGGCGATACCATCTACTACCTGCAGCCCAGTTCCACAGCCAAAGGACTGGAATTCGAAAGCACAGTCGTCCTCGCTCCTGGGCTGAGTCTCTACCTCAACGGAACTGCCGGCACTGGCTATTATCGCGGCCAGATGAATGCCAATCTTGCCAACTATCCCGCCAATCCTGTGTATCAGAGGGTGCCCAGCGGCCTTTGGGTTCAGCAGACGCCAACCGATACCGAGGCGCAGGGACTCACCTATGGCCACTACGGGTTTGAGGCTGGCATCTTCAACAAGCGCATCGGCGAGGAGCGAATGGACAACGGCCAGTATCACAATCAGGCCATTGTCGATCCATTCAGCACACTCGATACCTACTTCAACTACACCATTCGCAACCACTCCATCTTCGACCAGACGAAGATTCGTCTGAGTGCTACAAACCTTATGGATTCCCACAACCTCCAGACACTTACGCTTGGCAACTCCGCGGTTCCCGCCGGCGACATTCCCGGAACCTGTGGCACAACGGCCAAGCCGGCGGCCTGTGTGGACCAGTTCAACGCAACTACTACACTCGGCGGCGCCGACCTGCCGAGCATCATGGCCGGCCGCAGTTTCGCCGTCACTGTCACCTTCGGCTTTGCACCACGGCGCTAAATCTGCTAACGCCACAACACCTTGGCCGCGTATGGATTCCATGCGCGGCCATCACTTTTCACTATGCGCGTCCACCGATCGATGGAACGCCAACTTTGCTCTGACATGCGAAAATACTCCCGTGAGATTCCACAAGACTTTCTTTGCATTCCTCTGTTTCTTACTGCTTGGCTCGACAGCTCTGGTCTACGGCTCGGATACAAAATCGGCTGAGATGGCTGGAGCCGTTCTCTACCGCGATAAAGGCTGCGGATTTTGTCATGGCGCTAGCCTTGAAGGCACCAAGAAGGCACCGGTGCTTGCTGAAATCCGCAAGCAAAAGGCCATGACCAACGAGAAAATCTCTACTCAGATTCTTGATGGCGGGACCAAAATGCCACCTTTTCGCGAGTCGCTCTCGGATGAGGAGATTCAGCAATTGATTGCGTTTCTGCGGGCTAAAAACCGTCCCACGCCGCCGCCTGCGGCGCAGCAGTAGCTGTTCGGATTTGGACAATGGCTTGAGTTATCCTGTGCAGCCTCCGTTCCGAAGCGGCTTTGTTTGTTCGGATTATGGCCATTTCCACACTCCTTATAGAAATCTTTATGCGATCTTCATTCCGGGACTGTGCAACTGCACAGTCTAGTTTTCCGAGCTGAGCAGGTAGCGGGCGATGGCCAGGAATTCCTTGTCGTTGAGGGGTTCGAGGTTGGCGCGGCCTACCTTGTTGATCTTCAGAAGTTCGCGGTGGAAGTCGATGGCTGAGCCGGGACGCATCCCGTCTCCTGAGTCAGAGAGATGGCGGAGGGTGAATAGAAAATCCGCCACGATTGAGGAGATAGACGAGTGATGCCGGTTCGCGTAGACGCGAGCGGCTTTGTAGACTTCATCGGGAACACGGACGGTCAGGTTTCGCATGATGTAAGCTCCTTTTACAGAGATCAGGGTTCAGAGATCAGAGATCAGAAAAGCAAAAGGCCCGAATCCGGTGGGATTCGGGCCTTGGTTATTTCTGCTTATTCCAGTGTGGCATAAAGGCTAATAATCTTATGCAAATTCCGCGAAGAATTTTGCGCTGATGATAAAGGGGTTACAAACTATTTTTCGCGGGAGGGCTTGACAAAGATTTCCACAGGGGGCGAAGCGGGTAGAGTTGAGCCTGTTTAACCCACATACCGGAAGGACGGCAGGCTTGGTGGAGGATTGCATTCGGCTGTTTGCGTCAACCGAGGATCGTGCCTCGATGAGTGCCGCGGCGATTATGCATGAATCGAAGACGGGGGCTCGACGGAACCGGAAAACTGAGGTTCGTGCTATCCCAGGTCCGAGAATCCAGACCAGGGGCACCCTCGTGTTTTGCTCGGTGGAGTTCCCTAAGACCTGGGCCATCCGGCCTTGAGAAAATGCCAAAATGAGCGTTATGACATCTGCCGGTGCGGCGTTTTATGCTGAAGTCGATTTTGGGTTGAAAAATCGAGAGGATTTGATGGTATGAGCCGGATAGACGACGATCTTCGATTATGGAAGGTCATCACAATCTCGGGCGCGACCTGCGCCTGTATGGCGACGATCATTTTGGCGGTTGGCTTTTTCGGAATTGTGTCGCTGCATGTCTCAGAGCGCAGGAGGGAAATAGGCATTCAGATTGCGCTCGGCGCGAACAAGACCCAGGTTTGCACTTCAATGATGAAGAGGCTGCGGCGTTCGATTTTGATTGGGCTGGCGTTTGGCTCCGTTGGAGCTATTCTTGCGGCAGCAGGGCTTGCGGAACTTTATAGCTTGAGTGCAAGGTCTGTTTTTGGAGGATATATCGCCGGCCTGGTTTTGCTCGGAATGCTCCTGGCTGCCGCCGCATACGTGCCGCTCAGGCGTGCACTAGCCGTTTCTCCTATAGAATGCCTGTCGAGCGAGTAATCGCGCTGTAATCCCTCTCCCCATTGGGGGCCTACGTCTTCACTGCTGTAAGCCGCGCAAAAATGGGTGCGCCATGTCAGGATTTTCGGACCTGGGAGGCCGGCGAATCAGGCACGAAGCGTCATCCTCACAACCTCCGGGGCCGTCAGCACGACCTTGAGCAAGGCGGCGAACCGCTACGGTGAGGGAGGAAGCGAGGAAAGATAGCGTACCAGGTCGTTGAGATCGTCTGCCGCGATCTTTCCTTCATAGGGAGGCTCAGGATGGATGCTGCCTGAGCCGGAGGATGGATGGTGATTCGCAATAGCTGCCCGCAACTCATCCACAGTGTGCCGTGCTCCCACTCCGTTCAACGATGGCGCGGTGGAGGCTCCCTGTTGTTCGATGCGATGGCAGCCAAGACAATTGTTCTCGGCAATCATGCGCTTTGCGCGTTCGATTTCGGAGTGGTTTGGCGCGGTGGGAGTTTCTGAGGCTGCCGGCGGCGCAGCCGGTTTTGCATCGGCCGGAACAGGCTTATCCAACGAATAGAACTTATCCAGGTACAGGACGACGCTGTCCAGGTCTTCCTTTGTGCCGTCGGTGCCGCGAGAGGCCATTTCAAAGACACTCTTTTGCCAGTCATCCGGAGTTTTCTTGACAGCGGTCACCATATCGGCGCGGTGACATGCCGTGCAGTTATGGACGAATTCCGCTTTACCTTTACCGTCCGGCAGGGTCTGAGGGGCCTGGCTCAAGAGGGGCATCCCGCACAGAAACGCGCAGGCTGTCCAAAACACCGGTTTCAGTTTATGGTTCATATCGCCTGGTTCTCCCGGTTCGGCGCCCTATTTCGCCGTCACGCGGACAAGGCGACCCGGTTTTGCGTCTTCGATCATCCACAGTGCTCCGTCCGGAGCGACCTCCACGTCGCGGACTCGGAATCCTACATCCCAACGCTCAGCAGTCTGCGCTCCACCCTTGCCGTCGAAGGTGATACGGATGAGCGCCTTCGAGATCAACCCGCTGGCGAATGCCGAGCCATTCCACTGGGGGAACATGGCGCCTTTGTAAAACATGAGGTTGCCCGGCGCGATGACCGGAACCCAATAGATCACAGGCTCGGTGAGGTCAGCGCGTTTGTCAGGTGTGGGAATGGACACGCCGTTGTAGTTGACTCCATAAGAGACCAGCGGCCAGCCATAATTTTTGCCGGGCTCGATCAGGTTGAGCTCATCGCCGCCGCGAGGGCCGTGTTCCAGCTCCCACAGCCGTCCATCCGGCGCAAAGGCCAGGCCATAGGGCGTGCGGAGTCCGGTGGCCCAGGTCTCAGACGGCGTCAGGTTTGGACCGGGAAAGGTATATGTCCTTACGACCGGGGCGGACTTTGCAGCTTCGGTGTCCGCGGGCGGGTCGATGACCGGCACGGTGGCCGAACCCTTCTTGCCGGCCATGGGATTGCCAGGGGCCGGCTTGCCATCGAGCGTGAGGCGCAGTATTTTGCCGAGCGGCTGGTTGGGATCCTGGGCCGGTGTCATGCGCTGCCTGTCGCCAGAGGAGAGAAAGAGGTATTTGTTATCAGGAGAAAAAGCGACCTCCGCGCCAAATTGGCCACCTTCCCCTCTTTCGCCATCGCGCCAGATCACCTTAAATTTTTCGAGGCTGGCCGTGTCCTGCGTGATCTTGAGCTGCGCCCGCGCAAGGGCAAGACTTGAACCGCCATCACCGGGTTCCGAATAGGTGAGGTAGATATTGTGGTCCTTAGAATAATTCGGCGATAGAAAGACGCCCAGCATTCCACCCTGGCCTCTCCACAAAACGGCTGGAGTGTTGGCAACCGGCGTCTTTGCGCCCTGCTGGGTAACCAGTTGCATTCCGCCGACCTTTTCGGTGATGAGCATTCTTCCGTCAGGCAGGAAGGCAATCTTCCAGGGTAAATTCAACGTGGTAACCTGGGTCACGGTAAAGGGCAGGTTTGGATCGGATTTCTGCTCACCGGCGTTGACCTGCGCCGATGCGCCTCTCATGGTCACCGCAAGAAACAGTCCCGCGATCAACAGGTGCTTCATAAGTGCTCTCCTCTTATGTTGATAATGCGCTTGGATATCGGACGATCTTTTTAGGTTACGCGAATGTACTCGCTTGCAAACTTCATGCACTTCTAGAGTATCGCGCTCAGGCGGCTTGTGAAATTGGCAAGGAGAAACGCGCCTTGCTTTACTAAACATCCATACGGGACCCGAGCAGCTCAATGAATGAGCACTTGCTAACTGGGTCTCATTCGACGCCAGGCAGCGCCATGCGTCATTTCGGTGCCGGCTTGAAGTCGAAATAGCCGAGGTTCATCTGGCCGTTGGAGAGGATGTGGACGGTGAGGACGTTTTTGCCCTTGTCGAGATGGACTTTAAAAAGATTTGGGGCGAGGTTCCAATGGTGCCACTGACGCCAGGTTACCGGGTCGGCGGAATCGTAGGTGGACGGGATGCCGAGGGGCGATGTGGCGGGCTTTCCGTTGACGTCGATTGAGATGGTGGCGCCGCGGTTGGATGTGTAGAGGAAATCCGCGGTGTAGGTTCCGGCCTTTGCCACATCCACTGTGATGTTGAACCATTCGCCGGGTTCGGTCCAGCCGACGTAGAGCATGTCGCGTGGTGGAAGAACCTTGTCATAGGGGTTGTCGTCTACCGGATCAGGCTTGCGGTCGAATTTGACGAAGGAGGTGTCTACGCCTTCATTCATGCGGAATTCGTGGAGGTAGGTTCCGTCCGCGGTGTTGAGTTCTCCGCTGCCGTGATTCTTCGCGTCGATGTCGTGATAGGCGATGCCTTCGCCGCCGAAGTCGTAGTAGGCGCAGAAGACCCGGCCGGGGATTTTCTGCGGGCCGTCATGGTAGCGGCTATCGCCGTAGGGTGTACCTTTGTATTGGCTCGGGAAGGATTGAGCGTTGGCTGCTGCGACCGTGAATGCGGCGATGAGAGATACGGAGAAGATTTTCGTTCTCATGGTTTGGTTCCTTCGAGCAGTAGTTATTTCTTTGCAAGTATCCCATGCGGCAAGAATGATGGCTGGCGCGTTGTTTAAGAGCCCGGGGCTGAAGTGTCTATTCCTATTTTTCATCTGTTTTCATGGGCCTGAAGGCCACTGCTCCCTCCGGTTTGTGCTTACTTGCCTTGGTGGGATGCTTTCTTATTTCTTTTCCTCGGGGCGGAGGTTCTGCGAGTTCTGCTTCATGTATCTGGCGAGGTCTTCATACTGATCGCTGGCGACAAAGTTTACCCCTGCTGCGATGGCGGCCTTCCAGCGCGTGGCTACGGCCGCCCTGCTGCCGAAGTTATAGTAGCTTCCCCAGCCCTGATCTTCGTCCGGCGCGAATCCGTCCAGCGTGTAGAAGCGAATCCAGTAGCCGAGCTTGTGCGCGTGATTTACAAGCGCACGCAGCCGCTTGTCATCCGTATCCGTCCACACAGTTGAACCGTGCTGGCCGCCTTCTTCCACTGTGTACCAACTACTGTTCCACCAGCGGCGGTAGTTTGTGGGACGCTCATTGAAGAGGTCTTCGACCGGAGCTGTGGCTTCCCAGTGCTGGATCTCTTTTCCGACGAGGCCCGCGGGCGGATTCTTTGTATGAGCGGAGCCGAAGACGCGCAGTTTTCCGCCTACGGGCACATTGTCAAAAAATACCTTCTGCTGATCGTCCGACTCTTCTGTGACGACCAATACGGGCTTGCGCTCCAGCGGCGAGAGGAGGCTTGCATCCTGGGTTTTGATTGCCGTTGAAAGCCACGGCTCATACTCGCCGAGCAGCTTCCAGACCGCGGCGAGAATCTCCGGACGATTGTCTTTGAAATCGAAATGGAGAACGACCACAGGCCAGCGGTCTTTATGGTTTTCTTTGATGGCCTGATCGATGACTGGACGCGCCTGATCGAAGAAGGACTCTTTCAGAGTGGGCTCTGCTCCGGTTGGCTTGGCCGAGTGCGAGACTACGACGCGGCCTGCTCCGGTGGCGGGGTCAACGTACCAGGCGAGATCCTGCTCGATGGATACCGGGTAGCCGGAGTTGAGAGCGCGGCGGACGCGGTCAGTCCACTTGCCATCGTATGGATAGCAGTTGTGCGCGTCGAGCATTGGCTGGTTGTGGTTGAGGAAATCGAGATGGGCGTTGGGATTTTGTGCGATGGCTGAACCGGCGACGAGCAAAGATGTTGCGAGCAGAGATAGCTTCATAAGGTTCTCCGAAAGACTGGCTGGCATTTGTGGCATCCCCGGTCTCCAAAAGCGGGAGACCGGGGGCACCCGGTTATCTTCACTGGATTCTGTGTGCGGTTCTCTGTTTATGCTTCGACGGGGGTGTCTGCGATGCCTTCAAGACCGAAGATGCGGCGGTAGCGTTCGACTTCTTCGGGTGGTCCCATTGCTTTGCGGTAGTTGTCTGAGAGCTTGACTGCCTGACGACCATCGACTTCGACCAGCTTGCAGACGAGGCTGATGGGATCGAAGCCGTCGCCGCCCTGCGGGTCGCAGTTGCGGAAGTCGTTGGTGAGGAGCGTGCCCCATCCGGCGCTGAAGCGGATTTTGCCGGAGAAGTAGTTGTGGAGTTCGAGGATTTTGTCTACATCGAGCGCGTCCGAGGCGATGAGGCGTTTGCGGCGCGGGTCGCGGTTGCGCTGCTCCAGCCATGCGATGTACTCATCGCCTGCGACGAAGGGGTCTTTGCTGTCGATGCGCTGGCCGGTCCAGTCGGCGACCCAGTCTGGGGCGTTGCGGAGGAACTGCGTGGTTCCGAAGGTGTCTGGCAGGAGGATCATCAGCTCGCCCTGATAGGTGCGCTGCCAGAGATCGAGGAGACGATATTGCGCCGTCTGTAGCTCTTCGTCTGTGTCAGCGAGAGCGGCGAGGGCCATGGGCAGCTCATGCGCGTTGGTGCCGATGGCTTCGAGGTCGTGCTTGTAGGCGAGGTAGGTGTTGGAGCTGCCGGTGAAGCTGGAGCCGAGGACGTCGCGCATGGCGATGACTACATACTCATGCCAGAGATAGCTGTGGCGGCGGCGGGTGCCGAAGTCGCTGATGCGGAGCGAGGGCATGCCGCGGAGGCGCTCCATTTTTTCCCAGAGGCGCGTTTTGGCGCGGGCGTAGAGGATGTCGAGGTCGAACTCGCTGAGGTTCTTCATTGCGGCGCGTGTCTTGAGTTCGTCGATGATGGAGAGGGCGTAGATTTCCCAGAGAGTTGTATCGGTCCAGAGGCCTTCGAAGCGGAGGGAGATTTGGCCGTCTTGCACGGAAAGCTGGTAGTCGGAGAGGCGGAAGTCCTGGTCGAGCCATTCGAGGAATTCGGACTCGAAGATGCCGCGCTTGCCGTAGAAGGTGTTGCCGGCGAGCCAGATCAGCTCCGACTTATGGAAGCGGAGCCTGCGGGTGTGTTCGAGTTGCTCGCGGAGTTCGTCGAGGACGATGATGTCGCCGAGGCGGACTGTGGTGGTGCGGTTCTGGAGTGCAAAGCAGGCGCGCGTGCGGGGGAAATGCTTCCAGATGAACTGGAGCATGAGGATCTTGTAGAAGTCGGTATCGAGGAGCGACCGGGTGATTGGGTCGAGCTCCCAGTTATGGTCGTGCGCACGGCGGGAGATGTTAACGATCACGATGCTACTAATTTATGGCATTGGAGCAGGATAGGTCGTGAGTGTTTTGTGACAATGAGGGTCTTTTCGGCGTTACAGGCCAGTTTGAAAAGCCTCCGGGGCTAAAGCCCTAGAACTAAAAATAGCTCGCTCGGCACGACTAAAGTCGTGCCCTGTTACAAAGCTCGCTCGGCACGACTAAAGTCGTGCCCTGTTACAAAGCTCGCTCGGCACGACTAAAGTCGTGCCCTGTTACAAAGCTCGCTCGGCACGACTAAAGTCGCGCCCTGTTACAAAGCTCGCTCGGCACGACTAAAGTCGTGCCCTGTTACAAAGCCTGTTCACGGTGAGTTGGCGGGAGTGCTGTCCCACCCATGCGCAAAAAACGCGCATGGATTGGGCACATGCTGAAGTCGTGCCCTGATACAAAACAATTCAAACCGAGCCATAACCGATCTTTGGAGCAGTTTTGCCCGGGGGGTCTGGTCCATTACACTGGTGTTTGCGGCCACCTCTGATTCCGCTGATAAGGATTTCCGCAACCGAATCGCATGGCGACCATCCAACCCATTGCAGGAGAGCTCGAGCCGCCGCACCCAGACGTTGCCCTTGTTGAGAGGGTACGCGGGGGCGATGTCTCGGCTTATGACGAACTCGTCCGCAAGTACGAGCGGCAGCTTTTTCGCATTGCGCAGCATATTACGCAGAATCGCGAAGACGCCGAAGACGTAATGCAGGACGCGTTTCTCAAGGCGTACGAAAAGCTTGAGCAGTTCCAGGGAAACTCGAAGTTCTACACATGGCTGGTTCGAATTGCAGTCAACGAGAGCCTGATGCGGCTGCGGAAGCGGCGGACAGGCAGGATGGTGTCGCTGGACGAGGACGTCGAGACCGAAGAGGGCTCCGTTCCGCGCGACCTGGCCGACTGGGACCCCGATCCGGAGCAGAACTATTCGCAGACGGAGCTCGGCGAGATACTGCGCAAGACAATTCAGGGGCTTCCGCCGGGGTTTCGCGTGGTGTTTACCCTGCGCGACGTGGATGGGCTTTCAACGGAAGAGACGGCCGAAACGCTTGGTTTGAGCGTTCCGGCGGTGAAATCGCGCCTTTTGCGGGCACGGCTGCAGCTTCGCGAGAGATTGAGCCGCTACTTTAAGCGGCGCAAAGCATCAACTAGTAGTGGAGGCAGCAAGTGACGTGCACTGAGTTTTTGGCAATGCTCGATGATTTGATCGATGACGCAGTTACTCCACAACTGCGCGCCGAGCTACAGGAGCATCTGCATGGGTGCGATCACTGCGAGGTGACCCTCTCGACGACGCGCAAGACCATTCAGATTTATCGGTCGCATGAGCTGTATGACATGCCTTCCGGCTTGCGTGAGCGGCTGCATGCGGCGATTATGGCGCGGTGTAAAAAGGGCTGCTGACAAAGTCAGCCTGGCGGTTTTAACGAAGGGCCCGGGGCTGAAGCCCTCTTGAATACATTGGCCTTATTCGTGAGGCTGAAGCCTCACGCTCCCTCCGGAAAAGCGAAGATGGGGTTTTCATCAGGCTGTGCTGAAGCATCCAAAGGATGCTTCAGCTTTAGCTTAGTTCCCTTTCGTAGCTGCCGCTTACTTCTCGGTCCAGGTTTCTACTGGAGCCAGCTTCAGGTCCTTCAATCCACTTTCGATCTTTGATTTGTCTCCCACGGCGATTACCAGCATGTTTGCAGGTTTCACGTACTTAGCTGCGACCTGCTGGGCGTCGGCTGAAGTGACTGCTTCAAGCCGGGCCGGCAGCTTCTCGTAGTAATCGAGAGGCAGGCCGAAGGTCCACAGGTCCTGGATCTGGCCGTTGACGCCGTCTGCGCTTTCAAAGCTGCCCGGCATGGAGCGAATGATCGAGTCCTTGGCCATGCGGAGTTCTGTATCGGTCAGCGGCGTGGTGTGGATGCCCTCAAGTTCCTTGAATAATTCGTTTGTTGCAGGCGCCGTTACGTCGGTACGAACCTCCGCACCGGTGATGAACGGGCCAACTCCGCGATAGAACGAGTAAAACGAGAAGGCGCCATAGGTATAACCGTGCGCCTCACGCAGATTCATGTTGATACGCGAGGAAAAGAGGCCGCCGAGCATGGTATTCATCACTGTTGCGGCGGCATAATCGGGAGAATTCTTTTCGAGGCCGACGCCGAAGGCCAGCAATGCGGTCTGCGGCGAACCCGGCTTGTCTACGATGAAAATTTTGCGTTGCGGCAGTGCCGGAGGAGGCGGGAGCTTTGGCTGCATGGCCGCGGAGGTCCATTTTCCGAAGGCCTCTTCCGCCAGTGCGCGCGCTTCTGCCGGTGTTACGTCTCCCGTGATTTCAAGCAGGCTGCTTTTGGGACCATAATGGCTCGCGTAGAAGCCAGCAACCTGGTCGCGCGTCATGGCTTTGAGCGAATCCGATGTGCCGAGCGAGTCGTACGCATACGGATTCGATGTTCCATACAGATTCAGCGCGCCGGCGCGGAACGCCATTTGCACCGGGCTGTCCTCCTGCTGGAGCAAGGAAGTCAATCTCGCCGCGCGAGTCCGATCCAGATCCTTTGCCAGGAATGCCGGGCGCTCGGCTGATTCGGAGATGAGTTCCAGACCTCCGGGGAGATTGCGCTTGAGCACTGAGATATACATCAGGGCCGTATCGGAATCGCTTGCGGAAGAGAGATCCGTACCGAGCATTGCGGCGCGAATGGCAATTTCATCCGCCGAGCGTTTCGCCGTTCCCTCCGTCAGCATGGCTGCGGTCATGCCGGCGAGTCCCGGATGGTCCGCTGGATTCCCTGCTGCTCCGGCGAGCGTGACAAAGCGGGTGCTGACGATGGGAAGCTCATGCCGCTCCACGAGGTAGACGGTCATGCCATTGTCGAGCTTGAACACGTTCGGTTTGGGCAGAACGAGTGCGCGCTCCGGACCGGGCTTGGGAGCGGTTGCGCGCCATGCCTGGGCCTGCTCGAACTCCGCGGTGTGCGACGGGGTGATCTTCACGTTTGCGTCGGTATCGTCAGGGCTGCGAGGCACATCGTTCAGCACTTTTTTGCCGGGAACGCCGTAGACCACGACGCGCTGATCTTTGCCGAGCGTTTTGCCGGCGAGATCGCGCACGCTTGCAGGCGTTACCGCGTCATACCGCGCCAGATCTTTGGGCAGGTAGCCGGGGTCGCCCGTGTACTGGTTGTACTGGTTGAGCATGTCGGCAATGCCGCCGAAGCCACCCAGGCGCTGCAGGCCGGAGATCATCTGCGTCTCCGTCACGTTGCGCGCAGCCTCGACCTCCGCAGCCGTCGGGCCGTTCTTCATAAAGTCATCGATGACCTTTTCGGCTTCCGCCTCAAGCTTTTCCGGCGTTACGTTCTGTTTTGCGATCATCTCGCAGACAAAATTTGAAGCCAGCGCCTCGGAATCGTTATAGCAATTGATGGATTGCGCGATTTGCTGCTTCAACACCAGTTCGCGATAGAGCCTGCTTGCCTTGCCTGAGCCCAGGATCAGCGATGCGATGCTTGCGTCCGCATCGCCGGGTTTATACGCAGGCGGCGCAAGCCATGCCAGCGTTACCTTGGGCAACTGCACGGCGTCCGCGACGGTTTTGCGGCGCTCGGATGTGATGGGGGGCGTTGTCACGGGAGTCAGGTCCACCTGCGGCCCTGCCGGAATGGGCCCAAAATACTTCTCAAGCAGCGGCTTGATGGTGGCCGGATCGTAGTCTCCGGCGATGGCGATGGTGGCATTGTTCGGCGTGTAGTACTGCGCAAAGAACTCGCGAATATCGGCAAGGCGCGCCGCTTCCACGTCTGCGTGAGAGCCCATCACATCCGCGTAATAGGGGTGCGTGGAGGGATAGAGCAGATGAAAGACCGTCTCATCGACAATTCCATAAGGACGACCCTCGACGCTCTGCCGCCGCTCGTTGCGCACCACGTCGCGCTGATTGGTCAGCTTGGCGCGATCCAGCGTATCGAGCAGGAATCCCATGCGGTCGCTCTCCAGCCAGAGCCCAAGTTCCAGCTCATTTGCCGGGAGCGTCTCGAAGTAATTGGTGCGGTCAAACGAGGTGGTGCCGTTGATGTCCGTTGCTCCGGCTGCTTCAAGATACTTGAAGTGCGCCTTCTCGCCGACGTGCTTTGAGCCTTCGAACATCATGTGCTCAAAGAGATGAGCGAATCCGGTTCGCCCGGCGCGCTCCTTGACCGGGCCGACGTGGTACCAGAGATCAACGGCCACGATGGGCAGCTTGTGGTCTTCATGCAGAATGACCTCAAGCCCGTTACTGAGCGTGTAGCGCTCATATTTGATTTCGGGAGCGGCTTCAGACGCAGCTAATGCCGCGACAGGAGCGATGAGCAGGCTTGCGCAGAGCAATGCAGGAATTGAGAGCAATTGACGCATGGAAATCTCCTTACCTATTTAACAAAGCCGGACAGAATCGGTTAACAACCCGGGCACGCACTTCAAAGCTGCATAGCCTCATCTGCCTGAAAACTGTCTGGAACAGTGCCCCAAAAGCATACATTGCCGGAGGGTACAAATAAATCCCTCTTTTTACAGGGCTTTGCGAAACTTCCCGCCGATAATAGCGTCACCATAAATGGAAGCCCGAGCCGCGATATAATCCGGCACATCTCGTTGCGGAGTACTGGAATGCAGCCCCCCGATCGCTTTGTTGCCCGCTCTATGGCCGCAGTTATGTGCCTCTGCCTCGGCGCTTCTACGCTGCCGCAGCCCGCATTGGCCGCTGCTCCTGCGGCTTTTGACCGCTCTGGGCTTTTGGATCGCTTCGCTGCGCGACCCGGCAAACTCACCTCCGATGAACGCATTCTGCATGCGCTTAATCGCTTTACTTTTGGACTTCGACCCGGCGATCTGAAGGCTGTCAAGGCTATGGGGCCTGGTTCTACGGGTCTCGACCGGTGGTTTGCCCAGCAGCTTCATCCAGGCTCCATGGACAACTCTGCTCTTCAGGCCCGGCTTGCGGAATATCCGGCCATGCAGTGGAGCAGCGAGGACATTCTGGCGCGCCTGCCGAGCGGCGCTGTCATCCGCCAGGTTATTGACGGCAAAGCTGCCATGCCAGCTTCCGGGGCTGTCCACACCGTGTATGTCAACCAGGTGGCCCGCGTTAGTTACAGACGCGAGCAGGACAAGCTGAAGCAGCAGACTACTGCGAATGCCACGCCAGCGACGAACGCCGCACCAGTTGCGAGTGCGATGGCATCGAATGCAATGTCTTCTGCCTCGGCGCAGCCGCCGCAGGCGGCCGCAAGCTCCATGAATGGAGTAGCTACAAATGGTCAGGCCGGCAGCGCACAAGGCGGCTCAGCGAATGCTATGGCGGTGCCCGGAGCATCTCCTGCGCAGCCCCAGCCCGCCGAAACGCTGATTGAACCTGGCTTTGTAGACTCCATTCTGGCTCTCCCGCCGAGCCAGCGCGTGCAGACCCTTACCGCGCTGCCCCAACCCCGCTTTGACGCATTTCTCAAGGCGCTGAAAGGCCCTCAGCGGGCCGCGCTCCTTGCCGGTCTTTCGCCCGATCTGAAAGAGACGGTCGGCGCGCTGGAGAATCCTGAGAAAGTGGTTGTGGATGAGCTTCTTTCACAGCGCCTGACCCGCGACATCTACTCCGAGGCTCAGCTTCAGGAAGTGATGACGGACTTCTGGTTCAACCACTTCAATGTTTATCTGCGCAAAGATGAGGCGACGCCTTACTATCTTGTCTCTTATGAGCGCGACGTCATCCGGCCGAACTCGCTCGGCAAGTTTGAAGACCTGCTGGAAGCCGTGGCACACAGCCCGGCGATGCTGCTTTATCTCGACAACTCATCGAGTACCGGTCCGGATTCGACTTCCGTTGAAAAGGCTACACAGGCCGCCGTCAAGAAAGGCAATAAAAAGTTCAAGCCGGAGGGGTTGAACGAGAACTACGCGCGTGAGCTAATGGAGCTGCACACGCTGGGCGTGAACGGCGGCTACAGCCAGGCGGATGTTATCCAGGCTGCGCGCATCCTTACCGGTTGGACCGTCGATCGTCCGCAGCGCGGCGGAGGGTTTAAGTATGACGCCAACCGTCATGAGCCAGGCACAAACAAGGTGATGGGCAAGAAGTTCAAGGACAAGGGCGAACAGGAAGGCCGCAACCTGCTGCACTTTCTTTCCACGCGTCCTGCTACCGCTAAGTTCATCTCGCGCAAGCTTGCGATTCGTTTTGTCTCCGACGATCCGCCGCAGTCGCTTGTGGATCGCATGGCCAAGACATTTCTGCACTCGGATGGCGACATTGCCGCGGTGCTTGAGACGCTGTATCGCTCGCCTGAGTTCTGGTCTTCGAACACGTATCGCGCGAAGATCAAGACTCCGCTTGAGTACGTGGTTTCAGCATCGCGCGCTTCCAACGCGAATATCGCAAATATGCAGCCGCTCATGAATGCTCTGCGCGATATGGGCATGCCGCTTTACGGATCGATTCCGCCTACGGGCTACAAATGGGACGCTGCTGATTGGGTCTCTACCGGCGCGCTGGTGAACCGCATGAACTTTGCGCTTTCGCTCACTGCTAACAAGCTCAATGGCATTACGACCAAGTGGCCGGAATCCGCGAGTGCGGTTCCGCAGTCTGCCACGCAGTCCGATGCGCCGAAGCCGTCGCCTGAATCCGAAGAGGCGCGTCTTGAATCGCTGCTCGTGGGTGGTGGAGTGAGCGAAACTACGCGCTCTGCCGTGCTGCAGCAGTTTACCGAACAGTCTGCACAGGTCCAACCCGCCGCGCCTGACATGGCGATGCAAGCCGACAAGCTCCGCACCGGCGGCAAGCAAGTAGTCGCAGTGCCTGCTGTCTTGAAGCCGCAGCCGAATCACCTGCCGCCAGCGTCCCCGATTGAAAAACAGGATCAGTTGCTCGCAGGTTTGCTCTTAGGTTCGCCAGAGTTCCAACGCCGATAAGGAGGCTCTCCCTCATGCAGATCAACCGCCGCTTCTTCCTCCATAAAGGCGCTCTCGCTCTTGCCGGAACCACGGCTATTCCGAATTTTCTTGTCCGGACTGTGATGGCGCAGACGGCAGCGGCTCCCAAGAAGCGTCTCGTCGTCGTCTTCCAGCGCGGCGCGGCAGATGGCCTCAACATTGTTGTTCCCTACCGCGAGCGCAACTACTACGCGATGCGGCCTTCCATCGCTGTGCCGCAGGATAAAGTGATCGATCTCGATGGCGCATTTGGCCTGCATCCATCGATGGGCGCGTTCAAGCCGCTTTACGATCAGGGGCATCTTGCCATTATTCATGCTGTCGGATCGCCTGACATGAGCCGGTCTCATTTTGACGCGCAGGATTTTATGGAATCAGGCACGCCCGGCGTGAAAAGCACCGATGATGGCTGGCTCAACCGCGCGCTGCAGGCCGAAGATTTGAGCCGGCGTTGCGCTGGAACCTGCGAGCATACGGCCTTCCGCGCGCTTGCGCTCAGTTCGGATGTTCCGCGTACGCTTGCCGGCAAGGTTCCTGCTATTGCGCTGAATAATGTGAACAACTTTTCTGTTGCAGGCCAGAAGCCGTCTCCCGCTGCTTCGGCCTTTGAAGCGATGTACGGCTCCAGCGGCGATCAGATTCTGCATGCAACGGGCGAAGAGACCTTTGATGCGGTCAAGATGTTGCGCGCCACAAATCCTGGCTCTTACAAGCCTTCCGCGGATTATCCCACTACCGATTTCGGCAACAGCATGAAGCAGATAGCGCAGCTTCTGAAAGCGAACCTTGGAGTGGAAGCTGCATTCACGGACATCAATGGCTGGGACACGCATCAGAATCAGGGCGCGGTCAACGGTCAGCTCTCAGACCGTCTGCGCGAGTTCTCGAATGCGATTGCGGCTTTCTGGAAAGACATGGGCGATCAGGCGGAAAACGTGACCGTTGTCACCATGTCCGAGTTTGGCCGTACTGCCAAGGAGAATGGCACCGGAGGCACCGACCACGGTCATGCGAATGTCATGTTCGTTCTGGGCGCGGAGGTGAAGGGCGGCAAGGTGCAAGGCAAGTGGCCCGGCCTTGAGCCTGAGCAGTTGAATGAAGGCCGCGATCTGGCGCTGACCACGGACTATCGGCAGGTTCTCAGCGAGATGGTTACGCATACGCTCGGCGCAAGCAACCTCGACCTCGTCTTCCCCGGCGCGCGGATGCAGCCGAACAGCTTCCTGAAGCTGGTGTGACGAGGAACTGAAGAATCAAAAACCGATATCGAGAGCGTCCACAAACGCGCGAACGTTCATGATCTCGATCCCGTCATAAGCGCCCAACCGCAACAGATGGCGGTCTCCGCTGACAATGCAGTTTGCCTGCCCCGCCAAAGCGCATTCTAAAACCCGGTCATCGTCGGGGTCATCCGCAACTATTGCAAGCGCAATCCGCGGAACGATGACTTGAGCGCTTTTTTCAAGCTTTGCTCGAATCAGATCGGCATCCATGCCTGTAATGCCGAACTTCAAACGCAACTTCTCATCCAGTTCATCCAACAAAGCCGGTGACGTGACCAGCGTAAACGCTTGCGTCAATGCCAGATCGAGAAATGCGCCCGGAAGGCCGCCAAACATCAGTGCAGAAATCAGAATATTTGTGTCCGCAACAACGCGCATTACTTTCGCCGTGCCTGTCGGAACTCATCTGAGAGGCGCTCCACATCGGCCTCATTCCGCATTCCCAGCGCCGCGCCTCGTGCCCGCGTCCGGCTCAGCAGCGCGTCCCACTCGCCATCGCCAGCCATGTAGCGCCGCAAAGCCTCACGGAAGAGCTCACTCATGGTGCGGTGCTCACGCTCTGCGCACGCTTGAGCCAGACTAAGCATATCCGGCGGTAGCGTAATCGAAATTGTCTTCGCCGTACGCATGACTATCATTGTATGTCATGGTCAGACAATGTCAAACAACATCCACTCACTCGGCGCGAAGCGCTTCAGTCGGATTGACAGAAGCAGCCCTGCGTGCGGGCAGAAAGCTGGCTGCCAAAGCTGAGACGGCGAGCACAACCATTACGCCGGCCAGAGTTGGCACGTCCCACGCCTCGACGCCAAAGAGCAGCTTACGCATCAGCATCGAAGCACCTACGGAGCACACCAGACCGAGAGCGAGCCCGACAGTCGTCAGCACCGCAGCTTGCCGCATGACCATTCCGTACACTGTGCCGCGCTGCGCGCCCAGAGCCATGCGAACGCCAATCTCCCGCGTGCGCTGGCTGACCGAGTAAGCAATCACGCCGTACAATCCGACTACGCTGAGCACCAGCGCTACAAGAGCAAAACCTGCTACAAGCCACGCCGAGGAACGGCGCAGATATGTGGAAGGTGCATCGTGGATCTTCTGATCCATGGTCATCGGATCGTAAATGGCCATGCCCTTGTCGATCTGGTGCAGAGCATCCGTCATGGCAGGAAGTACGGAGCGGTCATCCTGCGAAGTGCGTGCAAGCACAACAAAAGCCTCAAATGGGCTTTGATAAAACGAGGCGTAGGTTGCTCCGCGCGGGTTCGCGTCAAGCTGCCCTTCCTGAATGTCATTGATCACCCCAACAATCAGCCTGGCGTTCTTGTCATCGCTAAAGGATATGCGCTTGCCGACAGGGTCTTCGCCAGGGAAATACTTTTTCGCGATCGTCTGGTTTACGATCACAACCTTTGGCTTCGAATTGTCCTCGTCATCGGTGAAATAGCGTCCGCTGATCAGACGCGTCCTCAGCGTCGCCATATAACCCGCAGTCACATAGCGAACAGCGACTTCTTTATTCACGTTGTCGTTCGGCCGGCCAACGATATAAAAGGACGATGTCCAGTCCGCATCCTCGATAGGCATCTTCGTGGTAATGCCCACAGACTTGACGCCGGGCAACGCGCCCACGCGCGCAAGAACCTCTCGCGCAAGCGCCGCCCGCTGCTCGTCTTTCGAATACTTCTCGGGCGGCGCGTTCAGATGAACCGTCGCAATGTGGTCCGGTTCCATCCCGATATCGGCATGCAGCAGTTGATAGAAGCTCTTGCCCAGCAATCCTGCTCCGGCCAGCAGAACCATTGCCATGGCCAACTCCGCGATAACCATGTTGGCGCCGAATCGCCGCCACATGAGGCCCGCAGCGGTTCTGCCGCCTTCGCTTAGTCCTTCACGAATTGCGCTAAACCTGAACAGGACAAGCGGCGTGAAGGCAAAGAGCACACCGCAGAATGCAATCAGCGCGGAGGCGAAGACAAGCACGTGTGCATTCAGCCCCAGATCGCCCAGGAACGGCATGGAGGCCAGCATGTCCTTCGGTATCAAAAGCGCAAGCAGCCGCATTCCCTGCTGCGCCATCACGAGGCCTAACACTCCGCCGATTACGGCGAGCAACAATCCCTCGGTTATGAACTGCATTACGAGCCTTCGCGGAGAAGCGCCGAGCGCTCCACGCACCGCCATCTCACGCTTGCGGCTTTCCGCGCGCACCAGCAACAGGCTGGCAACGTTGACGCCTGCAATGAGCAGAAGAATTCCGGCACCGCTTAATACCGTCAGCAGAATGGGACGAATGTCGCCTACGATGCGTTCTGTGAGGGGCAGCATGAATGCGTTTTGATCGCGGTTGGAATCGGGATATAGCTTCTGAAGATTGTCAGCGATGGTTTTGATGTCCGCGAAGGCTGCGGCGAGGGTTACGCCATCCTTGAGCCGCGCCACGCCAAAGAGAGAATGACATCCGCGGCAGGTGTTGCCGGCCTTTTCAATGGGCCAGAACTCCGCGGGCTCAGCAGGGGCGAAGCTGAACTGGCGCGGCAGCACGCCAACGATGGTGTAGCTGTCTCCGTTGAGAGCCACTGACTGCCCCAGCACATTTGGATTGCCACCATAGCGCTGCTGCCATGTGGAGTAGCTGAGCAGTGCGGTGCGCGGAGTTTCCTGCTTGTCTTCTCCATCGTAAAAATCGCGGCCAAGAACAGGCTTGACGCCGAGCGTACGGAAGAAACCGGCACTCACCATCGAGCCGGTCACTTGACGCAATCCTTCGCCGGTCTTCATCATCATTGGCCCGGCATCATACACATCGAGCGAGCTGAAGACTTTGTTCTGGCGTTTCCAATCGAGGTAATCGGGATAAGAGAGATGGAAGCGCGGGCCAAGAGGAATGCTCTCAAAGAGCATGACCAGGCGATTGGGATCGGCATACGGCAGAGGCTTGATCAGCGCTGCATCCACAAATGCAAAGATGGCAACGCTGGAGGCAATGCCGAGCGAAAGAATGAGGATCGCGGTAAAGGCGAAGCCGGGGTTCTTCTTCCATTGCCGCAGTGCGAAATGCAAATCCTGAATGATGGTCTCCATACGAAATACCACGACCTCCTCGCTTTGTTCTCTCAATCGCGTTGTGTTTCCGAATCGCCGCATTGCGGCGTAGCGCGCTTCTTCCGATGGCATGCCTTCGTTCACAAACTCCTGCTCGGACTGCGCGCGATGAAACGCCATCTCTTCATCGAGTTCGCTGCGGAAGCGGCTGCGCCCGAATAACATTGACAGCTTGCGAATCCAATTCGGCATTGCGTTTCTCCCAATCTTCAGGAAGTATCTTCGTTCCGGCACTACTCCGCCCGCAGCGCCTCCGTGGGATTCACGGAAGCTGCGCGCCACGCGGGAATAAAACTTGCGGCAAGCGCTGCCACGCCCAAAATCAACGCCACAGCCAACAACGTGGGTGCATCCCAGGCCTGCACGCCGAAGAGCAGCTTCTGCATCAACGTTGAAACTCCCACAGAACAAGCCAGCCCCAGCGCCAAGCCCGCGGCTGTGAGCCACGCTGCCTGTCGCATCACAAGCTTATAGACTGTGCTGCGTTGTGCTCCCAGCGCCATTCGCACACCGATCTCCCGCGTACGCTGGCTGACCGAGTACGCGATCACGCCGTACAAGCCTATGACGCCAAGCACTAACGCCAGTGCGGCGAAGATGCCCACAAGCCACATGGCGAATTTATGCAGCAAGGCCGTCTCCGAGCTATCAATCTGCTGCTCCATGGTCTGCTCGTCGTAAATGCCGAGGCCGGGTTCTACCTGGCGCAGCGTGTTCACCATCGTCGGCAGCAGCGCCTTCTCGTCTCCCGCGGTCCGCGCCGCTATGGTGAATCCGGTATCGGCGGAGCGATAGATGGCCTCATATTCCGCGGGCCATTGATCCTCCTGCAGGCCGCCTTCGCGCACATCGGAGATGACACCGACGATCTCGCGCATGGAGTCGGACGTAAGCTCTCCATTGCCGATCTTATGTCCGATGGGGTCTTCGCCGGGGAAGTACTTTTTCGCCAGCGACTCGTTGATGACGATGACTTGTGGATGCGATGCGTCGTCCTGCGCATTGATCATGCGGCCGCGGATAAGTTTCGCTTTGAGTGTGGCGAGATAGTTCGGGCTTACTTCGCGTTCGTCCACCTCATTGTGCTCGCCGTGGAAGGGCTTGCCGACAATGCGTATCCAGTCGGTGTCGCAATTGCACTGGACTGGCAGATCGGTTGTCATGCCTACCGACTGCACGCCGGGCAGCGCCATCAGCCTGCGCTCGATTTCAAGATAGAGCTGCCGGGTGTCATCGGGAGTTTTATATTTGCTGTCCGGCGCAATGACGTTCACGGTTGCCAGATGCGTTGGATCAAAGCCAGTTTCTACATGCAGCAGCCTGTAGAAGCTTCTGCCGAGCAGCCCTGCTCCCGCTAACAACACAACTGCGACCGTCAACTCAACTATTACAAGATTCGCGCCCAGACGCTGCCAGAATCTGCCTGCTGCGCCGCGCCCGCCTTCGCTCAAAGCATGCTGTAAATCTTTTTCCCCAAGACGCAGTGCCGGAGTAACGGCCAACATGAAGGCTGCAAGCGTGGCCACTGCGGCAGCGAAGATAATTGTGTGCGCGTTCAGCCCTGCGTGGCTCAAGAATGGCATTCCGTCTGCCATGGATTTTGGCACCAGCTTGCCCAGAAGCGCCATTGTCCATGCGGCCACAAGCAGACCCGCCGCACATCCAAAAGCTGTGAGCAGCAGACCCTCCGTTACAAACTGCCGGGCTAGCCGCGCCTTTGTTGCACCCAGCGCACCGCGCACGGCAATCTCGCGCCGTCTGCTCTCCGACCGCACCAGCAGCAGGCTTGCCACATTCACGCACGCAATAACGAGCAGCAACGCCGCGCCTCCCAGCAGCGTGAACAGAATGGGACGAATGTCACCGACGAAAGCTTCCGCGAGCGATTCGACGGCTGCGCTCTGTCCTTTGTTCGAGCTGGGATATTGCGCTTCCAGCTCGGCTGAGATGCGCTTGAAATCGGCGCGCGCGGCATCCACGCGAATGCCATCCCGCAGACGGCCTACACCCCAGAGATTGTGACAACTGCGTCGCTTCTCGCACCCGTTCTTGTCGAGCAGCGGAGTAAAAAACTCGGCATTGCCGCGCGGCTGCCAAACGAACTCGCGCGACAGCACGCCGACGATGGTGTAATTGTCGCCGCTCAAGTCGACGGACTGACCGATAACATCTTTGCGGCCACCAAAGCGCTTCTGCCATGTGCTGTACGGCAGCATGACGATCTTCGCGCGACCGGGTTGGTCTTCTCCGGGAAGAAAATCGCGGCCGAGAATCGGCTTGACGCCGAGAACGCGAAAGAAGCCGTCGCTGACGCGCAGCGCAGGCACGGGCTCAGTGGCCCCGCCCATGTGCAGCAGATAGCTCATGCCGCCGAAGGCCTCAAGCGAGCTGAGTGTTGTGTTGTAGCGCCTCCAGTCTTCGTAATCGGGACGCGAAATGTTGGAGCGCGGAAAGAGCGCTGAGCTCTCGGCAATGTCCACAAGCCGATTCGGCTGCGCGAATGGAAGAGGCTGAATCAGCGCCGCATCCACAAAGCCGAAGATAGCTACGCTCACGCCAATGCCGAGAGCCAGAATCAGCACGGCTGTCACGCCGAAGCCTGGATTTTTTCTGAGCTGGCGCAATGCGAAACCAAGATCCTGTATCACTGTCTCCATGCGAAATCCCACGGCCTCCTCACTCTGCTCTCTTAACCGTGTTGCATTGCCGAACTGCCGCATTGCGGCGTAGTACGCTTCTTTGGGCGACATGCCTTCGCTTACAAATTCGCGCTCGGACTGCGCGCGGTGAAACTCCATCTCCTCATCGAGTTCACTGCGGAAGCGTTTGCGCCGCGCGAGGAGCCTCAGCTTTGTGAAAAACCGACCCAACATTCGCTTACGCCTCCTCCGGCGCGGCCAACACACGGCCAATTGCCGCAATCATCCGCTCAAACTCGGAGATCTCCACACCCAGTTGCTTCCGCCCGGTTCGTGTCAGCGTATAGAAGCGCGCCCGGCGATTCGTCTCGCTCATCTTCCACTCGGCCTTCAGCCATCCGGCCAGCAGCAGCCGCTGCAGCGCGGGATAGAGCGAGCCTTCTTCCACCGTCAGCGCATCTTCAGAAAAACGCTTGATGGAAAGCGCAATGCCATAGCCGTGCAAAGGGCTGCGCGCCAGCGTTTTCAGGATGAGCATGTCAAGAGTGCCGGGAAGAAGGTCGGATTTTTTCGCCATGAGGCTATATATAGATTATCTATGGATAGAAAGTCAATGGCAGAGATCAGGGATCAGGGATCAGAGATCATGGATCAGGGGTCAGAACGATGCCGATTTGTGTATAAGTCCGGCATCTCATATTGCCGGCAATGAGAAGAGCTTCAGGGCAATCAGCCCCGAAGCTCTTTTCCGATCCCTGATCACTGAAGCCTGATCACTGTTTAGTGCTTTTCTATCATGTCCATCACGTCTTTACGCAGCGCCATCCTGCTTGTTTCGCGTGTGTAGAACATGTGACCGCCGGGATATTCCTTGACCGCAACGCGTGTCGGGTCGCCCATCACAGGCATCTCGTCCACGGTCAGTACCGATCCCATGAACGGGCAGGAGAGGTCGTTCCATCCATGCACAATCAGCACGCGCAGCTTGGGATCGGCCGCAACCGCCTCGCGCAGATCCGGCACTGAACCGCGACGCAGATCGTCGCCGCGATCCCACAACCGGCCCACCTCATAGGAGAGCGCGTTGTAGCGTGCATCGATCTTCCAGCCGACAATACGCGTGTCGAAATCCACCATCGCCGTGGTCAGCGGAGCTATGATGCTCGCCAGAATCGGATCGTTTGCGCGCTGGTCCGGCGCAAACGGAAACGGATCGAACGAGGTCACGTTCGAGTCGTAGACAGACCCCAGCTTGCCCTGTTCCCTGTGCGCCTCGCGAAGGTACGCGCTGGTGTCGAGGCGTCCGCCCGAGTACTTCACGAATGAGGGATCGAGCCCGGTCATCTCCGTCACTTTCTGAATCATCCGCTGCTGCCCAGCTTCATCCGAGCGGCCTTTCAGCAGCGCCGTCGCATACTCGCCGCGCGTGTAGGCAATTACTTCCGCCATTGCGTCGGGCGTGAGCTTATTTTCGCGCTCCAGATGCGCCGCTGAAATCGAAGGCAGTGTCATCATCCACGGCAGCGGCGACATATCCTCATAATCGTCCTGCCCCGGATTGAGATACGGCGAAACCAGAATGACGCCATTGAGCGCCACGCCAAGCTGCGACTGGAGATAATGCGTCACGCGCGGGCCGCGGAAGCCGCCGTAGCTTTCGCCAACGAAGTATTTGCGCGAGCCAAGCCGCGAATTCTCGACGAGCCAGTCATAGATAATCCGCGAGAGATACTGAATGTCCGGCGTGGTCGTATAGAACAGCTTCTTTGCCTGATCCTCCGGCACTTCCGAACGGCTGAAGCCCGTGCCGATGGGATCAATGAACACAAGGTCTGTAAAATCCAGCCACGTCCCTGGGTTATCGGTCATGGCTATAGGGTCCGATGGGCTATCTCCCTCATTGCCGGCGCTCATGTGCTTTGGCCCAATTGCGCCAAGATTCAGAAATACGGTCGATGCGCCAGGGCCGCCATTCATCGCAAAGGTCACGGGCCGGTTTTCGCCCGGCACCGTGTATGCGGTAACCACGACCTGGCCTGCGACCTTGCCATCCTTGTCTCGAACCGGCAGCGCGCCCACGGTTACCGTGTACTTCAGCGGCTTGCCGTTCAACTGAATCGTCTGCTCGGTGTGAGCCGCGGGAGGAAGCGGCGGCAATGCGGCTTTTTCACCCGCGGGCTTATCTGCCGGCTTTTCTCCCGGCCCTGCAGGGGCCTGCGCCTGCATGGCAAAACAACAACAAAGGCTCAAGACAGACGCGAGCATAGCGGCGCGCCCTACGTTCCAATGAAATCCGGAAATAGTCATGCGAATACAATACAGCTTCATACGTGGCTGGCACTCCCTCTGCTCGATGATTTACCCTGAAACACGGCATGAAACTTCGATTTGCCCTTCTGATACCAGCTCTCGCCGCGGTCTTTGCGACCTCGGCTTTCGCCCAGCAGTCTACGCCAACCGCACCTCCCGCGACTAAACCTGCTGCCACGGACGATCTGCCTGACGGCCCGCAGCCTACAGCCGCCGCGCTCACGCACCCCAACGGTCCCAGCGTGGTCATGGATACCTCCATGGGCCGCATCACCTGCCAGTTCTTCGAGCGGCAGGCGCCGAACGCCGTTGCGAACTTTATCGCCCTCGCCAACGGAACCAAGGACTGGGTCGATCCCAATACGCAGAAAAAGCAGCACAAAAAACGCTACTATGACGGCACCACCTTTCACCGTGTCATTCCTGAGTTCATGATTCAGGGCGGCGATCCGACCGGCACCGGCATGGGCGATCCCGGCTACACCTTTGATGATGAGCTGGACCCAAACCTGAACTTCGACGCGCCCGGCCGCCTGGCCATGGCTAACTCCGGCCCCAACACGAACGGCGGCCAGTTCTTTATCAATGAGCAGCCCTACGACTCGCTCAACCAGCACTACACCATCTTTGGCCAGTGCGATGCGTCCAGCCTCCTTGTGGTGAAAACCATTGCCCGCGTAGAGCGCGATAACAAGGACAAGCCCCTTCAACCTGTCATGCTGAACAAGGTCACCATCGTTCCTGAGGGCGAGCCGCTACCGCCCACGCCCGAACCGGTGGCTCAACCATCGGCTAAACAATAAGAGCGATTCAATCACAGATCGGCTTTCTCCAGAGAGGAAAAATTCCATGTCTCTATCCCCAGGTACCTACGCAAACTTCAACACATCGGAAGGTAAGATCGTCATCCGCCTCTTCGAGTCTGAAGCGCCCATTACCGTCAAGAACTTCATCGAGCTGGCAGAAGGCGGCAAGGAATGGACCCATCCCACGACGCACGAGAAGTCCAATAGAAAGCTTTACGACGGCACTGTCTTCCATCGCGTTATTCCCGACTTCATGATCCAGGGCGGCGACCCGACAGGCACCGGCATGGGCGGCCCAGGCTATCGCTTCCAGGATGAAACCAAAGGCTCGCCGCACCGCTTCGACAAGCCCGGCAAGCTGGCCATGGCGAACAGCGGCCCCAACACCAACGGCTGCCAGATCTTCATCACCGTTGCGGCCACGCCGTGGCTCACAGGCAACCACACCATCTTTGGAGAAGTGGTGGAAGGCGAGGAAATCGCCAATAAGATTTCTCTGGTGCCGCGCAACTCACAGGACAAGCCGCACAAGACCGTTGTGCTTGAATCGGTCACCATCGAGCGCGTCGCTTGATTTTTGCTCATGTATAAACAAAAGCCCCGGCACAAAACCGGGGCTTCAGATTGCTGACAAAGTCAGTCTGGCGGTTTTAAGTAAGGGCCCGGGGCTAACGCCCCTCTTGAATACATTGGCCTTATTCGTGAGGCTAAAGCCTCACGCTCCCTCCGGAAAAGCGATGATGAGGTTTTTCATCAGGCTGAGGCCCAGTTTGCTTCGGGGCTTTTGTTTGTGGCGAAGATCCGTGCAGCCGTTAAAACTTCCAGACCACGCCCGCATTCACTTTGCCGAAGAAATTCGGCAATCCGGGAACCCTGTACGGCACCGCAGCCTTCAAACTCTCAATCAGCGCCAGATTCTCATAGACAAAGTCGCCGCCTGTACGGATGGCAAACTGGCGGCTGACAGGCGTATCCACTCCTCCGCCCATTACAGTGACGAACGAGGCCGTCATGCCGAGGTGCGCATTGGGTCCCCAATTCTGGTTGATTCCCAAGTCGCCGCCCATCACTTCGCCGTACAGCGTCTCATGACCAAACTTGTGGCTATATTGAAAGCCGCCAAGAACGTAATACGCATTCTGCGGCGCGCCATAATTGTTTGCTCTGTACTGCGTGGTATCCATCTTGAAGCGCAGCCGCCCGTGCCACATTGTCGGAAAGGCAAACGAAAGCTCCCATCCATTCAGCGACTGCTGGAATCCCGGAACTCCGTTGAAGGTATTCGACTGGTAAGAATATCCCCCATAAAGCTGATAGTGCTCGGGGCCGCCTGACTCCTGGAGCACAGGCGCGAGCTGCGCATGCGCCAGTACGGAGAAACACAGCAATGCAAGGAATGCGCTGAAACGCCGCATAGAAATCCCCCGACCAAATCGGATTCAGGAAACCAGGCGGTGACGATCTAATCCATACGGAAAAACTACACAAACTACTTAATCTGGCTGGGCGTTATCTACCAGCACTGGAAAACCTGTTTATGACCACCTGGCTCTGCTATACGTAGGATGCATAATTGCGGCCCGGCGTTCAGCGCACGCTGGATTGGATTGCGATGTCGATGCCATCTCTGACGAAATCCGCCAACGAAGGCATTGCGCCCGACTGCGAGGCCACCCACGCGCCCCAGCGATTCCCTGCCTCATTGAGCACGGCCAGGCTTGCTCCGCGCAGAAGATAGTGCGTCATTGCAGCGGTAAATGCGTCTCCAGCGCCAATCGTATCGACCACATCCACGGCAATCCCCGGATGCTCATGCCAGCCATCGCGCGCCACAAGCATGCTGCCCTGGCCGCCTCGTGTAATCGCCACCAGGCACAACCGGGGAAACTCATCCAGCAAGCGTTTCGATGCGCTCCGGAGATCGGTCTCCGCTTCCATGCCCAACAGACTTAAAACTGCAGGAACTTCCGCGTCGTTCATCTTTAAAACTGTCGCCAGCTCCAGCGATTCCTCGACCACTTCGCCGCTGTAGAACGGCGCGCGCAGGTTCACGTCAAAGATGCGAATGCAATCTTGCCGGGTCTGCGCGATCAGTTCCTGAATGGTCTGCTTTGAGGCAACACTTCTCTGCGCCAGCGAGCCAAAGCAAATTGCATCGGCTCTCTCCGCCAATCGAACCCACTGATCCGAAAGCGATAGAAAGTCCCAGGCCGCCGGCTGATGGATGGTGTATTCGGGCTGTCCGTCCTTGAGCGCGACCGTCACGAGGCCGGTCTCATGCTCGGCATCGATCTGAAGAAACTCCGTGTCGGCTGGCAGTTCATCGAAGGACTCGACAGCCTTGCGCCCCAGCTCATCGCGCCCGATGCGGCTCAGAATGGCCGCATGATTCCCAAGCCTTCCCGCCATCACGGTAAAGTTCGCCGGCGCGCCGCCCAGTCGCGGTCCCTCCGGCAGCAGGTCCCATAGCAACTCGCCAATGCCGAGAATCAAATGCGGTGCAGACATTCCGGCCCCTCAGTCTCCTGGCTGCCATCTCCAGATGGAGCAGTCTTCATAATTCATCGAAGCGTACTCCCCATCCGGCTGATTGGTCAGAATAGCGTGATCGGCCTTTGCATCGGCTGGCGACCGCTTCACCTGCCCTTGAAAGTAGCGTACAAATCCTTTTTGCTGCTGCAAAATGTGCTCCTGCTCATTGTTTACATAAAGCAGGTCGAGCTCGCCCGGCCTGTTCTGAAAGCTCCGCGCGCAGTGGCGCAGAAACCGCTGTATCACCACAGAGCCGAAAGGATTAAACAGAAACGCGACGCATGGTCCCCGCGGAAACGGAAATGTAGCCGCATCCGCCTGAGCCAGACGCACCGGAGACCGCAAGCGGTCGGCTTTGCGCCACACCGTCAGATTTTTCCGCGCGATGCGCATCAGCGCGGGGTGCATTTCCACACCGATGACGGCGCGAAACGGCATCTCCGCGGCCAGCAGCACAGCGCGCCCCATTCCCGCGCCGATGTCGATAAACGTGGTCTCTTCCAGCGGAAATGCCGGCCGCATTTGCCGCCACCGGCGCACCAGCGCGTAAAAGACTGAAGGCGCGATTCCGTAATACGCCGTGGTGTGCCGATCATGCGGGCTGCCCGTCTTGAGATGCCTTCCGGCCACAAGCCCGCTCGTTCGCACCCCGTGTTCCAGGTCGAACGGATGCGGCAGAAATCCATCTTTCTTGTTCAGGCCGGTGAGCCGCGGGCCGCGCTTCGGCTTCTCAATCGAACTCAACTTCCGCAAACTCAACTTCCGCCAAGCCTCTCTGGCAACAAAACTTTCCTGCATTTTAGCCGCCGGGGTACTGACAACTGTTTCACAGCAGCTCATCCTCATCTTGCCTGAAAGCTCCGGCCGATCCGTGAGTGAAGCCGATCTGTCTCATGAAAACAACCAGCCGGCATGCACGCGGCATCTAGCCGATCACATGGAAAGTGAGGGCCTTATGTCATCTCAGACAAAGAAATGTGGTAACGCAGCCTGTACCTGTACCGTATCGGACAGCAAGTCCAAGTATTGCAGCGCGCATTGCGAAGGCATGGCAGACAGGGTCGAACTGATGTGCGTCTGTGGTCATACCAGTTGCGGCGCAACCGCAAGCGTCTCCGCGCCTGTGGAACCGGCGCAATCGCCGTCGCAGCCACCGATCTGAACCGGTTCCGAAAATGGGAATGCCGCTCATCCTATCGCGGGCATAGGCTGTCACGGTTCCTCGCCATGAGGAAGGAGTGACATGTGTGCCCTTGGCGCGATACGCTTGTGGGGTATCCGCATGAACTGCGCGGTGCAAGGAGCAGAACCTCTCCATGCCTATTCAGAGCACCAGCAAAATCTGGCATAACGGCCACCTCATCCCATGGGAGCAGGCCACACTTCACGTCATGAGCCACGTTGTTCACTATGGCTCCAGCGTCTTTGAAGGTATTCGTTGCTATGGACAGCCCCAGGGCGGAGCGATCTTCCGCCTGCCTGAGCACATGCAGCGCCTCATTGACTCCGCCAAGATCTACCGCATGGAAATACCCTACACGCTCGACGAGCTGTGCGCGGCAGTCGTGGACGTGACCGAAGCCAACAACGTGTCGCCGAGCTACATCCGGCCCATCGTTCTGCGCGGCTACGGCGAAATGGGCGTCAACCCCAAGGGCTCGCCCATTGAGGTTTATGTCGCCAACTTTCCGTGGGGCAAATACATGCCCGGCCACGGCGGCGCGGATGTTTGTGTCTCCAGTTGGAACCGTCTTGCCCCGAACACCATGCCCACGCTCGCCAAAGCCGGTGCGAACTACATGAACTCGCAGCTCATCCGCATGGAAGCCGATATCAACGGCTACGCGGAGGGAATCGGCCTGGACGTGAACGGCCTTGTCAGCGAAGGGTCGGGCGAGAACATCTTCCTCGTCCGCAACGGCGTTCTCTACACGCCGCCGCTGGCGAACTCCGCGCTCTCCGGCATCACGCGCGACTCCGTTCTCACCATCGCGCGCCATCTGGGCCTTACCGTCACGGAGCAGTCGGTTCCCCGCGAGCTGCTTTACATCGCCGACGAAGTCTTCTTCACCGGCACGGCCGCGGAGGTCTCGCCCATCCGCTCGGTTGACCGCATCCTCATTGGAAACGGCGAGCCCGGCGAGATCACCAGGCAGATTGCCGATGAGTTCTTCGGCATTGCCAACGGCCTCAAGCCCGACCGCTTCGGCTGGCTCACGCACGTCAAAGTGGCCGCGCCGGAGACGGTAACGGCATAGCTGCAAATTCACATTGCAACAAGACGGGCGGCCTCTCCGGCCGCCTGTTTTCTTTTGCGTCAAAGATAAAGATCCATGCTCCCAGCCTGGAACCCATTCAGCGCCGCAGCCTGATTCTTTGTCATCGGATTTATGCAATTCAGTTCCCGCTTCCTTTGCGTACTGATGCGTACAAAGTCAGCTCCGTTGCAGACGAACGATACGATCTCGCGGGCGTCAATCGGCCATCGGCTGCCGTGTGCTGCGTCCTCACGGAAGCCATCAAGCCGATTCAGGTCCAGTAAACTGTACAGGGATCAGGGTTCAGGGATCAGGGTTCAGTAAAAACAAATGCTCCGTCATCTACTTTTGTCTTTCTGATCCCTGATCCCTGACCTCTGAACCCTGACCTCTGCCCATGAAGCCAGATATGAAAGTTCAGTTGGCCGGCATCGAGCTGGCCAACCCCGTCATCGCCGCCAGCGGCACCTTTGGCTATGGCATCGAGTTTGAGGAGATGGTCTCGCTCGAACGCCTGGGCGGCTTTGTCACCAAGGGCATCTCGCTTGAGCCCATGACGGGCCACGCCGCTCCGCGCATTATTCAAACAGCCGCCGGCATGATGAACGCTATCGGCCTGCAGAACATTGGCGTCGATGCCTTCATCGCGGAAAGGCTCCCCGCGCTCAGCCGCTACCCGGCCTGCAATATCTTCGTCAATGTCTTCGGCTACACCGTGGGCGAGTACATCAGCGTCATTCAAAAACTCAACGAGGCGGAAAAGATCGCCGCCTACGAGCTCAATGTGTCCTGCCCCAACGTCCACGCCGGCGGCATGAGCTTCGGCGCCGATCCGGGCTCGCTTGAATACCTCGTCTCATCCGCGCGTTCGGCCACCAGTCGCCCGCTCATCGTCAAGCTCTCGCCGAACGTCACTTCCATTGCGGAGATGGCCCGCATTGCAGCCAACTCCGGCGCGGACGCCATCTCGCTCGTCAACACCTTTCTCTCGTTGTCGATCGATATAGAAACCCGCAAACCGCGACTCACCAACACCACGGGCGGGCTTTCCGGCCCGGCTATCAAGCCTATCGCCGTCCGCATGGTGTATGAGACGGCCCGCGCCGTAAATGTCCCTGTCATCGGCATGGGTGGAATCATGACGCCGGAGGACGCGGTGGAATTCATGCTCGCCGGAGCCACAGCCGTGCAGGTCGGCACAGCCAGCTATGCCGATCCCCGCGCTACTGAGCGCATCGCCAAGGGGCTGGAATCGTGGTGCCGTAGCCATCACGTGGAGAAGGTTGCAAGCCTGACGGGTTCTGTCGATATAACGAAGTAAAAACGGGGCGAATTCGGACGATTCCGCTATGCATGACTTGCAGGTTAACGTGTTCTCACACGGCAACTTGAAGCTTTTCAATCCATGAGGTGAATCATGCGCAGGGCCTTGGTTGTTTTGACTGTCTTTTTCTTTTCGGTAAGTCTCTACGGCCAGAAGGTGCGATTTGGGCAGGAACTGCCGTCCGTAGAGCCGGGCGTAGATTACCCAATCAAGGCGCATATCTATGCCGTGCATCTTCGTACGGAGTGCATGCAGGCACCATGTATAGACGTCTTGTATTCGGATGCACTCGTGAATGGTGAGAAACTCGAATTCAGGAGCAATAGCTATAGCTCTCTGACGATTCCGTTGGGAGATTACCGCGCACGCATCGTAAAAGCCAAAACCACTTCCGCATCAAGCCCAGGTAAGATCGGCGATACATACGAACTGGTAGTTCAGGGAAACAAGACGCTCCTTTGCGTAGTCACAGGAATCGCTGAATAATTTAGTCGCATATAATCCAGCCTCCAAACAAGACCAAATAGGTCTGAGTTATCGCTTAAAACAAAAATCTCCAGCAGGGCTAAACCAGCGCCCTGTTGGGGATTTTCTCAAATACTCTTCGTTCTACTCTTACGCCGCTGCCTGGAAGCCGTTGCAGCCGCTGATCGGCGTGACCAGCAAATGCAGGGGCACCAGTTGGGGATGGCCGCAGGTTTCCACCAGGCTCTCAGGAGCCTGATGTGAAGAGCGGATTGAAACCAGCTTGTCGTCGCTGTGACCTTCACCGAAGTGGGTACAGAGTCCGCATTGCCCGTCTTGAATCTCTGACATGATTCCTTCCCTCCTGATCGGTCGTTCTTACCTGCCCAGATATGATGATCAAATTTCTCCTGAAGATCAAGCCGGAGATAAAAATTCTTTCCATCGGCCTCCCAGGGATTCCTTATCCGATATCCATTGCCATTCCCTGCCGCGCGGTAATATAGTCATCCAAATACTCTGTGCACGACTGCAAGATCGCTCCCCGCAGTTGCAAGTTTCGCTTTCGAGAACGACCTGACCCGGCCCGCAGCCCGTCCGCATGGCCCCAAATGCACAGTCTCATGTTTGGAGAATCGTTTGTTGTCCCGCAAACTTTGTCCCGTCTTCGCCGTTTCAGCTCTCACGCTCTGTAGTCTCGCCGCGCTCGCGCAACAATCTTCGCCTCCACCGGCAATCGTCCAGCCAGGCGCGCCCGGCGCCTCAAACAAGTCCCTCACACCCACCGCCGCCAACGCCGGCGAAGCACCCAGAGCCCCATCCAAAGCAGACGCCGATTTCATGCAGGGCATGATCATGCACCACAACCAGGCCGTGCAAATGACCGAGATGCTGAAGACCCGCACCCAGGACCCAGCCATCCAGGAACTCGGGCACAAAATCGACGTCTCCCAGACCGATGAAATGCGCTGGATGAAGCAGTGGCTTACGGATCGCAGTCTGCCGATTGACCCCATGGCCGGCATGGATATGAAAGACATGAAGATGGACATGCCCTTGATGCCCGGCATGCTCACCGCTGCTCAAATGGAGGCTCTGCGCAAAGCCTCCGGCCCCGAGTTCGACCATCTCTTTCTCACCGGAATGATCCAGCACCACTCCGGCGCACTGCAAATGGTCAAAGAGCTTTTCGCCAACCCTGGCGCAGGCCAGGATCCCCAATTATTCGATTTCGCCAATGACGTCGACAACACCCAGCAGGCTGAAATCGACATCATGCGTCACATGCTGAAGGAGAGACAATGAGCTTCACTGCTTCCCTATTCGCCACACGCAAACTGACTCTAATCGCACTAGCCACGGCCGGTTTTTCTGCCGGGCTGGCCGCGCAGGGCCCAACACCCTCCACGCCTCCAGCGGCTAAAACCCCTCCCATTCCGCCGAGCGTTTACGTGAATCCCCGCTCCGATAGCAGCGATCCGCGCGTGGGCCTCAAGGGCGGACTTTATGACGCAGCTACTGCCATCCAGGGCATGGAACTCGTGCTCACTACGCCCAAGCCCGCCGGCTTTGCGCCGGATGTCGACTCCATCAAGGCCGTGGACGCCACGCCCGCTCCGCCGCCCGTCGATCCCGACGCCCCGCGCCAGCGCGGCATGATGATGCAGGCGCCCAGCGGGCCGCGCGCCAACTACGGCGGCACCAACTCCGACCTGGCATTCAACTCGAAGTACCTCTTCAACGGCAATTACAACGGCATCAACATCTATGACATCTCCAACCCGTCGCACATGACGCTTGTCACGTCGATCATCTGCCCCGGCGGCCAGGGCGATGTCTCTGTCTACAAGAATCTGCTCTTCATGTCTGTGGAAGCCGCCAACGGCCGCATGGATTGCGGCACCCAGGGCTTTCCGACATCCGAACCCGCGCCTAAGCCGCCTGTACCCACGGGAGACGCCGAAAAGGACGCCGCTGCCCGCCGCGAGTTCATCATGCGCATGCAGCCCCCGCCCAGCAAGGACCGCGTGAAGGGCGTCCGCATCTTCGATATTTCGGACATCAAGAACCCCAGGCAGGTGGTCGATGTGCAGACCTGCCGCGGCTCGCACACGCACACGCTGGTTGTCGATCCCAAGGACAAGGACAACGTCTACGTCTACGTTGCCGGCTCTGCCGGTGTACGCCCGGCAGACGAGCTTGCAGGCTGCTCCGGCGGCGATCCTGGCAAGGACCCCACGACGGCGCTCTTTACCATCGTCGTTATCCAGGTGCCGCTGGCGCATCCTGAGCAGGCCAAGGTCGTCAACAGCCCGTACATCTTCTCCGATCCTCAAAGCGGCGACGTGAACGGCCTCTGGAAGGGCGGAAACCACGGCGATGGAACGCAGACCACCTCGGCCACACGCGGCTGCCATGACATTACCGTTTACTCCTGGCTCGGCGTGGCCGGTGGCGCGTGCTCCGGTAACGGCATCCTGCTCGACATCTCCGACGTTGTGCATCCCAAGCGTCTGGATGCCGTCACCGATCCCAACTACTCGTTCTGGCACTCGGCTAACTTCTCGAATGACGGCAAGACCGTACTCTTCACCGATGAGTGGGGCGGCGGCGGCCAACCTCGCTGCCGCGCATCTGACCCCATGGCGTGGGGCGCGGACGCCATCTTCACTATCACCCCGGACAAGAAGCTGAAGCTTGACGCTTACTACAAGATGCCCGCGCCGCAAACCGACAAGGAAAACTGCGTCGCGCACAACGGCTCCATGATTCCCATCCCTGGCCGCAACATCGAAGTGCAGTCCTGGTACCAGGGCGGCGTCTCCCTCATGGATTATACCGATCCCACACATCCCTTCGAGATCGGCTACTTTGACCGTGGCCCGGTCGATGACAGCCGTCCCGCCATGGGCGGCCAGTGGTCCACCTACTACTACAACGGCTATATCTACGGCTCTGAGATCGCTCGCGGTACGGACGTTCTCAAGCTCGTCCCGACGAAATACATCACGCAGGCTGAAATCGACGCCGCCGGCCAGGTCTATCTGCCTGAACTCAACGTTCAGGATCAGCCGCATATCGAGTATCCGGAAAACTTCGTCACGGCGAAGGCTTATCTCGATCAGCTCGCCCGCGGTGAGAGCCTTTCGGCGGACAAGATTGCGGCGATCAAGGCCAACATCGATGCCAAGAATGGAAAGAAGCTGAAGGGCGATGCCAAGACGGCAGAGAAGGCCGCTGAAACGGCGAAAACCCCCGCCGATGCCGACCGCCTCAAGGCCCTCGCCAAAATTCTCTCCAACCCCAAAGCCGCTGAAGCCGCACCCAAAACCGGCATGTAACCTCCACTCAAGTTGGCGCGATATTTGTCGTGCCGGCAAAAACACCGAAGGCGAGTCCACAGGGCTCGCCTTCATCTCATTTCAGGGCAACCTCTTCACAAAACAACAACATAATCGTAGACCGCACGATTCTGAGTCGATGCCGCAACAGGAAAAAGGCATTCGCCCTGCATGCGCGCTTCCCTATGAGCTAAATGCGAAGCTCTTCGGCGCGCCAGCGCTCCAGGAAAATGCCGTCGCTGTAAACGCAACAGCGTTGCCTCACGCGATTGTCCTAGCCACCTTTGACAATCCCCGCAATGCCGGCCGCAAAGAATGTGGCCAGTATCCAACCCAGCATGATCAATATCCAGCGCACCCAGCGCAGCCGGTTCGGTCGAATGAATGCCGGGTCGATGGTGCGCTGAGCCATCCACTCCCACCCTTGCTGCACACGGTCCAGCGTTCTGCCCAGCCAGTCCTGCGCCTTCCCTGCCGGCGCCACAGGCGGGTGCGGATTCTGTAACGGAGATGAGTCAGGCTGCCATTTGTCATCCTGCCCGAGCTTCACCAGTGGTATGCAGTTTTCAAGCGAGTAGATCAGCGGATGAAACGGTGGATAATGATCCGGCAATTTGCCGCTTGTATGGTATGCGTCATAGGCTTCCTTCTCTGAGGGAGCCATAGCGTTGCGAACCTCGGCCCGGCGATGAATCACCCACGCCAAGCCTGCCATTAAGCCAAGCCCGTACACGGCCCGCAATGGGTAAATACCGTAACCCGTAGTCGATTGCTGCAGCAGGTCTCCGCCATAGTTCTCAAACTTGCGCAGCGGGTTAAATCTCTGTCGCGCATTCTCGCGTGAATCGGATTCCATCTGCGACAGCACCTCTTTGGCCCCGTCGCCATCTCCCGTGTCCTGAAGAAACTTTGCCAACTGCGTGTAAGGCTGTTCAGAAAAAGGCAACGACAGCCGCAGCCAGTCTTTTCGAAAATCCGAATCCTGAAAACCGCCGGTAACCGATCGATAAGTGAAACCATCCAGCGAAAGATTTCCCTTTCGCGGCCAGCTTTTCGCATTGTCGGTCTCAAGCGTATCCACCTTCAGATCGCTCAGCTTGAGTCTGGAAATGGACTTGATCTCCGTCCAGTAGAGAGTCTGCTTGATGGTGGCTCCATACAGACTCACATCTTGAAAGCTGCCTCGTGTGCAGTTCATGTCTCTGCTGATCTGCGCCTCGCTGAAGTCCACTGTCGCATCCGCGCTGAAATCTCCGTCACTTCCATGAAGAAAGACGGAACCGCCAATGGTGGCGCGTTCTGCATCGAGAGCCGTGCCGCCGGGGGCGCTGAAATAACTTTCCTGGCAGTCCATGTCCCCGGAAATCTGCGCGCTCACCAGGCTTACCTTGCCAAGCGATGAAAACTTGTTGTTGAGATAAAGCCCACCTTTTACCACAATGCTTTCTGCTAACAGTGCAACACCGCCCGCATTTTTAAAACTTCCGCCCCTGCAATCCAGATCTCCGCCTATCTGAGCCAGATCAATACCTACAGGTCCTTCGGCAAAAAACCTGTCATAAAAAAAGATGTTCCCGCCGACCACCGCATAGGAGGCATTCAACGCGTGATCATCGCCCTTGTTCCATACAAAATAGCTTTGGTTGCTGCAATCGAGATCATTCCGAATATGCGCAGACCTTAGGTTCACTTTGCCGTGGGCAGAGAAACTTTTCCTGAAATAAACAGTGCCTCCGATGATTGCCCGTTCCGCGTTCAGGGATTCACCGGTAGAAGCAGTGAAATTGCCGCCTTCACAATCGAGATCTCCATCCACCTGTGCGCTCATAAGAGACACCCTGCCGTTCGCGGAGAATCGGTTACGAAGAAAGACACTTCCCTTAATCGCCGCGCTTTCTGCCGAAAGCGAATTATTGGAACCATTTTTGAAATTGCCGTCCACACAGCTAAAATCTCCGCCAATTTGAGCCAGATCGAAAGAAACTGCTCCTTCTCCGATGAATCCCATATTCAATAAAACACCGCTGCCAATCACCGCCGACATGGCTTGCAAGGCAGCAGTGCCCTGCTTTCCTGGGTTCCCCGTAAAACGCGAGTTACTACAATCCAGCTCATTCCGGATATGCGCCGCCCTCAGCAGCACTCCGCCCCGCGCCGTGCAGTCATTCAAAAGCGCAGAGCCGCCAATCGTGATGACCTCGGCATTGATCGCCCAGCTTGAAGAACTACTGAATTGTCCCTTTTCAGAGTTAAGATTTCCTCCGATCTGCGCGCCCGCCAGGTTCACCGTGCCTTGTGCAGAGAACTTGTTGCCCAGAAAAACGCCGCCTTTGACAGAGATGCCTGCGGCAGAAATCGCCTCACCGTCTGCGTTGTTGAAGTGGCCTCCGTCACAAACCAGTTCGGCGCCTATCTGAGTGCTGCCGAGAAAAACTCGCCCCGTTGCGGAGAACTCTTTATACAGAAAGATGCTGCCGCCTACCACCGCTGACTCCGCGTCGAATGCGGCGAGTTCCAAATTGGTTTTCGGGTCATCTTTATTCGCCACAAAACTGCCGCCTTTGCAACTCACGTCATTCCTGATATGCGCCGCTCTCAAAGAAGCTCCGCCATGGGCGCAGAAACCGTCCGAAAAAAATACGGAACCATCAATGGTGACCTGTTGGGCGTTGAGGGCGTATCTACCATCCGCACGGAAGCGGCCTGCGACGCAATCAAGATCCCCTCCTATATTGGCGGAATACAACGTCACGCCAAAATTGCTGGAGAAGCTCTCGTCGAGCGCCAGATCCCCTCGAATCCGGCTATAAGAGATATCCAACCAGCCAAGCGAAGAACCTGACAAGACCAGCGACGGAATCTGGATGTAAGAAAGATCCGCAGCCTCCCATATCTGGCACCGCAGTAACCAGAGCGGAAACGAGAGCTTTACGTTCGCCAAGTCGAGCGGCCCTGAGATTCGCGCTCCAAAGAGCTGGATACCGTGAGAACCAATTCTGCTCGCAGCCGCCGTATCCGTGCAAAGCCATCGGATGAGTTCAGCGCGTACCCTCCGCTCTTCTGGCCACGGGTTCGGCGTGTCTGGATGATTGGCAGGATCACGCGCCAGATCGCTGCCGCCGGCGACGGCCTGAGCGCCGGCGGCAACAGCATTGAGCAGACGCTCTTCGGCAATACTCCAGTTTTGAAGAAATGACTCCGGAAGTATCTCGCGAAATCGCTCGGGGATAGCCGGTCTCTTGTCCTTAGCTTGCAACATGATCGCCCTGCCATTTTTCAGGATGAAGCCGGAGTGAACTGAACTTGGTGCGTGCAGAGTATCTGTTTCGAACTAAAGGAGCAAGATATTTTGGCCGGGAATACTTCAATTCCGGGTTTTAAAATAAGTTTGTTATGCCATTTCCTATTCGTACCTGTGCCGTCTGTGGTGAAGAGTTCGAGCTGAAGCCCGATAAACCTGGTTTTGCCAACCGCTGTCCGTCCTGCAGTGAACCCGAAGAAGACGATTCCGCTTCCGGGGGTCTTTCCAGTGCTGACCCCGAGCTAAATGCGGCCCGCCGCAAGACCATGCGCGACATGCTCTACCGCAAGGAAAGCTAGCGCCGAAAATATTCTTCCAATCTGCCGCCAGAAACTCAAACCGGCCTGCCGCGGAAGACATATACCAGCTCGATAAGCAGGATCAGTACAACCATTACTTCCAGAAAGAAGGTGCGGGTCTGGTTGAACTGCTCGACCATGTAGTTGTAAAGCTCCTCAGCGGTTTTGAGCTTCTGCTCGACGAGATCGCGGTAATCCGGCACGCCGACCCTGGCGGCAGCTACCTTGTAGAGGCGCGCGGCAAACATATCGCTGAGGAACTTGATGGCGTTGTCGGCGTGTTCGGTAAGCTCTGAGACTTCCAGCAACACCGAGTGAAGTCCATTCGCATTGCGGGCCATGCTCCAGCGGCTGAAGAAGCTGTTCTTCTTTTCTAGCTCGTCGTAGACGCGGTCGAGAATTTCTGTCAGCAGCTCATCGTAATGGCGGAATTCAAGAAGCTGCGAGTTGGCATACTCCAGCAACTGAATGGCGGTCTCCGCGCCGGCTGCCGAGTCATATAGAAACGCAGCGTTCCAGGTGATGACGGCAAGGTCCTGCGCGTAGTACGAGATCTGCGACTGGAGCACTTCGGTGATCTCACGTTCCGAGAGAGTGATACGGTCACCGCGTACGATCTGTGCAATTTGCGAGCCGAAGCGGGCGGTCAGCTCTGTGCTCGATGGCGCACCGGAGGCGTCACGGACATGGAAGATGAAGTAGTCTTCGCTCAGCCATCGCGTGTAAGGGTTCTCCATAGCCTGCGGAATGCGGCTCAGCTTCTGGCGAATGATCGGCTCAACGCGAGAGGCGAAATCCACGTCCCAGACCCAGCGGCTGGAGAGATGCACGAGGCTGTCCCAGTCGCCCGTGAATGGCAACTGATAGAGAATGCTGACGACGCCGTAATCGTAGTACTTGATTTCGCCTTCGAGGCGCTCGCCGGATTCGAGAACGAGTGGATCGAGGCGGCCTGTGACGGGAGGACGCTGGTAGCTGACATACGAGGGCGCGGAGTGCTTGAGGTTCGGCTGGCGGAGGGTGCGCGCCTCGTCCTCCTGTTTGAGAGCCTGCTGAAGCACGTCGAGACGCAGCTCCTCGCAGACATCAAACTGGATGAGCACAAAGACGGAACCACTAAGCGATGTGCCTGCCGGAGATGGAGTTACCGTCGCCATAGCTTATACGCATGGTATCCGATGATGACGGCAGAGCGGCTAAGAAGCTATTTTGAGGCCTGCTGAAGCGGTACGACGGAGCTTAACGGAATCTCCATGGTGCCGACTTTGCGTGAGCCACGGTCCAGGATGCCGGTGCGTAGCCAGTAGTTCCCTTTTGCGGGCACTGCAAGATCGGCGTGAAGCTGCACGCCGGCTTTCTGCACTGCTGCATAAACATCCGGTTTGAAGCTGAGATCGACGAGATGCTCTTGATGATTGACGATGTTGCCAAAGCGGTCGTAGACCAGGAGTGTGATGTTGACCTTGCCTTTGTGCGTGCCATCCGGGTCCGGCGGGAGGCTGAGGTCGGAGGTGTTGATGGCGAAGTCGATCTTGTAGGCTATTTTGTTTTTGTCTGGAGACTTGTCGGGCTGCGGGTTTGGCGGCGTGCTTTGTGTTGCATTGGGAACTGCCGCAGCCGCGTCCGCCGGCGCTGGATAGATGCGCAGCTTGTAGAGCACCTGCTGGCTCTGCGGCATTCCCAGATCCATGAAGGGTAGTAACGGGTCCACGGCGCCGGGAGTCTTTTGATTGAGCTTTTGCAGTTCCTGGTTGCGGACGGCGAGCGAGCTTCCGGGGAGTACATCGTCTACGGCGAAGTATCCGCGGCGATAGGAGAGCTGATATTTCGCTCCTGAGACCTTGATTTCAATTTTGCGGAAGTTGCCGTCCATCTTTGTGTTGGTGGGCGTATAGGCGATGGTGTAGAAGTTGCTGCTGGTGGAGGTGATCTTGTCGATGATGTCCGCGAGGCCGTTGGAGTTGGCGAAGGCGCGGCCGCCGGACTGGTCGGCGATGATCTGCGCATTCTCCTGATCGCCATTGCGTTCCGTGTCTTCTTCGCCCATCTGCTCGGTCGTGGGCGAGTTGGGACCGATCCCCGCCAGTTTCGTGTTGTTTTCTGCGGAGTAAATATTGTTGACGGACGTGCCGCGGGCGTCGACAGGATAGAGTGCGGCGCGTGCCGCGGCCAGCATGGCGAGCGTTTGCGCCACTTGCTCTTTTAAAGCGGGATTGCCGCTCTGTACACCGCCCGAGCCGCCGGAACCGACGACAAATACACCGGGGGGCTTTTCTGCAAACCAGATGATGTTCTTACGCCCCGGAAAGCCCTGCAGAAAGGTGGCGAGGCGCTGGAGGTTTTTGAGTGTGAGGTTCGTGCGATCGACATTTCGCTCGAGGTCGTTTTCATCGATGAAGCTTTGAAGAGCAGCGATCATGCCGGGCGCGGCCCCCCCAGAGCTCATAATGGCGGCGAGTTCTTCTTCGGCAACAGTCTGCGACTTGGCTTTCATTGCGCCAACGTCTGAGACTTCATTGTTCTTTTTATTGTTGAGCGCGGCCGTGAGTACGGCGGGATCGTCGTTGAATCCCTGGATGAAGTGCAGGCCAAGGCCCATGGTGAAGATGGCCATGCGGTTGCCGGGCTTGGCGGTCTTGAGATATTGCAGAGCCGCCTTGTGGACCCAGCTCTGATTATCCGTGGTCGTGTTGAGGGAATCGAGCAGGAGTACGTTGACGGCGGGCGGGTTGGGGAAGGGCGAAAAGTTTGTGAAGACGTCCGTAGGCATCTTTGGAATCTGCACGGACTGAGGCGGCGGCGTTGGCGCGTTCTCTTCAAAAAAGGAGACTGTCTGCGGCTTGCCGGACTCTGTGACTGTGAAGGCGTCTTTTTTGAGTCCGCTGACCGGCTTGCCGTTGTTGTTGACGATGACGTCAATGACTACTGATCGGGATGTGACGCGGAGTTCGGGTTGTTGAGCATGGGCGTACAGAGCTGTCAAGGCTAGAAGACACAGGACTGGAAAACAGCAGAGCCATTTGTTATCCCATCGTTGCGATGGAAGGAATCGCAAGGGTGGGGCAAGCAACATTTTGCTGGGCCCAACAACAGATATGGTTATCATTTTGATGCCTGCTGAAGCGGCACTACGGCGCCTAGCGGAATCTCCATAGTGCCGATCTTGCGTGAGGTGCGATCAAAAATGCCGGTGCGGAGCCAGTAGTTCCCTTTTGTGGGCACGGCTAGCTGTGCGTGAAGCTGCACGCCGGTTTTCTGGATTGCGGCCCAGGCGTCTGGCGGGAAGCTGAGATCGACCAGATGGCTTTCCTGATTGGTGATGTTTCCGTAGCGGTCATAGACGACAAGCGTAATGTTGACCTTGCCTTTGTGACTGCCGTCGGGAGCAGGCGTAAGGGTGAGATCGGATGTGTCGATGGCGAAATCGATCTTATAGGCCGTCTTATCCTTGCCGGGTGTCAGGTCCGGCGGTGCGTTTGGAGCGGGGTTTGACGCGCCTGCCGGTGTGGCTGCCTGCGCCGGATACACGCGCAGCTTGTAAAGGATCTGTTCGCTCTGCGGCATTCCGAGGTCCATGAAGGGCAACAACGGATCGACTGCGCCGGGAGTTTTCTGGTTGAGCTTTTGCAGCTCCTGGCTGCGGACCATGAGCGAGCTTCCAGGGAGCGCATCATCTACGGCGAAGTATCCGCGACGATATGCCAACTGATATTTCGCGCCAGCCACTTTGACTTCTATATTGCGAAAACTGCCATCCATGTTTGTGTTGGTTGGCGTGTACGAGATGGTGTAGAAGCTGCCGCTGGTGGATGTAATCTTGTTGATGATGTCTGCCAGGCTGTTGGAGTTGGCGAAGGCGCGTCCGCCGGACTGGTCCGCCATGATCTGGGCATTCACCTGATCGCCGTTACGTGCCAGGTCTTCAGAGTTCATCTGTTGCACCACGGCGCTGCCGAGACCGGTCATCTGCGAAGGCGCGGAGTTGGATGGGGAGACCACATTTTCCGCGGTGTAGATGCCGTTGGCGGTTGTGCCGCGGGGATCTACGGGATAGATGGCGGCGCGGGCGGCAGCCAGCATGGCGAGCGTACGCGACACCTGATCGCCCAGAGCGGGATTGCCCGTCTGGACGCCACCCAAGCCACCGGAGTTGACGACAAATATGCCGGGCGGCTTCTCCGCAAACCAGATGATGTTCTTGCGCCCTGGGAAACCCTGCAGAAAGGTGGCGAGCCGCTGGAGATTTTGGAGCGTGACCTGCATCCGATCGATATTCTGCGCGAGGTTGCTTTCATTCATGAACTGGTTGAATGCGGCGATCATTCCCGGCGATGCGGCAGTGCCCCCGTTCCCATCCGATTGGCTCATCAAGCCGGCCATGTTCTGCTGATTGAGTACCTCAGACTGACTGGTCAGTGCGCCGACGTTTGCAACCTCATTGTTCTTTTTATTGTTGAGCGCGGCCATGAGGACTGCCGGGTCGTCATTGAAACCCTGAATGAAGTGCAGGCCGAGGTCCATGGCGAAGATGGCCATGCGGTTGCCGGGCTTTGCCGTTTTGAGAAACTGCAATGCCTGCTTGTGCGCCCAACCCTGGTTATCGGTATTTGTGTTGAGCGCATCCAGCAGCAGGACGTTGACGGCAGGAGGCTCAGGGAACGGGGAGAAGTTGGTGAAGACGTCCGTGGGCATTTTAGGAATCTGCGTGGATGATGGCTGCGGCGCGGGCGTGTTCTCTTCAAAAAAGGAGACACTCTGCGGCTTGCCGGACTCTGCGATGCTGAAGGCTTCTTTTTTGAGTCCGGTGACGGGCTTGCCGTTGTTGGTGACGATGACATCGATGACGACGCTGCGGGAGGTGACGCGCAGCGCGGGTTGATCCGCTTGAGGAGCAGCAGGCGCCTGGACCGGCTGCGCGGCGGGCTGCTGCGCCTGCAATATCAGACTTGAGCCTGCGAAAACGATAGAAGCGAGAAAGAGCCGCATGACACCCCCGGTAACAGTATGCTTTCTGAGACGAACGATTGCGTCATCAAGATGCATAGATCGGCCCTTTTCCGGATTTCTCCGGTCCGGATCCCTTTGGCGGGGGCCGATCGCTCAGGAATGACAGCCGCACAACGCGGTTATCATTTCGCGGCCTGTTGAAGCGGGACGACAGTGCTTAGCGGAATCTCCATGGTGCCGACTTTGCGCGAGGTGCGGTCAAAGATGCCAGTGCGGAGCCAGTAGTTCCCTTTTACGGGCACCAGAAGCCTGGCGTGGAGCTGCACGCCGGAGTTCTGGACAGCGGCCCAGGCGTCGGGAGAAAAATTGAGATCGACGAGATGCTCCTCGTGGCTGACGACGTTTGCGTAGCGGTCATAGACAGCGAGAGAGATGTTGACCTTGCCTTTGCGAGTGCCATCCGGGTCCGGCGTGAGGCTAAGGTCTGAGGCGTTGATGGCGAAATCGACCTTATAGGCGGTTTTGTCCTGTTGCGTATTTGGCGGCGCATTTGGAGCAGCCGAAGATGCGTCCACCGGCGCTTGATAGACGCGCAGCTTGTAGAGCACCTGCTGGCTCTGCGGCATGCCGAGGTCCATGAAAGGCAGCAGCGGATCGACGGCTCCGGGAGCCTTCTGGTTGAGCTGCTGCAGCTCTTTGCTGCGGACCACGAGCGAACTGCCGGGAAGCGCATCGTCTACGGCAAAGTAACCGCGGCGATAGGAGAGCTGATATTTCGCCCCTGACACATTGATTTCGATTTTGCGGTAGTTGCCATCCATGCTTGGATTGGTGGGCGTGTAAGCGATGGTGTAGAAGTTGCTGCTGGTGGAGGCGACCTTGTCAATGATCTCGGCGAGGCCGTTGGAGTTGGCAAAGGCTCGTCCGCCGGATTGGTCCGCGATGAGCTGCGCGTTGAGCTGGTCGGTGTTGCGATCCTGGTCTTCCTGATTCATCTGTTGCTGCATGCCGCTAGTGGTAATTCCCTGGGAGGTTGGGGCTGTGCTTCCAGGGGAGGGATTGCCGATACCAGTCATCTGCTGTGGCGAATTGTTGGCAATGGAGACCACATTCTGGGCGGTATAGATACCGTTGCCGGATGTGCCGCGGGCATCGACGGGATACAGCGCCGCGCGGGCCGCGGCCAGCATGGCGAGAGTTCGCGAAACGCTAACGCTCAAGGAGGGATTGCCGGTCTGGATGCCGCCTATCACGTTGAAGTTGACGACGAATATGCCGGGCAGCTTTTCCGTAAACCAGATGATGTTCTTGCGGCCTGGAAAACCCTGCAGGAAGGTGGCAAGCCGCTGCAGATTTTCAAGCGTAAGGTAATTGCGATCGACATCCCGCGAAAAATTGTTTTCATCCATGAAGGTCTGAAGAGCGGCGATCATATCCGGATTCGCTACGGTGCCATAAGCCGTGGATGCAGTCATCAAACCGACGAGGTTCTGCTGATTGAGAATCTCGGACTGGCTTGTTAAGGCGCCGGCGTTTTCGACATTATTGTTCTTTTTATTGTTGAGGGCAGCCATGAGAACGCTTGGATCGTCGCTGAATCCCTGAACAAAGTGCAGCCCGAGGCCCATGGTGAAGATGGCCATGCGGTTGCCGGGCTTGGCTGTCTTGAGAAATTGCAGCGCAGCCTTGTGGACCCAGCTCTGGTTGTCTGTGCCCGTGTTGAGGGAGTCGAGCAGAAGCACGTTAACAGCGGGAGGATTTGGGAACGGAGAAAAATTGGTGAAGACGTTCGGGGGCATCTTGGGAATCTGAACGGATTGCGGCGGCGGCGCGGGAGCGTTCTCTTCAAAGAAGGAGACCGTCTGCGGCCTGCCGGACTCGGTGACCGTGAAGGCGTCCTTTGGGAGCCCGGTGACGGGCTTGCCGTTGTTGGTAACGATGACGTCAATGACGACGTTGCGGGACGTGACGCGGAGCCCGGGCTCCTGGTCGGTTGGAGGCGAAGCAGGATTCTGGGCCGGCTGTGCGCCGGGCTGCTGTGCCTGCGGAACTAATGCTGCGCCTGCAAGGATGGTTGAAGCGAGAAAAAGCCGCATAAAAACCCCCGCAACAGTATGCTCCTTTTGGCCAAGGGTTGTGTTACTGAAATGAAAGATTGTTCAGCCATTTTTTCCAGATTGATCTGTCTGGGGATGATCCAGAGGATCCAGCACGGAGTGTATTGTCTCGACACGGACCTTGCCGATGCGGCGGCCATCCATTTCCGTGACGATGAAGCGGCGGGAGCCATAATCGACGCTTTCTCCGGCGCGGGGTATGTGGCCGAGCTGAGCGAGAAGAAAGCCGGCGAGGGTTTCCACACCGCCATCGCGGGGCAGCTTCCACTGCATCTGGGTTTCGAGATCGCGCAGGTTGACGGTGCCGTCCAGAAGGAAATCGCCGTCGGTGTTTGCCAGCAGCGGGCGGGCGGGGTCGTCAAACTCGTCTTCGATTTCTCCGGTGAGCTGTTCGATGGCGTCCTCCGATGTGACGAGGCCGACGGTGGAACCGTATTCATCGACAACGACCGCCATGTGGCGGCGGCGGCGCTGGAGGTCACGCAGGAGATCGAGAACGGTCTTGGTTTCCGGAACGACAAGGAGCTCGCGCATGATCTGGCTGAGGCGAAGGTTGAGGAGCGGCATGGGCGCTCCGGGATCGGAGACGCGGGCGGTAGGTCGAAAGTGGATGAGGCGGGCGAGGTCTTTTGAGTAGACAACGCCGATAATGTGCTCGGGGCCGCGGCTCTCGTCGTAAACGGGAACACGTGAGTGCTGGAGATCGATGACGCGCGCGGATGCCTCTTCTACCGACATGTTTGCGGGCAGCGAGAGAATCTTCTGACGCGGCGTCATGATCTCGCGGACGGATACGTCGTTGAGCTCAAGGGCGCGATGGACGAGGGTTTCCTGAAAACGCGGCAGGACGCCTGTGCGGCGGGCGGCGGTGGCAATGAGCTTGAGCTCTTCGGGCGAATGAGCGCTGGCGCGCTCGGTGAGCTCGACATCGAAGCCGCGGAGGGCGACACCGGCGGAACGGCTGAGGAGGCGCACGGCGGGACGCACTACAGCCATGAAGAAGAGCATGGGCGGCGCAACGGCGACGGCGAGGGCCTCCGCGCGGCGCAGAGCGAGCGATTTGGGAACGAGTTCGCCGAGAACGACGTGGAAGTAAGTGATGAGGCAGAAGCCCAGGACGACGGCTGTGATGGCTACGGCGTGCGCATAGATCAACGAATGTGCGAGAGGGTGCGGGAACCAGTTGATAACGGCAAGAACAACCTGCGCGGCAAGGGGCTCGCCGAGCCAGCCGAGAGCCAGGGAGCAGAGGGTGACGCCGAGTTGAACGGCGGGGAGAAAGTCGTCGAGATCGTGCTGGAGACGGCGAACGGCGCGGGCGCCGGGCATGCGGGCGTGCAGCATTTGCTCTACGCGTGTGTCACGGATGGAGACCAGTGCGAACTCGGCGGCGACAAAGAAACCATTGGCCAGGATCAACATGCCAACCGCGACGCATTGGAGGAGAAAGAGACCGTGCATCACGGTGTGAGGATAGCATTTTTGCGATTGAAGTATGGCCTTGTACGCCTGGGAACCAAAGCGAGTCGCGCTGCGTATGGAATTGCGAGGCCAGAAAGAAAGTTTGTGGTCCTCTGAAAGCGGTTGACACCTCGGACGAAAATCGTCAGAACGATGGCAATCGCGGCTACTTTTTATCTCATACATGAACCTGCGGCCAGGCATGCCGCTGGAGGATTCAGCGTGGCTCCACGTAAGAAAAGAAGGCTGTGGATATGGATTGTCGTGCTGGTTGTGCTGGCGCTTGGCGTGACTGGCGTGGCGATGGCGCGGATGGCGGGCGGCGGGAAGATTGACCCGAACCGGCTGGCGAAGGTAACGCGCGGCGATGTGGCGCGCTCCGTGGTGGCGACGGGCAAGATTCAGCCGATTACCAAGGTCGAGGTGAAGTCGAAAGCGTCGGGGATTGTGGAGAAGCTTTTTGTGGACATCAATAATCGTGTCCACAAGGGCCAGGAGCTGGCGCAACTGGATCAGCAGGAGATTGTGGCGCAGGTGGATGCGCAGAAGGCCACTCTGGAGGCAGCGGAGGCCAATGTCGGCACCTTTGAAGCGAATATCGAGCAGGACAAGGTGAATGCTTCCGCGCCGGATCTGCCGATGTACAAGCAGACGCTGGACCGCAACATGGCCCTGCAACAGCAAGGCATTGTGAGCCGGCAGGCGCTGGATGACGCGAACCGCGATTACCTGGCGGCGCTGACCAAGCGCGACTCGTCTAAGGCGCAGATTGGCGTGGATACGGCCAAGCTGAAGCAGGCGCACGCGCAGGTGGAGCAGGCAAATGCCAGTCTGAAGCAGCTTGAAGAGCAGCTTTCCTACACAACGATTGTGGCGCCGATGGATGGCGTGATTCTCTCGCGCGATGTGGAGATTGGCGACGCGGTCAGCTCGATCCTGGTGCTGGGATCGACGGCCACGCTGGTGATGACCGAAGGCGATACGACACAGGTGTATGTGCAGGGCAAGGTGGACGAGGCAGATATTGCGCACGTCTATATGAACCAGCCGGCACGGATCAAGGTGGAAAGCTTTCGCGATCGCGTTTTCAATGGCAAGGTCACCAAGATTGCTCCGCTGGGCGTGGAAAAAGACAACGTAACGACGTTTGAAGTGCGGGTTTCTATCGATAACTCCGGCGGCGAGCTGAAGGCGAATATGACTGCCAATGCCGAGATACTTCTCGACGAGCACAAGGGCGTGCTGACGGTTCCTGAGTCCGCGGTGATCTACGACAACCAGCGCAATGCGTCTGTGGAGATTCCCGATAAGACGCAGAACGAGGGCAAGCGCAAGGTTGTGGTCAAGGTTGGACTTTCCAATGGCTCCGTAACTGAGATTCTGAGCGGGCTGAAGGAAGGCGATCAGGTGGTGCTGCAGCAATAGCGCAGGGGTCAGATGTCGGGGATCGGGGATCAGAATTTCAAGGCGGCCGTTGTTCGGGGCCGGACGCGCTGTTCGTTTGCGGACAATTGCGCGAACTTCCAGATAGCAGCGTGTTCGCCATCCCTCAGATTTCACACAAATTAGCGAAGAATTGAATTTGGCCCTTCCCATGCTGTAGAGTGGTCGGAGCTAACCCTCCCCCGCTCCTGATCTGGAGGTACACCATGAAATTTCGATTTGCTGCCGTAGCACTTGCTCTCTGCACTCTGCCCGCATTTGCGGCGCAGGCCAGTTTTGAACGCAACTTGTCTGTAAATGGCCGAGTTGACTTGGCCGTCTTTACCGGCTCCGGAAATGTGCATGTGTCGCGCGGCTCCAGCTCCCAGATTCATATCATCGGGCATGTGAAATCGAGCTGGGGCGGCAGCGATGACCAGGTTCGGGAGATTGCCGATCATCCGCCGATTGAGCAGACCGGAAACATTATCCGCATCGGCGCGCACAACGAGAACCTGAAAAACATCTCGATTGACTATGAAATTCAGGCTCCGGCGGACTCATTTCTTGAGGCGCATTCCGGCTCCGGCGACATTACCGACGACGGTGTGGGAGAGAATTCGAAGCTCGGAACTGGCTCCGGAAATATCCATGCTTCGGGGCTTCACGGCAACTTTGCTGTAAACACCGGCTCGGGCGATATTGTGGCCGAGCAGACCGGTTCAGGCGAAGTTACGGCACGGACAGGCTCCGGCAATATCGAGCTCAAGGACGTGCATGGCGCGCTGCATGCGGGAACCGGCTCAGGCGATCTGAAGATAACGGGAACGCCAGCCGGCGAATGGAGACTTACAACCGGCTCCGGAAATATCGAACTCTGGACGGGCAGCGCGGGATTCAATCTCGATGCGCATACTGGCTCCGGTTCTGTACACAGTGACCACGAAATGACCATACAGGGTGACTTCGATCATCACCATATTGCAGGCCGTGTGAATGGCGGAGGCCCCGATGTACACATCCAGACAGGCTCAGGCGACGTAAGAATTCACTGATCCCTCCCAAACCAGAAAGGGTCGTTCCTCAGGCGAGGTCCAATTGCTCCGCAGCGTTGGCCTCGCCGATTTTTTGTCTTGTCATGCTGTTCAGACCGCGCTGGTTCGATATGCTGAACGGCAGGAGCAGCACAATGTCCGATTCCCTTCTTTCTTCAGCCGAGATCGACCAGCAGCTTGCGAAGACGCCTTCCTGGCAGATTGTGAACGGCGAGCTCACACGCACCTTTGAGCTTGCCGATTTCCGTTTTGCGCTTGCCTTTGTGAACAAGGTGGGCGAACTGGCAGAGTCCGCCGGTCACCATCCGGATATAGACATCCGCTACAACAAAGTGCGGCTTGCGCTGGTGACGCACTCCGCCGGCGGCCTCACGGCGAAGGATTTCAATCTGGCCGCGCGGATTGATTCCCTCGGGTAGTTTCAGCTTGAAAGGCTATTGCTGCGCGGGTTTGCTGGAAACGGCTTCTCCGTCTTTAGCCTGCTCTGTTGCGGACTCCAGTAGAATTCCATCCGCGCGTGACGCCGCAACAAGGTGACCGGCTGCGGCCCGCACCATGGAGAGCGGGAAGCCGGTCTTTTGCCAGGTCCAGGTAAGCGACTTAACGTCAATGGAATAAACGAAATCACTGCCGCGTGAGCTGGCCAATATTCGATCCTGCTGTGCGTCGTAGGTCAGACCATTTACGTCCACCATCGGCAGGCGGTGCAGCCACAGCCAGTTTTTGCCCTGGTCACGCGAGAAGTAAACCCCTTCACGCGTGCCCAGCCACATGGCTCCATTGGCGGAGAAAACCACGCGATACACGCGGGTAATGGCCGTGGGAATCGGCATCGGCATCCAGGACTGCCCGGCATCCGTGGAAACTGCCAGATTGTCGGGCCGCGCGGCTGCCATCGTGGAGCCATGCGCTGCCACGGCGCGATAATCGCCTGACCCGGCTACAGGACCTCCCTGCCATGTGGCGCCCTGATCGTGGCTGGTGTAAATGCCGCCCTCAGCGGCAGCAACCCAGACATCGGTGGAGAGATCGAGCGCGTAGATACGGCTGGAGAGCTCGAGCTTCTGCTCAACGGCCTGCACCGTGTTGACGCGTTTACCGCGCACAACCTTCTTAACTTCCTGCGCAATGGTATTCACGATGGTGTTGCGAGGAGTCCATGCGCCGGAAGCCTGATCCAGGGCAAAGATGCCGCTGTTGGTGCCGGCAACGATGGTGCCGTCCTGCGCCTGGCTGAGTGCAAAGACGTCACGCCCGCCGAGACCGTCGGCAATCTGCTTCCACTCCTCGCCGCTGTTGGTAGAAACAAAGGCTCCGCCGTAGGATTTGTCATTCGCTACACCGGCGTAGAGCTTTGCGGGATTGACGGAATCGACCAGAAGCGCTTCCACCTTGCGCGCCGAAAAGCCGCGATTGGAGGCCGTGAAGGTGACAGCGGCATCATTGCTGGCCAGCACGCCGCCGCGATCCGTAGCCAGCAGCACGCGGTTGGGGTTTTCCGGATCGATCCACACATCGTTGACGATGACATCCGGCCCCGTCATGCGCTGGAAGGTCTTGCCGCCGTCTGTGGTTTTGTAGAGGCCCTCAGTGGTTCCGGCATACACCGTATCGCGGTTCACGGGATCCTGCTTGAGCTTGCGCGTGCGCCGCGCCGTGGCGGGAATGCCCTGAATCTTTTTGAAGAGCATGCCCGCTGTCTCGCTTTTGTAGATGCCGCTGCAGGCGCTGGCGTAGACGATGCTGGGGCTGACCGGATCGATAATGATTGAGAAAACATCCGAGTCGTCAATGACACCCTGCTTGATGTTTTCCCACGTCTTGCCACCGTCGCTTGTCTTCCACGGCAGGTGCCATGTGCCGGCGTAGATAATATCGGGATTCAAGGGATGAATGGCGAGCGATTCAACCTCGTGAATTTCCTTGTTTCCAGGCGGGCTGATGAGCGTCCATGTGGCCCCTGTATCGGTAGAACGGAAGACACCTTCAAGCGTGCCCGCAATGAAGATTTTCGGATCGGAAGGCGACTCCGCGAGCGCGAATACCGGCTTATCTTTGAGGGCCGGGTCTTCACTCCAGGTGCGGCCGGCATCATGGCTGACGTAAAGGCCGCCTTCCGGCTTATCGAAGCGCCAGGCGGCGACGAGAATGCGTGAGGCATCCGCGCGATCAATGACGATATGCGCGATCACCAGGTCGTCAGCCGGATCCAGGCGGGACAGCCGCTTCCAGGATTCGCCACCGTTTCCGGATTCATAGATGGTGCTGAGAGCTGTGCCGAGATAGAGATGCTCCGGATGACCCGGAACCGAGACCAGGGATCGTGCATCGCCACCATCCGGCCCAACGGTGCGCCAGAGACCCTGCGCTCTGCTGAAATGTGTGTGCGATGCAAGAAGAGCAAGAAAGAGAACCAGGCTGGAAGTGATGTGGCTGGACCTGATTTGGCTGTAGCGGCAACGAGAGAACTTCAGGCAAGTCTTCAATGGTTTCGTCCAGGGTGCAAAAACGGCTGCATAAAGAGTCCGCCATTTGTATTGGAAAACATTTTGCCTATAAAAGTCGAGGCTGACCGGAGATTCCGGCCAGCCTCGATGGTTACTGAGAAGGTGCTTTCTACTGCTGTGCAGCTGCCGCCTTGGCCTTCTTATGTTTCTTTTCAGCCAGGGGAACGCGCTTGATGGGCTTGACCGTGGACTCGTCCACCGGAGTCGTGCCGTTCACGTCCGAGGTGAACGTCG
>Ga0208193_1000068_pt1 | contig 75830 bp, 74 predicted proteins | sample June2015DPH_17_2_FD_184716 | JGI IMG/M metagenome (GOLD analysis project Ga0208193, IMG submission 184716) | Peatland microbial communities from SPRUCE experiment site at the Marcell Experimental Forest, Minnesota, USA - June2015DPH_17_10... | ecosystem: Environmental > Terrestrial > Soil >...
GACCACGCCCGAGCAGCAGCACAAGCTGCTCGTGGGTAACCCGATGCGGCTTTACTGGCCGGAAGAAGCGCAATAACGAGAGAGTTAGTGCACCGTCTCGAAACGGTATTCCTCTCCGTCGTCGCCCAGCGACATGATGGTATAAAGCCGGTGCAACTCTTCCTCGAGGTGCTCGTTGACGAGCATCAGCGCTTCAAGCGCTCCCCGCATGTTGCCATCGCACGATGCTATGATTTTTTCGATAGCAACTTCAGTCCGCTTGTACGCCATTGGTAATCCCCTACTGAACACCCGCATGCCCATAACCGGGGGGGATTGGGGCAAAATTCGGCGTCGGAAACGATCATTTAATGGCGCGGCGGGGTTTTCCCCCACCGATTAGGAATGCCCTAAAGAGGTCAGGCCGCGACCGCCAGCGCGCGCGGGCTGACCACATATTCCTTCACGACGTGGCCCTTGGCGTCGACCTCAACCATAGATACGTCATAGGTCCAGAGATCAGCGAGATGTTGCAGCACGCGCCTGGCGTCGGTCTCGTTGAGTTGGGCGCCCTTCACCATCACATGTCGCAGCATCAACCGCCGGTCGCCGGCGAGATCGACATCCATCACCTCGATATTGGGATCGATATAACCGACGTCATATTGCCGCGCGAGTTCGCGGCGGATGCGGCGATAGCCGCGCGCATCGTGGATCGCGTCGACCTTGATGCCTTCGGTGAATTCCGGATCGTCATGCAGGTGGAACATGCGCCAGCTTCGCATCAGCTTCGGTGACAGGAACTGGCTGATGAAACTCTCGTCGCGGTAATTGGCCCAGACCTGGCGCAGCGTGCCCATCACGTCGCCTGTGCCTGCGATATCCGGGAACCATTCGCGGTCCTCGTCGTCCGGCGCGGTGACGATGCGCTCGATGTCCTGCATCATCGCAAAGCCGAGCGCATACGGGTTGAAATCCGAAAAACGCTGATCGTCGAATTCGGGCTGGAACACCACATTGGTGTGGGATTGCAGGAATTCGAGGAAATTGCCGTCGGAGAGCCGGCCCTGCTGGTGCAGGCGGTTCATGATGCGATAGTGCACGTAGGTCGCCGTGCCCTCGTTCATCACCTTGGTCTGGCTCTGCGGATAGAAGTATTGCGCGATGTGGCGCACGATCCGCAGCAATTCGCGCTGCCAGGGCTGAAGCCGTGGCGCGGTCTTTTCCAGGAAATAAAGGATATTCTCCTGCGGCAGGCCGAGCAGCTTGCGCCGCCGCTCCGAGTTCTGGAGTTCGGCGCTCTTGGCCGGTCCGGTCGGCACCGTGCGCCACAGATCGTTGAACACGCTCTGCTCGTGCTCACGGCGCTCGCGGGCGCGTTTTTCTTCCGAGCGAAGGTCGAGATTCTTCTTGCCGGGATAGCGGTCGATGCCATGCGACATCAGCGCATGCGCGGCATCGAGCGTCACCTCGACGGCAACGCGGCCATAGCGCTCCTCGCAACTGGCGACATAGCCTTTGGCGAAATCGAGATAATCGAGGATGCCGTCGGCGTCGGTCCATTGCCGGAACAGGTAGTTGTTCTTGAAGAAGTGGTTATGGCCGAAGGCGGCATGCGCGATCACCAGCGTCTGCATGGTCGCGGTATTTTCTTCCATCAGATAGGAGATGCAGGGCGAGGAATTGATCACGATCTCATAGGCGAGACCCATCAGCCCCTTGCGATAGAAGGTTTCGTGATGCGCGAAACGCTTGCCGAACGACCAGTGCTTGTAGAACAGCGGCATGCCGGACGACGAGTAGGCATCCAGCATCTGCTCGGCGGTGATGATCTCGATCTGGTTCGGATAGGTATCGAGGCCGAGTTCGCCATGCGCGATCTCCTCGCAGGCATCGTGAATGCGCTGGAGCTGCCGGAAATCCCAATCGGCGCCTTCGAACAGCCGTTCGTGTGTATCGCTCATGACGCGGCCTTCTCCTGGTTCCGGCGACGCTGAAATAGATCGTGAAACACCGGAAAGATTTCGCTGCGGCTCGCCACCTTGCGCATCGAGAGCGGCGCGCCCTCGCTACGCAAGCGGTGATACAGCGTCCACAGCGAGGAATCGGGCATCTCGAAGGAAGAGCCATTGGCCTCGCCGACTTCGAGATAGGCAAAGAACTGGCCGACGGGGAGGATATTTTCGGTCAGCAGACGCCCGGTCAACGCGCTGTCGGCAATCGAGTTGTCGCCGTCGGAGGCCTGAGCCGCATAAATGTTCCAGTCGGAGGGACGGAAGCGCGAGCGCACGATGTCGCTCATCGTCTGTAACGCGCTGGATACCATGGTGCCGCCGGAGGCGGGGCCGTGGAAGAACGTGTCCTCATCCACCTCCTCGGCGCGATCGGTATGACGGATGAAGACAATCTCGACATGCCGGTAGCGGCGGGTGAGAAACACGTAGAGCAGCATGTAGAACCGCTTTGCGAGATCCTTCATGTGCTCGGTCATCGAGCCCGACACGTCCATCAGGCAGAACATCACCGCCTGTGCCACCGGTTTCGGCACGGTCTCGAAACGCCGGTAGCGGATGTCGATCGGATCGATAAAGGGGATGCGCCTGGCTTTGGCCTTGAGCGTTTCGAGCTGGCCGACAAGCTCGGCGCGGCGCGCCTCATCCTCGCAGGCTTCCAGCTCCGCCTCGAGCTCGGCGATCGTCTCCGGCTTCGGCCGCCGCAAGGCGACGCGGCGCGCCAGCGCGAGCCGCACGGTGCGGCTCACCGAGATATTCGCCGGCGAGCCTGATGTAGAGTATCCGGCGCGTTGCAGGCCTTCGCTCTCCACTTCCGCAAGCTTGCGCTTGGCCAGGTCCGGCAATTCGAGATCGTCGAGGAAAAGATCGACGAATTCGTCGCGCGACAGCACAAAGCGGAAATCGTCCTCGCTGTCGCCCTCGCCTGCACCCGAGCCGCGGCCGCCGCCGCCGTTCGGACGCGGCAGCACGTCGCCCTCGACGAATTTCTTGTTGCCCGGCAGCACGCGGTCGCGCGTGCCGCCCTCGGTGCGGAAGCGGGGTTCGTGCATCCCGTCGAGCGGGATCGAGACCTCGCCGCCTTCCAGGACATCCTTGATGTCCCGCCCTTCCGAGGTTTTCTTCACCGCGCCTTGCACCAGCGCCTTGGCGCGGCGGAGAAACCTCTGGCGGTTTTCCAGGCTCTTCGAGCCTGGATTGAGCCGCCGGTCGACAATGAACATCGCCACTATTGCACTCTCCGAAGTTCGTGCTCAGCCGGCTTGTTTCACCCGCATGTACCACTCGACAAGCCTGCGGACCTGGCGCTCGGTATAACCGCGCTCCACCATCCGCGCGACGAAATCGCCGTGCTTCTTTTCAGTGTCGCCGTCCTTCTTCGACCCGAACGAGATCACCGGAAGCAGATCCTCCACTTGCGAGAAGATGCGCTTTTCGATGACTTCGCGGACTTTCTCGTAAGACGTCCATGACGGATTCTTGCCGCCATTCTGTGCGCGGGAGCGCAGCGAGAACTTGACCACCTCGTTGCGGAAGTCCTTCGGATTGGCAATGCCGGCGGGCTTCTCGATCTTGGTCAGTTCCTGGTTGAGCAGTTCGCGGTTGAGCATCTGCCCGGTGTCGGGATCCTTGAAGTCCTGATCCTCGATCCAGGCGTCGGCGTAGTCGACGTAACGGTCGAACAGGTTCTGGCCGTAGTCGGAATAGGATTCCAGATAGGCCTTCTGGATTTCGTGGCCGATGAACTCGGCGTAGCGCGGCACGAGTTCGGCCTTGATGAATTCGAGATAGCGCTTCTCGATTTCTTCCGAATGTTGCTCGCGCCGGATCGCCTGCTCCAGCACATACATCAGATGGACCGGATCGGCGCCGAGTTCGCTCGTGTCGTGGTTGTAGGTCGAAGCGAGGACCTTGAAGGCGAAACGGGTGGAGACGCCGTCCATGCCTTCGTCGACGCCGGCGGCGTCCTTGTATTCCTGGACGCTGCGTGCCTTCGGATCGCTCTCCTTGAGGCTTTCGCCGTCATAGACGCGCATCTTGGCAAAGGTCGTCGAGTTCTCGTGTTTGCGAAGCCTCGACATCACCGAAAAGCGCGCCAGCGTTTCCAGCGTCGACGGCGCACAAGGAGCGGCCGCGAGTTCGGAGCCGGAGATCAGCTTCTCGTAGATCTTCTGTTCTTCGGTGACGCGCAGGCAGTACGGCACCTTGATGACGCAGATGCGATCGATAAAGGCTTCATTGTTCTTGTTGCCCTTGAAGCTCTGCCATTCGGCCTCGTTCGAGTGAGCAAGAATAACGCCGGTGAAGGGAATGGCGCCGATGTTCTCGGTGCCGATATAGTTGCCTTCCTGCGTCGCAGTCAAAAGCGGGTGAAGCATCTTGATCGGCGCCTTGAACATCTCGACGAATTCGAGGATGCCCTGATTGGCGCGGTTGAGACCGCCGGAATAGCTGTAGGCGTCCGGATCGTTCTGCGCGTAGGTCTCTAGCTTGCGGATATCGACCTTGCCGACCAGCGAGGAGATGTCCTGGTTATTCTCGTCGCCCGGCTCGGTCTTGGCGACCGCGATCTGGCGCAGCCGCGAGGGCTGGATCTTGGCCACGCGAAAGCGCGAGATGTCGCCGCCGAAAGATTCCAGCCGCTTGTAGCACCACGGACTCATCAGCCCGGACAGACGCCGGCGCGGAATGCCGTATTTCTCCTCGATCATCGGCCCGAGCTGTTCGGGATCGAACAGGGAAAGCGGGCTCTCGAACACGGGCGAGAGTTCATCGCCGGCCTTGAGCACGTAGATGGGATGAACTTCCATCAGCGCCTTGAGACGTTCGGCGAGCGAGGACTTGCCGCCGCCAACCGGGCCGAGCAGATAAAGGATCTGCTTGCGCTCTTCGAGGCCTTGCGCTGCGTGGCGAAAGAAACCGACGATGCGTTCGATGGTTTCTTCCATGCCGTGGAAGCCGGCGAAGGCCGGATAGGCGCGCATCGTACGGTTCAAAAAAATACGGCCAAGGCGTGGGTCCCTGGCCGTGTCTATCATCTGTGGTTCGCCGATCGCAGCTAGTAGTCGCTCGGCTGCGTTTGCATATCGCATCGGGTCCCCTCGACACGACTCTAGATATTCCGCCATCGACATATCGGTTTCGCTTCGCGCCTCAAACGATCGGGCGAAAGCGTTAAACAGAGAGTCGTTATACATTGATCCCGCTCCTCATCTGGTTTGCTGCAACGCTCAAACGCGTGTCGTACGTCATATCCACGTCGTCAAACGCTGACTGTACCGGCCCCTCGAATCAGTCTCCGCACTGTCCTCCATTGGACACGCGACGGACTCCATGAGGCAATGCAATACTTGTGCTAGACGATCCTCCGTGGATAAAAATTCATCTGAATCCTACGTCGTGTCACCGTCGCGCAACATTCCGGATCACTACTGTCATGCTGTCACGGCAAGAATTAACGTTTTATTAACGATAATCTGTCCGCAGCTACGTTCATTAGATACGATGCCGAACCGGCGATAGCGGGGCGCGAGCCTTCACAAACACGGCACTGATGTTCCCTTTCGCGCGACCGAGTGACGCGGCGAATGGAACCGGCCCGTCCACCCTCGCCCCAAGGGATGACATGGGGGTGAGCTTTTATGAACAGCGGCCTCGTGAGGTCATTTGCGTCGTTGCGACGGCCGCCTGTGACCGCCGCCTCACCCGGCCAAAAAACCGGATAATCGCGGTTCAAACCCCCGGATTCACCCTTGCAAACCGCCTGCCACCGGGGATTTTCGGGGTATAGTTTGGCCGTTGGAATCGACCCGCCGCCATGGTCGGCAAGCGGCTGCCCACCCGGTTTTCTGGCGGGACAGCCGGAAAACAAGGTGGGAAACGGCAAATTTTGTGCGAGGAACGGTCATGACTCCCAGTGCCGACATGTCGACGATTCTCAACCGCATCCTCGACACCGCGACTGAGAACCTAAGGGTCGCGAAGATCCTGATTCAGTTCGGGCTCGACCCCGACAACGTCACCTACGACGCGATCTTCAACCGCCTGCTTGAGATTTTCCTCCACAATATCACGCTCGCCAACCTGCTCGCGCTGATCGGCGCGAGCTTCTTTGTCGCCACGCTCCTGACCCAGACGATGGTGCCGCTGCGGGTCGCCAACATGATCGGCTGCGCGTTCTTTGCGGCTTTCGGCGCGCTGACCGGAACCATCACGACGTTTCTCTTGTATCTCTTCATGGTGCCGATCAACGCCTGGCGGCTGCGCCAGATGCTTCAGCTTGTGAAGATGGCGCGCGGTGCGACGCAAGGCGACACCTCGATGGAATGGCTGAAGCCGTTCATGACCGAGCGCAAATATAAAAAGGGCGACGTGCTGTTCAAAAAGGACGACGATGCCAACGAGATGTTTCTGACGGTGACCGGAAAATTCCTGGTCAAGGAGATCAGTGTCGAACTGCCGCCGGGGCGGCTGATGGGCGAACTCGGATTCCTGTCGCCGGACAACAAGCGCACGGCGACCGTCACCTGTCTCGAAGACGGCCACGTGCTCACCATCACCTATGAGAAGCTGCTCGAGATCTACTTCCAGAATCCGCAATTCGGCTATTACTTCCTGGTGCTCACCAGCCAGCGGCTTTTGGAAAACATCAAGCGCCTCGAAGGCATCATCGCGCAGAACAAGATCGCCCAACCAACGCCGAACTAGCGGCGCGCATGCGAACGTTGCGAAGCACCGAGCCGCTCGCTATCGAGCTTGCGGCGATCATCAAGGCCGGTGAGTTTGGCCGCCTCCGCAAACTGCTCGCGTCCGATCCCGCGCTTGCCTCTTGCGTGGTCGAGGATCCCAAGGGCGGCGGACGGACGCCGCTGCATTTGTTTGCAGACTGGCCGGGTCACAATCCCAATGCTGCCGCGATCGTGCAGACACTTGCTTCGGCGGGAGCAAACCTCGATGCAGCGGCGGTCGCGATGTGGCACCGGGAAACGCCGCTCCATTGGGCAGCCAGCAATGACGACGTCACGTTGATCGATGCGCTGCTCGACGCCGGCGCCAACATCGAGCACGATGGCTCTTCGATCGACGGTGGCTCGCCTTTGTCTTCGGCGGTCGGCTACGGCCAATGGCAGGCGGCGCGACGGCTGGTCGAGCGTGGCGCACAAACACTTCTGTGGCACGAAACGGCACTCGGAATGATGCCTGCGATCATGCGGCGGTTCGAGACCGAATCCGCCCCCGAGGCCGAGACGCTTTCGGGATCGTTCTGGAACGCCTGCCATGGCGGACAACTCGTAGCCGCGCGATATCTGCTGGAGCGTGGTGCCGACCTCAACTGGGCCGCGCCGTGGTCGGGGCAAACACCGCTCGATATTGCAGAGCGCGCGGGACGAAGCGATGTCGCGGCATGGCTTCTCGAAAACGGTGCGATCCACGGCAAGAAGAACGGCTGACCGGTCCGGCTAACGCAATATACTCAGCAAGAAACCTGCAAAAACAGTTGAGAGGCAACATGAAGGGATGGCGCGCGCGGATCGGATTTCTGGTGCCACCCGGAAATCCGACAGTGGAACCAGAAATGATGCAGTTCGCGCCGTCGGGCGTATCGCTTCATTTCACGAGGATGAACGCGGAGGGTCCGGCCGGGACACACACCGGTCAGGAAGAGCGCAACCTGAGCCAGGTCGCGAGTGTGCCTGCTTGCGTCAAATTGCTTTCGATGGTGTCTCCCAAAGTCATCGCGATGGCGCATACGGCGACGAGCTATACGCTCGGACAGCAACGCGAGGCCGAACTCGTCGCGCAGATGGAAGCCTTGAGCGGCGCCCGTTTCATCACCGCCTTCGGAAGCGTGCTCGCGGCCTTTTCGCACCTCGGCGCGCGGCGGATCGCTTATGCCACGCCCTATTCCGCCGAGATGACGGCACGCGGCAGGCAGCACATTGAGGCATGCGGGCTTGAGGTCGTCAGCTCCGGCCATCTGTCGAACGCGCGCAACATCTATGAAGAAACCAGCGAACGAGCCTATGCCATCGCCCGCCAGGTCGATCATCCCGACGCCGACGTGATCTTTCTTTCCGGCGTCGGAATGCCGACGCTCGATGCGTTGAAGCCGCTGGAGGAAGATACCGGCAAGCCCGTGATCTCGGCGGCGTCGGCCATGATGTGGCATGCGTTGCGGACCGCGGGCGTAGGCTGCTGCATCGAGGGATATGGCGCGTTGCTTGAAGGAAAAGAGATACAATTTTAACTAATTTATTGGCGGACTTGAAACGGCCTCGCCCCAGAATGAGTGTCGAACACGGTTAGTCAGCGCGGCCGTCGTTCTTGATGCAACCAAATTTGATCCCTTTGAGGAGGGTGCAATGCATTTTGTAGCCGGAGTGCTGGCCGTGTTGTCCGGCATCCTTTACGCCGCCGGAAATAACGAAATCGGCGCCTACGGGCCGACCATTTGCAGTTATGGCGGGACGTTCTGCGACCACCCTTCCTATGTGTTCGTGGGCGGCGTGCTCGCCGCGCTCTGGGGCACCTTCGTCAGCATTCGCTAAGCGACTACTTCCGGCGCCTTAGCGCGCGGCGAATCCATTTGCGGCCGATCAGGGTTTGGGATTCGGCGGATCTATTTGCTTCGGCATCTGCTGATCGGGTTCCGGCGCAGAGTCGTCAGGTCGCGTTGGCGCGACGACAGCACCCGCGGCCCGCGCCGCCTCGCCCGTCGTGTGATAAGTGGCAACCTCGGCGGTCTGCAAATGCGGACGGGTCCACGGGCCGTGATCGACGAGCAGCATCGCCAATATGCCGAAGATCGCAATCGCAAGCGCGACATACACCGGCCGCACACCTGTATACTTCGAATGATCGGAGACCATCGAACACCCTCTCCTGACGTTTCCCTGGAACGTCAATGACGGGCGGCGATGAAGGTTCCGCCCTTGCGGCTGCCTCCGTGTTCCCCGTCCAACAGCGAGTTTGAAGTTCCAATCAATATCCGGATTTTTAATCTGACGTCACACGCCCTCTTTGCGGACCGCAATGCCACTGAGCAGCGCGACCACTTCGGCTTGCCGGCTGCAACCGGTCTTTTCGAGCACCCCCTGCACTTGAGTGCGAACCGTGTTGCGCGATACGCCTGAGCTTGAGGCCATCGTTTCGACTGTTTCTCCCGTCGTCAGGCCGCGGGCGACGCGCGCTTCTGCCGGCGTCAGATCGAAAAGCGAGCGCACCAGTTCGACCGGCGGCGCCTCTGGAAACGCCACCGGCATCATCACCAGCACACCCGCGCAACGCTGGAAAATATCGCGGCTCGCGCCACGGATGGGAACAACATGCACGACCATCGCGGCGTTGGCTTCGACCCCGCGACTGGCAAAGGAGAGCACCGGGCTTGCGCCTTCCACGTCAAGGCTGGCGACCGCCCGCTCGAATAGCGCGTGGGCGCTGGCATCCTTCAGCGATATCCGGTCTCGGGCGTGCCACCTGATTTGGCCGGCGAGAGCCTCGATCAACCTGTTTGCGGCGAGAACCTTGCCTTGATGATCGAAAATCAGCGCGGGCAAGCCGAGCAGGGCCAATGTCTCGCTTGCGATACGCGCGCGTTCCAACTGGAGCCGCGCCGACATCAGCGCGCTGCGCGCCAGGTGAGGCCGCAACGTATCCAGTTGCTGAACGACGGAAGTCTCGACAGGGCCGCGCGTACGAAATCGTTCCAGGGTGAGGCAGAGCGTCTCACCGGTCGGCAGCGGCATCGCTGTCCCGGTGCCCCAGCCGAGTCCCGCGGGCCACAGCAACTCGCGATAGACGGGATCGGCGGCCATTTCTTCTTCGGTATCGTAAAGCTCACCCTCCAGCACGAAGCCGGCATGCTGGACGGCACGCAGCCGCGCAACCCGCTCGCCACGCGTCACCAGATCGCTCCGGGCAAACAGCTCAATCCCGGCGCGCAGCGGTTCTGAGGCCGTCCAGCTCTGGACCTTGGTCGACGAGGCCACGAAAAACGTGCCGCCAATGGCATCGGTCATTTGCGCGAGCCGGTCCAGAACGTTCGGCCAGAGCTCGGGCGCGAACGAGCATTCGTAGATGTCGTCGACTAGCCTCTGATCCATGGAGCTGACCTTCGCGCCGCGTCCAAACTCTTTGTCAAATCGCCTTCATTTCCGAGAGGCCTTTTACTTCTGGAAAATCTTCACTTCTGGGAAGTCTTGGCCCGGAACGCGGTGGTGACAAGCTGTATCGCCAACGCGTCCGCGGTTTCGAAACTCATGGATGCAAGAATCGGAACGAGCTTGTTGCCCATCAGCACGTTGAGAACCATCTCCACGTTTTCACCTTTAAGGTTTACCGTCGAATTCTGAATCATCGGCAGTTCGAACGGTGGCGCGCCCTCGAGTTTGACTCGCACAATCTTCCCCTTCTACCAAAACAGAATGGCCCGGTGGGTTGCAGTGTCGGCGCTGCCTGACGAGGCGGTCATCGTCACCGCGTAGAAGCATGCCAGGGAACCGTGCCCTGCTTGCTAGTTGGCTGTTGCCTTCCTATGGTCGGTTGCCGGTTTTACGGCGTAATAAGGAAACGAAATTATGTTTAGATTATTCACAACGAGAATTGGATCAGCCGCTATCCTCGCAACTACGATATTGGCTACGGGAAGTTTTCCATCTTACGCGCACGATAGAGACTGCATCAAGTATGGCAATAGAACCGATGCCGGTTCATCCGGCGTCCATGTTGAAAACACTTGCGGGTTTCCCGTAACTTTCGTCGTTTACGGGAATGGTATGGATTACTTGAATTTGAAACCCGGTCAGTCATTCAACTGGACAACCGGGTCCTTTAGTCGCTGGACAGCTTGTCGTGGCCTGTCGAATACCAATTGTTAGTGCAGCGGTCCCGCGTCCAGGGCCGTCCCTATCGTTGTTTTCCGACAGCCGTCCCGAACACCCTGACATCCAGGCTCCGATAGCTGCTTCCGCTTGTCGCGACAGAAAAGCTCGGTATGTCCAAATCCAGTCTATACGCGTCGCTTCGCAGATATTTTCGCAAGACGTGCGATAGCTTCCCAAACGAATCCGGGTCGCTTTTCATGATATCGAAGTAGAAGAAGGATTCCCTTGGCCCGTCTCTTGTTTGCAGCTTGAATTCAAACTTGTCCGGACCAGGCACCACCTCAAGCACGCTCACATCCTCCAGTTTCGCCGCCAAGGCCATCGTTGAAATCAAACATAGCCCTATCCAACATGGCCCCAATGCCAGCTTCTTCATTTCCGTCTCGCTCGGTCGGCGCGTGCCATTCCTGCCCGCTGCAGGCTTTAGCCCGATACGAAACATACATGGCTGACGAACCCCGGCAAGCTATCGCAGCCGACAATTACGCGCGCTTGCCGGCGGTTGCTCCACCGCAACTGTTAAACCGAAGCTCTGGATCGCGTTCGTCGGAGCTTCAGGGGGTACGTGCAACCAGGCTTGCCGCCGCCTCAACCACCTGCTCGGAAGTGCAGGGTTTGCTGAGGATGGGGATTCCGCGAAAGGCTTCCGGGAGCGCATGGCTGTTATAGCCCGTCACGAAGGCGAACGGGATATGGCGCTGCGACAACGCCTCCGCGATCAGATCCACCGGACTGCCATGCAGGTTGGCGTCGAGCAACACACCGTCGAAACGCGACTGCTCGATCAACTCACATGCCTTCTCGACGGAGCTCACCGGCCCTTCCACTTCAGCTTTGGCGCCTTCGAGTGACGCGACGATGTCGAGCCCGATCAACGGCTCGTCTTCGACCACCAGAAACCGGCGCCCTTCGAGACTGCATGGTCCTGTCATGGCGGTCGCACTTTCAGCTCGCGCGTTGATCGGCGCCGCCTGAGCGGCGCTGACGATGCCGGAGCCGAGCGGCAGAACGATATTCCAGCTAATCCCCTCCGGCTCCCACGTGATGTGAGCTTCGCCGCCTTGTCCCTTGACGCTTTGAGCGATCAACTTGGTGCCAAAGCCTTCCGTGGGGGAAGGTATGACGCGGGGGCCACCACGCTCCGTCCACTGGATGCGCAGCGCATCATCCGCGACCCAGGTTACCAGCACGTGGCCGGTTGGGGCCGACAGCGCTCCGTATTTCGTGGAGTTGGTTCCGAGTTCGTGCAGGATCAGCGCCATATGAAGGGCTAACTGCGAATCGAGCTCCACTCTGGGGCCCTCAGCGGTCAGTCGCGTATCATCCGCGCGTCCAAGAAGAACCTGATCGCCGATCAGTTCGCGAAGTTCAGCACGTTGCCAGCTTGTCGCACTGAGAAGGGTGTGAACGCGGGCCAGCGCCTGAACCCGGCCGCCGAAACTCCTGGCAAATTCCCTGGGGTCGCTATGACGCATCAGCGTCCGCTGGGCCATGGCTTGCACCACGGCAAGCGTGTTCTTCACCCGATGATTCAGTTCGTTGAGCAACAGACGCTGGGTTTCGGCGCCGCGTTTGCGCTCGATCAAGTCCGCCGTCGGCCGTGCCAGAATGTCGAACATGCGAAGGTCGCGCTCGGAAGGACGGTGCGGCCTGGTCCAATGGGTCGAGATTATTCCGACCAGTTTGCCGCTACGCGTAATGAGCGGCGTGCTTTGCCCGGCCCGGATACCTGCCGCCAGCAATACGTCGCGGTCCGGCTTGCCGGCCATGAAGGCGCAGTTGGCGACGTCCTCGGCAATCGCACGCTTGCCGGTTCGCAACACCTCGCCGCATGTGCAGCCGGAATCGGCGCGCACCCATTCCCAAAACTTTACACCCTCTGGAAGCAGTCCTCTTGACGCCAGCAGGCGCAGTTCGCCGGCGGGGCCACGCTCGGGGTGAAGGATCTGCACCGTGCACACTTCGGAACGCATGATCGTGGCGGCAGCCTCCACCAGCTTGTCGTAGAGCGCATCTTCATGGTCTTCGTCCAACAGCTCGAGGCTGATTTGCCGCAACAGCTCGCTGTCTCGCAATTCGGATTCGAGCTCGCTTTGTGTTTCCTGGAGTTTTTGTACGGCGGCGCGCCGTTGTTCGGCACGCTCGTGCCGGGAAATGATGACGGCAGCGGTCTGCGTGATCATGCTCGCAAGCTCGGTATCGTTCGCGGACGCCTCGCGCGGCTCGGGCCAGTAAAGCGCGAACGTTCCGGCGAAACGTCTGACGGCCGTGTGGATGGGGAAACTCCAGCATCCGCGATAGCCGAACCTGGCAGCCATCCGCAACCAGGGCTCCCAGCGTGGATCGGCTCTCACGTCAGCCGTCAACACAGCCTGACCGGTCGCAAGGCCGCATGCGATCGATTCCGGACCGACGACGAAGCCATCGACGGCTTGTGCATATTCGGCCGACATACCGACGACGTGATGCAAGGCGGTGCCATCCGGGTCGGTGATATAAAATGCCGCCCGCACGCCGGAGCCCAACGCGGCAATGGCGGTGTCGACGAGAATGCCAAGCGACTCGGCAAGCGGTGCATCGCTAAGAGCTGATTCAAATGCCTGCCTTTGTCCCGAAAGCCAGGTTTCCCGTTCACGCAGCGCGTTCAGGTCGAGAGCATCGTGAAACGCCGGCATATACGGCTGATGCTTGGTTTCCGTGAGCATATCGACTTCCTGCAACGAAAATCGCTCCTCGGCGGGCCCTTCAGCCTTGCATATCGGGCCGACGAAATAAAGCAACGAAGCCGGTGGAACCTTGGGTGAATCCGGTGGAACCCTGGATAATCGCGAGGTAACTCGATGGTTCCCGTCCACGATTTAGCAGGCTGGGCAGCGGTTTCCCGGCCGCGGAGGGGTAGAAATGTGGGCGTCAGCCGACGGGGCTGCGGGACTTGGCTTAGAGGGACTTGGTTGAGAGGGACTTGGCTCAAGGACTTGGCGGACGCCGAGGCATTATAGAGCGGGGCTTTTCAACGCCGGCTTGTTGGTGCCTGGCAGATATCGCGGCCTCAGCGCCGCCGCGCGCAGAGCAGATGGCCTAGATCGCATTCGTCGGCGTCGGGCGATCGGTGATCTGCTGGCCGAACAGGCTCGCGATCAACTCCACCACGTTGCGCGCGGTGCGGCCGCGCTCGTCGAGAAACGGATTGAGCTCCACGATATCGAGCGAATGCACGATGCCGGAATCGTGCAGCAGCTCCATGATCAGATGCGCCTCGCGATAGGTCGCCCCGCCCGGCACCGTGGTGCCGACGCCCGGCGCCACATCGGGATCGAGAAAGTCGACGTCGAAACTCAAATGCAGCACGCCGCCCGCCGCCTTCACCTTGTCGATGACGCGCCGGATCAGGACACTGACGCCGAATTCGTCGATCCGGCGCATGTCCGCGATGCTGACGCGGCGAAGGTGCACCAGGTCTTTCTCCAGTTTGTCGATCGAGCGGGTGCCGAACAGCTCCAGCCGGCTCGAATCGATGGAGGCACGCGGCTCAGGGCCCAACAGACCGTCGAGCCCTTCCTCGCCGCACAGAAACGCCGCCGACATGCCGTGCATGTTGCCGGTGATGGTCGTCGCCGGCGTGTTGTAGTCGGCATGCGCGTCCAGCCACATGACGAAAAGTTCGCGGCCCGTTTCGCGGCAATGACGCGCCACCCCGTTGACCGAGCCCATGGAGAGCGAATGATCGCCGCCGAGAAAGATCGGAATGGCGCCGGTTCGCGCCAGATCATAAGCGCGCGCGCTGATGGTGTGGATCCAGCGCTGGATTTCCCGGTAATGCCTGGCGTTGTCGGGCGGGGTATCCGCGAGCGCGGCGACGCCGGCAACCGAAAGATTGCCGTGGTCCTCGACCGCGAAACCGAGCCCCTCGAGCAGGGTCAAGAGCCCTGCGGTGCGAAGTGCATCCGGTCCCATCAGCGTGCCCATTTGCGACGCCCCGATCTCGATCGGTGCGCCGAGGACGGCGATCTTTTTCGCTTGCGCTGAAACATTCACGGCTGGAAACCTGAATATTTTGTCACAAAACGATGCGAGCTTAGCTGTAAGCGTTCGATTCTGATATTCCGGTTGGCGTCGAATCGAGGAAATCCGCCAGACTTCCGCTCCCACTACCTCTGGATGTATAAAAAGACTTTAACAATTGATTCCATAACTTGATCTTTATCAAGGCGAGCAGACAATGATTGCCGCTGTAAGGGTTTCAATCTGAAAACCTGGATTTTTCTGGACTTGGATAGCGATGGGCGAGGACGAACACCGCATTGCAGCCAGGCATCGCGTTCTGAAAGGCGGCCGGATTCAGTTCGGCGGCGGCTCGATCGATTGCACGGTGCGCAATATTTCCGAGACTGGTGCTGTGTGACAAGCCCGCTCGGAATTCCGACCGAGTTTATGCTGGAGACGGACGGCGATCATCGCCGCTGCCGCGTCGTCTGGCGCAAGGAAAAGCGCATCGGCGTTACCTTTGAAAAGGAAGAATCGGGCGGCTGAGCTTCGTTCGAGAAGGAGGCTGCCGCGCATACGCGTAAATCGCGATCGGCGGCCGGAAGGCGGTCAGGGGTCGTGTTGATTGCTATCTGACCGAAATCTTCTTCAGACTATATTTGAGCTGGCCTCCCGGTCCGACCGCATCCATGACACTGCCTTTCAATGTCAGCGTCCAGGCGCCAGCAAGGTCGCTTCCTTGCGGTACAAGCACTTTCAGCATTTTTCCTTCCTCAGTGGCATCGAGAAGCAGGGGCGCGTTGAGAAACGGGCCGGCGGATCGCCAAAGAACCTTACGGTGGCTTTTTTCGCCATCGAAGTACGGCACCAGCGCGACCTGAAGACCAGAAAATTCCCTCTCCAGCTCGATGTAATTCACATCGGAATAAACGACGAGTCCCGCAGGGCTGTTTCCCTGGTCTGCTGCGCGCGCCGCCTGGTGCCCAGGCATCAGTGACAAAATGAGCGCGGCAGCAAGGCGCATCGTGAATTGCTTCGGCGACACTTTCACCTTCCGTGATCCTTTCCAAGATAGCTTTCGCGTGCAACGAGTATAGTTTTTGCCTTGCGGCTTTTTCAACTTCCGCAATGAGGTCTTGCGGACGGACATCAGGCGAAACATTCCAGACTCGACCAGCCTGTTATATTTGCGTGGGAGGGCCTGCGAATCAGCGATAATCCGCGCTTCAAACTTGCCCCCAAAGCCGCCGCGCCGAGCCCGTGACCCAACCGCGAACCAAACCAGCCGCTTCGCCCCACTGGGCCCCTCGCCTCGCGCAGGAAGCGCGGTTGCGCGAGCTCGATCGCCTGCTCGCCGGCGACCAAAGCGAGGTGAATATCGTACTCGAAATCGAGCGCGCGGCGCTGCTCGGCGCGCTCGACCGAAAGCAGGACGCGCAAGCGGCGTTCATCGAACTTCTGCGCCGGCATCCGACCCATTTCAGCGCGCTCAACGAGTTCGGAACGTGGCTTGCCGCACAAGGCTCGATCGACGCCGCCTGCCGCGTCTATGCCGAAGCGATCCTGCACCACCCCGAGAACCCGATGGCGCGGGTGAACCTCGGCAATCTCCTGCTTCGCGCCAACCGCCACGCGGAAGCGCGTACGCATTACGAGGCTGCCTTAAAGGCCGACCCGGATCATGCCGCCGCCCATCAGGGCATGGGCGCGGTGCTGTCGGACGAAGGCGACCGCGAGGCGGCTGCTGCACATTTCGCTAAAGGTTTTCGCGGCCACGCTGTCTCGACCTTGCCCTATCGCGGCAGCGGACCGCCGATCCCGCTGTTGCAACTGGTGTCCTCCGGCGGCGGCAATATTCCGACCGCGCCGTTTCTCGACGACTGCGTGTTCCTGACCACGGTCGTGGTTGCCGATCATTTCGATCCCAGGACGCCGCTGCCGCCGCACGGGCTTATCTTCAATGCGATCGGCGATGCCGATCTGTGCCAGCCGGCGTTGGAAGCCGCGATCCGCCTGACCGCGCGTTCCAGGGCGCCCGTCATCAACGATCCGCGCGCGGTGACGACGACAGGACGCATCGACAATGCGGCGCGGCTGGCCGCTCTGCCCGGCGTGATCACGCCAAAGACGCTTGCCGTGGCGCGCGATGTTCTCGCCGGCCGGGAGGCGCCAGCCTGGATGGCGGAGCACGGTTTCGGATTCCCGCTGTTGTTGCGCTCGCCCGGCTATCACACCGGACGCAATTTCGTTTTCGTGGAGAAGGCCGAAGATCTCACCGCTGCGGTCGCCGAGCTACCGGGCGAGGAGATTCTCGCGATCGAATACCTCGACGCACGCGGCAAGGACGGCAACGCGCGCAAATATCGCGTGATGATGATTGGCGGAAGGATCTTTCCGCTGCATCTGGCGATTTCGCGGAACTGGAAGGTGCATTATTTCACCTCCGACATGGCCGACAAGCCGGACCATCGCACCGAGGAAATGGCGTTTCTCGCCGACATGCGCGCGGTGCTTGGCGACAAGGCCATCGCCGCACTGCAGGCGATCTGCGAGCGGCTAGCGCTGGACTATGCCGGCATCGATTTCGGGGTGAATGCGAACGGCGACCTGCTGCTGTTCGAAGCCAACGCCACCATGGTGATCGCCTCGCCGGATAACGACCCGCGCTGGGCCTATCGGCACGGCCCGATCACAGCCGTGATCGACGCCGTGACCGCGATGATCAGGCAGAAGGCGGGGCGCGCTTAGAGCGGAACCTTGCGATTGTCCGAAAGCCTGCGCTTTCAAAGCCCTCCAGATATGCCAAGGTGCCTCCACGGGGCAGGGAACCGACGGCATGAGCGATCTGCGCGAGTGGCTGCAAGCAAATAATCTGGAACAATACGCCGCCGCGTTCGAGGCGAACGATATCGATCTGGATATCCTGGCCGAGCTCGATGACCGCGATCTCGAGCAACTCGGCCTGTCGCTCGGCAACCGCCGCCGGCTGTTGAAAGCGATCGGCACGCGCAACGCCGGGACCGCAGAAACTCCCTCCGATCAGGCCTCCCTCCCCGGCACATCGTCCGCCGCGCCCGAGTCCGGCTCCAGCGATGCCGAGCGGCGGCAAGTGACTGTCATGTTCATCGATATGGTCGGCTCCACGGCGCTGTCGGCGAAGCTCGATCCGGAACTGCTTGGCGGGGTAATCCGGCGATATCAGGACGCGGTGGCCGGCGTGATCGGACGCTATGGCGGGTTCGTCGCCAAATTCATGGGCGACGGCGTGCTGGCCTATTTCGGTTTTCCCCGCGCCTTCGAGGATGCCGCCGAGCGCGCGGTTCGCTCCGCCATCGGCATCGTGTCGGAAGTCGGCGCCATCGAAATGCCCGGCGGCACCCGCGTGCAGGCGCGGATCGGCATCGCCACCGGCCTCGTCGTGGTCGGCGAAATCATCGGCACCGGCATGTCGCAGGAGCGCACCATTGTCGGTGAAACGCCGAACCTCGCCGCGAGGCTGCAAGCGCTGGCGGGCACGGACTGCATTCTGGTCAGCGAGTCCACCCAGAAATTGCTCGGCGGCCTTTTCCAGCTTACCTACACCGGCGACCACGAATTAAAGGGCTTTGCCCGCCCGGTGCCGGCCTGGCAGGTCTGCGGTGAAGCCTCGGTCGAAAGCCGCTTTGCCGCGATCCGTGCCGGAGGCCTGCCGCTGATCGGCCGGGCGCATGAAATGGGCCTGATGCGCGAACGCTGGCATCTGGCGCGGCAGGGTGAAGGCCAGATCGTGACCGTGATTGGAGAGGCCGGGATCGGCAAATCGCGCACGATCGAAGCGCTGCAGCAGGAGCTTGCAGGCGAAGCGCCTACGCGCATCAACCTGCAATGTTCGCCCTACCACAGCGGCAGCGCGCTCTATCCCGTGATTCAGTATCTCACGCGCGCGGCCGGGCTTGTGGCAAGCGATCAGGCGGAAGTGCGCGCCGAAAAACTTCGGTCGCTGTTGACGGCGCGGCAGATCGCGGGTCCGGCCGCGCTGCCATTGCTGGCCGAGCTGTTGTCGATTCCGCTGGCCGAGCCCGCTCCAACGCCGATGCCGCCGGCGCAACGCAAGGCAACGATGCTCGCTGTGATCGTCGAGATGCTGAGGCAAGCGAGCCACAGCGATCCGGCGCTGGTCCTGCTAGAAGACGCCCACTGGATCGACGCGACCACGCTCGAGATGGTGGCGCGGCTTGTCGACAGCATCAGCCGCGCGCGGCTTTTGATCGTGGTCTCGGCGCGGCCGGATTTCACCGCGCCATGGCTCGCACGGCCGCATGCTACCCTGATCACGCTCGGCCGCCTCGGCCGTGGCGAATGCATGCAGGTGGTCGCGAGCGTCGCCGCGGCGCATGGCCTTGCGGCGAACACGATCGCTGCGATCGTCGCCAAGACCGACGGCGTGCCGTTGTTCATCGAGGAATTGACCCGGAGCGTGATGGAATCCGCGGGCGAGGATTCCGCGGTGCCGGCGACGCTGAAGGATTCGCTGATGGCGCGCCTCGACCGCCTCGGCGGCGCGCGCGAAATCGCCCAGATTGCCGCCGTGATCGGCCGGCAATTCACTTTCGCGCTGCTGGAAGCGGTTGCCGGGAAACGAAGCGGCGAGATCGAAGATCTGCTGGCCAAGCTGGTCACTGCTGGAATTGTGTTTCCCGAGGAGCGCGGCCTTGAGCGGAGCTTCAACTTCAAGCACGCACTGGTGCGGGATTCCGCCTATGAAAGCCTGCTCTTGATGCGCCGGCGGGAATGGCACGCCCGCGTCGCCCATGCGCTGGAGCAGCACTTTGGCGACGTCGCCGCCAACGAACCGGAATTGCTCGCCCATCATTTCGGCGAAGCAGGAGAACTCGCGCGCGCCTGCGACTACCGCATGCGCGCCGGCGACCTGGCCGTGCGGCGTTCGGCCTATGTGGAAGCGATCGCGCACTTCACGGCGGGGCTCAAGCTCACGGAGACCATGCCGCCGCCAGACGGTTTGCGCCTCCAATTGAACTTCTGGCTGAAGCTCGGTTCGGCTTCCGTCGTCACCCACGGCCTGCAAAGCCGTGAGGCCGAAACGGCCTATATCAAGGCCAGTGAGATCGGCGATCAGCTCGGCGACGGCGCCGCCTCCTTCCAGGCCAAATGGGGCCTCTGGATCAACGCCAATCTGAGCCGGAAGACGGCGCTGGCACGCGACCGCGCCGGCGAACTGGTGTCACTCGCGCAACAATCCGGCGATCGCGAATTGTTGCTGGAGGCTTATCACTGCCAGTTCTCGACGGCGTATTTTCGTGGCGATGTCCAGGGCGCGCTCGAAGGCTGCCAGCGTGTCGTCGCGCTGTACGACATGAAGGAGCACGGTCACCTCGCGCACGCTTTTGGCGGCCACGACCCCGCCGTCTGCGGCCATATCCAGTGCGCCAATTCGTTGCGGCTGTCGGGTGAAGAACAGCAGGCAACGCTTCATTACAAAGAAGGATTGGCGCTCGCCGAAATGCTCGATCACCCGAACAGCCTCGCGCACGGACTGCACAATGCCGGCATCGGCTATCAGATCGGGGGCGACCGCGAGGCGACCTACACGGCGGCGCATCGCGCGGCGGCGCTTGCCGAAAAGTTCGGCCTGCCGCCCTGGCGCGCGAGCAGCCAGATACTGGTCGCCTGGGCGACGGCGACCGGCGCCAGCAACGCCGATGCCGTAGCCCTGATCGATGCCGAGATCGCCAATGCCACCGCGGTCGGTCCGCTGCCGCAATATTATCTTGGGGTCGCGGCGGAAGTGTTGCTCGCCGCCGGCCGGCCCGCGGATGCGCTTGCTCATCTCGACCGCGCGATCGCAGGCATCGACGAGGCCGGGATCGGCATCTACCTGCCCGAGATCTATCGGTTGCGCGGCGCCTGCCTGCTGGCGCTTGACCGCCGCAACAAGGCAGACGCGCAATCCGCGTTCGCCACCGCCGCCGAGATCGCCAAGCGCCAGGGCGCCGTCATTTTCGAGCGCCGCGCGCAGGCGTCGATGTCAGAGCTCGCAGGGTAGGAATGATCGGCTTCCCCGAGTCACCCGCCACGACAGGCTAAAATCCGAGAACCACTCGGGCCGTACTTGCGACGAAGGGTTGGAGCCGGATTGGCTCCGGCGCCGGAAGGAGCCACGGCGGTCATGTTGCAAAGCAGCAAAATTGCAACTTTCCAAAATTTAATTCGTCTGTGTCATGGGTCTTGGCACGGGGTTGCCGCGTTTAGTCACCACATTGTCAAAAACAAAGCATCGGGACGGAAGCGATGAAACGGGCCCTGGCGATATTGGCCTGCATTTGCGCTCTCTCCGGCGGCCTCTACGTCGCCGCCAGCAAATGGGCCATTCGGCATCAGACGCTTGATCTGTTCGACGCCTCGCGCCAGCGCGCGGTGTCGGTCGATGTCGCCGTGCGCCGCGACTATGAGACGAAGGCCAACGCGGGCATCTCGAAACTGCCGGTCGCGATCATCTCCAACGGCAACACGGTGAAGAACACCGAATATTCCTTCCTGGAAAACGTGCTGGCGGCGCGCGGATATCTCGTGGCGAGCATCCAGCAGGATCTGCCGACCGACCCGCCGCTGGTGACCAAAATCGGCATGCCCTACGTCGGCCGCCTCGACGTCTACAAGCGCGGAGAGGCCAACATTCTCTTTGTCGTCGGACAATTGAAGAATATGCAGCCGAATGCCGACTACGATCACCTGACCCTGGTCGGACATTCCAACGGCGGCGATGTCGCGATGTACACGGCGACAGAACATCCCGAACTGGTGTCGAAGGTCATCACGCTGGACAACCTGCGCGTTCCCTTCGTGCTGCACGACAAGCTGAAGATCCTGTCGTTCCGCTCGAACGACCCGAACTTCAAGACCGATCCCGGCGTGCTGCCGACACCGGAGCAAGCGAAGGCCGAGGGCATCGACATCATCAAGACGCCGTATCAGCACACCTGGATGAGCGATCGCGGCCCGGAAAACGCGCGAGAAACGATCCAGGCAGAACTAGACAAGTTCCTGGGCGCTTCCCCCAACAGCGACCTGTCGCCGGTACAGACCGACAACCCGCTGATCGCTAAGATGGGACCGGCGCCGTATCCGTAAGCGCGAAAATCCATTCGCGTTGGAAACCGCACGTCGGAAAAAGCACGCCGTAAACCGCACGTTGGAAATAGAACCTGGACCCGAATGGAACCCGGTCCATTCGGCGGCCTGCCTAAAAAGTAGCCGCCGCGCGATTCAATTTCCGGGCGAGCCCATGCGTAGCCCATCTTTTCAAGTGTGTCAGGAATCGGACATAGTGAGGCCAATTCAGGCGACCTCGTGTGAGTCGGCGTTACCTCGCAAGCAACAAACAGAAAACACGCGGAAGAAAAGCACAACTGGAGAAGGTGCAATGCTGAACTTTCCCCGACCGACGCCGACGTGTACGCGTTTTCAAACGACGGCCGAAATGGCCTGCATCAAGTGCAACGAGCAGATGAGGCTCGTGCTCATCGAGCCGCGCGACGGACACTTCAATCTTCTCACCTATTCCTGCACGGCGTGCCCGGCCAGTGAGGCGTTCCTGAAGGCGATTTGATCCGGCTCGTGTTTCGAGGCGCATTGCTGCGCGCGCCTGGCGAGGTTGGTCGCGACAAGCTCTAGAATTTCGGCTTGAAGTCCTTGGCAACCGACATCACATCGCCGGTCATTTGCCGCATATGTTCGCCGGCATTGGTGAACTGGCTGCGCAGGAATTCCGACTGGATATGCATGGCCTGCTGAAGGTCGGTGGCATGCACGAGCTTGCGGGCATGTTCGAACGCCGCCGTCATGTTCTGCTGGGTGAAGGCCAGCGCCTGTTTCGATATTTCCGTTCCCGGGCTCGGAATCGAGGCGACGGATTTTTGGGCGGCATCAAAAAACATGCCGAAGGCACGTTCGGCCTGGTCGATGGTCTTTTCGGCCAAATCCCGCAACTCGGCAGGTACTTCCAGTTTCGGTTCGGACATTGGCACCATCCCTCTTGTTCCTGATTGGCTTTCCCTCGGGAATTAGCACAGTTCGGAAGCCGAGGCGAATGAGAGGGAAACCTTTTGAGGCACCGGCCAGCCGCCGTCATATTGAAGGCGTTTGCCAACGCTAACTCGCAACTGGACGGGCAGCGAATGTCAAATCCACCCCACCAGGCAAGGTTCAGATTGCATTCAGATTTGGCCATCTAAGCCATGTCCGGCGGGGCATATTCGAAAAGGGAGAAACCATGACTTTAAGGCGATTGATGACTGCTTTTGTGATCGCAGCCGGCGTCGGCGGATCGGCCGGGATCGTTGCATCACCGGCCCACGCGCAAGGCGCGGTGGAAGCGGAAATTCTCGGCTTCCATCAGCTGTGCGAAAAGGGCGACCGGAAAGCCTGCGTCCGTTTCGGCATCCTGATCGGCCGCAATGAACAGCGCGGCGCGGACTGGCGGCGGGCGCACGCCGACTGGTTCTGGTTTGAACGCTAAGTTCTAAAAGGCCAACAAGTTCTCAAAGCCAAAGCTCGGAAACACAAGGAGGCCGCCCTCAAAAGCGGCCTTTTTTTGCCGCAACGGTTTATCGCCGGCCGCCGCGCAGCCATTGTTTTGAGCTTTAAAGTTTCGAGCTTAAAGCTTTGAACTTAAAGCTTTAAACTTGAAGTTTTAAGCTTAAAAGCTTGCCAGTTAAAAGGTTTCGTCAGCGGGTTGTGAAGCGGCCGTTCATGCCGCCGGGAAGCGGCGCGGGATCGGTGGCAAGATCCTCGACCCAGGCAAGCACCTCGGAACGCTGTGCCGGCGAGAGCTTGATAAAAGCCTTCCACAGCCTCAAACCCTGCACGGTCTCGTTCGACGGATAGCCAAGCGTGGCGCTGACTTCTGAAACAGATGTGCGGTTTTTCATCTCGCGCCTTCTAGCAGCCAGGTGAGGTGGAAAGTATGCCAAGGAACACCCCCCCCGGCAAGGCTGCGTCAGAGTATACCGGCCGCAAAGAAACTTCGCGCTCAGAGACAGCCGGAGGTAGCAGGGCTCACCTTGTGCTGTAATTTAAGGCCTCTGCATGCACTTTCGACACATTGCGAAATACCGGACGCCAAGAATCGCCCGAACACTTTAGAGAGATTCTGATAGGGTTTGAGAGGCCGTTCACTCGGCTTCGTCATTTTTTCTTGCCCGCGTAAGTCGTCGAAAACGAAGGCAAAACTCACTTTTAAGTGACCCTCTTAAGTGCCCCTCGCGCTGGCAGCGTCCGAAATAAACCCTTCTTGTTGCTGTTCCCATCATAACGGAAACGGAATGGAAGATCTGTTCATGCAACCTGCTGCCCTGCTCTCTCTCGCCACCGCGGTGCCTCCACACACCTACCTGCAGAAAGACGTCATGAACGCCGCGTGGAGCGTCTTCGGCAGTCGCTTTCCCGACTATGAACGCTTCACCAGCATTTACGCCAATACCGGAATCATCAAGCGCCACGGCGTCAAGCCGTTCGAATGGTACCTGACGCAACGCGGCTGGCCGGAACGAACCGCGGCCTACCTCGAAGGCGCCGAAGCGCTTTTCGTCGATGCCGCGACCAAGGCGCTGGCCAATGCCGGCCTGAAGGCAGCCGACGTCGATACGATCGTCACGGTCTCTTCGACGGGCATTGCGACGCCGAGCCTTGAGGCGCGTGTCGCCGGCCGCATGGGCTTTCGCTCCGACGTCGCGCGCGTGCCGGTGTTCGGGCTCGGCTGCGCCGGCGGCGCCTCGGGCCTTTCGATCGCATCGAAACTCGCGCAGGCGAATCCCGGCACCAACGTCCTGATGGTGGCGGTCGAACTCTGCTCGCTTGCGCTTCGGCTCGACGAACTCACCAAGGCCAACATCGTCGCCACCAGCCTGTTTGCCGACGGCGCCGCCGCGGTTCTGCTGCGCGCGGGCGATGGCGGCGAGACGTTGATCGAGGCCGCCGGCGAACATCTGTGGCCCGACACCCTCGGCATCATGGGCTGGAATGTCGACCCTCTCGGCTTTGGCGTGATCTTCCGCCGTACCATCCCCGACTTCGTCACCGCCGAACTCAAGCCCGCAGTGACGCAGATTCTCGCGCGCATGAAACTGAACCTGAACGATATCGACCAATTCATCTGCCATCCCGGCGGGTCCAGGGTGATCGACGCGATCGAGACGACACTATCGCTTGGCCAGGGCACGCTGGAACATGAGCGGCAGGTGATCGCCGACTACGGCAACATGTCGGCGCCGACGGTGCTGTTCGTCCTCGAACGTTCCCTGGCGAAGGGATTGCCGCCGCGCTCGCTTCTGACCGCGCTCGGCCCCGGCTTCACCGCCAGCTGCGTTTCACTGCGGCACGCCGCGTGACTCTGGCCGAGATCATCCTCGCGCTGGTGACAGTCCAGCGCGGCGCCGAGCTCCTGCTTTCCCAGCGCCACACGAAAGCGTTGACCGCGCGCGGCGCGGTCGAGGTCGCGCCCGGTCACTACCCGCTGATGGTGGCTATTCACGCCTCCTGGCTGATTTCGCTTTGGGTCTTCGGGCACGACCAGCCGATCAACGCGGCCGCGCTTGTCGCCTACCTCGCGCTTCAAGGCCTGCGTATCTGGGTGATGACGACGTTGGGCGCGCGCTGGACGACGCGCATCATCGTGCTGCCGAACGCGCCGCTGGTGGCGGGCGGTCCTTATCGCTATCTTCAGCACCCCAATTATGCGGTTGTGGTCGGCGAGATCGCGGTGCTGCCGCTGACACTCGGCCTGCCCTGGATTGCGGTGATCTTCACAGCACTCAACGCAACCATTCTTTTCATCCGCATCCGCGCCGAGAACCGTGCGCTCAACATCTCGCGCACGATAACGGCCGAGGGACCGCCATCATGAGCGAGGCCTTAGCCTTGCCGGATGAGGCCACCGCCACGACTACGGTCAAGACCTGGCTCGGCTTCATCCTGATGTGCCTCGGCATGTTCATGGCGATCCTCGACATCCAGGTGGTCGCGACCTCGCTTCCGGCAATTCAGGAAGCGCTCGACATCTCGCGCGATGCGATGAGCTGGATCCAGACCGCTTATCTGATCGCCGAGATCATCGCGATCCCGCTCACCGGCTGGCTGACGCGCGCTCTCACGCTGCGCTGGCTGTTCGTCGCCGCCATCAGCCTGTTCACGGCAGCCTCCATCGGCTGCGCCTTCTCCGACAATTTCGCGACGCTGATTTCCTGCCGCGTGGTGCAAGGCTTTGCCGGCGGCGCGCTGATCCCGGCGGTATTCTCCGCCGTATTCCTGTTGTTTCCGCTTCGCCTGCATCCGCTCGCGACCACGCTTGCCGGCATTGTGGCGGTGCTCGCGCCGACCGTCGGCCCTGTCGTGGGCGGCTGGATCACCGAGACCTGGTCCTGGCACTGGCTGTTCCTGATCAACGTCGCGCCGGGATTACTGGCGGCCGCCGCCACACCGTTTTTGTTGCCGCAAGAAAAGGTCAACTTCGCCGAATTCAAAAACCTCGATCGCCTCTCATTGCTGTCGATGGCGGTCGCGCTCGCGGCGTTCGAGATCGGCCTCAAACAGGCCCCGCAGGATGGCTGGCTGGCGCCGCGCCCGCTCGCGTTGTTCGCGGTGAGCCTTGTGAGTGGCTGGATTTTCGTCAGGCGAACCATCAAGGCCGCGCACCCGGTGGTCGAACTGACCACACTCTCCACGCGCGCCTTTGCCGTCGGCTGCGCCTTGAGTTTCTGTCTCGGCGTCGCCCTGTTCGGTTCGGTCTATCTGATGCCGGTGTTCCTCGCCTATGTCCGCCACCACGATGCCTTCGAGATCGGCACCATCATGCTGGTGACCGGCGTGGCGCAACTCATCGCCGCGCCGATCGCCGGCTATTTCGAAAGCCGGCTTGATCCGCGCAAACTGTCGGCATTTGGCTTTGTACTGTTTGCAGCCGGCCTCGGCTTGAGCTTCTTCCAGAGCCGCGTTGCAGACTTTGACGAGATGTTCTGGCCGCAAGTTTTGCGCGGCATCGCGATCATGTTCTGCCTGTTGCCGCCCACACGACTCGCACTCGGCGCGCTGCCGCCGCCGCAGGTGCCGGACGCCAGCGGGCTTTTCAACCTGATGCGCAATCTCGGCGGGGCCATCGGCATCGCGGTGATCGATACGATTCTTTACGGCCGCACCGTCGGCCATGGCGAAGCGCTGCGCGACCGCTTGGTTGCCGGGGACGTGTCGACCGCCAAGGCCATTGGGCTTGACGTGCAGCTCTTCCTGCATCCGCCACCTGACGTGACACAGGCGACGATCGAGTCCCATGTGCGCCCGATGGTGGAACGCGCGGCGTTCGCGATGTCCGTCAACGAAGCGTGGATGTTGTTGTCGGCGGTGGCGTTGATCGCGCTTCTCCTGGTGTGGTTTGTGGGGAAGCCGGTGAAGGAAGCAACGACGCCGGTATCTTGATCCCTCGCGCCGAAAGGGGCCCCATGGTTCGAGACGCCGCGCAAGTGACGCGGCTCATCACCATGAGGGGCAGAAGCTCGTCCTGAGCAAAGACCTCATCCCGAGGAGGCGCGAAGCGCCGTCTCGAGGGATCGAAAGCCCCACTACGCCACCTCCGCTGCATTTGAGGCATGCGGAAAGTTCCGCTTGCCTTCCCGTGCCATTGTTGGAGGATCACCGCCAAGCCCAATACACCAACAACAAACTCAGGGAGGGCGCGATGGAACGACGCGATGTGCTGCGGCTGACGGCGGGTGGCCTGGTTGGCCTCGCGGCAACTGAGGGAACAACGCCGGCGATGGCAGCCGGCGACGAAAAGCCAGATCTCTCCTTGATGATGTTTCCAGGCAATTACACCTGGTCGGCCGCGACCCGCATGGTGGTCGCCAGCGAGATGTGGGGCGGCGCCGACATGGGCGAGATCTACAAGGTGGTGGCCGCACTCAAGCCGGATGCCGGGAAAAACGCCGCATGGTTCGAACAATGGAGCGCGATGGCGCGCAAGGTCGCGGCGTCAGGCGATGAGGCAAAGGCCAAGGGTCACGAGAAGACCGCCGCCGGCTCGTATTTGCGCGCGGCGGTTTACTATCAGGCCGGGGAACGCCTGCTGCAGCCGCGCACCGAGGAGAGCGAAAAGGCTTATGCTGCCTCGGTCGAATTGTTCAAGAAAGGCATGAGCGAAATGGCGGCGGTCTCGGTCGAGGCGGTCGAGGTCCCCTTTGAAGGCGGCAAGAGCCTGCCGGCCTATTTCGTCAAGAGCCGCAACGCCGGCAATGGGCCGCTTCCGACCGTGGTGTTTTTCGACGGGCTCGACATCACCAAGGAGCTGCAATTTTTTCACGGCGTGCCTGAACTGGCCAAGCGGGGCCTCGCGATCCTCATCGTCGACATTCCCGGTACCGGCGAGTCGATCCGCTTTCGCGGCATGCCGGCGCGCTACGACACCAATGTCGCCGGCACCGCCGCCGTCAATTATCTCGAGACCCGCGCCGACGTCGACAAGGAGCGCATCGGCATCATGGGCATCAGCCTTGGAGGCTATTACTCCGCGCGCTCCGCCGCCTTCGAGCCGCGCTTCAAGGCCTGTGTGTCCTGGGGCGCGATCTGGGACTATCACGCGGTCTGGCAGCGCCGCATCGACAAGGCCTTCAAAGGTTCGCTCTCGGTGCCGGGCGATCACATCATGTGGGTACTCGGCGTCTCCAGCCTCGATGCCGCGATCGAAAAACTGAAAGACTGGCGGCTTGCCGGTGTCGCCGAGAAGATCAAATGTCCTTATCTGGTCACGCATGGCGAGCGCGACGCGCAAATCCCGATCGAGGACGCCAAGGCGCTGTTCGATGCGGTCGGCGCCACCGACAAGACCCTGAAGGTGTTCACAACAGAGGAAGGCGGCTACGAGCATTGCCAGGGCGACAACGTCACGCTTGGAATCACGTATATCGCCGACTGGTTCGCGGACAGGCTGGAAGCACGCCGCCGCGCGTGAGCGGGAGCATCATCGGCAAGGGCGTTGGCGGCGCGTGTCCGCCGTGGCGGTTAAAGGGAGAACCAGCAATGCGCAACCAAAATTGCAAATTCACCTATTCAACGTCAATCGGTCTCTTGCTGAGTGCGATGCTCGGCCTCTATCCGACGTTTGCCAAGGCAGGACAGTGTGGCGCCGACATCGCGCAGTTCGAACAGGCCATCCAGGAATCTGCCGGCAATCCCTTTGCGGGATTGACGGGGCCACAATCGATAGCGGCCCAAGACGAACACCAGCCGACGGCCGCCTCGGTGAAAAAAGCGGAACATGCCCTGAAAGCCAAATTCGCCGCGACGATGGCGAAAGCCAAACGGCGCGACGCTCGAAATGACCAGGAAGGTTGCGAGCGCGCGCTTTCCGAAGCCAGGAAGATGTACCTGCTGTGAAGAGATGGCGCGCGCGACCTAGCCGGCGCCTCCAGGAGTGACGGCCCGCGCCGACAGCACCACGCGGCGGTGATGCACGAGGTTGTCGAGCCGCTGCGCCAACGCGATGAATGCCAGTGCCTCCGTCTCGCCCTCCTCATCGCCGGCGGATTTCGCCAAATGCGCGCGAAGCATGACGTCGATGTCGTCCTCGATCTTGCGTAACTCGGCTTCGTCTTCAAGGTCGCGGATGCGTTCGCGCAAGGCGCAAAGCTGCTCCAGCGTCGTCTGCGACGCGTCATGGCTGCGGATTCCGAGAAACCGCCAGACCGCGGCAAAGATCGACGCGAGCGCACCGAGCACCATCGGCGTCAAATAGATCGCGTTGCCCCAGCGGTCCATGAAGCTTTGCTCGGTGCCGTTGTAGAACGCGGCGGCGCCGGGATGCACACCGATATAGGCGTCGGCATCGAGCGTCGGCGTCGCGATCCCCGCGATCAAAGGCTGCTCGGACGCCAGATCGCGCCGCGCGGCCATCACGCGCTTGGTGAGCTCGGCGACCACCTGCTGGTCCAGATGGCGATTGGCGACCAGAAGATACGGCACGCGCAACGTCGTGACGTCGTCGTCGGGAACGGCGGGCGAACCGCGCAGCGTGCCTTTGGGGATATCGAAACTCTCATAGGGGCCTTTGGTATCGGTGATCGCACCGGCCGAGTCGATCGGGATCAGCACGGGCGCGGAACTCGCGCTTTCGCGAAACAGGCCCTTCACCAGCGACAGATATTTGTCGGTGAGCGGCACCACCACGATGACAGCCGCGACTTCCTTGGCCTGTATCGCGCGACGCAAATCCGCCGGCGCAATGTCCTTGAAGGTGACGTTCGCGTGTGTGAGGTCGTATTCCTTCTTCAGCGCCTCGACGACGTTGCGATTGATCTCGCCGCCGGCAACGCCGACGGTATGGTCGCGCAGCTTGGCGATGCTCGTCATGTTCGATCCCGGCGGCGCCACGATCATGACGACGCCCTCGGCCATCACGGCCACCGCACGGGCCTGCGAAAGATCGCCGACATCGGGCCGCACCACCGCGAGGTCGGCCTTGCCGGCGGCGAAGGCCTTGGCGGCGTCGAGCACGTCGCCGGCATTTTCGATTTTGAGCCGGATCGGGGAATTGCTGGTGGCCAAATGTCCAGCGATGAGCTGGGCCTCCTGCCGCGCTTCGCCGTCAAATGAACCGACCGCGACGGTGAGCGTGGTCGGCCGCTGGTAGTACCGGTATACGATCAGGCCAGCGCCTGCGACAAGGCAGACCAGGCCGACCAGGAGGACGGCACGGACCCAGACCGGCAAGGCTTGATGAAATCGCTGCATGAAATCCGGCGCGAAAAAGACTCGGGGCAACCGCCCTAGCCTATTGGTTGCGGCTGCACTTGTTCAAGTTCGAAATGGGCCGGTTCTGTGGTGAGCCATGGTTATCATACGCTCCATCGTCCTCCCCGCGCACGCGGGGACCCATACCGCGGATCCTATCCGCTTGGCGAAGTCCTTTCTTAACGAGACGTTTGTGGTTCTGGGTCCCTGCTTCCGCAGGGACGACATCACCGCGGCGGCGCCGCACGACACATGACGACAGCCAGGATCGGAAATGATAGCGCGACCAGGACATCATCTTCATCGAAGCCTCCATCGCCCTCACTCCAGTTGGTGAGACGATGGCGAGGCTTCGTTCGAGCCGAGCGCGTTACAAATCGGCAAGCTAGGTTAAGCTTGCGTAATGCGCCGAACCATACCGCCCTACTTCCCCACCGAGTCCTTGCTCAGCATCGTCAGTGCCTCCTGCACCGTGGTCATGAACTGCGCCGGGAAGATGATGGTCGAATTCTTCTCGGTCGCGATTTCCGCCATGGTCTGCAAGGTGCGAAGCTGAAGTGCTACGGGGTGCGCGGTGATGATGTCGGCGGCTTCGCCGAGCTTCACCGCGGCCTGGTATTCGCCTTCGGCGGCGACGATCTTGGCGCGGCGTTCGCGTTCGGCCTCGGCTTCCTTGGCCATCGCCCGCTGCATGTTATCGGGCAGCGTGATGTCCTTGATCTCGACCGCCGTCACCTGCGTGCCCCACGGTTCGGTGTGGGTGTCGATGACGTCCTTGATCTGCTCGTTGATAGAAGCGGTATCCGCCAGCAGTTGATCGAGACTGAAGCGCCCGACCACGTTGCGCACCGTGGTCTGGCTGATCTGGTTGATCGCGTTATAAACGTTCTCGATCGCGATCACCGCCTTCTCCGGATCGCTGATGTGATAGTAGGCGACGGCTGCGATATCGATCGAGACGTTGTCCTTGGTGATGATCTTCTGCGAGGGGATCTGCATCGTCACCGTGCGCAGCGACACCCGCGTCATGGTCTGGAAGGGCACGAAGATCAGTGTCAGACCGGGGCCGCGCACGCCCTCGAACTTGCCGAGAAAGAACACCACGCCGCGCTCATATTGCTTGAGCACCCGGATCGAGACGAAGGCGTAAATAATGACCAAAAAAATCAGAACTGAAATGAAACCCATAACGTTCTCCTCGGTGCAACGCTTCTCGCGCAAATTCTTATCGCTCCCGCCAGCACACCCTATGTGGGGTGGATCACGCTACGGCTACAAGACCTCGATACGGCGATTTCAAACTTATCCCGCTTGCCAAGGCAGCGTCCCTCGGGCAATTTTCCGGCCCGAAACCGGCTTCATAAAGAAGGCCGGTCAGAACAGATCAAACAAGAACAGCTCAATCAAACAAGAACAGCTCAAACAATAAAGGGAGGTCACCCATGCTGACACGCCGAGGCTTTGCCAGCGTTGCGTCCTGCGCGCTCTGTTCCCTCACCGGCTTTATCGCTTCTGATGCTTCCGCCCAGACGCCGCCGACCGGCGGCACGCCGGGCGTGACGCGGAAAATTCTCTCGCAGACCGATGGCCCGACACCGGGTTATGTCACCCTGATCATCGATATCGAGATCGAGCCCGGCGTCCTGATCGGGCGTCACACCCATCCCGGAATCGAGAGCGCCTATCTGCTCGATGGCGGCTTCGATCTTCCGATCGAGGGACAGCCGACTATGGCATTCAAGCCCGGCATGGGCGTGGTGATTCCGCCGAACACGCCGCATGCCGGCGGCAAGAACGGCGACAAGAAGAGCCACATCGTCTCGACCTACATTGTCGAGAAGGGCAAGCCGCTGGCGTCGCCGGCGTAGGCCGCCATTGCGAGTGGCGGTAATACGCCGCCGTAAAAAGATATGTAAAAACAATTGGTTATATTTTCTTAAGAATATTTCTTGGAATATTTTTCTTGATTTCCGTCTGTTTTGGTTTATCGTTTCTGGCTATTGAAGGAAGCTGATTCGATGCCAAAACGCTCAATGGAAGAGATTATGGACGACCTCGGGCCACTGCTCGATGAATTCGACCAAATCGCCCGCTCCAGCCATAATCGCTATCGCTCGTACAGGGCGGAAGATCTAATCGAATTGGATTCACGAGCGCAGGCCGCTTGCACCTATGCACATATGGCTGCCGCCGCAGATCGGGCCTTCTTGGGTAGAGAAGGGATCCGCCCCATCGAACTGCGGGGCCTTAAACTCTGGATGTTCGAAAAGCCCAACGTTGTTATTCGATTGAAGAAAATGGACGAGGACGGTCGGACTAGAAACTATCCGACGAAACAAGCAAAGCATTTTGATGCCGGTTTTGATTTGCCGAATTTGCCCATGCCGCCTGTAAGGCTCACCGCGGGATATTGGCTCGATGAAACTGATACTGTATTTGAGCGAACCCAAGTAGCGCGGCCGATGGGGCGCCGCACGATGTGGTGCGGTGCAGTGGTGCCGTTGGAGGAACGTAAGCCCGGCGAGCGCTCGTGGATTGATGTAACAAGACAGCATCGGCTTTAAGCAATGAAGTCTAACGTGGCGTGCCCGATGGAACGTTTTAACCATCACATGATGACTCTCGCGCGTGATGTGCGCGGACTTACGCAAGCTGAGCTTGCGGAAGCTCTGCGGGTTGGTCAGGGAACGCTTTCGAAATACGAGACTGGCTTTAGCGAGCCTCCAAAAGAATTTGTTGACGACCTCTCGGAAGTTCTAAAATTCCCTTCCGCTTTTTTCTATGAGCCGGGTAGGCCATATGGGCTGCCACCCTTTCACTATCGAAAGCGCAAAAAGCTTTCAAAAAAGGTGTTGGCTCGTATCGTTGCTGAAATGAATATTCGCCGCTTGCATGTGGCGAAGATGCTTCTTTCCTTTGAAAGCAAGACGAATGGCTTTATTCCCGAAATAGACCGGGACGAATACCGGGGCAGAGGAAAAGCCCATTTGACACCGGACGACGCCGCCCGGCTTGTAAGGGAGGCTTGGCTGCTACCCAATGGCCCAATACCAAACATGGTAGAGTTGCTGGAAAGCAACGGCGGCATCGTAATTCCTTGCGATTTTGGTACGGATTTGCTGGATGCAATGAGTCAGCGGATTGACGGCCTTCCGGTCCTATTCTTCGTCAATGTGAATGCTCCAGCCGACCGGGTCCGCCACACCTTGGCGCATGAACTCGGGCACATGGTGCTTCACACCGTGAGCCTTAAGAGCGACGAGGCAATGGAAGATGAAGCCGATGCTTTCGCCGGCGCGTTCCTGTTGCCGGCGGATGAGATTCGTCCACAGCTTCGAAAATTCGACTTACGCCAGTTAGCCAATCTAAAGGGTTATTGGAAAGTCTCGATGGCAGCCATTGCCGTGCGGGCCGACCGACTCAAGTTAATTACCCCTTACCAGAGTAAGATGTTCTGGATTGAGATGGGAAAGCTCGGGTACCGGAAGAGAGAACCCAACGAACCTGAGAAAGAGAACCCAAAGCTGCTTCGGCATATGGTCGCATTCCATATGAACCGCTTGGGATACACCATCGCCGAAATGGCCCGTTTGCTTCACCTGCAAGTAACTGAATTCCAAGAGATGTATCGGCCCGACATTGTTGGAGATATTTCCCGTCCAAGACTTCGAATAGTGAATTGAACATTCGCTTGACGTTAAACATCCCCGGAAACAGGGCCGTGTCACGGTCCCTCATCCCAAACGGGATATCCCGATCGGGACACTAAAGAGCATCGAGAAACAGGCGGGTTTGAAACTGAGGTAAGCACCATGCGCAACTACATTGGTCTTATCCATAAGGATGCCGATAGCGACTTCGGCGTCTCGTTTCCCGATCTCCCGGGGGTTGTCACCGCCGGTACCAGTCTCGATGACGCGCGCGCGATGGCCGAGGAAGCGCTCGCTCTTCATATCGAGGGCATGATCGAGGATGGCGAGGCTATTCCCGAGCCCTCCGCACTTGAAGACATCATGGCCGATCCGGACAACCGCACCGGCGTGGCGATTCTTGTTTCCGTCAAAACGGAACAACCAAAAGCCATCCGCGTGAACGTCACGTTCCCCGAGGACGTGCTGGATCAAATTGACAGATACGCCGAAGCTCACGGTTTTACCCGGTCGGGCCTGCTGACGCAGGCAGCCAAAAAGCTGATGACCGAAGCGGCGTGAAGAACTGGATTGCTTTGCGCGACTGCCGTCCCTGCGAAAGCAGGGACGACAAAAGCAGACTGCAAAGCAATCGCGCGTCAACGAAGGTTCGCGCCCCCCGCTTTTACTGCTGCTGCTTTTCCCAGAACGAGAGCAGGCCCTGGCCGGCGGAGCCGCCGATCACACAGGGGATGCCGACCGCGACCGCGCCGAGCGCTGCCGCCGAGACGCAGCCGAGCGCAACCGCGCCGACGCCGACCTGGCCCCAGAAGTCGAGATTGCGGCGCGAATCCGAGCCCTTCGCTTTCAGCTCGTCCACTGCGGCGAGCGCATCCTTGCGCACCGCGCCGAGTTGAACCGTGTCAGCGGCCTCGACCACTTCCGTCAAAGGCACTTTGACGGATTCGTTCTGCACCTTGAGTTCGCTGCGAAGATATTCGCGTAAAGCCGCATCGCGCACCGCGTAGCTCGCAAGCGTGTAGCGCGCCATGCTGCCGACGGTGAGCTTGTCGACGGTGTCGCGGCTCTTGCTCCAGGGCAGCATCGCGATGATGCGCAGGATCGGGCGGAACGAACCCGTCGCGAAATAATAGCCCCACAGCGTATCGAGCAGATCCTGATTACCGGCGAAGGTCTGCTGCAACTTGATCTTCTTCGCGTCCTTGTCCTTGGAAAACGGGTTCGTCGTGAACGTCGCCTTGATCTTGTCCATCGTGCCGGGCTGCTTTTCTTCCAGTGGAATGTCGGTCAGCGTCGGCAAGCTGCCGGCGAGATAAGCGTCAATCATCACCTGCCGCCCCGGCATTTTGACCGCTACCTTTCGCAACAGGTTGCGCCAGTCGGGCACGCCTGAAAACGCGATCGCGCGCACGATCACCCATTCGTCTTCCGCCGGCACCGGAAAGAAGCTGTTGACGAGCGCTTCGGCTTTATCAGGGTTCGAGGCGATCGCGCCCGCGATGAAGCCGAGATAGATGCCGGCATTTTCCGGCTCCTTGAAGGTCTGCGCATGAAACAGCACGCGCACCGCCGCCGGAATGTGCGCGTAATCGGGCTTGGCGCGATAGTTGTAGATCCACTGCTGAACCACGCCGAGCGAAGCGCGCGGATCGATCTCCTGCGTGGACACGGCGAATGTGGGCTGGATGGTCAACAGAAAAGCAAGAACCAAGGCTACGCAACGCATGTGATGCTCCCGACTGGTGCCCGCGGGGTCGCATCTTTCGATGCGGCGGGTGATGCCGTCGCGCAACACCATAGAAAACATTTGGGCCGGCATAAGGACCATTTCTGGATGACGTGGCGAAGCTCGCGTCGAAATTGTGGCGAGCGTTAACGTTTAAGGCATCATCTCTCCCCGCCTCAGACATTGTTTCGCCCGCTGGCCCCGTTTCGATTGAACGTGGGTAAAGGGCGCGAGATGAGACGAGACAAAGCGCAATGAGACCATGTATCGCGTTGGGTCTAGTATTGGGCTTGATAGTGAGCGCCATGTCATCCGTCCCGGCTTTAGCCGGCGACGAGACCATTGTCGTTGACGGCAACAAGCGCGTCGATGCCGCCACTGTACGCTCTTATTTCAAGGCTTCAGGCGACGGCCGCTTCGACGAGGCCGCGCGCGATGCCGGGCTGAAAGCGCTGATCGGAACCCGGCTGTTCGACAAGGTATCGGTCGATCGCACCGGTGACGGGCTGATCGTGCATCTGCACGAGGCGCCGGTGCTGGATAAAGTGATCTTCGAAGGCAACAAGCGGGTGAAGGACACCGATTTGACGCCGGTGATCGAATCCAAACCCCGCGGCAGCCTGCAACGCGCCGTCGTGCAATCCGACGTCAACCACATCGTGGAGGCTTACAAGCATGTCGGCCGCGACGACGTCAGCGTGAAGCCCGTCGTCATCGACCGCGGCAGCGACCGCGTCGATCTGGTGTTCGAGGTGACCGAGGGCACCAAGACCCCGGTCAGGCAGATTAACTTCATCGGCAACACCGCATTCGGCAAGCGGCAGCTCGCCGCCGTCATCAAGACCTCCGCCACCAACATGCTGAGTTTTCTGACCGGCGGCGATGTCTACGATCCCGATATGGTCAACGCCGACCGCGAGCTGCTCCGCACTTATTACCGCAACAAGGGCTATGCCGACGCCAACGTGCCTTCCGCAAATGCCGAATACGATCCCGTGGCGAAGGGATTCACGCTGACCTACACCATCGACGAAGGTCCGCTTTATCATTTCGGCGACGTCGCCATCGACAGCCATGTCGAGGGCCTCGATCCCGAAAAACTGCGCCGCCTGCTGAGCGTGCAATCCGGCGCGTTGTTCGATGGCGCCGCGCTCGACAAGAACAACGACAGGATTTCGGCGGAGCTGGCCAAACTCGGCTATCCCTTCGCGCGGGTGCAGTCGCGCACCACGCGCGAGGCGGCCACCCGCCGCATCGACGTCGCCTTTGCCGTCGATCAGGGCCCGCGCGCCTATATCGAGCGCATCGATATCCGCGGCAATACCCGCACCCGCGGCTATGTGATCCGCCGCGAATTCGATATCGGCGAAGGCGATGCCTTCAACAAGGGGCTGATCGACCGCGCCGAGCGGCGGCTGAAGAATCTCGACTACTTCAAGACCGTCAAGATCACGGCCAAGCCGGGCTCGACGCCGGACCGCGTCATTCTCGACGTCGAGCTGCAGGAAAAAGACACCGGCGATTTCAGCATCGCCGGCGGCTATTCGACCACCGACGGCTGGCTCGCCGAAGTCAAACTCGGCGACCGGAATTTCGCCGGCACCGGCGTGGCGCTGACTTCGTCCTTCAGTTACGGCCAATACGCCCAGGGCTTCGATGTTTCGGCGGTCGATCCCGGCTTCTTCGGCAATCGTGCCTCGGGCGGCGTCGACCTCTTCGCCAAGGAGGTCGACTCCAGCCCTTATCAGTCCTACGGCACGGAGACTTACGGCGCGAAGATGCTGGTCGGCACGCCGATCTCCGAACAGCTCGGCATGCAGTTCCGCTATTCGATCTCGCGGCAGGACGTCACGCTGGATCCCGCTTCGCTCGCCGCCCCGCCCTCGATCGTGGTCCAGCAGGCGGCCGCGACCGGGCCGCAATGGGTTTCCTCCGTGGGCGATACCGCGACCTATTCGACCGTCGACAATGCGAAGGCGCCGACCAACGGCTTCTCCTCGCAACTGAGCCAGGATCTTGCAGGGCTCGGCGGCGACGTCCGCTTCCTGCGCACCACGGAAGATTTCAAATACTACCACGCGCTCAACGACGACGTGGTGGCGCTGGCCCGCGCGCAAGGCGGTTACATCACCGGCTGGGGCGGCAGCCAGGTGCCGCTGATCGACAATTTCTTCGGCGGCCCGCAGATGGTGCGCGGCTTTGCGCCCAACGGCTTCGGCCCGCGCGACCTTACGCCCGGCACCACCATGGATAATGTCGGCGGCAGCATGTATTGGGCAACGACGGCCGAACTGCAGAGCAATATTCCCGGCGTGCCTTCGGAATACGGATTGAAAGCGATCGCTTTTGTCGATGCGGGCAGCGTGTTCCGCTACAACGGGCCGACGACGTTTCCAGGCTCAACGCAATCGCTGCAACTCGCCAACGCCAATGTGCTGCGCTCTTCGGTCGGCGTCGGCATGACCTGGGCTTCGCCCTTCGGCCCGCTCAATGTCAGCTATGCGGTGCCGCTCACGAAAGCTTCCTACGACGTGACGCAGCCGCTCGGCTTCAGCGCCTCGCCGTTCTAGGCGTCGCGATGGAAAGAGCTTTCTTCATGATCAATGCGAACGGCGCGCGGATCGTGATGGCGTGGATGACCCGGCGCCTGATTGTGCCATTTATCCTTGCGGCTATGACGCTGCCCGTGGCTCAGGCCTTTGCGCAGGGCGCATTCCCAGCGCCGCTCCCCGGACAATCCGGTGCTCCCACGAGCAGCCCCGTGCCGTTTTTTCCACCGGCAAGCGCGGAAGCTCCATCGGCGTGCATGAAAGAATTTCTCCCCTTGCGCGAGGAGGCAAAGCGGCGCAGGAAGCACGGTCGCGCGGCCCGATCCTGAACGACATTTTCGAGCCAAAGCAGAAACCGCTTGTCGGCGACTTCGAGATGTATCTCCGGCATTGACGCTTAAAATACTGGCGAGCGCTAGACGGGTTCAAATCCCTTCCCCTCAGCTATGCGGTGCCGATCACCAAGGCTTCCTACGACGTAACGCAACCGCTCGGCTTTTCCGCCTCACCGTTCCAAACATCGCCTATCCTAACCCTTGGTATAGGTCGCCTTGAAGCCTTCGGGAACAAACCTCACATAGAGGACAACGACAGGAAAACGGCCCCTTCACATTCCTGTGCGATGGAAAATCACGGAGGCGATCGTGAAAAGACTTCTTCTGGCTGCTGCTTTGAGCTCTGCATTCGTCACGGGCGCGATCGCGCAGAGCTACGATCCCTCGCCGAGGGATCCTCCATTTGGAAAAGGAAACCCCGGCAACGACACCTACCGCCTGCCGTACCAGACCGATCTTTGGGGCCCGATCGGTAGCTGGGGTTCAGGTGGCGCGAACAACAGCGATACATCGAACGGCACGCGAATTCGACGGACGCCGGGAACGAGAACGCCGTAACGCGACGGAGCGCGGATCAAGAGGCCATTCAAGTTCGTTTGCGATGATCCTTCGGTCGCCTGCCCGCGAGAGGCGTCGCCGCCCTGCTCTTGCCCTCGCCCCTGGCGGCCAACTTCCTCTCCTCCCGCAACATATCGACGAAAGCGCGGAGCCCCGCCGTCATATGCCGGTGACGGGGATAATAAAGGCGCAAGCCGCGGAATGGCGGCGTCCAGTCTTCCAGCACGGCTAGCAGCTGTCCTGCGGCGAGATGCTCCGTGACCCAGAAGTCGCTGACAAAGGCGAGGCCAAAGCCTTCCAGCGCGGCTTCGACCATCAGGCTGTCATTGTCGAGCGTGAGCCTGCCCGGCACATCCAACGCGATCTCCTCGCCGCGCTTTTCGAACTCCCAGCGATAGAGCTTGCCGCCCGGCATCCGCCTTCGAATGCATTCATGCTTGAGCAGGTCCGAAGGCGACTGAGGCTTTGAGGTGCGTGCGAAATAATCGGGCGTGCCGACGACGACAAAGCGTGAATCCGGGCCGCAGGGGATGGCGACCATATCCCGCGGCACAGCTTCGGCGAGCCGAATGCCGGCATCGAAACCTTCCGCGACAATATCGATGTGACGGCCTTCCAAAGTCAACTCGACGTTCATGTCGGGATAACGCCGCAGAAAACTTGCAATGACGGGGCGAAGAATCTGGTGCGCGGCGCGCTCCTTCAGATTGATGCGAAGCGTCCCCGCCGGCGTATCGCGAAACTCGTTGACGTCCTCCATCGCGCCGGCGATCTCGGCCAGCGCCGGGCTGACGCGCGCGAGGAAACGCTCTCCGGCTTCCGACAACGAGACGCTGCGGGTGGTGCGATTGATGAGGCGGACGCCAAGCCGCTTTTCAAGCCCGGCGATCGCGTGGCTCAGCGCAGACGGCGAAATGCCGAGTTCGGTCGCGGCCGCGCGAAAACTGCGATGCGCCGAAATCGCGGCAACGGCGTTCAGCTCGAAAAGGCCGGGGTGGAGCATTGTGCCATTTTTTGCATCAGGTCATGCCATTCTATGCCGATTACTGCATCAATCAAGCCGCCTATATGGAGCACGTCATCGGCGCCCGAAAGGCATCTCCGAAAGGAACTATCATGGCAAAGACATTTCTCATCACCGGCGTTTCCTCCGGCTTCGGCCGGGCACTGGCGGAAGCAGCGCTGAGCGACGGCCACACCGTTGCCGGCACCGTGCGCAACGACGCCGACAAGCGGAAATTCGAGACGCTCGGCAAGAGCGCGCATGCGCTGATCCTCGACGTCACCGACACCGGGGCCATCGCGCCCGCGGTCGCCGGGGTTGAGGACACCATCGGCGCGGTCGACGTGCTCGTGAACAATGCCGGCTACGGCCACGAGGGCATCCTGGAGGAATCGTCGATCGACGATCTCAGGCGCCAGTTCGAGGTCAACGTGTTCGGCGCCGTGGCTGTCATCCAGGCGATGCTGCCCTTCATGCGCAAGCGGCGCGCCGGCCATATTCTCAACATCACCTCGATGGGCGGGATCATCACGCTGCCGGGCTTGAGCTACTACCACGGCAGCAAGTTCGCGCTGGAGGGGATTTCCGAATCTCTCGGCAAGGAAATCAAAGATCTCGGTATCAAGGTCACCGCGATCGAGCCGGGCGGCTTCCGCACCGACTGGGCCGGACGATCGCTGGTGCGCGCCGGACGATCGATCGGCGATTACGATGCGATCATCGAACCAATCCGCAAGCGCCGGATGGATCTGAGCGGCTGGCAGGTCGGCGATCCCAAAAAGGCCGCGCAGGCGATGCTGAAGGTTGCGCTCTCGGCCGATCCGCCGGCGCATCTCCTGCTCGGCAGCGATGCCGTGCGGCTGGTCGAGGAAAAAATCAAATCGCTGCAGGTCGAATTCGAGGTATGGAAAAGCGTTTCGCTCTCCACCGATGTTGCTTGAGCGGGCAAAGGATAAAAAATGGCCCCGGTTAAGGGGCCATTTTCTTGTTACATCTTTTTTTCCACCATCGGCTTCTTCATCATGTGGTGGTGATGATGCATATGGTGGTGCACGTGATGATGCATATGATGGTGCATCACCGGTTTGTCTTTTGCGCTTGCGATTGACGGCATTGCAAACGCGATAGCGGCCAGCGCGGCCAAAGCATATGAAAAGCTTTTCATGGAATTCCTCTTGCCCTCCCAAGTGCCCACTGATGTGGACACCGAATAGAGGTAGCAAGCGCGGCCGTTGCAGCCAACATGAGAATTATGAACGAACGTTCAGTTATGGCTCAGGCTGATCCATGAGCCTGCCGTTGCGTAACCCAACAGCAGACCAGCCGCCAGGCCCGGCATATTGTCCCTGCGCAAACAGCGACTCATCACCACCAGCGCTCGCGTAGCAGTAGTCCCGAACGAGCGAAGCTCGCTTCCAGAACAGATGAGCGAGGCTGCCTGAAACAAACCGTGCGAAAAACTTTTCCGGAATATCCGCCGTGCCCCGATCCGCCGGCCCAAAGGCCGGTAGATCTTATTTTGGCCGGTAGCGCGGGCGATACCGAAAGATGCAGTAAAGACGTTGAGTGGCCCCGGCGTGATCGAACCGTCCGGCAACAAAGAGCAATAAAACAGAAGGCTCCGCCGGCCTTGAAATGGTGGTAGGAACGAAGCCATCATCGTGCGTTGCCCATCCCGCGCAACGAAGGACCACGGAGAACATCGTGAAGAAATTTCTTTTGGCGGCGGCGTTCGCTTCCGTGTTTGCCGCGAGCGCGATCGCGCAAAACGGCCTTGCGCCGCGAGATCCTCCCTTCGGAAAGGGTAACCTGAGCAACGACACGATGCACGAGCCGAACTCGGCCGGGCCGGCGTATAACTCGGACAACAGCCTTTCCCCGCGGGATCCCCCGTTCGGAAAAGGCAACGCGGGCAACGACACCATGCACGAGCCTAGCTCGTACGGAAGCTCGCGCACCACGAGCCAAAGCATCCCGCCGAGGGATCCTCCGTTCGGAAAGGGAATGTGAGCAGGCTGATCCAGGGAGTCTGACCGAAAACCGGCATGCCCGGCACAAGACAGGGCATGACCGCGCGGGATCGGAAATTTGATTTCATTGACCGCATTTTGAGCCCGGAATCCGGTGCCGCGCCCTCTTGTCCGCGCTGCCCTTGCCGTGGTCTAAACTCCGCTGGCGGACACCCCTTCCGCCGGAGCTCATTTTTTTCATCGCCTGCGGAGCCGAGGCAAGGCGAAAGGAACCCGAGATGAGGATCAAGCCACTGATCGCGGTGGTTTCGCTGGCGGCGACCTTTGCCCTCGTAGCTTTGGTCCCGGCAGCTTTGGCCCAAACACCGCCGCCGGACGCAGCGGAAAAGCCGATGGCGCCCAAGAAGCCGAAGGCCGCTTCAACCGAGGAGCAGGCGCCGAAAGGTGTCTCCATCGCCGAAAAGGCCCAGAACTGTCTCAAGATCGAAGACGAGACCATGGACCGGCTGAATTGCTACGACGCCGCCGTCAAGCCGCAACCCAATCCGAAGGCGCCCCCCGCCAAAGGCATCCGGGATTGCCGCTATCTCGTCGACATCGACGAACGGCTGGGTTGCTTCAACGGCTTCGCCCTCCAAATTCCGAAGTTCACGCACTAGTGGAGTGATCCCAAACTCCACGAGAAGCCCATGTTTGCCAGTGGTCCTTTGCTTCCGACATTTGCAAAAGTGCCAGCCCAAGGGGGATGCAAATCTCGGAATCGGACCGCCGTGGCGTGGATTTGACATTCGCTCCTCCCCGAGCCGGGAATGCGTAAAGGGCTTTAGTCTTTTCGATTCGGCGCTTGTCAGCATTCGGGCGGCCTTGATAGGTTGTTAAAAGTGGTCCGAGCTCGCCTGGGGGTGAGGCGCGATGCGAAATTCAAAATCGGTCTTTATCAACCGCAGCGGCCGTCCTGGCGCTAGCCCGCGCAGTATCTTTTCGGTGCGATCGCCGGTCGTCCTCTTCAGGCGCTCACCAGCATTTCGATCCCTGCGCTAGCCACATGACCCAGGGCGATGCGATCATAACGGCCATTACTCGCATCCACGCCGCGGGCCTCGATTCCACGATTTGGCCGGAGGCGCTCTCACTCGTTACAAACCTGATTGGAGGCATGGGGGCTTCCCTGGAGTTCCTCGATCGGCCCTCGTTGCGCCATCACGACATGTACGCGCATGGAATGCCCGACGTCGTCGGTTCCTATCTGGAGTACTATGCCCCCCAGTCCCCGAGGCTGGCGTTTGGGGTACGGCAGCTGGCCGGTGCAATTTGCTATGATGCTCTCTGCATCAGCGAAGCCGAAATGAACACCAATCCCTTTTATGCGGAATTTCTCGCGCCTCTCGACCTGCGTTATTTCGTTGGCGCCATCATTTCCACATCGTCAAGGGAGTTCGTCGTCAGCGCCGTTCAACTGACGCCGGCGCAAGGACATCCCGATCCCACGAAAATCCAGATGATGGAGCATTTCGTGCCTCACATTCAGCAGGCCACCGATGTCATGCGACGACTCGGTAGTCTGTCGAACGCCGGTCAATCGTTCGAAGACATCCTGAATTGGCTTACCGACGGAGTGCTCAAGATTTCGGCCGGCGGCGGCGTAAGCTATGCCAACCTTGCCGCTCAGAACATATTCCGCCGCGACGACGGAATCGCGACGCGCCGCGGTTTCGTCGAGTTTTTTTCGGCGCAGGCGGGTGCGAAATTTGCCGAGGCGTTGCGCGCTGTCGCACAGCTGCGCGATGGCGGCGTCACCCCTATGAACGATGCAGATTTCATTGCCGAAACGCGCTCCGGTAATCCGCCGTTCTCGATTTCGATCAGGCCGGCGTTGACCCCGAAAGACCTGAGCGACGACGTTCTGGCGTTGGTATTCATCCACGATCCGCTGACCCGCGATGCCGGCACAGCGGAATTATTCCGTCACGCGTTTGGATTGACGCCCGCGGAAGCGGACGTGGCGAACGGACTGCGCTGTGGGCTTTCGGCGGATGGCTACGCGCGTAGCCGCAACATCAGCCAGAATACCGTCTATACGCACATTCGGCGCATCAAGGAAAAGGTCGGCTGCACGCGCATGACGGAGCTCATCCGCAAGCTCAACGATATGCAGATCATCGTCGCTCACAAGCGTCCATAGACGCGCGCGGGGGACGCTTCCCGATCCGCCATGTGACCGAATTGCGCTCCAACGTTCACAGACCAACAAGGCTGCGGCGCCATAGCGGCGAATTTGGCATGCTCAATCGAGTGTGGCGCAATTGCAACGGATGGTAGAATAGTGAAATGGAAAGCTGTTTCACACCAGGCGGTGCACTCGGAGATCGTGGGCGTCACCAAAATCCATGACGAGCTCCCCGGTACTCGCGTCGTAGGCTGCCTTGCAACGTTAGCGGTGAATCGAATGTCGGCAGGCCGGGCGCCTGACGGACCTCGGTGACGATTGAACTTTGTGGGGCAAAGACCAATGTACCGTTATGTCGTCGGAGCGTCCGCGGCTCTCGCGTTGAGCGTTGGAGCTGGTGCGGCGGCATCAGCCGCCGATCTCAGCGTACCGCCACCAACGCCAGTCTACACCAAGGCGCCGGCCGTGGTTGCGCCGGCCCCTAACTGGACCGGTTGGTATGTCGGCTTGAATGCTGGGGGCGACTGGGGAACGTCTAATGGCTCTACGTCGCAATTTTGCAACCTTGTCGCCTTTGCCGCCGGCGGCGGGTGCTTCGGCACAGACGTTAGCACGCCGATCAATGCGGTGGGTGCCAGCCAGCGGTTCAATACAAGTGGATTTACCGGCGGTATCCAAGGTGGCTATAACTGGCAATCGGGTAGCTGGCTCGTCGGTTTTGAAGCCGATTTCGATGCTTTCCGAAGCCGCGGTTCGACCACCGCTAGCGGACTGGTCACTTTGGGCGGTGCCGCAGGGAGTATGCTGTCGATAAATTCTTCCCTCACTACCGACTGGCTTTTCACGGCTCGGCCGCGCGTTGGCTGGGTGACCGGTAACTGGCTGTTTTACGGAACGGGCGGCTTGGCCGTCGCCGACTTGAGGGGCAATTGGAGCTTCCTCGACGTGACGGGCGTTGGCAACATCACGGAAAGCGCGTCTGGATCGGCCACCAAGGCAGGTTGGGTGGTTGGAGCCGGGTTTGAAACCATGATCTCCGGAAGATGGACGTTGGGGCTTGAGTATCTTTACACCAAATTCAACGGCGTTTCCGCGATCGGTTTAGTCAACACTCCCGCAGGCGCGCCGCCCTCTGGCAATACCTTCCCCCACAGCACCGATTTGTCGGACAACATTTTGCGCGTTCGCCTGAACTACAAGTTCGGCGATCCGGTCGTCGCGAGATACTGATCGGCGCGCTTGCGAACAATAAAAGGTCGTCGTTTTCCAGGGGGCATGTGATCTCCATGATAAAATTATCAGTCAGCCGCGTCGCGATCGCGGCATTTACGGCATTGGTTATTCCCGGCGTCAGCAGCGCACTCGCGCAATCGGCGGATACGCGCCGTGTCGAAGACATCGAAAAGGAAAACGCCGAATTGCGGGCGCGCGTCCATCGTCTCGAGGCGGAAAAAGAAAACGCCAATTTGCGCGCGAAGCTCCAGCAATTGAAGGGACAGCCTGCGCCTCGCCAGGTCGTCGATAATGCGCCGGCGCCGCAAGGCGCCGCCCAGCGCCAGCTGATCGATTACGCGGGCGGTGGCGATCCAAAAGCGGCGTATGCCATGGCAGCGCCCTACTATTCATGGACCGGCTTTTATATCGGCGGCAACATGGGTTACGGCGTCGGAAGCAACCATGTTTCGGGTACGGTCACAACCCAAGGCATCACGGACGTCAATGCCGCCAATGCGCCGGTGGTGCCGGTCGGCGCGATCGGCGGTGTTCAGCTCGGTTACAACTGGCAGGGCGGACCAAACTGGCTGGCCGGGTTCGAAGCCGATTTTCAAGGCAGCGCCCAGAAGGGCACAGGCTGCATCTTCGAATGCTTGTCATTATCGACAGTACCGATTACCGCCACGTTTTCCGCTCAGCAAACGCTCGATTATTTCGGAACTTTCCGCGGGCGATTTGGCGTCGTCAACAACAACACACTGTTCTATGTGACCGGCGGCGGCGCCTATGGTCACGTCAACCAGACGCTCCAGGCGACGACGGTGCAGCAAGGCGTCTCGGCATTCGCCACCGCCTCGACCGGCGAAAACAAGTTCGGCTTTGTGGTCGGTGCGGGCCTCGAAGCCTCGCTTGGCGGCAACTGGACCGGCAAGGTCGAATATCTCTACATGGATCTCGGCAGCACGAGCACGACCCTGAACGGCGCGTTTGCCGCCGCGACCCCTCTGCCCTTCACGATCACCCAGTCGAGCACTCTTCACGACAATATCGTCCGGGCCGGGCTGAACTACCGGTTCGGCGCGCCGGCATCCGCCTACAACGCGCTGGCCGCGGATCTTCCCGTCAAGGCCGCTGTGCCTGAGCGGGTTTTCTTCTGGGGCGGCTTATATGCCGGCGGCAACGTCGGCTATGGCTTCGGCAACGATTCCGTTTCGCAAACGGAGACGTCCGCACTCGTGGCTGGCACCGTTACCTCGACTCTCAATTCGTCCGTCACGCCGAAAGGCGCGATCGGCGGTGGCCAGATCGGCTACAACTGGCAGGCCAGTCCGCATCTGCTTGCCGGCTTCGAAGCCGATCTGCAAGGCTCCGCCCAGAGCGATATCGCGTGCGGCCCGATCGGCTGTCTGCTTCAACCGGGCGGCGCGGCAAACTTCGTGACCGTCCAGCAGCAGCTTGATTATTTCGGGACGATGCGAGGCCGGCTTGGCGTCATCAACGGCAACATTCTTTATTATGGCACCGGCGGCGCCGCCTTCGGTCACGTCACGCAGACCGCGAATTTCAACTCGGGGACGATCATTTCTTCGGGCAGTTCGTCTGCCGACATGATCGGCTGGACGGTGGGCGGCGGCATCGAGGCGGCGCTGTGGGGTAGCTGGACCGCCAAGGCCGAGTATCTCTACATGAACCTTGGCAGCCTCAGCACCACCACCAATGCCAGCACTCCCGGACAGCCGGCGACGCTGACAACGACCGGCACCGTCCGCGATCACATCGTGCGCATCGGCGCGAACTATCACTTCGACAACGGCCCCGACATCATCGCGGCGCGCTACTGATCCGTATCGGCCGCGACAAAGCGTCGGCTATACTTCACCTCTCCCCGCCTGCGGAGAGAGGTGAAGCAGACAACGGCTACGGCCGCTATCCGCCCGTGACCGCCAGCACCGCTTCCTTGATCTTTGCGATCGCGTAATTCCCGGCCTGCTCAAGTTCGATATGCGGCATGTTCGGCATTTCGTCGGAAGCGACGACCGCGTCCACGATCGCGGGCCCATCGACGGCGAGCGCGTCAGTGATCGCCGCCATCAGTTCATCCGGCTTTCGCGCGGTGAAGCCGTGGCCGCCGCAGGCGCGCGCCAGCGCCGCAAAATCCGGATTTGGGAACTCGATAGCTTCACGGAATGGCACGAGGCCGACGCTTTCGGCCTCCAGCCTGATCAGCCCCAACGCGCTGTTGTTGTAGACGATGACCTTCACCAGCAGCTTGTGATGCACCGAGGTCATGAACTCGCCCATCAGCATGTTGAAGCCGCCATCGCCGGTGAGCGCAATCACCTGGCGCGAGCGGTCGAGCACCTGGATGCCGTTGGCCTGCCCCAGAGCCGTGCCTACCGCCGCGTTGTTGAATGAGCCAACGATACGTTGCGATCCGCTTTGCCGGATCCAGTTCGCCGACCATAACGTGTTCAACCCGGTGTCCAGGACAAACACCGCGTCGCGGCGGGCGAGATCGCTCACCCCGCGCGCCACCGCCTGCGGATGGATGCGGTCCTTGCTTCGCTTGAGGTCGGCCTGCTTGTTCAACATCTCGTCCCAGCGGTGACGTTCGTGGGTAACCTTGTCAAAGAAGCTGGTGTCGCTCTTTGCCCTCACATTCTCGAGCAGCAGCTTCAACGTCGGCCGCGCCGAGCCGGCTACGCCGAGTTCCGTCGGCGTGCGGCGTCCCAGCACTTGCGCGCGTTCGTCGATCTGGATCACGGTGCCTTTGGCCGGCAGGAAATTCGAATAGGGATAATCGGTCCCGACCATCAGCAGCAGGTCGCAGCGCTGCACGGCGTTGTAGACCGCCTTGGTTCCGATCATGCCGAGCCCGCCCATCCAGCGCGGATCGTCATAGGCCATCAGCTCCTTGCCGCGCACCGAATGAACCAGCGGTGCCTTGAGGCGGTTTGATAATTCGCCGAGAAGTTCAGCGGCACCGCGGCAACCGGCGCCGCACATGATCACGACGTTGCCGGCAGCTTCGATGCGACTGACAATATCCGCAATGTCAGCATCGTTTGGGGTGACTTCACCGCGCGGCTTCAAGGTCGCGACGCTTGAGGCGTCGCCGACAGCCTTCGACGAGAGCACATCCTGCGGCAGCGTCAGATGCGCCACGCCCGGACCCGAATAAGCGGCCGCGATCGCCTGGTGAATGACGGCGGCGGCCTGCGCCGGCGACGAAATCGTCTCGGTATAAAGCGAGACATCCCGAAACAGCAGATCCGGCGCGGTGGTCTGGATGAAGTCGGTCCCCTGCATCGCCCGCGGCATCTCACCGGACAACGCAAGGACGGGCGCGTGATCGCGGCTCGCCTCGTAAAGCCCCGCCACCAGATGCGTGCTGCCGGGACCGGTGGTGCCCGCGCAGACGCCGAGCCGTCCGGTCAGTTTAGCTTGGCCTGCCGCGGCCAGTGCCGCGCCCTCCTCGTGCCTGACGCCGACCCACTCGATCTTGCTTCGGCGAACCGCATCCGCCAGCGGATTGAGGGAATCGCCGATCAACCCGAAAATCTGTGTGACACCGATCTGTTCAAGCACGCCGACCAGAAGCTCTGACACCGTCTTCGACATTTGCTGCTCCCAAACAAGCTGTTGCCACCGTGGGCCCAAGAGACAAATCAAGGGCGAGTAAGGCCCCTAAGCCTTGCGTTTTGAAACGGGCTTATGTGGGGCTGAGTCGCCTACGCCACGGCGGCTTGCGCCCTGCTAAAGGCAACACCCTTGGCCTCGGTACCAACCGCCGTCAGACCCGCGATGATGACCGCGACCGAACCCGCGACGACGGCGAGCGCGAGCCCGTAGTTGCCACCGAAATGCGACGCGATGCCGGCCTGAAGCGTCGCATTCACCGACGCCAGGAGATTGCCCAGTTGATACACGAAGCCGGGAAACGTCCCTCGCGCGGTGTCCGGCGACAACTCGTTCAGATGCACCGGCACGACGCCCCACGCGCCCTGCACCGTGAACTGCATCAGAAACGCGCCGATCGCGAGCAGCGCCGGGCTGGTCGAGAACGCCCACAGCGGAATCACCGGCAGCGAAAGCAGTGCTGCGATGATGATGCATCGCCGTCTTCCGAAACGCTCCGACAGCGTGCCGAACAGAATGCCGCCGGCGATGGCGCCGATGTTGTAGATCACCGCGATGATGCCCACAGCGTGCGGGGATAATTTTTGTTTGACTTCCAGAAATGTCGGGTAGATATCCTGCGTGCCATGGCTGAAGAAATTGAACGCCGTCATCAGCACGACGGCGTAGATGCCGAGCCGCCAGTGCGATTTCAGGATCGTTAACGTGCTGCCGCGCTTAACGGCCGCCTCTTTGCTCCAGCTCGGCGATTCCGGCACGTTGCGCCTGATATAAAGAACCAGCAGCGCCGGGATCACGCCGATCATGAACATGCCGCGCCAGCCGATATAGGGGAACAGCGCGCCATAGACGATCGACGCCACGAAATAACCCGTGGGATAACCCGATTGTAAAAGCCCCGAGACGAAGCCACGGGCATGCGGCGGGATGGTTTCCATCGTGAGCGATGCGCCCACTCCCCATTCGCCGCCCATCGCGACGCCGTACAAGGCGCGCAGGATGATAAACACCGTCAAACTCGGCGCAAAGCCGGACGCGAATTCCAGGATCGAATAAAAAAGAATGTCGATCATCAACGTCGGCCGGCGGCCCCAGCGGTCGGCGGCGCGGCCAAAGATGAAGGCGCCGATGGGACGCATCGCCAATGTCAGCAGGATCGCCAACGTGACGGCTGAAATGTCGGTGTGGAATTCTTCGGCGATATCTTTCAGCACGAACACCAGCAGGAAAAAATCGAAAGCGTCCAGCGACCATCCGAGAAAGCTTGCCGCGACGACGTGCTTCTGTTCACGGGTCCAGCCGGACAATGCTGCAATGGCCATCGGTTTACCTCGCACGGAGTGACCTGCCTCTCGCTGATCATTGGATCATGTTGCAGCGATGGCAAGTGAATTGAAGGCGATCTTGGCGTGTCGCAGCTGCGGAAGTGCTCGCAATGCACAAAATTGAGCCAAAGCGAAAGTCGCACCTCACCTCATTCAAAATTGAGCGTTCGGCACCGCTCGGGGCGTTGTCCCGCCTCTCTCCCTGCCCTAAAAGGCAACACCAAGATCAAGACCAAGCGCAAGTTCAAGCGTAAATTCGGGGGTGAGTATCATGGCGTTGCGGGTTATCGATTCTCTGGCTCAGCGGTACGAGCCGCAGATCCTGTTGCTGGGCCGGCTTTGCATCGGATCGCTGTTTCTGATGTCGGGGACCAATCACTGGCTGGACCTGACGCTGCTCACGCATTTCATGGGGGGCCTGCCCGGTTCTGACAATGCGTGGTCGATGCTGGCGGCGACGATCGAGGTCGTCAGCGGCGCGGCGATGGTGCTGGGTTTCCGCACCCGCGAATTCGCCGTGCTGCTCGTGCTCTTCAATCTCTGTGCCGCAGTCATCGGCCATCCCTACTGGTCGCTGACGGATGCCGCCGCGCGCTGGGGCCAGTTCATCCATTTCTGGAAGGACATTGGACTTGCAGGCGGCGCCTTCTACGTGCTTGCGCGCGGCGCTGGCCCCCTCAGCGTCGACCGGGCGTAAAGGAGTGAGCCACCTTTGCGGGCGGCAGAAAAAGCCCGCATGCCTTAATGCCGCATGCCTCAATCAAAAAAGCAGGCAGAAAAACAGGGAGGATTTCCATGAAGGCGCTACTGACCGCAAGCCTGATGCTGATCGCAACGCCGTGCCTTACCGGGCAGAGCATTGCACAGCAGAGCGTGCCGCAAATTCCCTTCGATTCCGTGGCGGATTTCCCCAAGCTGCCGGACGGCATGAACTTCGGCGAAGTGCCCGGCGTGGCCGTCAACTCCAAGGGCCACGTCTTCGTGTTCACGCGCTCCAACAGCGCCAATGGTCCGGCTTACGCGCCGACCGCCGCGCAACTGCTGGAATTCACCGCCGAGGGCGATTTCATTCGCGAGATCGGCAAGGGCCTCTACGCCTGGGCTTTTGCGCATAGCGTGCGCATCGACAAGGACGACAACATCTGGGCGATCGACAAGGGATCCGACATGATCGTCAGGTTCAATCCGGCCGGCCGCGTGCAATGGGTGTTCGGCCGCCGCAAGGAATCCCCCGACGACGCCAAGCCGTGGGAGCACGTCAATCCGCCTCTGCCGCCGATCGACGGCCTGTTCCGCGAGCCGACCGACATCGCCTGGGACTCCAAAGGCAACATCTATATCAGCGACGGCTATATCAACTCGCGCGTCGCAAAGTTTGATAGCCACGGCCAATGGGTGAAGTCGTGGGGCGAGCCCGGCACCGGGCCCGGCCAATTCCATCTGCCGCACGCCATCGCGATCGACAACAACGACAACGTCTATGTCGGCGACCGCACCAACCACCGCATCCAGGTGTTCGATACCGACGGCAAGTTCCTGCGGATGTTCGCTATCAACGTGCCGCCGGATCCGGCCACGCGCGCGGTCTACGGTGCGACGCCGACCGGCGAGCGCCTCACCCAGGTGATCGGCGCGCCCAATTCGATCTGCATCACACCCGGACCGAACCAGGTGATGTTCGTCGGAGAGACCACCTTCCCCGGCCGCATCTTCAAGGTCGCGCTCGACGGCAAGGTGCTCGGTGTGATCGGCAAATCCGGGCGTGAACTGGGGGAATTCTCCGGCGCGCATGCGCTCGCCTGCCCGTCGGAAAATCTGATCTATGCGGCCGAGACCGCCAATTGGCGGGTGCAGAAGCTGATCCTTCACTAAAGCGGCGGTTGAGAAATCCGCCCGGGATTGCTTCTTCCGTGGCGTGTTGGCGGGATTGGGTTTGCGGGGCCGCCAAATCCTCGAGCTACCGTAATTGACCACCAACGGCCGATAGGGTTGATCCGCTAGGAGAAGTGTTGATGAAGCTGTTGCCGGAGGGGTTTAAAGCGCTATTCGCCCCCGCCGCAGCGCTCCCCGCTAATGTGCTTACGCCTCCCACGCCCGTCGTTATCCCGTTCATGGACCCGGTGTTCGCGGAGCCCAACGCCGGAGCGCCTGCGGTTGAGTTCGTGCTCTGAAAAGGGGTGCCGGTTTGCGCGAGCGCGCACTCGCTGGATACAGCGAGAGCCGTCGCCAGCAGGATTGTTCCAAGCTTCATGCGTCATCTCCTTCTTGCAGGACCTTGAAATGGCGGACCAGGCGCCGGATTCAACGGAACGCAGTTTCACAAGCGAGAGAGCTGATTGGGAGTAGTTGTGAGCCTCGACCAAACCGGTCGCGTTGGTGACTGGCGCGAGGTGCGAGACTTGCCGTGCAAGGAGTCGGTCCGGGAACATCCACCCTCGACACGGCTCACACGCGCGGACGAATTGCTCGAATAAAGCGGCACAATGTCTGCGCTTGGTACCTCGCGGAAGTCGTCGTCCTGCCGGAAAAAGCGTTACGTCCGCCGTCCGCTCCCATGCCTGCAGGTTCAGGCCCCCAAGACAACATCAAGACAGCATCAGCCATTCGGCCCATACTTTACTTACCCCCCGCATCGTAGCAACCTCCGCTATTGCCTTGGGAGGGGATATGCGCTTTTCAGCCTTGCCGGTTCGGCTGACCGCATTTTTGACGCTCGCGACGCTGCTCTCGACATCACCCGCCGCCGCCGATGACGGAGACAGGTGCGTCCACGCCAGCGGCGACGAAGCCATTGCGGCCTGCACCCGCGCGATCAATTCCGGCCGCTGGGCCGGCTCTCGCCTCGCCTGGGCCTACACCAACCGGGGCACCGCCTATCGGAACAAGGGCGACAACGACCGCGCCTTCCAGGACTACGATCAGGCGATCCGCCTCGATCCCAAGGATGCCAACGCCTATGCCGGCCGTGGCAATGTCTATAATGCAAGGGGCGACAAGGACCGCGCCTTCCAGGACTTCGATCAGTCGATCCGCCTCAATCCCAAGGAAGCCGCCGCCTACAATGGCCGCGGCATCGCCTATGCCGGCAGGGGCGACAACGACCACGCCCTCCAGGACTTCGATCAGTCGATCCAGCTCGATCCGAAAAATGCGGTCGTTTATAACAACCGGGGCAACATCTACAAAATCAAAGGCGACAATGACCGCGCCATCCAGGACTACGACCAGGCGATCCGGCTCGATCCCAAATATGCCTTCGCCTACAACGCCCGCGGTGGCGCCTACGGCAACAAGGGCGACAACGACCGCGCCATTCAGGACTACGATCAGGCGATCAGCCTCGATCCCAAACTTGTGCTCGCCTACAATCGCCGGGGCGATGCCTACAATGCAAAGGGTGCCAACGACCGCGCCATCCAGGACTACGATCAGGCGATCAGCCTCGATCCGAAAAATACCATGGCTTACAACAACCGGGGCACCGTCTACAAAGCCAAGGGCGACAACGACCGCGCCATCCAGGACTACGATCAGGTCATCCGGCTCGATCCCAAACATGCCATCGCTTACTTCAACCGGGGCACCGCCTATCAGGCAAAGGGCGACAACGACCGCGCTATCCAGGACTTCGATCAGGCGATCGGGATAAATCCGAAATATGCCGCCGCCTACCACAACCGGGGCATCTCCTACTATCGCAAGGGCGATAACGACCGCGCCATTGCCGATTACGGCGAGGCCATCAGCCTCGATCCCAAATTCGTCCTCGCCTACAACAGCCGGGGCATCTCCTACAAAGCCAAAGGCGACAACGATCGCGCCATCCAGGATTACGATCAGGCGATCAGCCTCGATCCGAAATATGCCATGGCTTACAACAACCGGGGCAGCGCCTACGAAGCAAAGGGCGACAACGACCGCGCCGTCGCCGAGTACAGCGAGGCGATTGGATCCAATCCCAAGACGGCCGCCGCCTATTTCAACCGGGGGCGCCTCTATCTCTATCGCGGGTCCGTTGCCAAGGCGCAGGCTGATTTCAAGCAGGCGAGCGAACTCAACCCGAAAGATGCCTATACGGCGCTTTGGCTCGATCTCACCGAGCGCCGCAACAATGTCCCGAGCCATTTGGCGGAAGCCGCAAAGCTGCTCGACATGACGGTATGGCCGGCGCCAGTGGTTCGCCTGTTCCTTGGCCAGATGACGCCGGCCGGCGTGCTCGACGCGGCGCAAAATGCCGACGCGAATACGATGAAGGGCCAGGTTTGCGATGCCAATTTCTACAGCGCAGAATGGGCGCTGCTGCAAGGCACGAAGGACGAAGCCATCAGGCTGTTTCGGCTCGCAGCGAGAGACTGCCCTCAGGTCCGCGTTGGCTGGGGCGGCGCCAATACAGAACTCAAGGCGCTCGGGGCAACTCCGTGATACGGCCGTCGCGGCTGGCTGCTTTATTGCCCGATATCCCAGCCGGCGCGGCGAAGATGCTCCGATCCGACCGGACCCGCGACAAACGCCAGAAATGCGGAAGCGGCTTCCGGGTTCGCCGATCGCGTCGCGAGCGAGGCGGCGTAAACCGTCGTGAGGTTCAGCGCATCAGGCAGATACCCTGCGAAGGCCACGCCATCGGCGCCAATGATCTCGCTGGCCTGCGTCATGCCGATCGCTGCCCGCCCCGATCCAACCGCGCGGACGATCTCTGCTCCGGTCGTGCAAAGGACAGCCTTGGCATGAACGGCGTCTGCAACGCCAAGAGAAGCAAAGATCTTCTCGAAGAACGGTCCTGATGTGCCGCCGCCGTTCGGGTCGATGTAAGCAATTTTGTCAGCCGACAACAGCAGCGTTCGGAACGTCTCGGTTGAGGCAAGATTTGAGCCGAGATTTTGCATCGTGGCGCCCGAGCGGACGGCGACGCCGAGCCGCATCTTGCCGATCACGACTTGATCTTCGACCAGCGCGCCTTGTTTTGCGAGCGTCTTGACGCCGGCGGAAGATGACATCACGAGATCGGCGGCCTCGCCCGCAGCCATACGGGTTGCGACTTCACCGGCATTGGCGATCGACACCTGAATCCTGGTACCGCTTGCCGCCTCAAAGGGCTGCGCCAACGACTGCAAGGTCGTCGCAAAAACACCTGTCGCCAACACGCGAACAGATTCCTCGGCAGCAGCGGGAAGCTGGATGGCAAGGCAAGCGGTCAAGCTCGCAAGAAGCAGAAACGTTTTGGAACGTGACAACGATTGATCTCCGAAGGCTTCAGGGAGCCGGCTTCTCGGCAGGCAGGATCAAGGGAACGGAATCGGCGGTATTGGTCCCGCAGGTAAACGGGGTCTTTCCAAACTCCCGCAGCATGGCTTGTGATGACGTCTCGCAAATGGCGCGGAGGGGATGGCCGTTGCATCGCCTGACAAGCGCCATCGCCATGGCTGACAGCGGCTTGCCACCCTCATCGCCATAATTACGTATCGCGAGATCCATGGCCTGAAGGCAGGCCGCATTGGCGCGTTTGCTGGTCTGGTCGGCCTTTGCAACGACGCCTGACGGAACGACGGGCTGATCGGCGGCGGCGAACGTCAAACCTGCCATCAGGCTTGCGAAGAGCAAAACGCAGAGCTGAATTGCCTTCGACATCGCTCCATCTCCGATCGGCTCATGGTATGAGGTTGACACAGAACTTTGCACCCTGATTTGAATGGTCTTCCCGCTGCCGAATGTCTATGGTGTTTTGATGTCGCGCATCCTGTGTCTATTCGTTGCTGTTGTTCTGTCGCTGCTGTCGGTCGCAGCGCAAGCCGCACCGCCTTATAAGAAGCCGAAGCCGGTTTGGCATGGTTACGGCTTCCTGCCCGGCTATGTACAACCCCTGAGCAACAGCCAGCCGCTCTATGCCCAGAAAGATGCCTTGCGGCGTTTGGCGCACCAGAACCGCCGCCCCTGGTATATCGACCCGACCCCTCAATATTACGGCTATGACGGCGAGTTGCACTATGTCGGCCGGCCCGGCTTCTACCGCGGCCAATACAATGGCGGCACCTTTGGTCCGTGCTGGACACGCACCCCGATCGGACCGATCTGGAATTGCGGCTGACGAAGCGGATCTAAGGGTGAACGCCCCACGATCGATCCGCGCGCCTCAATTGAATTATTGTTCAGCCGCGAGACGCTGATCTTTGTGATGATTTGGGCGCTATGGGCCTCTTCGCTTTGGGGATTTAACGCGCTGTGGAAATAAGGCGATGCAAACGCGTTTGCGAGGGGCGCGACGAACGCTAACGCGTTCGCGCGGGTCATTCCACCTTGATGCCGGCCGCCTTCACGATCGGCCACCACTTCTCGATCTCGGCCTTCTGGTAAGCCGCGAGCACCTCGGGTGTCAGCTGGGCTTGCGGAAAAACTTCCTGTCCCACGGCGGCAAGCTTCTCGCGGATGGCCGGATCGGCCAGCGAAGCCGCGACCGCGGCGTTGACCTTGGCGATGATCTCCTTTGGCGTGCCTCTGGGAGCCCAAACCGCATTCCAGACGGTCAAGTCGAACCCGGTTAATCCCGCCTCATCCAGCGTTGGAATTTCCGGCAATGAAGCGGCGCGCATCTTCGAGGTGACGCCATAGGCCCTGGTATTACCGGCACGGAGTTGCTGCAGGGTCGTGGATGGCTGGTCGAACACCATCGCGACCTCTCCGGCAACCGCGGCTTGCAGCGCCGGGGCCGCCCCACGATAGGGCACCAACAGGAGTTTGATCCCGGTCATGGTCTGGAAATAGCTGGCAAGGAGTCGCTGGGTCGTTGATGCAACGCCAATCGCTGCCTTATCCTCATTTGCCTTTGCCCAGGCCAGCAGGCCTTTCAAATCCTTGGCGGGAAAAGCGCTGTTGGTGACGAGAACGTACGCATTGCTGCCCAGCAGCGAGATCGGTTCAAAATCCTTCACCAGGTCGTATGGCAGGGAATAGACCGCGCCGTTGAGGACATGCGTTCCCAGTTGACCGGCGCTCAGCGTGTAGCCGTCGGGCGCGGCGCGCACGGCCCGTCCAACCCCGATCGTGCCATCGGCGCCCGCCACGTCCTCGATGATAACGGTTTGACCGAGCGACGCCTTCATTCCCTCGGCGACGATGCGCGCAACAACATCGGTCGGTCCGCCGGCCGAAAAGGGGACAATCATCGTGACGGGGCGCGACGGATAATCCTGCGCCCAACCAAGCGTTGAGGTAGCCGGGAGCACGCCGGCGGTCACGGTCAGACGTAAAAATCCCCTGCGATGAAGCTTGATCGCCGCCTCCTGTGGTCATTCCAAGAGCATGTTTCGTTCGAAAGCGCTTTGAAAACGCTATAGCAGCGGCCCCTGCCGATGTGAATGGTCCAACACTGGCCCGTTCAATGGGGCCTTGCCTATTGCTTGGACCGGGCCGTGCTCAAACTTTGAGACGGATGGATATCATTTCGGCGCAGAGAATATTTGCCGCTCGCATACAATGAGAATCGCAGTCACGGTTTTTATGCATTCTGGTTCCGTCGCGATATCAGCAAAAAGCGTTATTGAACGTTCGTTGAGAGCGTTACCAAAAATCATAGTCCCGAGTGTGATGCCGTTCACATCGGCTGAAAGCAGATCAGGCTACAAATAACAAACGGGCGCGGCCTTTTGGTTTTTCGCTTTTGGATTTCCTTGGGGTCTCGCTTCGGACATTTCAGATGATTGCTATTGCAACAGTGATTTCTTGCGCACCTCGAATTGAGGGCGATGTCGAAACGATCAAGGCAATCGCCGTGTTTTGCGGAACGGGTCTCACCGTGTCGTTGATGCTGGCGAGTTACGGCCTCGACCTGAGCGCGGCATTTTTTTGAAGAGTTGGTTTTAGCCGCCGCCATCGCTGGATTTGGCCGCGGAAGATGATGAATGCTCGAACAGCACGCTCACCCGCGTAAGAAGTTGCGTTTAGCCGGTCAGGAAATTGCGTTTTCTCCGAAACCCAATGGAGTTACGCCATGCGGCGCGAACAGCGTGATGACCATGAAGACGAAGGCGATCATCTAGCCGTGATCTGGCGGAGCGCAGAGCATCGCCGCAGCGGCGAGCTCCATTCCTTTTTCACGCAATTTTTAAAAACGCGCCGGCAACTGAAATTATCGACACCGCAACGCCGATATTTCGTAGCCCAAGCGACATCGTTGATATCGAAGCTCCTGGATGCGGCCCGCACGGGTTTGCGGATGACGGGCTAGAGCCACTTCGCTTCTGATCGAATCGGAATCCGGTTCCAATTTTTGTTTTCACGCAGGAGGCAGACAATGGCAATCGCACAACAGAACAGATTCGAGATAGTGCCGGGCGGACTTGCGGTGTCTCCTGCAAGGTCCGACGCCGCGATCCTGATCGGCTATGCGGCTTTTGCGGCGGCGCTGCTGGTCGCCATCTATTTCGGTTCGATGTCGTCAGGAACGGCCGCGGCCGATTTGGCGGTCATGGCTGTTTTCCCTTGAGATCAGCGCGAACGCGTTTTCGCGTTTGTCGCGTGTGGCCGTACTCTAATTCTTGGTTCTGGGCGACGACGCGAAGGCGTCCTTCACCGCGCTTGAGAGTTTCGAGATCGTGCAGAGCAGCGCGTCTTCGGCGCACTGGCGGGCTTTTTCCCGCTGCTCGGCCACACGCCGCGGGATCGGCAGCGGCACGTTGGCAGGCATCAGCACCAGCGGCCGGCCGGCCGGGGTCCTCGCGTTTTCGATATCGGCACGAAGCAGATCGTTCTCCCGCCTGGCGAGCGCCTCCGAAATCGCCTCCCGGCGCTGGCCCTCCAGATAGACGATATATTCGCCATCGATGGCCTTGCGCTCTTCCGCGGTCGGGTTGGGCCCGGCGATGTCGAATTTCCGATCCTGCATGAAGTCGTAATAATCATAGCCATCGCCCGCGGCCTTGCGCCGGCCCGCAAACCGCGCGCCGCATCCTGCAAGCAGGGTGTTAAGCGCCTCGCCGGCTGCACCTTGCGCTTCTGCCCGTTCGACACAGTCCTCGTAGTCGCGCGCCAGTTCCGGCGACGACGATCCGCCAAATTCAAGCCACACAACGGCCAGCGCAATGATCGCGGCCGCGATGACCGCGAGCAACGACGCAGATACGCCATTCCCGAAACGAAACATTCCCCTGGATTCCCCAATCCCGATTCGCTCACTAAGCGGCGCGAATGCGGATTTTTCCGGGCGAGATCAGGATCATGTTGCAGCACGGCCACAACCGCGCGTAATTTCGGACGAGCATCTTCTCGCCACTTTTGCGCTGAGATCGCGGAGCAGAGTGTGACCGTCATACAAAACGGTGCTTTCATGCCTTTCACAAAAGCAATTGCAACATTCGCTTCGGTCGCGGCCGCTGCTTGCGGCCTGTTTGCCTTCGGTTGGGTCGGTCTGGCGCTGCTCGGCTTTTGAGCAAGCCGTCTCACTCGGGAGGCACGGAAACCCCGTAAATTAACGGGTCTTCCGCGCCTCTACCCCGCCCCTTACACTCGCGGCCTCTGTTTTTGAGCTCTTTTGATTCCAACATTCGCCAAACTGCACTTCCCCAACCGGGGGCGAATTCAGTATCAGCCCGTGAGTACGCGCTAGAACGCCACGCCGATCCGGATACCGCGCCGCCAGACCACACGGCTTTTCTTCCTTACGCCGCCGTGGAGCAGTTCGAACCGGTCCGGCAAAGGCACCATCGGAAAAACCTCAAGACATGCGCCGCCGCGGGAAAAATCGACCAGCCGGCAGGCGATCGCCGGCGCCTTCGGGCCGACGATGATCTGCGCCTTGGCGGCCTCGCTGCTGGTAGGCCGAACGCGCTGATAGAGCCGCTGCGGTTTGGTTTCCGGCGTCATGCCTTGATGCTGGATCACGCCCGGTTACGGTATTATTAAACGGCGAAGAGCGGGATTACCGGCGCGCGTGGAAACCTTAGCGGCCGCAATTTGAATCAAAACCGACCTGCGAACGCACCATTGCGCGCATCGCGCCAATATGCCGCCGCTCTCGTTCAAGTTTTAGCAAAGGCTCCAACGCGCCCTTAAGCCCCGGCACCCCAGACTGCGTTCATGATCGACGAAAAAATCAAAATCAAATGCACGAAGTGCTCGCAGGTGTTTCGCGAGCGAGCGCAGCGGGTACGCGAAGGCTTTCAGACCAACTGCCCTCATTGCAACCGGCTGATCACGTTCGACTCGACCGCTGACGATCGCAACATCCGAAAAGCCCTGGTCAACGCCAAGGAGCTGCGGTTGGTGATCGAGGCCAGCCGCAAGGCCGCCAGCGTCACCCAGGAAGGCGCACCGGTCCCGGTCATGGATCGCAGCCAGTACTAGAAGTTTTATCAGGTACTACCTTTGAGACGCAGCAGCCCGCCCCTCGTGGTAAAATTTGGATTAAGCGGCCGGCATCTTCGACCGATAGTTAACTACGCCCTTCGGAAAAATACTGACGTAACCACGGCTTAAGCGGCCGGGACGATAACACGCATGCGTATTGCGGGTTATGCCCTGGGGCTTCGATAATGATCATGCGCGGTAAATGGGTGCTCTGGCTGCGGGCTTTCCTGCATTCGGCCGCTATTGCCGGCATCGTGCTGATCGCCGCGAGCTGGTTTCTCGCCATCTACATTTCCTCCATCGAGCGCGAGAAAGCGGTCGAGGAAGCGAGGACGCAATCCGACAGCCTGGTGCGGCTGTTCGAACACAACACCGTCGACACCATCCGCCGCTTCGACCGCACGCTGCTGTTGTTGCGCAAGAGTTTCGAGGACGATCCCGCCCACTTCGATTTGCGCAAATGGGCCGGACAGGCCGCGCTGATATCAGAGGAAGCGATTCTGCTGACCGTGGTCGGCGCTGACGGCTATGTGAAAGCCTCGACGCTGAACTACAGCGGTCCCCCGATCTATCTTGGCGACCGCCCGCACGTTTTGAAAGGATTGCAGGCCACCGGCGACGAACTCATGATCAGCGATCCCGTCGTCGGCCGAACCACAGGCCGCACGGCGCTTCAGCTTCAGCGCCGGCTTCGGCATCCGGACGGCTCGACAGCGGGTCTGATCACGCTGTCGATCGATCCCAATTTCATCGAACGCTTCTACCGGGCCGCCGACCTCGGCACCAACGGCAGCATCACGATCCGCAATGCGGACGATGTCATCCTGGCGGCGCAGGGATTCGCGGACAATGTCATCGGCCGCAGGGTCTTGCGCGGCAAGCCGATGGACGGAAAATCCGACGCGAAGTCGGGTCATTATTGGGGCATGGGCGGCGTCGATGGCGTCAAGCGCCTGGTCGCCTATCGCATCCCGGACCAGTATCCGCTGATCTTCAATGTCGGCCTGTCCGAGGAAGGCATCCTCAGCGAATACAAACAGCACCGCGCAGCCTATGTCGTCGTGGCCTCGATCGTCACGCTCGCGGTCCTGATCGGCGTCGGCTTTGCCACCCGCTACCAGATCAGGCTCGACAAAAGCCAACGGGATCTGAGGCGGCTCAACGAAGAGATCTCGCAGCAGAATGTCCGCTTCGATGCGGCGCTGACCAACATGCCGGGCGGGCTCGCGATGTTCGACGCCGAGGGCAAGCTGACCGTGTGGAACGAACGCTTTGTCGAGATCTATCGGATGCCGTACGAACTCGTCCGGCAAGGCACCAGCATCCATTCGATCGTCGAATATTGCGACCAGACCACGGGACGGAGTCTCGACGTTGCGGCCTTTGTCGACAACCTCCGGCGCAAGCTGCGCGAGACCGGCACGAACCAGGCGACCGCTTACCTGAAAGATGGACGAACTATCTCCATTGTCGAAGCCGCGATTGCGGGTGGTGGTTGGGTCGGCATTCACGAGGATATCACTGCCCAGCGCGCGCAGACGCAACTCGTGGCGGAGAAGGCCGACGAACTTGAACTGATGAACGCGCGCTTCAATGCAGCACTTCAGCACATGTCGCACGGCATTTGCCTGTATGGCCCCGACCAGCGGGTGGTGGTCGCCAACCCCCGCTACGCCGCAATCTACCGCTTGCGCGAGGACCAGGTTAAGCCGGGCACCCACATCCGCCAGATTCTTCAGGCGCGCTGCGAGAACGGCACCAACTTCACGGTCGACTTCGACGCCTATACCACGGTCAACGTCAAGCTCGCGACCGAGACCCAAGAACTCGCTGACGGCCGCGTGGTCGAGATCAAGCGGCAGGCGATGGCCAATGGCGGCTGGCTGACCACGCATGAAGACGTCACCGCGGAAAAGAAGAGCGAGAAGCTGCTCGCCGAAAAGGCCGCCGAGCTCGAGGTGATGAATACGCGCTTCTCGAGCGCGCTCGACAACATGGCGCAGGGGCTGTGCATGTTCGACGGCGAACAACGGCTGACGGTCTGGAACGACCGCTATGTCGAGCTCCTGAGCATGCCGGCGCACCTGTTGAAAGTCGGCACGCCGCTGCGCGAAATTCTCGCGAGCCGGGTCGCAACAGGCATGCGGAAAAAGCCCGAAGATCCTGAAGTCAAGGCAAAGGTCAAGGAACTGCTGGCGCTGCCGCCGGATGCGTCCCGGACCGACGAATTGCTGAACGGCAAAATCGTGTTGCTGTCGCGCCAGCCGATGGCGGGTGGCGGCTGGGTCACCCTGATCGAGGACATCACCGAACGACGGCGCGCCGAGGCTGAAATCGTCCACCTGGCGCGGCACGACGTGCTGACGGGGCTTGCCAACCGCGCGGAATTCAACAGCCGGCTCGAGGAAGCGAGCCGGCGGCTGAAACGCAACGGCGGCAGCCTCACCGTGATGATGATCGACCTCGACAGGTTCAAGGCGGTCAACGACACGCTCGGCCATCTGGCCGGCGACCATCTGCTGAGCGATGTGGCTCGCCGTCTGCAATCCACCATCCGCGACATCGACGTGCTGGCGCGGCTTGGCGGCGATGAATTCGCGATTATCCAGGAGGGCGGCGCCAATCAGCACGAAGGCGCGGTCGCGCTGGCGCTGCGGATCATCGAGGCGATTTCCGCGCCCTTCAATCTCAACGGACAGGAAGTGGAAGTCGGCACCTCGATCGGGATCGCGATGGCGCCGGAACACGCCGTCGAGCCGGACGAACTGCTCAAGCGCGCCGACCTTGCGCTCTACAGCGTCAAATCCTCGGGCCGCAACGACTTCTGCCTGTTCCGCGACGAAATGCTCGAGATCGTCAACACCCAGCAATCGGCCGAACGCGAGCTGCGTGAAGCGATCGCGCAAGGCCAGTTCGAGCTGCATTACCAGCCGGTGGTAGATGTCAGGACGCGCGAACTCTGCGGCGTCGAGACGCTGGTCCGCTGGCGGCATCCGGTCAAGGGCATGATCGCGCCGGACAACTTCATCCCGCTCGCCGAATCCACCGGCCTGATCGTGCCGCTCGGCGAATGGATCCTGCAGAAAGCCTGCGCGGACGCGGCCAACTGGCCCGAGCAAGTCAAGGTCGCCATCAACATCTCGGCGATCCAGTTCAAGAAGGGTAACCTGTTCGAGGTCATCCTGGCCACGCTGGTGAAGAGCGGCCTGCAGCCCGAACGGCTGGAGCTCGAGATCACCGAGACCTCGCTGCTCGAGAACCAGGAAGCGCATCTGACCACGATCCGGCAATTGAAGAATCTCGGCCTGTCGATCGCGCTTGATGATTTCGGCACCGGCTTCTCGTCGATCAACTACCTGACCATCTTTCCGTTCGACAAGATCAAGATCGACAAGTCCTTCACCAAAGGCGTGCTCAGCCGCGGCGATTGCAAGGCGGTGGTCGCCTCCTCGCTGGCGCTGGCGAAAGGACTCGGCATCATCACGACGGTCGAAGGCGTCGAGACCGAGGAGCAGCTCGACTATATGCGCGCCGCCGGCGTCGAACTGGCGCAGGGCTATCTGTTCGGCAAGCCGGTCCCGATTTCCGAATTCGGCCGCGCGAGTGCTGCCATGCTGACCGCGCTGGTGGCGTGAACCGGGTTACTTGCTGCTGGTGGCAAGAGCACCTCCTTGTGACAACGAACCCGCAGTGTCTCGGTTTGAAATTCCGGTGCTAGAATTTGCTAAAAAGATCGATGTAGGGCGTGTAGAGGAATTGCCTATTTCTTGCGTTGCCGGTCACTTCGAACAAGATTCCGTTGGTTCTGAATTTCTCGACCAAGTTATTGGCATTTGGATAGCTAATTCCAAGAAGGTCCTTGGCCGCATTAACGCTTAGCGTTGGTCGCCTATAGAGATACTCCAATAATCGGGCACCGTTCGCGCCGGCACTACCAAAATTATTGGTGATCAATGTTCGATGCCGCTCGCGCAGACCCACGATTTGACGCGCTGTTTCGGTTGCTTGGGTGGCAACCGAGGCCACGCCTTTGAGAAAGAACTTTAGCCAGTTCTCCCATTCGCCATCATCGCGTATCTTTTGAAGTCGCTCGTAATATTCGGTGCGGTTCTGTTTAAAGAAATGAGAAAGATAGAGAACTGGCTTCTGTAGAATGCCCTGTTGGCAAAGAAAGAATGTGATCAAGAGCCTTCCTATTCGACCATTGCCGTCCAGAAATGGATGGATGGTCTCAAATTGAGCATGAGCCATGCCAATTTTGACCAAGGGCGGGATATGGTCGTCCTGATGTAAGAATTTTTCCAACTCGCCCAAAGCAAGGGCCGCTTCTTGATGTGGCGGCGGAACAAAAGTGGCCGTCATCAAGGTGCTTCCCTGTGGGCCGATCCAGTTTTGACTTCTCCGCAATTCACCAGGTTGAAGATTTTGGCCACGAACGCCATCCAAGAGGTGTTCATGTATTTCTTTGATTAGACGAACAGATAGCGGAAGGTCCGATAATCGCGCCAGCCCATGGTTCATGGCTTTGACGTAGTTGATTACTTCGTCAACATCTTGGGGCGTGTCCGCATCGAATACCTTGGCCTCTGCTTTGAGCAAATCATTGATAGATGCCTGTGTGCCCTCGATTTGACTTGATAGGACAGCTTCCTTTCGAACGTACATGAGCACGAATAAATCAGGGTTAGGGAGCGTTTGAATCGATCCCTCTAGACGCCCCAAAGCGCGGTCCGCTTCGGAGAGCAAGCGTTGCATCTCAGAATTGATATTGATCGGAGGGACTGGGGGTAAGCTGGTTGGTATAAACGCTCTGTAACCAGTCGACTGCCGGATATATGAACCCGCTCGTCCGAGGTTGGGCATGAACAATCCTTATTATCGGCAGACGATACTATAGATCTCAAGCTAGGTCTATATTATTGATTTCCAATAATATGGAACCGCTGCGGGCAGATATGTGGTCCTCCAAAAAGGAAATACTCAACGCTTTTTCCACAGGCATATATACGGTTCCCATTATCATGGGGACACGTTTCATGGAACGTTCTCAATTCAACGGCTTGCATCGTTGAGACGCGTACCGCAATGCGCGGCGTCGACTTGTACGGCAAATGACGCACATTTCCGTACATTGTCCCCGCGAGTGCGAGATGCAGACATGTTGGCGTATGAAGCAGATTTGAGCGTCCAAGGGCAGAAAACCGCCCGAATGGAGCAACGGACGACGCGACAAGCCAAGGAGCTTATCGAGCAGGCCGCGTGTCTTCTTGGCGTCAATGCTTCCGAATTTATGGTCTCGGTTGCCGCCAAGGCGGCGCGGGAAATCCTGCGCGATCATGAGCAAACCAGACTTACGGTCCCGGTCCATCAGGAGTTTATGCGAGCCCTTGTCCTCGATTCGTTAAACGAGAGGGCGGCAAAACTCTACCACGAGATCGGATTTATCGATTTGACAAATCACGCGCCCCGCATGCTCATGAATATGAGGGTTGTTCGGGCCGCGATCGCGGAAGCCTGCAAATAAATTCACCTGCCTTCGATCTTCCTTACTGACCGAGCCTCACTTTCAGCGGCAACCGGACGACACCGCAGTCCGCGGGACTTTTTCCAAATCAGAACGAGCCGGCCTGGGCGGGCGGCGCCGGATAATCGTGGCGCAGGTTGTTCGGGTTGCGCCGATCGAACAGATCCTGCCTGAGGATTCCGGGCGCCACGACATCGCCCGGCGCGGGCGTCTTTCGAACCGCCGGCGCGGTTTCAGTCTTTGTACGCCCATCCTGCGCGACCGCGATCGTCGGAGCGAACGCGCACAGGATCGTCAGGATGCGAATTAGTCTCATACGCGCGGCTCCCAAACCTGATTTGCAAATGACATTATGGACCCAAATAAAGAAAAAGCCGAGACCGGAATCATAGCCCACACCACCGTCTTCCGTATGGCGCGGACAAGAGTCGGTGTGAGAGACAGGCAAAAGAACAGCGCCATCCGTGGGGAGAATGGCGCCATCTCAAGAGACCTCAAGCAGACATCAAACGTGAGATCGCCTCGGCACTCTGCGACGGCGTCAAGCGGCTGACGTCCAGTCTGAGCGCGGGCTGCGACATCGCGGCCGTGCACGCCTCGAATTGCGGCCGAAGCTTACGAAGCAGCGACAGATCACGCATTTTGCCAAAGGCAGCGCGGCCCTCGTCCACGAGGCGCCGCTCCTGCTCGTCGCGCGGCAGCTCCAGCGCCACAAAGATCACCCGGCCGCCGTTCTTCGCAATCACGGCGCGCGCCCGATCGGGGAAATCCACGGCGACGGTCGGCTCAGGCGCGAATGTAAATATCAATGAACGATCTTGTCTGGCGGCCTCCTCAAACACCGCCATCCAGAACTGTTCACGCAAGCGCGAAAACGGCTCTGACCCGAACGGAAATACAGCAGCCACGGCGTCAACAACGAGATGATTGTGGAACAGCGCGATACCCGTCCGCGCCGAAAGTTCGCGCGCGATGGTCAGCTTCCCCGAGGCAACCTGCCCATAGATGAAAACGAGCTGCATCGTTTCCCGATTATCACGGATGGCGGCCAGCCATCCACCAACATCTTACGACACAATGAAATACCTCACCGCGATACGCCGCGCCATGCTATCCATCGGTTCAGATCAAACGAGTGCCGGTCCATCATTTCGCCGAGCATCGACATCACTGACGGCCCCGGAGGAAATTGGCATGACCACACGCCGTCAGTTTCTCAAGACAGGCGCTGCGGCTGCCACCGGCATCGTATTTTGCGGCTGCGGTCTGCGGCACGGCGCGCATGCGGAGCCGCCGGTGCGTCAGAAATTACCCATCCTGATCGGCGGCAAGCGGGTCAAGACGATCGACGTGCATGCCCACTGCCAGTTCCGCGAAGCCGGCACGCTGCTCGGCGCCAGCGCGGCCGCCTCGCTCGTCGACGGACGTTCGTTCAATGAGGTCGCAGCCGTAGCCTTCGTCGAGATCGACAAGCGGCTCGCCGCCATGGACGCGCAGGGGATCGACATGGAGGTGCTGTCGATCAATCCGTTCTGGTATGGCATCGAGCGCGATCTCGCCGGCCAGATCGTCAAGCTGCAGAATGAAAAACTGGCGGAACTCTGCGCCGCCAAGCCCGACCGGTTTGCCGCCTTCGCCTCGCTCACCTTGCAGGCGCCCGATCTTGCCGTGCAGGAACTGGAAACCGCGGTGAGGAAACAGGGGCTCAAGGGCGCCGCGATCGGCGGCACGGTGAATGGCGAGGCATTTTCCGACCCGAAATTCCATCCGGTCTGGGCCAAGGCGGAAGAACTCGACGTGCCGCTGTTCATCCATCCGACCGGCATCCCCGAGCTTTCGAAGAAGCTGGCCGGCAACGGCTTTCTCACCAACGCGATCGGCTATCCGCTGGAGACGACGATCGCGCTCTCGCACCTGATCTTCGAGGGCACGTTCGATCGCTTTCCGAAGCTCAAGGTGATTGCCGCTCATGGCGGCGGCTATCTGCCGTCCTATGCCGATCGTCTCGACCATGCGTGTCTTGCCAGTCCAAAGAGCTGCAACCCGAATATCCTCCTCAAGAAGACCCCTTCGGACTATCTCAAGCAGATCTATTTCGATTCAGTGATCTTTACGCCCGAGGCAATCCGGCATCTGGTGGCCCAGGTTGGCGTCGGTCAGGTCGTGCTGGGCAGCGACTATCCCTATCCATGGCAGCTACAACCGCTCGATCATATTTTCGCGTCGGCCTCTCTCTCCGACGACCACAAGGCCGACATCCTCGGCCGCACCGCGGCGCGACTGTTGAATTTCACCGCTTGATATCAGCGATCGACGCGGGTAGCGGACAAACTTCCAGCAAGCTAGCTGGCGTTCGTCGAGCTTGCATCAATCCGCGCTTGGTTGCGCGCCCAGGGGTCCGCGCCCTAATTCAGCGGCAGCCAGACGATCTCGCTGTCACGATTGCAGGTGTTGCAGTGGGCCGGCCGGTCGAAGGTGTTGGCGAGCTCCCACTCCTGTTTTTCGTTGCTCCACTGCGCGGTCGCGACACAGGTGATGTCGTCGGAACGGCAATGTCCGCAGGCCGGCGTCGATCGCGTCGACCACGCGGCACGGCCCGGCGTTTCCGGCGCGCGCTCCTGCCTGATGTCTTGTGCGTGGTCCGGTTTCGACGAAAACGGATTGAACAATAGAGGATGTGACATTTTCGAAAACACCCCAGCCCGGTAGCTACCCCGCCGCCGAATGTAGCGCAGCCGCAGCCCGTGTCTGCACCGGAATTCTACTGCAGCATCGAATGCTGTGGATTGTGCTCGGATGGCAACGCCTTTCGCAGACCGCGGCCTCATCGGGTGCGGAGAAAGGCGGTCAGCTCCGATGAGAGGTGATTAAACAGCCGCCGGACACGGGGCGTGGCGCGCATGTCCTCGTGCATCGCGACCCAGACATCGATCTCAAAACGAATCAGTCGTGCGAGCACCGGCACCAGCGCCGGATAGAAGCGCGCAATGCCGTGCCGGCAGCCGCCGATTTCGACCCCGGATTTGAGCGCGGCAAATTGCGCCAGATCGCTGTCGCTGCGAAAGCCGAACAGCTCCCGCGCGACCTGTTGCGGCATCGCACCCAGACTGCGGAACGGTTGCGGGTCACGGTCGAAGCCGATCAGGCAATGCGTTTCCAGCTCCGCGATGGTCCTGGGCAGGCCGAATTTCTCGACATAACGGGGATGGGCGAACAGACCTGCCGAAGATCTTTGCGCTTTCTCGCCGAGCGCAAGATCGCGCCTGTCATTGCCAAGGTCTTTCCGCTGGAACGCGCGCGGCAGGCGCTCGAACGTCTCGCAACCGGCACCGTGGCGGGGAAGATCGTCTTGCGTTGCGACTGAAGCGTCGTTGCCCGCGCGGTGAACCTAAGCCTGCGTCGGCGCGACCAATGCGGCGTGCGATCGTGCATCATCAATCACAGGGACATATCCATGCTTCGACGCCAACTCCTCACCAGCGGCTTAACTGCAGCACTCCTGCTCTCGATCACCCCTGGCTTGATCACCCCTGCTTTGGCGGAGGACGCCAAGACCAGCCTGTTCAAGGTCACCACCGTGAAGGACGAGATCATCATCGGGTTGTCCGCGGACGAGCTCAAGGCGCTCGGCGGAACCGATGCGGGCGCGGTCGCGCATGCGCTGGCGCAGAAAGGCGACATGTCGGTGTGGCAGTACAACGTGCACCGCGGGGCGAACGGCGAATTGCAGCTGGCGCCGACCGCGAAAATCGGGCTGATCGCCAATTCATCGCTGCGGGTCGAGCCCTACACCCAGCCCTATGCGGTCGTGCCGCATCAATAGACTCTTCCCGCGCCTGTCACAGACGGGAAGAACCCCGCCGGAGGAAATTCCGGCGGGGTTCATTTGCCAAGTGCCGTCAAGTGTCATGGTAGTCTGAGAGACAGGCCGGTCCGAGACGGAGCAGCCGGTTATTTCAACGAGCTGTTGATCGAACTGAAATTGGTATTGAGCGTCGAGCCGAGACCGTTGACCGCCGCGATGATGGCAAGGGAAATTCCGGCCGCGATCAGACCGTATTCAATCGCGGTTGCCCCCGATTGATCCGCCCAAAACTTCAGAACAAGATTCCGCAAAGTCCGCCTCCGTGTGACCAAAATGGATGCCCGCCCACCGGCATTGCTTCTGCACCGGTACGCATCCGTAGATCTACGGCACACGCTCTAAGGTTGCATTAAAGGGGTGCTGCGCAATTTTAACGAAAGGCGTGTTTCACGCGACGGACCCGCATCGCGTGTGAAGTGTCACTCCGTAACAAATGTCCGGAAACGCTCGGGAATCGGCGAGGCACCGAGCGACGGGTTAGCCGCGCCGCGGTTTCAAATCCGAGAGGGGCTAGCCTGGGAAAATGGTTACTCGCTGGCTAACTGCGCCGGCTGCGCGTGGAAAACGCCGGCACCCGATACCTGCGAGGCAATCAGAAAGGCCGCAACCACGGCAGGAACGCTGATAAGTCTCAGGAATTGATCAACGGAAAGCATGTTCGACGTCCCCCAAAGGATTGGACCTGCACCCGCCAGACGCGCCCACGCCTTGACGAATGTCAGAACCGAACCGCCACCACCGGCTGTTCCTGGTTTGTGAGGACCCGATCGGAGATGACCGCTCCGGAGATCGTCAGCAGCGCCAGCAGCGTTATGACTGTGATGATTCGCATATGGTTAACGTCGCGCCGGATTGTGGCTGAAAACGTCAGAGTTCTGTCCCTTTTCGGGACATTGCCGGGATATGAGTGTGGCCGGGGGTGCCCACAATGTGGCGGGACTCTTCGCCCTGCCCGGCCCGCCGCACCGAAATCCTCATGGTGAGGAGCGCTACCGCCCGAGCAGGCCGAGCAAGAGCGAGGCCGTTAGCGAACGGCGGCACAAAATAGCGCGCGTCTTCCGGACAATACTTCGTATTGCCGGGAGAACCATGAGGCCTCGATATCGGCCTCATCCTTCGAGACGCCGCTTACGCGGCTCCTCAGGGGTGAGGGGAAAGGACAACGCCTGATGCCGCGCCCTCAATGCCCGCCGCGCGCTGCGAAGATCTGCGAGATGCCGATCACGATTTCGAACCCGATCAGAAGCACGACAATGATCTCGAGCCGCAGCGAGCGGCGGGTGTCGATGATGTCGGCGAGCGTATCGGCGGTGTCCGCCACCACCTCGAGCTTGCGGTTGAGCGTCTCGACCCGGCCGATCAGTTCGTATTCATCCTCCAGGCGCGCATAAAGCCGCTCCAGATCGGGGCGGTCCCACAACGCATCGGGCTTGTCCGTGATCGCGACGCGGCCGGAGACGTTGTGCTGCACCAACAGCGCCTCGCCGATCAGCTTCAGAAGGCCGCGCCGGTTGCGGGAGAACTTTCCGTGCGTCGCCAGTTCACGCACAAACGGCTCGATGGTCTCGAACACTTTCGCAACTTCGCGCTCGTCATGGGCGAGCACAACGCTCTTGGCGAGCACGTCGGAGACCACGAGTAATCGCGCGATCGACATGTCGCGTACATGGATCGGGCCACCCGAGGCCACCTGATCCTCGTTCTCGCCCAACAGTTCGACGGTGGCGGCTTCTTCTTCCGGCGGCGTCAACCGCCCACCGATCCGTGGGCCCAGCCGTTCGAGAAAGGCGCTCTCTTCCTCGGCGCTCATGTTGAGGAAGACGACCGCGCCATAGCGGAACAGCACCGCGACGCCGCTACTGCCCGCACGCAACGCCAGCGGCACCGCCGACAGCGCATCCTTTTCGAAACCGGACGTATTGATCCGGTCACCCACATTCAGCGCATGCGCCGTAATGCGGCTGAGCGGCGGCTGGCTAAGGAAGGCTGAATCTTTCATGGAGGACAAAGGCCCGAAGTAAACGCACCGAGCCTAACAGCACGCGAGCGGGGTTGCACCTCACCCTGAGGATTGGCCGTCCTTAATCGCGCTGGCTGATCCGCAATTCGACCAGCGCGATGCGTTCCAGCACGGCGACGTCCCGCTCGCCGGCTTCCGCAGTATGCAGGATTGATTCAGCCAGATAGTAGACCTGCGTCAGGGAGACCGGGTCCGGCAGGCGCTCAATGGAGGCCTCCAGCGCCGCGGACATGATCTCGATCACTTCGGGGGAGAACTCCACGGCTGATATCCAAGCGCGATTTAAACTGCTTATGAACAAGCCGCGCGCGGGCGCTGGAGTTCCCCATCGCCTCCACGCACTTTAGGTTACCAGGTAACTCAGGGAACACGACGGCTCCGGATTTGCCTGGGAACACGGCCCAAACACCGCGGTTTCAAGACCGCAGCCCCAAAACTGTGTTGCGACTGCCACAGCGACGCGATGTCACGCAAGGATGCGTGTTTTCGACTCCATTCCTTCATATGTCGCGGATATGTTGATCAACATCCGGGGCTGAGCGTATTTCATCCTTATCCCTTTTTTCTACCCGGAAGGCCGCTGGCGTCATTGCCAGCGGCCTTTTCGTTTGATCGAGAACTTCATCTCGCGACGTGCGGGCCTTTGCGCGCGGCTGCCGCGGTGGCAAAGCCGTAAATCAGCGCCAGCCGGTCGAGGCATTCCTGGAAACGCCTGGCGAAATAATCCTTCCAGCGCTGGCCGCGTAAGCCCCGCCTCTCCCCGATCTGTTCCATGGTCAGTCCGAGTACCAGCACCTCGTGCACCAGCACGATGCCGTCAGTGCCGAGTTCGCGCTCGATACGATTCAGCCGCAGCACCGCGCGACGCTGCCGCTCGGTGATCGGCTCGCAGGCCCGGCCGCCGTCGACATATTCGCGGGTCGGATCGACCGCGCGCGGGCCGCGCTCGGCCTTCTCCCAATCGTCCTGAAACGCGCGTCCGCCACGGTACTGCGCCTCGTCGATCTGATGGTGGCTGTGCAGCCGGCCCAGCGGATCGTTGCGGATCGAACGCAACGCGACAATCTTCTCGCCGGGTTCAAGGCCCAGGGGATTGTCGATTTCCACCGTGGCGACCTCGGCATTCAGCGGCAGATCCTGCGCGCGGCGGTCGTGAGCGAGGCTTGCTTTGCGAGGCTTGTTGCGTCTGGCACGCGGCATTGGTGGAGAACTCCTTTTTCAGAATCTCGCGCCTAGAAAGTCTTTCGCGCGACATAGGCCGCCAGTTCCGCACTGACGGGAACCGCTTTGCTTTCTTTCGACGAAGGCGGCGGCGCGCACTCCTCGTCGGCGGAAGAAGAAAGAATCTTTTGTGAGTGTGTGTGTGAGTGGTCGACGTCTGCTTGAGCTTCGCTTGAGCAAAACGAAGCAATTGCTCGCGGCAACGCTCTTCCGCGCGGGGCATTTTCGAGTTTCACGCGGGAGAGCGCCGAATTAAGTCCGCCTTTTTGTCCCGCGCTCGCGCGCTTCTCGGAGATACGCATCATCCGCGCCAGTTCGGCGTCGATCCGCTTGTGCTTCCACCCCGAGTGGAAGAATGCCTGCAGGACCGCCCGATAGTCGCACCAGGTCTTCAGCGGCAACTTGGTGATTTTCGAGAGCTGGCCGTCGTCATCAGGCAATTCGCCCTTGCGCCAGTAATGCATCATCAAGAGCAGATAAGCGCCATGCTGCGGCGTGGTCAGGTGACCGGTATCGCCGAGATAATCGCCGACATAAAGCGGCATCCACGGTCGCTTCATCCGGCGCGGCCGCCAATCATTGACTCCAGGAATTCCGCCGATTGGGCGGCAAGCAAGTGCTTCAGCTCGCCAGCGCGTAGCGAATCCTTCACCTCGCACCGCAGCAACGCCGCGAGATGCGCGAGGCGAAGCCGCTGCGGCAACGGCCTCAACCTTGAGAGCATGGCGGAGACATCTGCGCTCATGCCGCCTCCACCAGGCGCAGCCGTGTCTTCGCAGGCTGACGCTTCTCGGGAAGGTCCGGCGCGTTCGTCAGATGGAAATGCGACGCGCAATAGCTGGAGCCCTCGCGGCGCGGATGGCCGCAAAACGTAATCGGCTCGCCTTCCACATCGCCGCCGTAGGGGTAGCGGCAGTCATCCGCCTCCAGATCGATCAGCGCGAGATGCCGTGGCGTAATCGCCACGCAACGAAGCTGAAGTGTGGCGGCGCGCTCCAGTGTGGCGGGTTTTCCCACGGCCTTTGAGAGGTTGCGGGCGCGCTTTTCCCGGATACGCCTCGCGTCGGGTTTCTTGGCCGCGGGAAACGGCCCTGCCGGGTCCGCCCGTTGGGGCGTGGAAAGGCCCAGGCGGCGGGCGCGGCCGATCGCGGCATTGCGGGTATAGGCGGTGCCGAAGCGTTCGTTGAGCGCGCGGGCGATTTCCGAAAATGGCAATCCCTTTTCGACGAGTTCACGCAGCGCGGCCGAGTGCGCCTCCTGCCACGTTGATTGCATCTATTGTTCACTGAAATTTCCTGTTGTGTTCTCTATATTTCGGATATTCCGAAATACGTCAAGCTTGATTTCGGATAATCGGAATTGCTATGCTCATCGACATCGACGGTGCGGAGAATCGCTATGCTGGACGTCAAGATGATCGAGCGGGGGCTTTCCAAGCCGGGCAAGACCAAGGGAGGTCTCGCGGACGCGATGGGCGTTCGTCCTGGCGCGGTGTCGGAGATTCTTTCCGAGGCGCGCCTGATCAAGGCTTCCGAGCTTCAGCCGATCATCGACTATCTCGAACTCAACGCCGTGCCGATCATGGGACGGGTCGGCGCCGGCGCGACGATCACGCCCGAGCACGAGCAGATGCCGCCGGAGGGCCTCGGCGAGGTCGAACTGCCGTTCCCGATCGCGGAGGAAACCGTCGCGTTCGAGGTGGTCGGCGATTCCATGCTGCCGAAATACGAGAATGGCGATATTATCGTGGTTTATCGCGACCAGCGCCATCCGCTCTCGAGTTTTTACGGCGAGGAAGCGGCCGTGCGGCTGAAGAGCGGCGAGCGTTACCTCAAGACGATCGAGCGCGGCAAGACCGGCCACGTCGTCAACCTCACCAGCTTCAATGCGAAGCCGATCGCAGGCGTCAAGCTGGAATGGATCGGAGAAATCTGTGTGACCTTGCCGCGCGGCCAGATCGATCGCCTGCGCGCCAGGGCGGCGGCGCGCTCGCGGAAGAAGCCAGCGCACAAGGACGGCAGGTAACTCACGAGGTGAAATAGTTGTTGGCCGTCATCGCCCGCGAAAGCGGGCGATCCAGTACGCCGCGGCTTCTCAGCT